>Ga0299906_10004524_pt1 | contig 11380 bp, 9 predicted proteins | sample RVTome_14_FD_200259 | JGI IMG/M metagenome (GOLD analysis project Ga0299906, IMG submission 200259) | Soil microbial communities from uranium-contaminated site in the Upper Colorado River Basin, Wyoming, United States - RVT145D125 (version 2) ... | reverse complement strand
TGAGGGCGAGAGACGGGCCGGCTTCCAGCCCGATGGCGTTGCCGCCGCCGTCCCCACCGGTCGCGGTCACCACGGTCCCGCGAAAGCCTTCGTCCAGGAGATAGCGGGCGAAGGTGGCGAGGATTCCGGTGTCGTCGTCGGGGTGCGCGCCCACGAACAGGATGTCGACGTCCATCAAATCGAGTCCGCTCTGGGCGGAGCTCGTTCCCGCGACCAGGGACCCAAGAAAAAAGAGCGACAGGGTTCGGGTGCAATTCATGGCCCGGTTCATTATAGGTCTGTGGGGGAACATCCACAGGCGGGCGCATCGGGCCAACGAGGCGTGTCTGTAACATGCTGTATCAAAGACCATTAGCTCCTGGCAAGGAGGCGACCGGCATGGCCTCGCGTTTGCTTAAGGCATGCGTGGGATTCCGTTCGTCCGGGAACCCGCGCTTTTGCCGATGAGCGATACCCCGGTCATCTTCAACAACCGCGCCGCCCGCGCGATGCGCGGCGCCTACGTGGGCGAAAAAGACGGTGCCCTCATCTCGGAAACCGCGGGCGCCAAACGGCTGGTGTTCTTCGAGCGAGGGTACCTGGTCGGCGCGAAGTCCGAGCTGGTCGAGGAACGGCTGGGCGAGGTGATCGTGGCCGAGGGTGGCGTCACCCGGGCCGAGCTCGAGGAGGCGACCCGATTCATCCGCTCCGGCCGCAAGCTCGGGCGCATTCTCGTCGAGCTCGGCTACCTGAAGAGCGGCGAGATCGAGACCTACGTGCGCCGCCAGATCGTCCGGATCGCGAGCGCGATGCTGACCTCCGAGTCGCAGCGCCTCGCGTTCTCGACCGCGATTCCCGTGGAAGCGGTGACGCTGTCCCCGGTTTCCATCGGGGACGTCTTTCTCGAAGCCGCTTTCCATCTGACCGACATCGCCCTCTACCGCGAGAAATGGCTTCTCGACGATTACGTTCTGGCGCAGACCCGCGACGCTCTGGCCCTGGCAGGGCACATGATTCTTACGGCCGACGAGGCGCAGGTGCTGGACCTGGTGGACGAGCGAAACACGGTGAGAGAGATCGTCGCCCTGTCGCCGCTCTCGGAAGATCGCACCCTGCGGCTTCTCCTGGCGCTCCGTCAGGCCGGAATCGTTTCCCTCCGGCCGACGCCAGAACGGGCCGAGAGTGCCCCGGCCGGAGAGAGCGCGTCTGGCCCGGCTCCGGAGCCGGCGCCGCCCGATCCCTTCGAGACCGACCTCATCGCGGTCTTCAACGACATGCAGTGCCAGAACCACTGGCAGGTGCTCGGGCTCGGGAGGAACGCGAGCTATTCGGAGATCGATCGCGCCTATCAGGATCTTTGCCGGCGTTTCGACCCGGAGAAGTATCAGCACATTCTCGGCGGTGATTTCCAGGAGAAGCTCTCGTCCGTCCGGGCGCGGTTGAAGGAAGCGTTCGTCACTCTCTCCTCGAAGACCTCGACGAAGCTCTACGACCGGATGGTGGACCGCGAAGGACAGTACGAGGAAAAGAAGCAGAGTTGGGAGGCGATCCCGAACGCCAGGGCCGAGCCCGCACCCGCTGAGCCGGAGTCCCGGGGTCGTCCCAAGAGCTCGGAGGAAGCGAAGGCCCTCTTCAAGCAAGCCAAGCGCGCCTACAAGGAGCAGGATTTCTGGCGCGCCATCGAGCTCTGCCGCTCTTCGATCGAGCTCTCCGAGGACAACGACCCCGAACGCTTCCATCTCCTGGGGAAAGCCCTCTCCGAAAATCCGCGATGGCGGCAGGATGCGGAGCAGAATCTCAAGATCGCCCAGAACCTCAAGCCCTGGGAGCCGCGTTACCTGGTCTCGCTGGCAAAATTCTACGAGAAGGTCGGCCTCCAGCACCGCGCCCAGCGCCTCTATGAGCAGGCGCGCGTCATGGACCCCGACTACGCGGTCGGAGACGATCTCGAGGACGCGAATGCGAAGGCCGAAGCGCCCGAGGGGGTGCCGGACGAGAAGGCGGTCTAGGCCAGCGCCGGAGGGGTGAGCCTCGTGGGGCCGGTGTTCACCGGACAAATCTTTCGTTCAACGAAGCGTGAACTGCACGGCGACGGGATCGGTCTCTCCCATGCGGTTGATCTTGTACTGGAGGTAGAACAGGGAGAGGAAGAACGTCCCGAGGGCCGAGAGACGCTCGGGATGGTTCGCTTCCAGGATGGACTTGATCTGGAAGCCGAGGATGATGGTGAGGATCCGGGAGCCGAAGTCGAATATCGTCGTCCATTGCTGGAGCGACGGCGAAGGGTTACTCGTCTCGATGAGCAGGCCCGACAGGAATCCCAACCCCCAGGCGACTGCCGAAGTGCCGGCCACGACGAAGGTGAGGATATTGACGCTGTCCGCCTCGGGAGCCAGGTGCATGAACGCGCGCCGTCGGCTGAGAAACCAGTACGGGATGTAGAGCCCCAGCGTGAGGAGCGTGAAAAGGATCATCAAGAGCAGGCTCGTCCGGCGGAGCTCGGGGTGACGGTCCGGGACCCGGCCGCTCGACGGCGGCGCATAGGGCCGATCTTCTCCCGTCGCGCTCATGATCGTCCCTGGTGCAAGAGTGGCGTCGAATCACGCCACGTTTGGGGGCGGGAGGATTGGCCACAGAGGCACCGAGACACAGAGAAATTCGAGAGGATTGGAAACGGTACGGTATGCAGCGTCTCTGCGTCTCTGCCTCGAAAATAACCGGTCGCAGGGGAAGGGGAAAGGAACGCAAAGGCGCAAAGGCGCAAAGACGCAAAGAAGAAATGCGATTGCTTTGCGTCTTTGCGTCCTTGCGTCTTTGCGTTCATTCCCCTCTTCCAGCCGTCCGGCCAATCGGTATCTCCAAGAGTCCGGAGAAGGTTTTTGACTCGGGCGCGCTCCCTAGGGCTTGGCTTCCTTGACCGCTTTGGTGAGAGCGGGAACGATCTCGAAGAGGTCTCCGACGACGCCCACGTCCGCCACTCCAAAGATCGGTGCGTCCGCGTCCTTGTTGATGGCGACGATATAGGCCGAGCTCTTCATGCCGACGACGTGCTGGATCGCACCCGAGATTCCGCAGGCGACGTAGAGCTTGGGACTCACGGAGACCCCGCTCGATCCGATCTGGTGCTCGTGAGGGAGCCAGCCCGCGTCGGTGACGGCGCGCGAGGCCCCCAGCTGACCGCCGAGGGCCTCGGCGAGCGCACGAACCACCTCGAGCTTCTCGGGCGCTCCGACCCCGCGGCCGGCGGAGACGATGATCGTCGCCTGGCTCAGGTCGAGGCCGCCGGCCTCCGCTTTCTTGATCTCCACGTGTCGGGTGCGCAGATCGCTCTCGGCCACGGCCGCGGCGACCGAGCGCACGGTTCCGGTGGTTGCGCCTTCGACGGGCGACGAGGCGCCTTTCTCCACGGTGGCGATCATCGGCCTCGCGCTCCCGACCTCGATCTCGTGGATGAACTTCCCGTTGAAAGCCTTACGAGTGAAACGCCCCTTGCCGTTCTCGAGGACGATCTTCGAGCACCCGGTCGCGGCGGGAGCGGCGAAGCGGGCCGCGAGGAGCGGCGCGAGGTCCCATCCGTTGGGGGTGTGTCCCAGAAGGACCAGATCCGGCAATTCTTCCTCCAGCAGGGGAACGAGAGCCCGGCGATAACCCTCGCCGGTGTAGTGCCGCAACGCTGAACCCTCCACGTGGATCACCTCGTTCGCGCCCCTCTCCGAGAGCTTCGAGGCTAGCTCCGAGACACCCTCTCCCAGAAGAAGGGCTTTCACCGTTGCGCCGGAAGCGACCCGATGGGCCATCCCGAGGAGCTCGAACGAGATCTCCTTCAGGTTCTTCCCGTCGTGCTCCGCCAGAACCAGGACTTTCGCCATCACAGGACTCCCGTTTTCTCGCGGATGCGGCCCACGAGCGCCTTCGCGATCTCCTCCGGCGACCCGGTCAGGATCTCGGCGCTCTTGCCCTTGGGGGGAGGCGCCAGACTCACGGTCCTGAGCTTCGCTCCGACGTCTTCGGGAGCGAGCCCCAGATTGGAGAGGGCGAGGGTCGCTACCGGCTTCTTCTTCGCCGCCATGATGCCCTTTAGGCTCGCGTAGCGGGGGGTATTCATTCCGGTCTGGACGGTTACGACGGCGGGCAGGGTGATGTCGACCACCTGGACCTCGTTGTTCTCGAGCTCGCGGTCCACGCGAAGAGTCGATGGGTCCACGAGGGAAAGGCGGACCGCGGCCGAGGCGAAGGGCCAGTCGAGGAGACCCGCGACGAGCCCGCCCACTTGAGTATGGTTGTCGTCGTCGGCCTGGAGCCCTCCGAGGATGAGCGAGAAACCTTCGGAGGCGATCGCGGCATGAATCGCGCGCGCGACCACGAACGGGTCAGAGCCGGCGAGAGCCTCGTCCTTGATATGGACGGCGCGGTCCGCGCCCGTGGCCAGGCAAGTCCGAAGCGCTGCCCCGGCTTGCGCGGGCCCCACGGTCAGCGCGACGACCTCTTCGACCCTCCCCGCGTCCTTGAGCTTCAAAAGCTCCTCGAGAGCGTACCGATCGAAATCATTGACGGTGAACGAGAGGTTGGTCTCGTCCACCCACGTTCCCGAGGCGTTGAGCCGGAAGACCGAGTTGCTGTCGGGAACGTGCTTGACGAGAACGAGGGCTTTCATCGAACGCGGTGCTCCTTTCCGGGTAAGCTCGAGGTTTCTTCACCCCTCACTAACTGGGCCTCGCTCGCTCCCCCCGGTCATGATTCAATGCCGCAGGGCCCCCAATCCCGCGAGGTCGCTTCGCCTTCGCGTACGCGCGGGCTACGGTCGGGTCGGAGGTCCGAAGGTACGATGGCGGATTATATGTCGGGCCGGGCGGTGGTGCTCGGCCTTCTGCTGTTCGCGGCCGCCCTCGCGGTCATCGCCCTGCTGGGCAAGCCGCGGATCTCTCTACGCGTCCAGGCTCCAGAGGAAGAGCCGGCGCTCGCCGTTCTGCCGTTTCGCAACCTGAGCGGCGAGCCCGATCTGGAGATCGTCTCTTCCGAGATCACGGCCGCCGTGGCCGAAGCCGTCGCCGCGAGCGGCCGGGCGTCCATCGTTGCACGGGAGAAGACCATCGGCTTCGAGCTCGACCGGGAGGGAATCGAGAAGGCGGCGAAATCCCTGGGGGCCGACTACGTCATCGCGGGAAGCCTGGACGAGAAGGACGGGCGCCTCGAGGTCGACGCCTATCTCTTTCGGGCCGGTGCGACGCCGGCTCTCTGGGTGGAGCGGCTTCAATGGGAGTCCACCGAGCGATCGGCGATCGCCTCGGACATCGCCGCCCGCATCCGGGAAGCGTTGACCCGACGCTACTGATCCGCGGCGCCATTGCGCGCGACCGGGGCGGCGCCTACCATGCGCTCTGGAATAATCCGTCGGAAGGAGGATTCGAGCTCTCGGCCTTGCCGGTGAATCTGGTCTTGAGCGGGCTCGCGGTGTTCGTCGCCTGGGGACGCTTCCGCAAGGCGCCGATCCCGCCGCGGGCTACTGATGCCTGAGGGCGGCTAACGGATCGACGCGGCTTGCCCGGAGAGCGGGGGCGAGGCTCGCGACGAGGGCTACGAGTGCGAGCATCACCGGGACGGCGATGAAGGTGACCGGATCGCGGGCGCTTCCGAAGAGGATGGTCGCGACGACGTTCGAGACCGCGAGCGAGAGCACGAGGCCGAGAGCGATCCCGAGTCCCACCACGATCATCGCCTGTTTGAGCACCATGCCGATGACGTCACTCTGCGCGGCGCCGAGCGCCATGCGAAGACCGATCTCCTGGTTGCGCTGGCTGACGCTGTAGGCCATCACTCCGTAGAGGCCGACGGACGCGAGCGCCAGAGCGAGGCCTCCGAGGGTGGCGAGAAGGATGGCCGCGAGCTTCGGCGCCCACAGGGACTGCCCGATTAACTCGGCGATGGTCCAGGTGTTGGTGGCGGGAACTCTCGCGTCGATCTCCCGGAGGACCTGGCGCGAGGCGGCGAGAGCCTGCGCGGGGTCTCCGCCGGTTCGGACGTGGAGCACCATGGCGTCGGCGAAATTCTGGCGCCTCGGGTAGAAGGCCATCGGCGTCGGGTTCTCCCCCAGGGTCGCATACTTCGCAGTTTCAGCCACTCCCACGACCTCGTGGAAGAACTCGTCTCCATAGAAGCGGAAGCGCTTTCCCAGCGGATCAGCTCCCGGCCAGAAATTCTCCGCCATCTTTTCGTTGACGATCGCGACCGCGACCGATCCGGCACGATCCGCGAGGGTGAAATCCCTGCCGCTCAGGAGCGAGGTGCCCACGGTGTCCAGGTATCCCGCGTCGACTCCATTGGTCATCACCAGAACACCGGCCTGGTCCTCGGGTTGTCCCTCGAGGAAAACACTTCGCTGGAAACCTCCAAAGAGAGGCAGGTTCGTGGCCCAGGATGCGGAGGCGATCTCGGGGGAATCCTCGATCTCGCGCAGGACGCGATCGTAGAACTCCTCCGCCTGGGGCCGGTCGTAGCCGGCCTGCCCGGGGTTCACCGTCAAGACCACGAGCTTCTCGGTCTCGAATCCCGGGTCTATTTCATTGGCGCTGCCGAGGCTTCTCAGAAACAGTCCCCCCGCCACCAGGGAAACGATCGAAAGCGCCACCTGCGCGACGACGAGGCCGTTGCGGAAGAAAAGGGCGCCGCGGCTGCGCCCGGCGGTGCGCGCCTCGTCTTTCAAAGCCTCCACCACTCCCTGCTTGGCGCTCTGGATCGCGGGCACGAGCCCGAAGACCAGACTCGTCAGAACCGACACCCCCAGCGTGAAAAGGAGGACTCGGCCGTCGATCGTCAGGTCCACCATGTTCTGGGCCAGAAACGGCGGTCGCATGGACCAGATCAAGTCCTTCCCCCAGAAGGCGAGGACCAACCCCGCGACTCCGCCGAGAAGGCCGAGGAGGAGACTTTCCGAAAGAAGCTGACGCACGAGCTTCCCCCGGCCCGCGCCGAGAGAGAGCCGGACCGCGATCTCCTTGCGGCGACTCGAGGCTTTCGCCAGCAGCAGGTTCGCCACATTGAAGCAGGCGATGAGGAGCACCAGCCCCACGATAGCCATCAAGAGCGCTCCGCCGCGAATCAGGGCGTCGCGGAACCCGGGGAAGATCGTCGCTTCGGAGAGGGGGCGGAGCCTGACGGTGCGACCCTTGTTGGGCTCGGGATACTCGCGCTCGAGCGCGGTCGCGATGGTCTTCATCTGCGCCTGGGCCTCGGTGAGCTCGATGCCCGGCTTCAACCGCCCGCCGACGTTGAAGAACAGGGCCCGGCGGCTATCGAACCAGTCATGGAACTGCGCCGGAAGAATCTGACGGTACATCGCCATCGGCGCCCAGAGGTCCGGGCTGAAGAGCGCGTTCACCCCCTGGAACCCCGCCGGAGCCACACCCACCACGTCGTAGGTGATGCCGTTGAGAGAGATCGCCCGGTTGAGGATCGAAGGGTCCTCGCCGAAGCGACGGGACCACAGTCGATGGCTCATGACCACGACCGGGCTTGCCCCCTCCGCGCGATCTTCCGCGGGAGTCAGGAAACGGCCGAGGGCGGGCTCGATGCCCATGACCTCGAAGTAGTTTCCGCTCACGAGCTCGGTAAAGACCTGTTCGGGCTCCTTTGCCGCGAGCATGCTCGCGGGGACGGGGAAGCCCCAGGCCGCGAGACCATCGAAGACCTCGTTCTCGTCGCGGTAGTCCTCGTAGTTCGGATGCGACATCTGGGTCAGCCCGGCGGCGGCGTTCGTCTGGTCCTCGGTGTAGACCACCGCGAGCCTTCCGGGATCCGCCACCGGGAGGGGGTTCAGGAACACGGAGTTCACCATCGTGAAGATGGTGGTGTTGGCGCCGATCCCGAGAGCGAGCGAGGCGACGGCGACCAGCGTGAAGCCCGGACGCTTGAACAGGCTTCGCGCCGCGAACCGCAGGTCCTGGAGCGCCGCGTGGAGCACGGGCGTCAGGCCACTTCGACTTTCTCTTCCACGATGCGCCCGTCGAAGAGCGAAATGGTCCGCTCGGCGTACTGGGCGTAGCGCGGATCGTGGGTCACCATACAGATCGTGGCGCCCCCGCGATGGAGCTCGCGGAGGAGGTCCATCACCGCTTCCCCGTTGGTGGAGTCCAGGTTACCCGTGGGCTCGTCGGCGAGGAGGATCGAGGGCTCGCCCACCACCGCCCGCGCGACCGCGACTCTCTGCTGCTGACCTCCGGAGAGCTGTGAGGGGAAATGCTTGGTGCGGTGCGCCATGCCCACCCGCTCGAGCGCGTCGTTCACCCGCTTCTTCCTCTCGGCCGAGGGCATTCCCCGATAGGTGAGGGGCAGCTCCACGTTCTCGTAGACCGTCAGGTCCCCGATCAAGTTGAACGCCTGGAAGATGAACCCCACTTCCCGGTTCCGGATCCGGGCGCGCTGCGACAGGTTGAGATTTGCGACCGACTGGTTGTTCAGGATGTACGTTCCGCCGGTGGGAGTGTCCAAGAGGCCCAGGATCGAGAGCAGCGTGGACTTGCCGCAGCCCGACGGGCCGTTGATCGAAACGTACTCGCCCTTCTTGAGGTCGAGGTGGATTCCTGCGAGCGCGTGAGTCTCGACCTCGTCGGTGTAGAAGACTTTGGTGACCCCTTCGAGGTGAATGAGCGCGGTTCCTTCTGGCATCGTTTCCCCTTCCTTATTAGTAGATGAACTCATGGATCAATTTAAGCGAATTCGATCGTAGGCGTCCCAGGCCGAGGTGTCGGAGAGGATGACCTGGTCGCCCTCGACCAGTCCCTGCACGACCTCGATGGTGTTCACCGAGCTTCGTCCGAGCTTCACCTGGGCGCGGACGGCGGTCTCGCCGTCCTCCAGAAGCTTGAACAAACCGACGGTGCTCTCCGCCTGACCGTAGGCGGGTCGTCCGACGTAGAGTACGTCGGCGAGCCTCTCGAGCTCGATGGTGCCGTCGACGCTCAAATCGGGCCGCGCGCCCTTGGGGAGCGCGCCCACGAGAGTGACGTCCACGGTGACCGTTCCCTCCTGAACCGCGGGGTCGATGCGCATGACCTCGCCGTCGATGAGACCGTTTCTGGTATCGATGACAGCTTTTTGTCCCACTTCGATATCCTTGGCCTGGGTCTCGGCGATCCGGAGCTGGGCCTTCAGCTTGTCCGGCTGGGCCACCCGGGCGAGGTTCGCGCCGGGAGTCACCTCCTGGCCGACTTCGACCGCGAGCTCCTGGAGGACGCCGTCGATCCCGGCCCGAACCGTCAGCGCTTCCTTCTGGCTCTTGCGCAGATCGTAGAGCGCCTTGAACTGCTCGACCGTCGCTCGCTTCGCCTGGAGCTGCGCCTCCACCGACTCGGCCGCGATCTGGAGCCTCTGCTGTTCGAGCTGGTTGCGCGTCGCGAGCTCTTCCGCGCGCACTTTGGAGCGCTTGAGGATGAGATCGCCGATGAGCCTCTCCGCATGGAGCTTCTCGTCCGCCTCGGCCTGGAGCTTCGCCTGGTTGTACAGCGATCCCACTCCCGCGGCGACCGCCTTCTGGTTCAGTACCTGACTCTCGAGACGCACCCTCAAGTCGGCGAGCTCCGCTTCCTGCGCCCGAAGCTGGTAGGCGGCGTCTCCCAGCTCCTGCTCGAGCTCCGGATTGCTGAGCTCGAGGATGATGGTCTCGGGCTTCACATCGACGCCCGGAAGAAGGACCCGCCGCTCGACCCGTCCCCGGGTCCGGGCCGCCACCCACCGAATGGCCTCGGGCAGCACGACCAGCGTTCCCGGGCCGCGCACCTGGCGGATCATCTCTCCCCGTTTCACCGCGTCCATCCACACCGTAGCCCGGTTCACCGAAGGCGCGGCGGGCTCGAGTCGGGAGAGTCCGAAGCTGATAGCCGCGATCCCGGCGAGAACCGAGCCCGCGATGATGGCGGCGCGAATCCGCTTCTTGCGGGTCACGCCCTCCCTTTTGACGTCCAACGAGAAGCCCTCCTTAGATAGCGCGCCGAAGATTACACCCGCGCCTCCTACATATGCGCAAATGATGTGCCATTTGTTCCACGAAAGCGCGGAATCCCCCAAATCCGCCCAGGGACGCAAGATCGACGTCTCGATCTTCAAGAGAAACACACCCATCCTGTGCGCCATCGGGACGGTCCAATCCCATCGCCGGACAAGCCCCGGCGCGGCTACTGCAGTCGGGGGACCGCCTTTTGCGCCAGGGCGATCGCTTGCTGCTCGTCGGGAGGATTCGTGCCCACCTGGAGCATCCGACCCCCGGTGAAGACCTGGAGCGCGTTCTCGTCAGCGACGTACATCGCCCAATCACCGACACCCTCGATTGGACGGTAATACTCCGTCGGAGGTTGTTCGCCCCCGAACTCGGCCTGATAGCTGGCGACGAAGCCGTCGTAAGAGGTGAAGCCGGAATCCGAGGTCGTCAAACGAACGAGGGTGGAGGACGGATCGTCGGCCGACGACCAGATGCAGTCCTGGGTGCCCTCGGGCGTTTGAGGCGCTCCCGGTGCCTTCCCCAGGACCTCCTGGATCTCGTCGGCGTTGAGGAGAGCGCAGGTGCCAGACGCGGCCGCCTGCGGCTCGGAGGCGGGGATTTCGGCCGAGGCAGACTCGCCTTGCGGAGCCTCGGAGCCTCCGCAGGAGGTCAACCCCGCGACAAGAAGAGCCGGCCCAAGAAGATGCTGGATAGAAACCCTGTCTTTCATGAGGTACAGCTTATACAAGAACGGCGTTTCGTCTGGCAAGAGAGTAGAATCCGCCGTCGTGATCACGGTGTACAGCCCGGACCACCGTCTTCAATCCGGTCGCGTCGAGCTCATCGGCGGCGAGCTCGTGCCCTGTTTCGAAAAGCCGGAGCGCGCGGAGATCGTCCTCGCGCGGGTGCGCGAGGTCCGCCTCGGAGAGGTGGTCCCGCCGAAGGAGTTCGGGCGGAAGCCGCTCCTCCGGGTTCATGACGGGAGATTCCTCGACTTTCTCGAGACCGCCTGGGAGAGCTGGGTTCGCGCCCACGGAGAGAAGGACGCGCTTCCGATGAACTGGGCGGTCCGGACCATGCGGCAGAAAGTGCCTCGTGCCATCGACGGAAAGCTCGGGTATTACTGCCTCGACGCGGCGACGCCGATCACGGAAGGGACGTGGAGGGCGGCGTCGGCCGCCGCGGACACGGCTCTCACCGCTGCCTCCCTGGTCGCCGCTGGAGAAAAAGCCGCGTTCGCGCTCACGCGCCCGCCGGGGCATCACGCCGCGAGAGATCTCTATGGCGGGTACTGTTTCCTCAATAACGCCGCCATCGCCGCCCAAAGCCTTCTCGACGGGGGAGCCGCGCGGGTCGCGATCCTCGACGTCGACTACCATCACGGAAACGGCACCCAGTCGATCTTCTACCCCCGCGGGGACGTTCTCTTCG
>Ga0299906_10004523_pt1 | contig 11383 bp, 8 predicted proteins | sample RVTome_14_FD_200259 | JGI IMG/M metagenome (GOLD analysis project Ga0299906, IMG submission 200259) | Soil microbial communities from uranium-contaminated site in the Upper Colorado River Basin, Wyoming, United States - RVT145D125 (version 2) ... | reverse complement strand
TCTTCGAGGGGGAGTATGCGCGCTCGGCGTTCTGGGGCATTTACATCCAGGATGTAGACTCCGGGCGCATCCTCTACCGCCTGAATGAAGATAAGACGCTGCTGCCGGCCTCCAACCAGAAGCTCTTGACCACGGCGACGGCCCTCGACGTGCTGGGGAGCGCGTATCGCTATCAGACAACGCTCTACCTCAACGGCGAGATCGAGGAAGGGGTGCTCCGGGGCGACTTGATTATCGAAGGCTCGGGGGATCCGACCTTCGGCAGCCGGCGCTATCGGCAAGACGATCCCTTGCAACGCTGGGCCGCCGCCCTCGCCGAGCAAGGCGTCACCCGCATCGAGGGCCGCATCATTGGCGACGACGACGTCTTCGACGAAGAGCGGTACGGCGAAGGGTGGGACGTCACCCACGTTGCTACCCAGGACTATGCGCCGGCCCGCAGCGGGCTTTCTTACCACGATAATCTCATCAACGTAGAACTCGAAGCGACGACGACCGGAAGGCCCCCGACCGTCGATGCAAGCCCGCCGGGGTATTTTACGGTGCTCAACCAGGCTGTCACCGGCGCCCGTTCACGGGGCGCCCGCCCGTTGCTGGAGCGGCCCGTCGGGGCCGAGACGATACGGATTCACGGCACCGTGCCGCGTGCCTATCGCCGCACCTTCACCCTGCCCGTCAGCGACCCGACGGCGTTCACGCTGCACCTTTTTGCCGCCCGCCTCCTCGAAGCCGGCATCGACGTAGCGGCGCCGCTCGTCGACGTCGATGATCTGGCGGAGAAACCGACGTATGGGGCAGCGGAGACGCTGTTCGTGCATGCCTCGCCGCCGCTTTCCGAGATCATCGCCATCATCAACAAGCAGAGCGACAACCTCTACGCCGAGCAGGTCTTTCATACGTTCGGATGGGGTGGGTCGTCGGCCGGCGGGGAGGCTCGTGTCAAAGAAACCCTGGCGCGGCTGGGTATTCCTACCGGCGGCCTCTCGGTGCGCGACGGGTCCGGCCTTTCGCGAAAAGACCTGGTTACGCCGCAGGCGATGGGCCTGCTCCTCACGCGCATGTATGCGCATGCCGAGGGCGCGGCGTTTCGGGCCTCGCTGGCCGAAGGGGGAGAGCGCGGGACGACGCTGCGGTTTCGCCTGCAGGGGCGGCCCGTCATGGGTAAGACCGGTTCGCTCGAATACGTACGGGCGCTCAGCGGCTACGTCGTCACGCCCGATGCGCGGACGCTGGCGTTCGTGCTGCTGGCCAACAACTACACCGCACCGACCTATCGCATCGAACAGGCCATCGACCTCATCGTGCAAACCCTGACGTCTACGCCGGTGGGGTAGTCCATCAGGGCAGGGGAGGCGGGCCGAATAATTTCTTTTGTCGAACCCGCTCGGGATTCTCGTACATTCATCCGCTATCTTCCACGGGTCTCCCACACGAACCGAACCACCGTTCTTCATGCCCCTTTACGTTCGTCGTGGCCTCGTCGGGCTTGCCGTCATCGCGCTGCAATGGTTGGTAGTGGGGCGCTTGCGGATCTGGGGGGCTTATCCCGACGTGGTGCTGCTCTACGTAGCCTGGCTGGGCCTTCGGCATGGCCGTCTTTTCGGGTCGGTAGCCGGTTTTAGCCTGGGCTTTTTGCTGGATGCGATCTACGGCACCTGGGGCATCCAAATGTTCGTCAAGACGCTGGTAGGCTTTCTGGTGGGTCTGTTTCCGTCCAACGAACGCGAGACGTTGCTCATCCTGCCGCAGCAAGCTTTTCTCGGTGCCCTTGTCATTGCGCTCTTGCACAACGGGCTGTTGGTGTTGCTGGTCGCCCTGCAATCCGGTGCCCGCACGGCTTTTCTGATCTGGGGGTTGTGGCTCGGCTCGTCGCTCTACACCAGCGTTCTGGGCGTCGTCACCTCGCTCTTCAGCGCGCGGTAGCTGCGGGGTGATGGGCCCGTAGGAGATAGCCAACAGGGTTCCTTGTCCACACGTTTATTCCCGTTCGCTCCATGCTACTGGCTATTCGCTACGCAGCAGCGGCAGCCGCGCCCCCTCCCATTCCGGAAACAGCACGTCGTCCTGCGTGATGCCGAGGTGGGGGCCGGCTACGCCTGCAAAGACGGCGCGGAAGTCGGTCGTCACGGGCAGGTCGCGGCGGTCTTCGAGGTGTTCGGGCGCCAGTTCCGGTACGCGGCCCCGGATGCGACCGCCATCGACGGCATGGCCCAGGACGAAGAGGCAAGAGGCGCGCCCGTGGTCCGTCCCGGCAGCACCGTTCTCCGCGACGGTACGGCCGAACTCGGTCATCGTCAGCAGGACGACGTCGTCCTGATGCGCGCCGAGATCGGTCCAGAACGCGGTGACGGCGGCAGCGAGGTCGGTGGCTTGCCGGGCGAACGAGCCGCGTACGGTACCCTGCTGCACGTGGGTGTCCCAGCCGGACGACTCGGCGAAGGCGACTTCGAGGCCGACGTCGGCTTTGATGAGCTGGGCGATCTGCCGGAGGCTGGTACCCAGGGGCGTGGTGGGATAGCGGGCGCCCGGCGCCGGGCGATAGGGCTTTTCCCGGACGCTTTCGAGCACGCGTATGGCTTCGAACGTGTCGCTGCCGGCACCGCGCAGCAGGGTTTGCGACGTTTGCCGATAGAGCGCCTCCAGGCGTTGTGCTGCCGTGGCGCCGTCCGGCATCGCACCGGCGGTCTGCATGGAGAAGTCGTCGAGGTTGGCAATAGCCAGGGCCGGTGCGGAACCGTAGAGCGCACGCGGCAACGCCGGCGTCAGCGCCACCGACTGGAAGGGGGTGGCGTCGTGGCCCAGCAAACCGACGGCGCGGTTGAGCCACCCGGTCGAGGTGCTTTTGCGCCCGGGGGTGCCGGTCTCCATGTAGTCCTGTGCGTCGAAATGCGAGCGCGTGGCGTCCGGCGAGCCTACGCCGTGGATGATGGCGAGCCGTTTTTCCTTAAAGTAGGGGATGAAAGCGCGCAGCGCCGGGTGCAGCCCGAACCGTTCGTCGAGGTCGATCAGGGCATCGTCCCCGGCTGCCGAGGCCGCCGTCATGGCGAGGCGGGGGCGCAGCAGCTTCAGGTGGGGATCGGTGAAAGGTGTCACTGCCATCAGGCCGTCCATGGCGCCGCGCTGGAAAAGCGTCACCAACACCCTGCGCCGCTGGTACGGGGCAGGGGCTACAGCGGCCCGGGTCGTCCGGTGCAGAAACAGCGGGCTGCCGCCGGCGCCCAGGGCGACCAGGCCGAGGCCGCTGGATTTCAAGAAGGCTCTTCGCGTGTACATATCGGGTCTGGATTTTTCGAGGTTGGAGGGTCGAAGCGAGGGGGTTACCGTCGTTGAAAGGCCGGGGAGCCGAGGATGACGCCGACGGTGCGGGCCAGCGACGTCGGGTTGCCGGAAGCCGCTTCGGGGTCTGCGGCGGCACGCGGGCCTTCGAGGCCGGCCAGGTGGTCGTCCGTCATGGCGGTCGCTGGGTCGTCCGTAGCGGTGTTCAGCCGTGCAGCCAGGTCGGGGTCGGCGGCTATCGGCAGCAGGAGGTCTACCAGGGCATCCTCATCATGTTCGGGGAGGAGGAGCGGGACGAAGGTTGCCAGGGCTTCTTCGATGGTTTCCGGCTCCCGGTGGTTGTTGAGGGCGAGCAGGTCGAATGCTACGCCGTCGATGCCGCCGGTAGCGAGTTGAAGGCCGAAGTTCATCCGGTTGAGCAGGGCACCGGCGTTGATCCAGGCGTCGCCCTCGTCCGGAAAGCCGGTGGGTGCCTGGTGGCGGTAGAGCGGCTGGCCCATGCGGTCGATCCACGCGACGAGGGCGCGCGTCGGGCGGACCTCGGCGTCGAGGCCCCGCAGGGCGCTGACGGTCAGTTCAAACGGGGTTTTGACTTTGGCCCGGCGTGCGCCTTCCGCCCAGAAATAGGGAGAGTAGGCCACAGTCCGCATCATCGCCCGCAGGTCGCCGTCGGTGGCCGTGAAGACCGCGCTGAGGTCATCGACGAGGGCCTCGGGTGGGTCGTCGGAGACGAAACGCGCGGCGATTTTGTGCGCGAGGCGCCGTGCCGTCGCAGGGTGCGATGCCAGGATGTCGAGGACGCGTTCTCCTTCGTCGAGGCCGCCGCCGGCCGGGAAGGCCGTACCGAGGATCGTCTTTTCGGTGGCGTCGTGGGCGTCGGCCCGGAAGAGGAAGGCGTCTTCGAGCACGAACCCGGCCTGTTGCCCCCGGCGGTCCATCCGTTCCTGGAGGCGTTCTCCGCGCTCGCCGGTCGGCACGACGGTCCAGCCGGTGAAGGCGCGGGCTACGGCTTCTACGTCCTGCTGGGTGTAGCCGCCGTCGACGCCGAGCGTATGCAGCTCCATCAGTTCGCGTGCATAGTTCTCGTTGATGCCGCGCCGGGGCCTGAAGGCTTCGGGGATCTCCTGCATGGCTTTCGCCTGTTCGCGCTGCATCCGTTCACGTCCTTCGCGGATGCGTCGGCGCGCGAGGCGGCCGCGCAGCCCATCCTGCGCTTCGAGGGGTTTCAGACGGGCATCCATCGTGGTCGGGATGCTGTCCGGGGAGGTCGACCGGGCGTTGTCGAGGTAGAGGAGCATAGCCGGATGCCGGGCCGTAGCGCCCAACAGCGTACGGAACGCGCCGAGTACATGGGGCCGGATGGCGTCGCGTTCGTAGGCCAGCACGTAGGACCGCGCCTGGTTGTCTTGCAACGCGACGTTGAAATGGTTGAACCAGAAGTCGGCCAGCACGTCGGCCAGTTGATTTTCACTGTAGATCGCCCGCACCATTTTCTGCGCGATCAGTTCGGCGATGAGTTCGCGCTGGGGGCGCAAGCCGTGGGCCTGCCTGTAGGCACGTACGGCCTGTCGGTTTTCGGCGGGGTCGAGCTGCTCCGTCGTGCCCGCCTCACGGGCCGCCATACGCAGGACGAACGCCGCATGCGGGTACTGGCGGGCCATCTCGACGGCCGAGAGGTTGAGGGCGCGTAGCGGAGCCAGCCGTTGTCCCAGCGCCCGGTCCGGCAGGTCGGCGTCGAGCTGTTGGTCGAGCCACGTCTCAAGGCCCATCGCAACGACCTGGTCGACGTCGCCGGGGCGAGGGCCGTAGGTGAAGCGGCTCAGGAGATGGACGGCGGCTTCGCGCTCCGTCAGGCCGGCTTCGGCGTACGGAAGCGGGCCGAGGAGCTGCCGGGCGGGTGTGTCATTTGTCGCAGCAATCCACAAAAAGCCGACGACGACCGAGAAGGCCATTAGAAAGAGCAAGCGTCGTCTCATGGAGTACTACCTGGTTTAGAGCCGCTACCATACCCTCCTTCGGGTTCGGCGCAGCGCTTGGTGAAGGCGGGGCCGGTTCGGCCCTCGTTTTTCATCCAACGGAGACGTGATTTCCGAGTTGTCACAGAAGTGTTCGAAAATTGCGGTGCCTTTTTCGAAACCCGCTTTGATGCGGCGGGGTTGTTTTGTTCCTGCTTGGATGCCGGTAATCTATCCGCCGCGTTCATCCGACGATCACAAAAACGCCTTTGCATCATGGCCGACTATGCACACCCCGACGTTCTGGTCTCCACGCAGTGGGTCGCCGATCACCTGGACGACAGCGCCCTACGCCTCGTCGAGTCGAACGAAGACATCCTGCTCTACCATACGGGTCATATCCCGAACGCCGTCAAAATCGACTGGATCAACGACTTGCAGGACCAGGTCGTGCGCGACTACGTGGGGCACAAACGGTTTGCGGCCCTGTGTTCGGACAAAGGGATTGCGAACGACACGACGGTGGTCTTCTACGGGGACCGGAACAACTGGTGGGCGTGTTATGCCTTCTGGGTTTTCAAGCTGTACGGTCACGAACGGTGCCTGATCATGGACGGCGGGCGCAAGAAGTGGATCGAAGAAGAGCGTCCGATGACGAAAACGGTTCCTTCCTTTCCGGCTACGGAGTACGTCGCCCAGCCCCAGGATCCCTCGATCCGGGCGTTCCGCGACGAAGTGATGGCCCATCAGCAGGCCGGAAAGCCGCTCGTGGATGTGCGTTCTCCGGCTGAGTTTCGGGGTGAGTTGCTGCACATGCCGGACTACCCCCAGGAAGGATCGCTGCGGGGTGGGCATATCCCCGGAGCGCGTAACATCCCGTGGAGCCACGCCGCCAACGACGATGCCACGTTCAAGAGCCGTGAAGACCTGGAGGTCCTCTATCTTCAGGAAAACAACCTCGACCCGAACACCGCCACCATCGCCTACTGCCGTATTGGTGAGCGCAGCAGCCATACGTGGTTTGTGCTTACCTACCTGCTCGGGTTTGACAACGTGAAGAACTACGACGGCTCGTGGACCGAATGGGGTAACCTGGTCGGGGTGCCGATTGAGAGAGGCGACGGGTGAGAGGTCGTATTAGTACCTTCGGAGCTTGAGCCTTTGCAGGACCCGTCATGAGCACGCTAGCCGCCATCGCGGAAGAGTTGCAGAGGGTGGATGACGAGACGCGGCTGGAGTTGTTGCTGGACTATGCGCAGCAGCTTCCTCCGTTGCCCGAGGCATACCATCCGCTGCGCGACCGAGGGCTGAACATGGTCCACGAATGCCAGTCGCCCGTCTTCTTGATGGTGGAAGTCGAGCACGGCCTCGTCCGGCTTCACGCCGACGTGCCTGCTGAAGCGCCTACCGCTCGGGGTTTTACGGCGCTGCTGGTCATGGCCTTCGACGGCGCTACGCCGGATGCCGTGCTCGAAGCGCCCGACGACATACTCCACCGCCTGGGGCTTATCCATCTGCTCGGCATGCAGCGCACGCGGGGTCTGAACGCCATCTACCAGCGTATCAAAAATGAGGTGCGTCGCCAGAGGCAGGCAGGGTAGGGTGTATGCCGCTCCACGATAGCCTATGTGCTTATTCAGCCGCAAAGAGGGTGATCAACTCGGCAAGCATCATGGCGGTGGCCCCCCAGATCTTGTAGCCTTGCACGTCGAGAAAAGGAACGTCGACGTCACGGCCATGTAACCGCCGGGGCTCGCGCTGCCGGGTCTCGGGGGCGAGCAGGTGGGGCAGCGGCGCGTACAGGAGGGTTTCGACCTCGTCGTCCTGCGCGCGTAACACCGGCGTCTCGGGGGTCATGCCTACGAACGGATGAACACAGAAATTGGAAGGGGGGATGTAGAGGGGCGTGAGTGTACCCAGCACCTCGATCTGGTCGGGCGCGAGCCCTACCTCCTCATGCGTTTCGCGCAGGGCAGCCTCGCGCAGCGTCTCGTTCGGTTCCCGCCTGCCTCCGGGAAAAGAAACCTGGCCGGCATGCTGTTTCAGGTCGGCCCGGCGGACGGTCAGGAGTAGTGTAGTGACGTCCTGCAGGGGGAAGAAGAGCGCCAGGACGCCGGCCTCGCGGCACGGCTTGCCGTCGATCCTGGTCATCGACGGGTCCTGCCGGTAGAGCGGCGCCATCGTGAGCTGGGCGGAGGTGCCGGGGAGCGCGCCGTGCAGACGCAGGCGCAGGTGGGCGATGTGCTGGTCGAACGAGCGTTCCGCTACCCTCTTCATCGTCATGGAAGCCTTAAGCATCCGTGCTCGGACGAGGTTCCACGTTCACAGGCGGATGAAGCGATAGTCGCTAAAGGTGGCTTCATATTGCACAAGTTGGGTGTAGGTACGGAGGCGACGTCGCGTCCGCAACGTGCCTTCCATGAACCGACGCCGGGGTACGTCGAAGCCTTCGAGGCGCATGTAGTCCGTCGTGATGATGAGCGGCTGGTCGGTGCGGGGGGCACGGACGAGGGCGCGGCTGCGAATGAGCAGGCCGTTGGCCCGGTCGAACCACAGGGTATAACGTTCGACGGCTTCGCGAAGGGCCCTCGGCGCCATTTCGACGCGCCAGCACGGCACGCCGTCGATGTCTTCCGGCACGGCCTCTTCGGTAGGCCGCATGGAGGCGATGAGCCGGTGCAGTTGCAGGACGGCCCGGGTGGCCGGCTCGGCGTACGGGCCCATCATGCTGCGGCGCTGTTCATCCAACTCCAGCCATCGCGTCAGGGGGATGGCGCGTCCATTGATGTGTGCGGAACGGGGTTCGCGATGCCAGCCGTCGACGTCGGGGCCGCCCGAAACGTCAGCCACCCATCCGAGGCGGCGCACGCCGAACGGTCCGTCAATGGTCCATTCGGCGCGTTCCTGCACGTCGACCCGGCTGACGTCGCGCGCGCGCTCCGCCTGGTCGGCAAGCCATGCCCGGACCAGCGTACGGGGTCGCGGCATCTCCTGCGGGTGGGCTGTTGCCGGGAGCAGCGCCAGGCAGAGTAGCAAGAAGCCTATCGAGGCGAAGCATTGGGTCATAAAAGCCGCCGGGAACCGTGAAAGAAAACACCTCCCTTATATGCAAAAAGACGCGCCAGGATGTCACAAATCTATGGAGTATCTATCGTATTCCATAAAAAAACACCGTCTACGGCAGCAACGGTGCCGGCCTGTAGACGGTGTATAAATAAGCCTGTGGTTGAAACCGGGGGAGGCTAGGCAACCTCCCCTTCAAAGAAGCCGACGAGACTCTGGATAAATTCGGAGTCCGCGTTGAGACGATAGTAGATCGTCTGGGCATCCCGCCGTGCCCGGACGAGGCCGCAGCTGCGAAGCTTTTTAAGCTGTTGCGAGATCGCCGGCGTCGTCAACTCAAGGATGAGCGCCAGGTCGTTGACCCGCACCTCGCCACGACGCCACAGCAGGTACAGGATGCGCACGCGCGTGTCATTCCCCGCAGCTTTCATGAGCGCCATCAGGGTATCGAGCCAGCCCTGATCTTCGAGCTCTGTGCGGAGCGCCTCCATCTGACCGTCTTGCATGGGCATACCGCCTTCGCGCTGCGGGATGATGCGCATTTTGACATCGTCCGATTCGAGGGCCTGGAGATAATTACGTCTCCGCTTGTTTCGCTCGGGGGTAGCAGGAAACTTATACATAACACATCACCTATGGATGAAAAAACAAGGAATGGAATTACTATTTAGTAAACGGTAAAATTCGAAAAAGTGGGAATCGGTTTAACCGGATCGTCACATTTGAGGGTTGAGGCAGGGGTTGTGTAGCGAGCGAGCCTGGAGGTTACACGCGGCCTCGCTTCATGCTGACGTGCACCTCCTGGGCGCGGCGGACGATGGACAGGCCAAAGCCGAAGGTGAGCATGATGATGCCGATCCACACCAGGCTGATGATGGGTTTCTCGTAGGCCTGTACCAGGATCCAATCCTGCGGGGCCGCCGCCGCACCCTCGACGACAAGGTTGATCTCTCCGGTGTTTACGTTCATGCCGGTAAACAGGATCGACAGGTCCCAGTCGTCGATGCGGGCCGGGACCGGGTTGACGCTACGGTCCTGCCGGATGATGTAGAGCGGCCGGAGCTCACGCCGCTCGTCCGTCGCCAGGTTGGTCACCTGCAACACGGCCGCCACGGCGATCTCGCTGCGGTTCGCCTCGGTAGAATCCAGTTGCGCGTGCAGGTCGAGGTTGGTGTCGAACGTGACGAAGCGGATCGCGAAGTCCTGGTTGCCCAGGACCGTCGAGTCGCCCCGGGCCAGGGTGAGCTGGCTGCCGTCGGTTTGCCCCTGGTCGAACATGATGCTGGGAGAGACGGCCACGAAGAGGTCTTTTTCTACGTAGAGCTTCAGGTCGGGATGCTGAATCCACTGGCCGTTGTTGCTCTCATAGGCGACCGGCTTCATCGTGAAGGTCTGGCCCTGGGGGTCGGTAAAGTTGACCACGTATTCGGTGTGGCCGCGCTCGCCCGGCTCTTGCCCCATGTACGCCACCGTGTAGCCCTCGACGACCTTGGGCTTGCCGCGTTCGAGGATGAAGTTCTCGCGCCCGCCGCTCGCCGTAGCGTCGGACAGCGGGTTGCTGAAGCCGGACGAGGCGATGATGCCGAGGATCATGAGGGCGAGGCCGACGTGGGAGAGGGCGCCGCCGGCCAGCTTCGGGTTGCCGCGCCCCACGCGCCAGAGCACCAGCCCGTTGCCGTACAGCGCGAAGAAGGCGACGAACAGCAGCAACAACAGGAGCATGCCCGGCCCGTAGACGCTCCAGAGCCCGCTCATCAAGCCGGCGGCCTGCGCGACCGAGGCGGTCGCTCCCTCCGGGTTGATGGTGCCTTCCACGAAAGGCGTGAAGAAGAGGATGACCAGCGTGCTGACAACCGACAGGGCGATCGGCCCGAGCAGCACCCGGTTGACGTTCTCCACACTCATCTTATTCCACCAGAACAACTGCCCCAGGCCCGCCAGAAAGACGAAGCCGACGGCCAGGGGTAACGTCCACTGGTTGTAAAAGTCGATCGGGACGGCAGCGGGGTTGTCGCGAAAGATCCGCCCGAAGATAGGAGAGCTGGTGCCCAGGATCACGACGGCGGCGATGCCGCAGAGCAGCACCGCGCCCGAGGAAATCATGAATTCGCGCGAGAGGTAGTACGGCTCCTTCGCAGGTTTCGGAAGCTCCCGGTATCGATAGGCAAACAGGCCGAAGCCGACCGTGCCGACCGCCAGGATCCACAGCAGAAGCTGGTTGTAGAGGCCCAGGTCTACAAACGAATGCACGGAGACGTCTCCCAGAATGCCGCTACGCGTCAGGAAGGTGGAGTAGATGACGAGCATGTAGGCGAGCACGCTCAAAAACAGCGCGGCCTTGTGCCCGATGCCGCTCTTGCGTTGGATGAGCATCATGTGGATAGCGGCGATGCCGATGAGCCAGGGCACGAACGACGAGTTTTCGACGGGATCCCAGGCCCAGTAGCCGCCGAACGACAGGGTCTCATACGCCCAGTAGCCGCCCATCGAGATGCCGACGCCCAGGGCCAACGTCGAGGCCAGCGTCCACGGCAACGCCGGGCGAACCCACTCGGTGTACCGTTTTTTCCACAGGGCTGCTACCGCAAAGGCAAACGGTACGATCATCGTCGCGAAGCCGACGAAGAGCATGGGGGGATGGATCACCATCCAGTAGTTCTGCAGCAGGTCGTTGAGTCCGGTCCCGTCCGCCGGGACGAAGTTGGGGTCGGCCTGGAAGACCGGCGCTTCCGGAAAGCGTTCGGCAAGCGTCAAAAACGGGGACACCCCGATCTCCAGCGGCCCGAGCTGCAGGCCGACGATCATCGACAGCAAAAAGACCTGGCAGAAGGCGACGACGGCCATCACGGGCGCCTCGTACGAACGCGCCACCCACTTGATCAAGGTGACGCCGACGAGGCCGTTGAGGAGGATCCAGAGGAGAAAGGATCCTTCCTGCCCTTCCCAGGACGCGGAGAAAAGGTAGTACAGCGGAAGGTCACGCGAGGAATGCTCATAGACGTAGGCGTACTGGAACTGGTGCGTAGCGATCAGAAAGACCAGCAGGCCCCAGGCCGCGAGGAGGTTGCCGAGCATGACCCACCAACCCA
>Ga0299906_10004522_pt1 | contig 11386 bp, 10 predicted proteins | sample RVTome_14_FD_200259 | JGI IMG/M metagenome (GOLD analysis project Ga0299906, IMG submission 200259) | Soil microbial communities from uranium-contaminated site in the Upper Colorado River Basin, Wyoming, United States - RVT145D125 (version 2) ... | reverse complement strand
GCGGGAGGCACGCCGGACCTGAGGTCCCCCGAAGGTCCGGGTTCTGATGTGGGTCCGGGGGTGGGTCGGGGGGTGCAAAGCGCTGCGAACAAAACAGAGAGGTCACAGTCGCCGCTCGATCGCCTGAAACTGGAGACGATTGAGGAGGGCACGTGCATCCAGATGCTCCACACGGGCCCGTACGACAAGGAGCAGCCGAACATCGAGTGGATGCACCGTTTCGCGCGCGAGCAGGGATACGAGATCAAGGGCCGGCACCACGAGATTTACCTGAACAGCCCGCAGACCACGCTGCCGCTGTACCTCAAGACGATCCTGCGGCAGCCGGTGGAGAGGAAAGGGCAATAGGCACGAGGCAATAGGCAATAGGCAAGTCGGGAGGCGAAGAGTGGATGGTGCCACTGACACGGCCCGCCTTGGAGCCGTGTCAGTGCGCTCGGCTGAGGATCCGCCGAGGATGGCAGGATCGGGCGCACATGAACGCCGGCACTGATTTCCCTCCCGCTGGTCGGGGAATCAATGGCACCGTGCAACGTGCCGCCACTTGAATACGGCGGGGCGGATCGTAGGGTGAAGGATGCCTGGGCGGATCAGGGGATGGTCGATGGCGGAGCGGCTGAGTCGAACGAGGGTCGTGTGGCGCTGGGCGGGGACGGCGGTGCTGTTCCTCGCCTTGGGGCTGGTGACGAGTGTGGGGGTGGCGTGGGCGTTTGCCGCGATGTTCGAACATGCCCAGACATCGGAGGCGTTCAATTTCCTCCCGGGTGAGGCGGCACAATGGCGGGGCGTGGAGGTTGTCGCGGCAGCGCTGGATCATCACCGCGATCCGCCGGTGTGGTCGCGTGACTCCACCGTGCAGGATGGCTATTCTCCCGGGCCCGTGCCCGACTGGAGCATGCTCATTGAGCCACCACCGGAGGACGGGCTGTCCGTTTACGAGACGGCGACTGGCTGGCCGCGAGTCTGTCTGTTCTGCCGCGTCGATTGGCGCGCTGATGACTGGATGCTGAGCACGGACTTTCCGGACGGGGCCATCGAGGGACATCTTCCTGCGAGCATGCTGCCCGGTGAGGGCCGTGACGTGCTGCGCCTACCGGCGACGCCGATCACGAAGAACCTCTTCGTCGACGGCGCCTTCTGGGGGGTGGTAATTGCCGCGCTTTGCTTCGGATGGCGAGTCGTCGTGCGTCTGCACTGGCTGCAGCGCCGCCGCCGCCGTCGGTGCGGCTACTGCGGCTATCTGCTGGTCCACATTGAGAGTGACGTCTGCCCCGAGTGCGGCACGGACATCGTCCGCCCGCCACCGCTTGGGGGGAAGCCACGATTGTCGCGGCTTGTCTTCGTGCTGGTCGCGCTGGTGGCGATCGAGGGCCTATTCATCGGTTCGTTTATGATGGGCGGTCGCGATTACGCACTGTTGCGCGCTGCTTACGAGGGCGATATCCCCCGGCTCCGGGCCATACTGGCGCGCGGCGTGGATCCCGACATCAAGCTGCCCGTTCGCCATCCTGAGGCGGCACTCTTCGTCGCCAGCGCGAAGGGTCGCGCTGAGGCCGTGGAGGTGCTCCTCGAGGCCGGAGCCGATGTCGATGTCAGGTGCGGACTTATGAAGCGCGCCCCGCTGCACGCAGCCGCGGCCGGCGGGCACATCGATGCGATCCAACGGCTGTGCGAGGCCGGCGCGGACATTGACATTCTCGATGCAAAGGATGGCACGCCGCTTCATCTCGCCGCGCGATCCGGCAAGCACGGCAGCGCTGTATCGCTTCTCCGCTACGGCGCTGATGTGAGTACCCGCGATCGGACCGGGGCCACGGCCATGATTCGGGCTGCGGACAACGGCGACCTGTCGCTGGTGCAGATGCTCGAGCAAGCGGGCGCCGACATCGACACCGGTGACACCTCCGATCAGACGCCGATGTTCTTCGCGGCCTACGCCGGGCACATCGAGGTGGCGGAATACCTGCTCGGGCGCGGCGCGGACATCGGAATCACCACCCGTGAGGGGCAGAACTTCTGGATGCCGTACCAGACCGTGCTCGCGTCGGAAGCGCTGACCCAGGCCCTGATTGCCAGCGGAGCCGACATCAATCAGCGGACCAACAACGGCATGACGCCGCTGATGAGCGCGGCCTTGAGCGGCACGCCGGATGAAGTGCGCTTGCTCCTGAAGTATGGGGCCGATCCGTTACTCACGGATCAGAGTGGGCGCAGCGTCTATGACATCGCTCGCCGCGAGAATCAGATTGTCCTGTTCGAGGCCATGCAGCAACGTCGTCAGGGCCGGGACGGGTGAGATCGGTAGACTTCGCAGATGCTCGCGACTCAAACCCGCATCCTCTTCCTCTGCACCGGCAACTCGGCCCGGTCGATCATGGCCGAGGCGGTCGCCAAGGAGATGTTCGGCGAGCGGCTCGACGCCGTCTCGGCCGGGTCCAGGCCCAAAGCCGCGCCCCATCCGCTGGCATTGAAGACGCTCGAAACGCACGGCATCAGCGCCGATGACCTGGCGTCCAAGTCGTGGGACGCCATCAAGGACGACGTCCGGGGGTTCGACCTGGCCGTGACCTTGTGCGATTCGGCCGCGAAGGAGGAGTGCCCCATCTGGCCCGGCGCGCCGTTGCGAGCGCACTGGGGCTTCCCCGATCCTCCGCAAGCCGCCGACCCGCCCGCCATGTTCGAGCGCGTCTTCCAGGGGCTCGTTGAGGCGATCGGCATCCTGGCCGCGGATGATGATGCGCCGCTGGATGTCAAGGCGGGCAAGGCGGCGGAACTGGTGAAACAGTGGTTCCCAGAATCCGCGATTGTCCCTTAGCCCCACGTGAACACACGTGGGGCGGTGCGCGAACATCGCTCCATCGATGCCCGGCTGCACGAAGCGCCACCAGACGCCGTGGGCATGCATGGACATCGGCCACACAAGTCAACGCATTCGCGCATCGCCCCCGGTGTTTTCACCGTGAAGGAGACGCAGGGCTCGTGGGACTCGTGGGTGTCTTTGAGCAACGGTCGCGAAAAGGCGTCCAATCGCGCAGCGCCCCCGGTGTTTTCACCGGGGGCTAATCCGGTCGATCCGCTATCATTGGCCTCGCATGGCCTCCCCCACCACCGAACCCACCACCGCCATCGAGAAGCGCGACCGCTGCGCCGACCTGCCCCACCGGCCGCGCGTCCTGCTGGGCAAGATGGGGCTCGATGGCCACGACCGGGGCGTCAAGCTCATCGCCCGGGCCCTCCGCGACAGCGGCATCCACGTCATCTACTCCGGCCTGTGGCAGACCCCCCGGTCCCTGGCCATCTCCGCGCGCGATGAGGACGCCGATGCCATCGCATGCTCGATGATGAGCAACTCGCACCTCGTCCTCGTGCCGCGCCTGATCGACGAGTGCGGCAAGGTCGGCCGGTCGGACATGATCGTCAACGTGGGCGGCATCATTCCCCAGGAGGATGTGGCGGTGCTTCGAGCCGGGGGTGTCAACCAGGTCTTCCACACCGGCACGAGCATGGACCAGATCGTCGATTCCGTGCGCGCGGCGACGAAGCCCTATGCCTCCAAAGCGTCGGACCACCCGATCGCCCAACTGGCGCGCAATATCAGCTTGGTTCATGCGGGCAAGGCGCCGGCCTCCGGGGGCGCCCCGCGCAAGAAACCCGCCCAGGTCGTGGGCCTGACGGGCGCGCCCGGCGCGGGCAAGTCCACGCTGGTGGCGGCGATGGCCAACGAGGCCGTGCGGCGGGGCGAGACGATCGCCGTCGTCGCGTTCGATCCCATGAGCCCGATCACCAGCGGGGCTCTGCTGGGCGATCGCCTGCGCGTCGACTTCAACACGGTCGATGAGAGCGTCTATTACCGCTCGCTGGCGATCTCGGGCGAGGATTACGCGACGCTTCCGGGGGTCGTCGAACTGATCGGCGGGGCGGGGTTCGACAGGTTGATCGTGGAGACGGTGGGCGCCGGGCAGAACGAGACGAAGATCCGCGAGCATGTGGACCGGACGGCGGTGGTGGTGGTGCCGGGCATGGGCGATGCGGTGCAGATGGACAAGGCGGGCATCCTGGAGATCGCCGATGTTTTCGTGATCAACAAGGCCGACTTCGCGGGCGAGAACAAGCTCAAGCGCGAGCTGCTGGACATCGCCGCGGGCCGGGCGATCTACGAGACGATCGCCACGCAGGGCAAGGGGGTGGTGGAGCTGCTGGAGGGGCTGTTCGGGTGAGGGCGCGAGGGGGTGAGGGGCTATTCTCGAGAAACATCCACCTCGACGACCTCCATGTCGAACTCGATGCCGCGCGGGCCTTCGATCGTCGCCGTGCCGTCATAGTGGATCGTCACCGTGAACGGCGGCGCCGTTTCGCCTCCATCCACCGAGATGCTCGCGGTCTGGCCTCGATGAACGGTGACGCGCGCGCCGCCGATGACCTCCCCGCCCAGCCGGACCTGGAGCGTGTACTGGTTGGCCTTCGTGTACCAGGAGTAGGTCGCCCCGCCGATGCCGCCGGCCATGACCAGCAGCAAGAGGCCGATAATGACCGTCCGGTGGCGGGCGAAAAGCGTTTGCCGCGCCAGGCGGCCGTGAGAGTGCAGGAGTTCCTTCTCCACCCGCTGCTGGTGATCCGGCGCGCTCCACGGGCCGGGCTCGAGCGTGCGCAGGGTGTCGTTGAGCGAGTCGCTGTTCTCAGTCATGTGTGGTCCTTTCCTCTCGCGTCCGCAAGCACCCGGCGCAGGGCCTCGCGGGCGCGGTGCAGTCGTGACTTGATCGTGCCGGCGGGCCTGCCGAGCACGAGAGCGATCTGCTCGATGCCCAGCCCCTCCAGGTGGTGGAGGATCAGGATGTCCTGCTGCTTCGGGTCGATGCTGAGCAGGGCGCGGCGGACGATGTGGCCGTCGGGCGAATCCAGCGATGCGCCGTCGGCCGGCATCGCATGGCCCTGCTCGCGGCGCAGCCGCCGCCGTTCGCGGCGGGCCCACTGGTTGACGGCATTGGAGGCGATGCGATAGAGCCAGGCCCGGAACGGCGCCTCGCCGTGCCGGTAGCGCGGCAGGTTCTTTAGGGCCGTCAGAAAGACATCGCCGACGAGGTCTTCGGCGACCTCACGCTGACCGGTGCGGCGGTGGATGTACCCTGCCATGCGAGGGTAATGAAGGCGATACAGACGGGCGAAGGCCTCGGGGTCCTGCCGCGCCTGGTCGATGAGCCGGCATTCGGACTCTTCGCCGCGCGTGTCGATCGCCATATCCGGGGGTGGCAGCGCGATGTCCACATCCATGAGAAGTCGGTTCCGTTCCAAGGGGCCGGGTGGGTCACTTTCGGCAGGCGGCACCGGAGAACACAATGCCGCGCTTGCCGGGCAGGTTCCACCGAATTCGGACAATTGTGGGCTGATCGGCTCCGACCGCCCGCACGGCCGGCACGGCCGTGGCACGCGAGCGCACATCAGTTGCACGAAGGCGAGGCGTTGCGGACACTATCGCCCATGCCGGTGGTGCGAATCGAGGACATCCAGATCGACCTGCCGCGCCGGCCGCCGTGGCACGGCACGCGCCTGTGGCGGGAGTGGTGCTTCCTGAGAGTGCTGGCGCGGCACTTCCGGGTGCGCTTCCTGGTGATGGCGACGATCCTGTTGGGCGGCGGACTGCTGTTCATGCTCTACGAGCCGGAGAAGGGCCACACCCTGCCGCAGGCGGTGTTCTACACCTGGGCCCTGGTCTTCGGCGAGCCGCCGGAAGCGTTCCCGAACTCGGCCGTGCTTCGCCTGGCGTTCTTCATCGTGCCCATCCTGGGCATCACGGTGATCATCGAGGGGATCATCGACTTCTCGCTGACGCTGCGCGACCGGAAGCGCTATGAACGGAGCTGGTGCACCATGCTGGCCAAGTCGTTTCGAGATCACATTGTGCTGGTCGGCTTCGGCCGGCTGGGGTATCGCACGTTCCTGCTCCTGCGCACGATGGGCGAGGCGGTGGTGGTGATCGAGCGAAACGACCAGAACGAGTTCCTGGAGGAGCTGCGCCGCGACGGCAGCCCCCTGATCGTCGGCGATGCCCGGCGTGAGGCCCTGCTCATGGAGGCGAACGTGGCCCAGGCGCGCGGCATCATTCTGGCCACCGACGACGACATGGCCAATCTCGAGGCGGCGCTCGACGCCAAGAAGATCAACCCGAAGATCCGTGTCGTCCTGCGCATGTTCGACCAGAACGTCGCGGACAAAGTGGGCAGCGGCTTCGACATCCACCTGTCGATGTCGCAATCGGCGATCTCCGCGCCGTCCTTCGCCACCGCGGCGGTGAGCCCGGGCATCGTGAACAGCTACGCCGTGGGCCGGCGGCTCATGGCGATCCAGCGCTGGCTGGTGCGCGAGGCCGGCCCGCTCAACGGCCTGACCGTGCGTGAGGTGGTGGAGAAGTACCGTGTCAATGTGGTGGAGCACGCGCGGCCGGGCGAGGCGGGGCAGCTCGTGCCGCCGCTGGACACGACCCTGGAGGCCGGAGACGGGCTGATGGTGCAGGCCCCCTTCGAGACGCTGGCGGCGCTGCGCGATGAGATGTTCGCGGTGGTGCAGCCGTAGCGCATCCGTCAGTCCGGAATGCGATCCAGCAGTTCGCGGGCCGGCTGGAAGCCGGCGTCGAGCTCCAGGGCCCGCTGGCAGGCCGCACGTGCCGCGCCGGCGTTGCCGGCCAGGACGGCGATGCGTGCGAGTGCGTAGTGGGCGCGGGCGGAGTTCGGAGCGATGGCGACGAGGTGATTGGCGCGGACGAGCGCATCATCGATGCGGTCCTCCTGGGCCAGCAGCATCGCCAGGGCCTCCAGCGTTGCCTCGTGGTCCGGGTCAACCTCGAGCGCTGCGTTGTACGCCTCCAGCGCCGCCGCCGTCTCGTTGAGCAATTCCCGCGCGCGGCCGAGCAGGAAGCGGGCCTCGGCATCATCGGGCCGGGCGTCCAGGAGCGCCTCGAACGCGACCGCGGCTTCGGCGTACCGCTTCGTGTCGAACATGAGACGGGCGAGATTGCGGCGGGCCAGGTCGTTGTGCGGCTCCATCTCCAGCGCCTGCCGGAAAAGCGGCTCGGCCTCGTCGTACCGGCCGGCGACGGCCAGGGCCATGCCGAGATTAAGGTGATTGGCCGCGTGGTCGGGCAGCAGATCGAGGGCGGTGCGATAGCACTCGATGGCCCGGTCGATGTGCGCGCGCTGCGTGGCCAGTTCCGCGCCGATCTTGCTGGGCGTGGCGTAGTGCGTGGGCGGCAGGGAGAGAAAGCGATCGAGAAGAGGCGCGGCATCGTCGAAGCGCCGCTGCCGCACGAGCAACAGGGCCAGCTCGCCCAGCACATCCTCATCGCGCGGATAGAGTTCCAGGGCGCGGCGAAGGAGCCGCTCCGACCAGGCCACATCGCCCTTGTTGAAGGCGACGCCCGCCTCCTTGAGCAGAAACGTGCTGCTGGCGGACACCAGGGCGAGGTCGTCGATGAAGGAATCGACCGGAGGCGTGTAGGGGCCGCACCGCAGGGCACGGCCGAACTGGGCGGCGGCCTCATCGTCTCGGCCGAGTTGCCGCAGGGCCTCGCCGAGCAGCCGATGCGCGGGGCCGAAGCGCGGCGCACCGGCGGTCACCGGCTCGATGATGGATGCGGCGGCCTGGTAATCGCCGCGACGAAATGCAAGTCGGGCAAGGCCGAGTCGGGCGTACGCCGAGAGGGGAAAGAACGCGGGGCGAGGGCCGGGCGCGCGTCCGGCATCGGGGGCATCCCGGGCGCGGGCGAACGCCTCGGCGGCCTCATCATCGTGGCCGAGGTTGAATGCCGCCATCCCGCGATGCAGCCAGGCCAGGGCATCGCCCTCGTGCGCGCTCGTGTATTCGCGCAGGGATGCCAGGGCGCCCTCGGTGTCGCCGACCTCCTCATCCAGCAGGATCATCCCCCACTTCCAGCGCCAGTCGCCGGGATCGTGGTCCCGGGCTTGCCCGTAGATCGGCCGCGCTTCCTGTGAGTACGTGTTGGCGTGATACGCCATGGCGAGACGACCGAGATACGCCCCCACGGTCGGATGGGCCCGGGCATCGGCATCGGCAGCGCGGAGCTGGTCGGCCACGGGCCCGGGCGCGCTCGCCAGGTCGGGCAGCGGCGGGACTCGCGCGGCGGCGGTGCGGCGGAGCACTTCGTTCGTCGCGAACCACAGCCCGAGCGACAGGAGCAGCGCGATCGCAATGAAGAGCGTGCGCGCGCGGCGGCTCGACCCGTGCGGATGCTCGATCATGCTCGGCGATGTCGATGCGGGCCCGGCCATGGCGTCAGGGTGAAGTTCCGCGGGAAGTGCCGGGCGGGGTGTTGGTCCACAAGGTCACGCGGCCGATGCGGTCGTACGGCGGGTAGAAGTGAATGCCGCCGGTGACGAGGTCGGGCCGGCCATCGCCGTTGTAGTCCCCCACCGCCACCGTGATCTGGTGCGTCGGGTCGTTGGCGATGTCATGCCGCGCGAAGGCCGCTCCGCCGAGGTTTTCCAGCCAGATGACGCTCTGCGCCGCGGGCGACTCCCACTCGTTGAACGCGCTGACGGCGACGATGTCCAGATCGCCATCGCCGTCGAAGTCCGCGGCGCTCGAGCCGTACGCCCCCGGATAGTCAACGAGTCGGTGGAAGGTGAAGTTCAGCGCCCCGTCGTTCTCGAGCCACTGGATGCCGTGCCAGGGCCGGGGCCGGGGCGGCGTGTAATCGAACGCATCGCCGTTGGTGTAGAGGATGTCATCATCGCCGTCGGCATCGAGGTCGGCGAGCGAGATTCCCGACGAGCCGTAATCGTCGTTGCTCGCGCCGTAGAGAAGCCGCTGCTCGAAGCGGCCGGCGCCATCGTTGAGGAACGCGTAGATCTCCTCCCACTCCTGGCTCACCACGCACACGAGATCGAGGTCGCCATCGCGATCGAGGTCGTGCGGGATCACGTCGATCGTGCCGCTGAGCCGGTGCAGGACATGGTTGACAAACGTCCAGCCGCCGGTGTTCTCCATCCAGAACAGCTCGCCCTCATCGGCGCCGAACGCGGCCACGGCCAGGTCGAGGTCGCCATCGCCATCGAGGTCGCCGGCGCGCACATCGGCGATGCGCGGCCGGCGGATCGCGATCGTGTGGGCGATGAACTCGCCGCCGGCCTGTTCCAGGATGATGACAGTGCCGAGCTTGTCGATGGTGGGAAAGAGCGAGCCCAGCCCGGCGATGAGCACATCCAGATCGCCGTCGAGATCGATGTCGATCGCTTGTGTGCGCGCCGGGGCGATGATCGCCGGGCTGATGAACTGCTCGCTGAACTGGCCGGGGGCGGTCTGGCGGATCCAGCCGATGCGGTTGGCGCCGGCGTCGGAGACGAGCACATCGAGCAGGCCGTCGTCATCGAGGTCGGCGGCGGTGACATGGGTGATGGTCGGCTTGCCGGTCGTGGGCAGGCCGATGCGACGCCGCGCGAACCGTGGATGAAGCGACGGGCGCTCCATGGTCCATTCGTCATCCGGGACGGCGACCACTTCCCGGATCGTCTCGCCCACGCTCCGCCCGCTTCGCGAGGCGTGCAGGACGATGGCGGCGGCGGGCACGCCGATGATGATGAGCACGATGACGATCGCGCCGACGGGGAAGCGCCTGGATGGCGTCGGGCCGGGCATGGAAGGGCCATGATAGGGTTGACCGGGTCCGGGCAGACCCTGAGGCGCGAGACATGGCGCCGAATCGCCGGGTGTAGAATGAGCATGAGGCGGCGCTCATGAGCACCGATGTCCACTCGAGCACGGCAGCGCGGCAGTGTCCGGCGTGTGCGTATGTGCTCACGGCGCGCGACCTGGCCCATCCCGCCGAGTGCCCGCGCTGCCGCATGCGCCTGGGAAGCGATGCCGCCCACCGGATGAAGCGGCTGGCGGGCTTCATCTTCGGCCTGCTCACGCACCTGGCCGTCGGCGTCCTCGCGTGGTACTTCCCGCCGGGGGCGAGTCTCACCTCCTGGGCCATCTACATCGGCCTGGGCATCGTGGGCTTCATCCAGATTGTCTGGGGGGCGCGGGGATGGGTGCACGCGCCGCGCGAGAGCGAGCGACCCGCGGTGACGGCGGCCTTCGAGCCGGATGACATCCCCTACCACGCCAAGGCGTGCCCGGCCCCGGGATGCGGCGAGAACCTGGCGCGAACGATCGCGCGGGGCAGGCGGCGCTGCCCGAAGTGCGCGCGGCATTTCTCGCTGCGCGAGCTGGGCTGGAGGCAGGTCGATCACAGAGGCGAGCCGGCGAGCTACGCGCCTCATGAGATGCGGGTGAAGGGGCCTGTGATGGTGGCGATCGTGCTGGCGGTCTTCGCGTCGATCGCGGTGGCGTACTGGGGATTCGGGGTGATGGGCCCGCCGGCGCAGGCGACCAGGCCGCCGTCCGCGCCGCCGGGGCAGACGGGGCCGCAATCCGCCGGCGCCACGCCCTGATACGGAAAAAAGACTCCCGACCCCTTTTTCGTCATTGGGGCTTGCGGGCGGTCACGACCAGCCGCTGGGCGTCGTGATCGTAGGGGGCGCCCTCGAGGTCGCCGAACACGCGGACCTGCTCGAAGCCGGCGCCGGCGAGCAGCGACTTCAACTGGTCGGCGCTGTAGAGGCGGACCTCGAGCGTGTGGTCGTGCCGCACACCGTCACGGATGTAGATCCAGCGCATGCGGTTCCACGTCCAGTCGTGGAGGATCTCTCGGTGCTCCAGGAGCAGGCCGCCGTCATCGAGCTCGGTCCAGTCCCGCGGGCGAAAGACCCGGGCCACGACCTCGCGGCCCATCATGTCCATGACCAGCGTGCCGCCGGGGCGGAGCGATCGATGGACGTTCCGGAGCACCTGTTCATCTTCGCGCGGGTCCTCGAAGTAGCCGAACGAGGTGTAGAGGTTGACCACGAGATCAAACGCCTGCGGGCGCACGAAGCGGCGCATGTCGTCGCACACCAGGTCCAGGGCCAGGCCCTCTTCGTCGGCCCGCTGCCGCGCTTCATCGAGATAGGCCCGGGTGATGTCCACGCCGGTGACAGCGAATCCGCGGCGGGCGAACTCCAGACTGTGGCGGCCGGGCCCGCAGGGCAGGTCGAGCACGGCCGCGCCTGGCGCGATCCCCGACAGGGCCAGGACGTGCCCGATCTCCTCCGAAGCGCCCGCCCATCGCTTCGTCGAGAACAGGATCCCGGCCATGTGATGCCAGAACGATTCATCCTCGTGCCAGGGGGCGCCAGCGGCTTCGGTCATGTCGGCCTGCCAGAAAAGGGGACAGATTAATTTTTCGATGGCCGCAGGTGCGGCGACCGAGGGCGACGGACGAAGAATAAATCTGTCCCCTTTTCTCAGACCGCCGCCTCGGCCAGCTCGGGGAAGGTCTTCGTCACCACATCGA
>Ga0299906_10004521_pt1 | contig 11387 bp, 9 predicted proteins | sample RVTome_14_FD_200259 | JGI IMG/M metagenome (GOLD analysis project Ga0299906, IMG submission 200259) | Soil microbial communities from uranium-contaminated site in the Upper Colorado River Basin, Wyoming, United States - RVT145D125 (version 2) ... | reverse complement strand
GTTCGAGCTCGGACGCGACATCGACCTGGCCGCCCAGGACGTGCGGGACAAGGTGGGCGTGGCCCGGGCGCGCCTGCCCCGGGACGTGGAGCCGCCCATCGTCGAGAAGCTCGACTTCGGCGACGAGCCCATCATGTGGATCCCGATCAAGACGGATCGGTCCCCGGTGGAGACCAGCGAGTACGTCCGCCGCTTCCTCAAGCCGAGCTTCGAGACCATCCCGGACGTGGCCTCGGTGCTGCTCTTCGGGCGCCTGGACCGGGCGATCCGCATCTGGCTGGACGGAGACGCGCTGCGGGCCCGGGGGCTGGCCGCCGGGGACGTGCTCTCGGCCATCCGCCGCGAGCACGTGGAGGTGCCGGGCGGCCGCATCGAGAGCGAGGCGCTCGAGTACACGGTCAAGACCGACGCCGAGTTCGCCTCGGTGGAGGACCTGGAGGGTCTGGTCGTCGCCTACGCGGACGGCGCCGCCGTGCGCCTGGGGGACGTGGCCCGGGTGGAGGACGGCGCGGCGGACCGGGAGACGGTGGCCAGGTTCGACGGCGTGCCCACCGTGGGCATCGGCATCAAGAAGCAGGCCGGCGCGAACACCGTAGCCATCGCCGACGAGGTCTACGAGCGCATCGACAGGCTGCGGGGCCAGCTGCCGACGGGCATGGGCTTCAAGACCGACGAGGGCGTGGCGGACTTCTCCGTTCCCATCCGGGAGGCCGTGGACGAGACGCTCTTCGCCCTGTTCTTCGGCGCCATCCTCGCCACCCTCACGGTCTTCGTCTTCCTGCGGCGCACGCGGCCCACCATGATCGTGGCCGTCGCCATTCCGGTCTCGCTGGTGGCCACCTTCGGCGTCATGTGGATGGCCGGCTACACGCTCAACACCATGACGCTGCTGGCCCTGGCCCTGGCGGTGGGCGTGGTGATCGACGACGCCATCATCGTGCTCGAGAACATCGAGCGGCGCCGCGAGCAGGGCGAGGGGCCCCTGGAGGCCGCCTCCCGGGGCACCTCCCAGATCGCCTTCGCGGCCACCGCCGCCACGGTCTCCATCGCCGTGGTCTTCCTGCCCGTGGTCTTCACCAAGGGACGGGTCGGCTCCTTCCTCTCCGAGTTCGGGGTGACGGTGGCGGCCTCGGTGCTCTTCTCCCTCTTCGTCGCCCTGACCCTCACGCCCATGCTGGCCGCGCGCATGCCTCCGCCCAGGGAGCGCTCCCACGGCGGCGTCTACCACCGCCTGGAACAGGCCTTCGAGTGGCTGGAGAGGAGCTATCGCCGCCTGCTCGAATGGGTGGTCGCCCACCGGGTCAAGACCCTCGGCATCGGGGTCGCCAGCTTCGCCGCCACCCTGCTGCTGATCTCGCCCCTCTCCGGGCTCGGCCGCGAATTCTTCCCGCCGGCGGACAACAGCATGTTCTTCGTGCGCTTCGAGACGCCGCCGGGGACCTCGCTCGACACCACCCTCGAGTTCCTCGATCGGAACGAGGACTTCGTGCTGAGCCTCCCCGAGCACGCGGGCCTCTTCACCGCCGTCGGCGTGGGGCAGCATCGCGGACCCGGCACCTCCAACGAGGGGATCATGTTCGTGATCCTCAAGAGCCTGCGGGATCGCGAGCGCAGGGTGCAGGAGCTGGTGGAGCTCACCCGGGAGGAGCTCGGCAAGATCCCGGGACAGAAGGTGCGGGTCTTCGACCTCTCGAACATGGCGTCGGGCATCGGCGAGGCCTTCTCCTTCGAGCTGCGCGGCAACGTCGATCCCGAGGAGCTCGACCGGGTGGCCGACGCCTTCATCGCCGATCTGGAGGCGCGCGGCGGCTTCGTCGACCTGGACAAGAGCCTGCGCCTGGGCCTGCCCGAGGTGCGCGTGATCCCCGACCGGGAGAAGGCGGCGGCGCTGGGGGTCGATGCCGCGTCGCTCGCCACCACGGTGCAGGCCATGATCGGGGGCCTGGACGTGGCGACCTTCAAGGAAGCCGGCCAGCGCTACGACATCCGCGTGCGCCTGGAGCAGGAACACCGCGCGGACCCGGAGGCCATCGGCGGCCTCTTCGTGCGCACCCGCGACGGCGACGTGGTGGAGCTCCGCAACCTGGTGCGCATCGAGACCGGGGCGGCGCCGTCGGAGATCACGCGCCACGACCGGCAGCGCAGCGTGAGCATCACCGGGAACCTGGAGGAGGGCTTCACGCTGCAGCAGGCGATCGTGGCCGGCCGCGAGGCCGCGGCGCGGGTGCTGCCCGAGGCCATCGGCTTCACCCTCTCGGGCGAGGCCGAGGAGTACGAGGAGGGCGGATCCGAGTTCGCCCTGGCCCTGGGCCTCTCGATCCTGATCATCTACATGGTGCTGGCCGCCCAGTTCGAGAGCCTGATGCACCCGATCACGGTGATGTTCGCCCTGATCCCGGCCATGCTGGGCGCCCTCGGCGCGCTCTGGATCTTCGACATGACCATCAACCTCTTCAGCATGATCGGCATCATCCTGCTGATGGGACTGGTCACCAAGAACTCGATCCTGCTGGTCGACTTCGCCAACCAGCTGCGGGCCGAGGGCCTGGAGAAGACCGAGGCCATGCTGCGCGCCGCCCCGGCGCGCATGCGGCCCGTGCTGATGACGGCGCTCTCGATGGTCTTCGGCGTGCTGCCGGCCGCCGTCGGGGTGGGGCCGGGGGCGGAGACCCGGCAGCCCATGGGCGTGGCGGTGGCGGCGGGCATGTTCACCTCGACCTTCCTGACCCTGCTGGTGGTCCCGGGCTTCTACCTGGCGCTCGACGACCTGAAGGAGTGGCTGGGCCGCGCCGCTCGCCGCGCGCTCAAGCGCCCGGCGCTGGAGCTCCCGGCCGGATCCTGACGCGAGGGCCCCCCCGGCACCGGCGCTCAGAGGCGGATCTCCCCCTCCACGACCGTCACGGCCTCGCCGCCGATCTCGGTGCGACCGCGCGCGTCCAGGATCCGCACGTGGACCCGGCCGTCGCGACCGAGCTCGCTGCCCTGGCTGGCCACGTACTCCGCCCCCAGGCGCTGGAGCAGGCCGGCCCGGGCCAGGTGGGCCGGCAGCGCCCCGTTGGCGCTGCCGGTCACGGGGTCCTCGGGCACGCCGAAGGCGGGCGCGAAGCAGCGGATGTGGACCGAGGGGCCGCCGGGCTCGCCGAACGCGAACGCGGCGATGCCCGACAGCGAGTGCCGGCGGCTGAGCTTCGCCACGGCGGACAGGTCCGGGGCGAGCGCCGCCACCTCGGCCCGGCTCTCGAGGCGCACGAAGAGCCAGGTCGGCCCGTTGCAGAAGGCCGCGGGAGCGGGCGCGGCGGCGATCCGGCCCCCGAGCGCCGCGGAGACCTCGTCGGCCGCTCCGGCGAGCTCGCCGGCCGGACGGGCCTCCGGCGTCTGCACGTAGACGCGCCGTCCCGGACCCGCTCCCTCGATCCGCAGCGGCAGATCGCCGGCCCCGCACTGCTGCACCAGCCGCCCGCCGCGGGGCTCGACCAGGCCCGCCTCGATCACCGCGTGACACGAGCCGATGGTCGGGTGCCCGGCGAAGGGCAGCTCGTGCCCCGGCGAGAAGATGCGCAGCCGGTAGGCCGGACCGGGGATCGTGGGCTCGAGCACGAAGGTCGTCTCCGAGAGGTTCGTCCAGCGGGCGATCCGCGCCATCGCCTCGCCGGAGAGGCCGTCCGCGCCGAGCACCACCGCCACCGGGTTTCCCAGGAAGGGTCGCGCGCTGAAGGCGTCGACCTGCTTGAATCGGCACACGGGCACGGCTCTGCCTCTTCGAGTGCCGGGTCGACCGGGGGCCCGGCCGCGGTCCGGGGGCGCCCGCTCGCCTACTCCTCGCCCCGGGGCGTCCCGGCGCCCACGCCCTCGATCACGTCCGTGCCGGAGATGCGCAGCCCCGCGAGCGTGGTGCGCGTGGGCACGTAGCCCTCCTCGCCGGCGGCGGCCTCGTTGTCGATCTCGATCTGCACGGAGCCGTCGGCGGCCACGGTAGCGCTCGAGCGCGAGACCAGGCGCGTGCTCACCATGCGCGGCACGAAGGCGAAGCCCGGGTCGACACCCGGCACCGTGGCCATCACCAGCTGCGTCTCGGCGGTCCCGAGCAGGGCGCGGCCCTCGATCGTGCCCTCGCCCTTGCCGATCACCTCGGCGGGCAGCGCCTCCTCGGCCCCCGGGTAGGTGGTGGTCAGGTGGAAGGTGGCGGTGTAGGCGCTCCCCTCCTCCTCCTCCGCGATGATGATCCGGCCCGAGATGGCGCGCTTGTCGCCGGTGGCCTTGGTGATCGTCTCGCCGTTCACCTCGTACATGCCGGCGATGGGCAGGACGCTGGCCTCGCCGGCGTCCCGGTCGCCGCCGCAGGCCGCGAGCGCCGAGGCGCAAAGGAAGACAGGGAGATGGGCCTTCATGCTGGGTCCCCCGCCGGCTCCCCCATCGCCGACCAGTGTACGCCCGCTGCCGGGGAAAGGGAACCGCGCGCGCCCGCGCGGTATGCTGGCGAGCGGGGGAATGAGGCACAGGCTCGGCACTCTCGCGCTGCTGGCGGCCTCCCTGGGCGTGGCCGCGCTCCTGGCCGAGTGGGCCCTGCGCTGGCGCCTGGACGAGGTCGACTACCTCCAACCCCGCCTGGAGTCCCATCCGGTGCTGCGCCACGCCGTCGTCCCGGGAAGCGGCGGGCACGACGCCTGGGGGTTCCGCAACCCGCAGGTCCCCGAGCGCGTCGAGATCCTCGCCGTGGGCGATTCGCAGACCTACGGGGTCTCGGCGCCCGCCCGCCACTCGTGGCCCGCCTGGCTGGCCCGGCTCTCGGGACGCACGGTCTACAACCTCTCCATGCTGGGCTACGGACCGCCCGACTACCGGCAGCTGCTGCTGGAGCGGGGATTCTCGCTCCGGCCCCGCATCGCGGTGATCGGCTTCTACCTCGGCAACGACCTGCCCAGGTCCGGCGAGGTGGCCGACGGCCGTCCGGAGCCGAGCCCCGCCCTGGCCGGCCGCGACGACCCGCGCTGGCTCGGCGAGCTGCGCACCCGGCTCTCCCAGGGGAGCCTGCTCTACCAGGTGCTGAAGTTCGAGCTCCCGGGCGTCGCCGAGTCGCTGCGCTTCCGCGAGGCCGGGACCCGCGACGACACCCTGCCCCTCGAGCACCCGGTGTCGCGCACCCACCTGGTGCCGGCATACCGTTTGGCCCAGATCGACCAGGGCAAGGCCCGCAACCGCAGGGGCCTGGCGGCCGCCCGCGCCGACCTGGCGCAGATCGGAGCGCTGTGCCGGGAGCGCGGCGTGCGCTGTCCGGTGCTGCTGATCCCCACCAAGGAGTCCGTGTACCGCGACCTGGCCCGGCAGCGGCTCGACCCTCCGGGCTACGCCCTGCTGGCGCGCCTGGCCGCCGAGGAGGACGCGGTGCGCGACGACCTGACGCGGCACCTCGAGGGCCGGGGACTCGAGTGGATCGACCCGCTGCCGGACCTGCGCCGCGCCCTGCCGACCCGGCGCCTCTACCCGGCCAACGCCGACGGCCATCCCGCGGCGGCCGGCTATCGTGTGATCGCCGCGGCCGTATGGCGGGCGCTGTCCGGGGAGGATCCCAGTTGAGACGCGCGGCGATCGCCTGGATCTCGCTGGCGTGCGCCTGGGGCTGCAGCACCACCCAGGCCCGGGAGGAGGGCGCCGAGGCGGCCTCGGTGCTGGGTCTGCCCACCTCGGTCCCCGCCGAGGTGACGCTCCTCGGTGAGCGCGACGGGCGCTTCCTGGACGCCGGGGTCGACACCCGGCGCTCGAAGCTGCGCTTCTTCTTCCCGGTGAACGCGACCTGCCGGGCGGTGGTCGAGGGCTCGGGCGAGGCCAGCTACTCGAACCACGGCCCCTACGGGCGCCTGCACCGGGGCGACCAGAGCTGCGATCCGGTGGGGCTGCTCTCGCTGCGCGCCTGGCGCGACCGCCGCCCGCGACAGACGACGCGGGGCGGCTCGCCGATTCCCCGGGACGCGGCCCGCTACGAGATCGTCTACGCCGACGAGGACCTGTTCCTGGCGCGCGGCCGCTTCCAGCTGGCGGGCCTGGTGGGCTGGGCCGGCGGCTACGACACCATCGCCGTCTTCCCGAACGCGCCGGAGTGCGAGGGCATCCTGGTGCGGGGCGAGGCGACCATGGAGTACCGGGACGCCGGACCCGAGCCGCTGGTGCTCGTCGACGGCCGCAACCGCTGTCCCTTCCTCGGCTTCGCCATGCTGAAGCCCGGCTAGGCGGTGGCGCGGGCCTTCGGACTCGTCGGCCTCGCCTACGCCCTGGCCCTGGCGGCCGGGAGCGCGGCGGCCTGGCTCGCCCCCGTCGAGCGCCCGCTCTGGGTGGCGGCCGTGGCGGACGCGGTGGCCACCTGCGTCGTCTTCGCCGCCAGCGCTCGCTACCGCAACTCGAGCTTCTACGATCCCTACTGGAGCCTGGCGCCCATCGCGATCGCCCTCTACTGGGGGCTCGCCGCCGAGTCGCCCCGGGTGGACGCGGCGCGGCAGCTCTGCGTCGCCGCGCTGATCGCCTGGTGGGGGCTGCGCCTCACCTGGAACTGGGCCCGGGGCTGGCGGGGCCTCGACCACGAGGACTGGCGCTACCGCCAGCTCCAGCAGCAGAGCGGGCGCGCCTACTGGCTCGTGAGCTTCGTCGGCATCCACATGCTGCCGACCGCCATCGTCTTCCTCGGCCTCGTGCCCGCCTACGCGGCCCTCTCGCTCGGCGAGCGGCCCTGGGGCCTGCTCGACAGCCTGGCCGCCTGCGTCACCGCCGCGGCAATCCTGTGCGAGCAGACGGCCGACCGCCAGCTGCTGCGCTTCCGCCGCGCCGGGCCCGCGCCCGAGGCCATCCTCGCGACGGGCCTGTGGGCCCGGTCCCGGCATCCGAACTACCTGGGCGAGATGGGCTTCTGGTGGGGGCTCGCGCTCTTCGGCCTGGCGGCAGTGCCGGAGTGGTGGTGGGCCGCCGCCGGCGCCCTGGCCATCTCGCTGATGTTCCGGGCCGTGAGCCTGCCGCTGATCGAGAGCCGCATGTGCGAGCGGCGCCCCGGCTACGCCGAGCACCAGGGGCGCGTGCCCATGGTGCTGCCGCGCCTGCGCTAGGTGCCCTGGTCGCGGAAGCGGCGCCGGCGGGCCGAGGGCACGGGCCGCGGGCCGAGGGCCTGCGGGTCGAGCGGATCCTCGCCGGCGAGGAAGCGCTCGAGCCAGGGGAAGTCGTCGTAGCCCCAGAAGAGCTCGTCGCCGGCCAGCATGCTCGGCACCTCGGCCGGGCCCAGCTGCCCGTGGGCCTCCAGCAGGCCGGCAAACAGGACGGGCTCCGGCTCGATCCTTAGAGGCGCAGGACCACGCTACTCGACCGGATGGCCGCCCTGCTGCCAGGCCTGGAAGTGGCCCTCCAGATCGCGGAGCTGCGTGTAGCCGGCCTCGCCGAGCACGGATTCGGCCTGGGCGGCGCGGCGACCGCTCTGGCAGTGCACGACGATCTCCTCGGAGCGCGCCGCCGGGATCTCGGACAGCCGCTCGGCCAGCTCGTCGTGGGGCACGTTCACGGCGCCGGGGATGTGGCCGGCGGCGAACTCCTCGGGCGTGCGCACGTCGAGGATCAGCGGCGCGTCACCGGCGGCGATGCGCGCGGCCAGGTCCGCGGGCGGGATCGGGCGGACCGGGGAGGGCGACGGGCCGCAGGCCGGGGTCGCGAGGGCCACGAGGACCGGGAGCAGGATCGCGGAGCGGATCGTGATCCGAGGCATGGGCGGAGCATAGCCCGCCCCCGGCGACGGCGGGCCGTTGACGCGCGTCGGGCCGTGTCCTTCCCTAGGCGCCTCCGATGACGCCGGCCGCCGATCCCGTCCAGCAGCGCCGCGACCTCCGCGCCATCGTCTCGGACGGCGTCTTCTTCAGCGCCATGGTGGGCCTCGGCGAGACCTACGTGCCCGCCTTCGCCCTCGCCGCCGGTCTCGGCGAGGTCGCCGCCGGCCTGGTGGCGACGGCGCCCATGCTCGCGGGCGCCCTGCTCCAGCTGGTGACCCCGCGAGCCGTGCGGCGCCTGCGCTCGTACCGGCGCTGGGTGGTGTCCTGCGCCGCGCTCCAGGCCCTGAGCTTCGTGCCCCTCGTGGCGGGCGCGCTCCAGGGGCGCATCCGCCTGGAGTGGCTCTTCCTGGCCAGCGTCGCCTACTGGGCCTTCGGCATGGCGACGGGCCCGGCCTGGAACGCCTGGGTGACGAGCCTGGTCCCCTCGGAGCGGCGCGCCCGCTTCTTTGCCGGCCGCACCCGCGCCGCCCAGGCGTCGCTGCTGCTCGGCGTGGTGTCGGGCGGCGCCGTGCTCGAGGCCGGCGGCGGCGGCGGCGGCTCGGGGCTGGCCTTCTTCGCGATCCTCTTCGGGGCGGCCATGCTGGCGCGTCTGGTCTCGGCCGCCTGCCTGGCCCGGCAGAGCGAGGCGCCGGGCCTGGCCCGGGAGCACCGCTTCCTGCGCCCCCGCGGCGTGCTCCGCTCGGTGCGCCAGGCCGGCTCGACCCGCGTGCTCGCGTACCTGCTCGCCATGCAGATCGCCGTCCACGTGGCGGCTCCCTACTTCACGCCCTACATGCTGGGGCCGCTCGACCTCTCCTACGGGCGCTTCACGGCGCTGCTGTCGGCGGCCTTCGTGGCGCGCATCGCGGTGCTGCCGCTGCTGGGGCGCATGGCCGAGAGCCGCGGCACGCGCTTCCTCCTGTGGTGGGGGGCGGTGGGCATCGTGCCCCTGCCGGTCCTGTGGCTCGTGTCCCACGACTTCCTCTACCTGCTGGTGCTCCAGCTCGCCTCCGGAACCGCCTGGGCGGCCTTGGAGTTCGCCATGACGCTCAGCTTCTTCGAGGGCATCGAGCAGCGCGATCGCACCAGCGTGCTCACCGTCTTCAACGTGGCCAACGCCGTGGCCATCGCCCTCGGCGGCGCGATCGGCGGCCAGCTCTTCCTGCACCTGGGCGGCTCGCCCGCCGGCTACGCCTGGCTCTTCGCCATCTCGTCGACGGCCCGCATCGCGACCCTGGTCGTGCTGCGCGGGGTGCCCGGAGCCCACCGCATCCGGCGCTTCAGCTTCCGCACCCTGGCCGTGCGGCCGTCGGCCGGCGCCGTGGAGCGCCCGATCCTGGCCAGCGAGGAGGACGACGAGCGGCAGCCTTGATCGGTGGTCGGCCTCAGGCCCCCGGCGCGTGGCGCACGATCACCCCGGCGGTGTTGCCGCCGTCGATGGGGAAGTCCGAGCCGGTGCAGGAGGACGTGGCGTCGGAGGCCAGGAAGGCGACGAAGCGGGCCACGTCCTCGATGCGGTCGGCGATCGTGCGCTTGCGCTGGCCGGGCAGCACCTTCCAGTCGTAGGCCTGGGCGACCTCCAGGTCGACGCCCTGGGGCACGAAGGGCGCGATCATCTCGCCGCTGCCCGCCGTGGGGCAGACCGCGTTCACGCGGATGTTGAACTTGCCGAGCTCGAGGGCCGCCACCCGGGTCATGCCCCGCACCGCCCACTTGGAGCCGACGTAGGCCACGGCGCCGTTCTTCGCCGTGCGGCCGTCCACCGACGAGACGTTGACGATCGAGCCGCCGCCGGCCTTCTTCATGGGCTCGATCACCGCGCGCATGCCCAGGAAGGTGCCGGTCTGGTTGACCCGCACCACGCGCTCGAAGTCGGCCAGGCTCGTGTCCGCGATGGACGCCAGCAGCAGCACCCCGGCGTTGTTCACCAGCACGTCGAGGCGGCCGAACGCGGAGACGGCCAGGTCCACGGCCCGCCGCCACTCGTCCTCGCGGGTCACGTCCAGGTGGACGAAGCGCGCGGCGTCGCCGAGCTCCTTGGCGACCTGCCCGGCCCGCTCGTCGAGCACGTCGCCGAGCACCACCTTCGCGCCCTCCGCGGCAAAGAGCCGGACGGTGGCCTCTCCCGTGCCGCGGGCCGCGCCCGTCACCAGCGCCACCTTGCCGTCGAGCATTCCCATCGAGGCCTCCCTCCGGATCGAGGACGGCAGTGTACGCCCTCAGCGCCGCGGCTCGTAGGGCACGGCCACCGCCACCTTCACCAGCTGCCCCTGGACGAGCGCCTGGTTCGCGAAGATGCCGTTCATGATGGCGGTGGTCTGGAGGTCCCAGCGGTTGCCGCTGCGCTGCGAGAGGGCCGCCAGCCCCTCTCCCTGCCGGGCCGCCTCCAGCCGCAGGTGGTCCTCCCGGATCGAGGCGCGCTGCGCGTCGTCGAGCGGCCGGAAGCTCCGCGCCACGTTCAGGAACGCGCCCTCGTAGCGACTCGAGGCCGCGGCGCCGGTCAGCCGGTAGATCGCGCTCTCGTAGGCGATCCAGGTGAGGACGATCTTCGCGCCCGACGCCGAGCCCCGCGCCCGGAAGGCCTCCAGGTCGCCGATCCGGATCGGCTCGACCTGGTCGACCCGGAGCTGGTCCCCCACGTGCTCCAGGAACTCCCGGGCCGACAGCTCCGGGTCGCGGCCCAGCCCCTGCTGCTCGAGGAAGACCTGGGCGTCGCGCCGCGGCGACACCGCGCCCACCGCCGCGGGGGTGTTGATCACCTGCCAGCCGTCGGGGAAGCGCATGGAGAAGCGCATGTCCGGCTGCAGGAAGCGGCTGCCCTCGACCACGCCCTCCCGCGCGCTCGGGCCCACGGTGAGGCCCTCCAGGCGCCGCAGGTAGGCCTCCGGGGAGCCGGTCGCCTCGGGCGTGCGCGGCCACTGGATCCGCTCGCCCCGCTCGCGGGCCGAGGCCGCCCGCTCGGTGGTGGCCGGGTGGGTGTCCCAAAAGTTCGGCAGCCGCGAGCGCCCGAGCTGCAGCCGCTCGGTGTACTCGAGGTTCCGCAAAAAGGTGGCCAAGCCCGCCGGGTCGTAGCCGGACAGGGCCGACAGGCCCTGGCCCAGGCGGTCCGCCTCGCGCTCCTGGTCCCGCCCGTAGGCCCGGATGTCGGCCATGGCGTAGAACTGGAAGGGACCCGGCAGGGTGCGCGCGGCGGCGGCCTGCTGGGCGGCGGCGTGCCGCGCCGCCACGTGGATGATCTCGTGGCCGACCACGTTGGCGAGCTCGTCCTCGGAGTTCGTCAGCGCCAGCAGGCCGCGTGAGACGAAGATCTGGCCGCCGGGCAGGGCGAAGGCGTTCGGCGCGGCCTGGTCGACGATCTGGAACGAGTACTCGTAGCCGCGGCGCGGTGCGTGGAGCAGCAGCCGCCGGCCGATCCCCTGGACGTAGTCAACCAGGGCCGCGTCCTCGACCAGGCCCAGGCTCGCGCGCACGTCGGCGGCGGCATCGCGACCGACCCTCTCGTCGTGGGCCTCGGTCTCGAGCAGGATCTGGCGCTTCGCGGGCTCGTCGCGGCCCGGCGACGGGCCGCCGCAGGCCAGCGCGACGGCCGCCGCGGCGATCGCGAGCTCGCGC
>Ga0299906_10004518_pt1 | contig 11392 bp, 9 predicted proteins | sample RVTome_14_FD_200259 | JGI IMG/M metagenome (GOLD analysis project Ga0299906, IMG submission 200259) | Soil microbial communities from uranium-contaminated site in the Upper Colorado River Basin, Wyoming, United States - RVT145D125 (version 2) ... | reverse complement strand
CGACAAGCCGTTGGTCTCCATCGACTACAACCACGACCCGGCGTCGTCCACCTACGACTCCACGCTCACGCGCGTCAGTGAAGGCACGTTGGTCAAGGTGTGCTCCTGGTACGACAACGAATGGGGGTTCGCGAACCGGATGCTGGATACGACGGTGGCGTTCGTTAAAGCGGCCGCTGCGCCGGCGAAGGCCGCGGCGTAGCGCGCGAGGCTCGCCGCGGCTTGCGCACCGCCGAGGTGCCCATGGCCTTTCTCCGCATGACCGATCTCGACCTGCAGGGCAAGCGGGTCTTCATCCGTGCGGATCTCAACGTCCCCCAGGACGCCGCCGGGAACATCACCGACGACACGCGAATCCGGGCCTCCGTCCCGGGGCTCCGGCACGCGCTCGACGCCGGCGCCCGGGTGATGGTCACGTCCCATCTCGGTCGGCCGACGGAGGGGCAGTTCAGGCCCGAGGATTCGCTCGCGCCCGTCGCGAAGCGCCTGGCCGAGTTCCTCGGGGTGCCGGCGCCGGTGAAGGCCGACTGGGTCGACGCCGGCGAGGTCGCGCCGCCGCCCGGCGCGCTGGTGGTCCTCGAGAACTGCCGGCTGAACCGGGGCGAGAAGAAGGACGACGAGCTCCTCTCGATGAAGATGGCGGCGCTCTGCGACATCTACGTGAACGACGCGTTCGGCACCGCCCACCGGGCCGAGGCGACCACGCACGGGATCGCGAAGTTCGCGCCGGTCGCGTGCGCCGGACCGCTGATGGCGGCCGAGATCGATGCGCTCGCGACCGCGCTCGATCACCCGGCGCGGCCGCTGGTGGCGGTCGTCGGCGGCGCGAAGGTGTCGACCAAGCTCGCGATCCTCGGGTCGCTCGCGGAGAAGGTCGACCAGCTGATCGTCGGGGGCGGGATCGCCAATACCTTCATGCTCGCGGTGGGCGGGAAGATCGGCAAGTCGCTCGCCGAGCCGCAGCTCGTCGACGAAGCGCGCCGGATCCTGAAGCGCATGGAGGAGAAGGGCGGCGCCTTGCCCATCCCGATCGACGTCGTGTGCGCGAAGGAGCTCTCCGCGACCGCGCGCGCCGAGCTCAAGGCGACCGAGCACGTCGCCGACGACGATCTGATCCTCGACGTTGGCCGCCAGACCGCGCGCGCGTTCGAGCACTTCCTCAAGGCCGCCGGAACCATCGTCTGGAACGGGCCAGTCGGCGTGTTCGAGTACGACCAGTTCGGCGAGGGCACCCGGACGGTCGCGAACGCCATCGCCGAATCCGGCGCGTTCTCGCTTGCCGGCGGCGGCGAGACGATCGCTGCGATCCGGAAGTACGGCGTGGCGGACCGGATCTCCTACATCTCCACGGGCGGCGGCGCCTTTCTCGAGTTCCTCGAGGGCCGAAAGCTGCCCGCGATCGCGATTCTCGAGCAGCGGGCCCGAGGCTGAAGAAGCCACGTTCATGCGCGCGCTTCCCTTGCCGAGGCGCGCGGTCCTGTCGTAACGTGGCGCCGTAACAATCAGAAAGAACCCGATGCTTTCCCACCAGGCCCCGGCCCGACCCGACCGGCAGCGCAGCACCAAGATCGTCGCCACGCTCGGACCCGCCTCGAGCGACCCGCAGGTGCTCGAGCGCATGTTCCGCGCCGGCGTCGACGTGGTGCGGATGAACTTCTCGCACGGCGCGGCCGAGGATCACGTCAAGCGCGCCGAGCTCGTCCGCGAGCTCTGCCGCAAGACCGGTCGCACCGTCGGCATCATGGCCGACCTGCAGGGGCCGAAGATCCGCATCGGCCGGTTCAAGGACGGACGCGTCACGCTGAAACCCGGCGACCGCTTCGTGCTGGACGCCGAGCGCGAGCACGGCGACGAGACCGGCGTCGGCCTCGACTACCGGGAGCTGCCGCAGGACGTCCGGGCCGGCGACGTGCTGCTGCTCGACGACGGCAAGATGGTGCTCGAGGTCGAGCGGGTGGAGGGTCCGCGGGTGCACGCGGTGGTGCGCCACGGCGGCGTGCTCTCCAACAACAAGGGCATCAACCGGCTCGGCGGCGGCCTCACCGCGCCGGCGCTCACCGCGAAGGACATGGAGGACATCCGCCTCGCGGCGAGGATCAACGCCGACTATCTCGCGGTGTCGTTCCCGAAGACCGGCAAGGACATGTACATGGCGCAGGAGCTGCTGCGCACCGCGGGCGGCAAGGCGCTGCTGATCGCGAAGATCGAGCGCGCCGAGGCGGTGAAGCGCGAGGCCTTCCTCGACATCCTCGCCGCCACCGACGGCATCATGGTGGCGCGCGGCGACCTCGCGGTCGAGGTGGGCGACGCGTCGGTGCCGGCGCTGCAGAAGCGCATGATCCACCTCGCCCGCGAGCACAACCGGCTCACGATCACCGCGACGCAGATGATGGAGTCGATGATCTCGAGCCCGGTGCCGACCCGTGCGGAGGTCTCGGACGTGGCGAACGCGGTGCTCGACGGTACCGACGCGGTCATGCTCTCGGCCGAGACTGCCGCGGGCCGGTATCCGGTCGAGACGATCGAGGCGATGAGCCGCATCTGCGTCGAGGCCGAGAAGAGCACGCCGGTCACGCTCGACCGGGAGTTCCTCGACCGCGTCTTCACGCGCATCGACCAGTCGATCGCCATGGCGGCGCTGTTCACCGCCTACCACCTGAAGGTGAAGGCGATCGCCGCGCTGACCGAGTCCGGATCGACCGCGCTGTGGATGTCGCGGCTGAACTGCGGGGTGCCGATCTACGCGCTCACCTCGCAGACCGCGACGCGCTACCGCGTGAGCCTCTTCCGGGACACCTATCCGCTCACGGTTTCCTATCACGGCCACGATCGCGACAAGCTTCTCGAGGAAGCCGAGAACGTGCTGGTGAAGAACGGCGTGGTCGCGAACGGCGACCTGATCGTGATCTCCTTCGGCGAGCCGATCGGCAAGGCCGGGGGGACCAACACGATGAAGATCGTGCGGATAGGGGAGCGCAGGCGGTCCTAAAGACTCATCGCAAAGACGCAAAGAGCACGGAGAAAAGAGAGCGCTCTTCCTTGCGGCCTTTGCGCCTTTGCGTTGGGATTGTCGTTCATGGACTTGCCCGAACGCTTCGAGAGCATCGAGCACCTCGAGGACGTGATGACCACGCCCCCGGCGGGGCTCGTCCGCGATCTCGCGCGCGTCCCGGGCGACCTCATCGTCCTCGGGGTCGGCGGCAAGATGGGCCCGACGCTCGCCCGGCTGGCGAAGCGCGCGGCGCCGGCGAAGCGCGTGGTGGGCGTTGCGCGGTTCTCGGAGCCGGGCCTGCGCGAGTCGCTGGGGCGTCACGGCGTCGAATGCATCCAGGCCGATCTCCTCGACCGCGGCGCGATCGCGCGGCTGCCGAAGCTGCCGAACGTCGTCTTCATGGCCGGGCGCAAGTTCGGCTCGACCGGCGCCGAAGCGCTGACCTGGGCGATGAACGTCCACGTGCCGGCGCTCGTCGCGGAAACCTTCGCCGGTTCGCGGATCGTCGCCTTCTCGACCGCGTGCGTATACCCGTTCGTTCCCGTCGCGAGCGGCGGGGCGACCGAAGAGCTGCCGACGACCCCGCCCCCCGGGGAATACGCCAACTCGTGCGTCGGCCGTGAGCGGACGTTCGAGCACTTCTCGCGGCAGCACGGCACGCCGGGGCGGCTCATCCGCCTCTCGTACGCGATCGACATGCGCTACGGCGTGCTGCACGACGTCGCGCGGAAGGTCCTGGCGCGCGAGCCCATCGACCTTTCGATGGGTCACGTCAACGTGATCTGGCAGGGGGACGCCAACAGTCAGGCTTTGCGCGCCCTCGCGCATTGCACCGCGCCGACGAGCGGCCTCAACGTGAGTGGCGCGGACGTCACGAGCATCCGCGCGGTCGCCGTCGCGCTCGGCGAGCGTCTGGGGGTGAGCCCCGTCTTCACCGGCATCTCGGCGCCGACCGCGTGGCTCGTGAACACCGGCGCGGCGCAGCGGCTCTTCGGCCCGCCCGAGGTGGCGCTCGCGACGCTGCTCGACTGGACCGCCGACTGGGTCGCGCGCGGGCTGCCGTCGCTCGGCAAGGACACCCACTACGACGTCCGCGATGGCAATTACTGAAGCCGAGAACTGGCGCGTGCGGGTGCTCGGCCCGGGCGACCTCGCGCCGGCGCGCGAGCTCTCCGCCGCGGCGGACTGGAACCAGGTCGACGCCGACTGGCGGGTGTTCCTCGAGCTCGGTCATCTGATGGGGATCGACGCCCCCGGCCACGGGCTCGTCGCGACCGCGGCGACGCTGCCCCTCGGCCACGAGTTCGGGTGGATCAGCATGATGGTCGTGCGCGCCGACTTCCGCCGGCGCGGGCTCGGGCGCCAGCTCCTCGGCCAGTGCATCCTCGACCTCGCGGCGCAGGGGCTCGTCCCCGGACTGGATGCGACCCCGGCGGGCCGCGAGCTCTACCAGCGCCACGAGTTCCGCGACACGTGGGCGATGACGCGCTGGAAGTGCGAGCGCCCGGGCGTCGCTGCGCCGGGCGGCGCGGCGCCGGGGCTCGAGGTCCGCGCCGCGACGGCCGCCGACCTCGACACCATCGCCGCCCTCGACACCCGCGCATTCGGCGGCCGTCGGCGCAGCGTGCTCGCGCGGCTGCTCGAGCGCGCGCCGTGGCTCGCCACGCTGGCGATGCGCGCCGGCGAGCCGTGCGGCTTCCTGCTGGCCCGCGACGGCCGCGAGGCGTTCCAGCTCGGACCGATCGTCGCGACCGATCCGGAGGCCGCGATCGCGCTGCTCGGGCGCACGCTCGTGCTGCTCGCCGGCGGCGCGTACGTCGACGTCCTCGACCGCCACCACGAGGTCGCCGCGTGGCTCGCGGCGCACGGGTTCGCGCCGCAGCGGCGGCTCACGCGCATGCTGTACCGGCGCGACGAGCCGTTCGGCGACGCCCGGTTCGCGGTGGCGATCGCCGGGCCCGAGTTCGGCTAGCGAGATGAACCTCGTCCGCCACGTCCAGGACATCCCCGCCGACGTGCTGGCGGTGCTCCGCCGCGGCACGGTGATCCCGGCGCATCTCCTCGCGCTCGACGCCGGCCGGCGGCTCGACGTCCGCCGGCAGCGGGCGCTGACGCGGTACTACCTGGATGCCGGCGCCGGCGGGATCGCGGTCGGCGTCCACGCGACCCAGTTCGCGATCCGCGACGCGGGGCTCTACGAGCCGGTGCTCAGGCTCGCGGCGGATGCGGTCGCAGGCTGGGCGAAGCGGCCGATCGTGCTGATCGCCGGACTGGCGGGACCGACGGCGCAGGCGCGGCGCGAGGCCGAGACTGCGCGCGAGCTCGGCTATCACGCGGGGCTGCTGTCGCTCGGGGCCATGCGCGGTGCCGGCGACGACGAGCTCGTCGCGCACTGCCTGGCGGTGTCGCGCGTGATGCCGCTCGTCGGCTTCTATCTCCAGCCCGCCGTCGGCGGGATCGAGCTCGCCGCCGGATTCTGGCGGCGGTTCGCCGAGCTCGAGAACGTGGTCGCGATCAAGGTCGCACCGTTCAACCGCTATCGCACGCTCGACGTCGTGAAAGGCGTCGTCGCCGCCGCGGCCGAGGAGCGGGTCACGCTGTACACCGGCAACGACGACCACATCGTGCCCGACCTCCTCACGCCCTTCGTCGTGCGGCGCGGCGACGCCGATGTAACGGTTCGGATGAAGGGGGGGTTGCTCGGCCACTGGAGCGTCTGGACCCGGAGTGCGGTCGAGCTGCTCGAGCGGCTGCATGCGGCGGTCGAACGCGGCGCGCTCGACCCGGAACTGCTCGGGCTGGACGCGAAGGTCACGGATGCGAACGCGGCGTTCTTCGACGTTGCGAACGGCTTCCGCGGCTGCATCGCCGGTTGCCACGAGGTGCTGCGCCGCCAGGGGCTGTTCGCCGGCGTGTGGTGCCTGGACCCGGATGAAGGTCTCTCGCCGGGCCAGGCCGAGGAGATCGCCCGCGTGATGGCGGCGTACCCGAAGTTCGACGACACGCCGTTCGTGCGCGCGGGCCTCGAGCGGTGGCTCGCGTGACTTAGAGCGGGTTGGGTGGGGTGAGAACGCCGTCGGCGAGCTACGGCTAGAGCCGGCCGCGACGCTGCGACCGGCGAGCGAAATGCTCGCCCCGCTAGCCGCGAAACTTGGCGACCAACAGGCCGACGAGTGCTAGGAAGAGGACTATTAGGTAGTAATCGAGCCAACCCATGTTCTCGGTCCGGGTCGTGGTCGTGAGGGCAGTATACCGATCCGCCCCCGGATTTCCAGGGCTTGAAACAAGGATTTGCACTCTTCTCCCGCCCCCCGAGCGTGAAATGGTGCACAAGTCCTGGCCGCTTCGCCCTTTTGAGGCCCGCCGTCAAGGCCCTCGCTCCCTCAGGCAGCGCGCTGGACGGTCCGGCCCTCGTAGAGATCCCGGCCGGCTGCCAGCGCGCGGATCTTGCCGTCCGCGATCGGCCGCTTGAGCATCCAGAAGCCGCAGTCGGGATGCACGTAGGTCACCCGGCCCGGCCCGATCGCGCGCTCCGCGGCCGCGATCGCGCGCGCGACCTGATCGGCCGACTCCACCTCGGTCCGCTTGATGTCAACTACACCGACACCCATGCCGATCTCGGGCCGCAGGTCCTTGAACACCGCCAGCTCCTCGGGCGGGCGGTGCGCGCACTCCATGACGATGTGGTCGACGTGCAGCGTGTTCAGGTAGCTCATGAGCTTCGCCCACGTGCCGCGCTGCACCGACTGGCCGCCGTAGTTACCGAAGCAGAGGTGGACCGCAGGCTTCGTCCGCACGGCGTCGAGGACGCGGTTGATCGCGGCCGCCGCCCATTCCCACTCGTCCGGATGGCCCGGAAGGTTTGCCTCGTCGAGCTGGACGACGTCGGCGTCGAGGTGCTTCACCTGTCCGGCGAGCGCGTCGGCGATCGCCAGCGCGAGCTCGGCGGTGGACTCGTAGTGCCGGTTCACGAGCGTCTTCGCGAGCATGTGCGGCCCGGTGAGCGTGAACTTGAACGGCCGGCTGGCGAGCCGCTTCGCTTGCGCGCAGGCGTCCGGCAGCGCGAGCGTTCCGGCGCCGATCGGTCCGTCGACGACCCCGGGCGGCCGCCCGCGAAACCCCATCCTTCCGGCGCGGTATGCGACGACCTCGTCGAAGCGCATGCGGGTGCGGACCCCGTCCAGCGGCCGGACGAAGTACTCGATCATCCCGTTCGTCTCCGGGTGGTTCACGTCGAAGCGGTAGAGCTCGCCGTCGCACACGAGGTCGATGCCTGCCTGCTCCTGGGTATGGATCACGACGCGCATCGCGTCGAGGAGCGCCTGCTCGGAGGGCGACGCGCCGAGCCAGTCGGGGACGGGGTATGAGCCGACGACGGTGGTCTTGATGCGTGGCGGGGCGGCCATGAGCGGCTCCTGGAAGCGGGAACGAGGCGAGTGTAGCGAGCCGCGGTGCGGCGTTGCAATCTGTTAACGAGTCGGTTAAAAAGGCAGCTCTTCGGCAGTCACCTATTCAAGGAGGAGGAACCATGAACACGAAACGTTTCGCGCTTGCGCTGGCCCTCGCCCTCGCCGCATCGGGCGCTGCAGCGCAGTGGAAGCCGGAAAAGCCGATCACGATCATCGTGCCCTGGGCGGCGGGCGGATCGACCGACCAGGTGACCCGGATCACGGCCGCCGAGCTCGAGAAGGTGCTGGGGCAGAAGGTCGTGGTCGTCAACCAGCCCGGGGCCGCCGGGTCGATCGGGACCAAGAACGCCCTCGAGGCCGCGAAGGACGGCTACACGTGGACGGCCGGCGCGGCGCAGGACCTCGGCGTCTACCGCGCGCTCGGGATGCTCGACACCAACCTCGCCGACTGGAACCTGTACCTGCACGTCGCCAACGTCGCCGTCGTGGGCGTCAACGCGAACTCCCCCTACAAGACGCTCCCCGAGCTGCTGGCCGCAATGAAGGCGAAACCCGGGCAAGTGGCGGTGGCCACCGCGGGCGTCACCTCGGGGGGGCACAATGCCATGGAGGCGATCTCTCGCGCGACCGGCGCCAAGTACCGGCACGTCACCTACGACGGCGGGAACCCGGCGGTGGTGGCCACTGTCGCCGGCGAGACCGAGGTCACCACGCAGCTCGCCGTCGAGCAGGCGGAGATGATCCGCGCGAAGCGGATCCGACCGCTCGCGGCGGTGAGCGACAAGCCGGTCGTGATCGAGGGCTACGGCACGATCGAGCCGATCACGAAATGGGTGCCCGGGTTCAAGGCGGCGACGAACTATTTCGGGATCTTCATCCCCAAAGGCGTGCCGCCGCAGGTCACCGCGGCCCTCGAGAAGGCCTGGGCGCAGAACATCGCGAACAACGAGGCGATCAGGAAGTACGCGGCGAGCAAGGGCGCCCTGTTCGCGCCGGTCGCCGGCGCGGCCGCGCAGAAGGCCGCCTTTCCCGCGGTGCAGGCCAACGCCTGGCTCATGCACGAGGCCGGCAAGACCAAGGTCGCGCCGGACACGATCGGCATCCCGAAGCCCTGATGCGCTGACGCAGCCGGTGCCGAGCCTCGCCAGCCGGGGCTCGGCGCCAGGCCTTTGATGTGACCGGCGAAGTCGCACCCGGAGGGAAGCCGTCGCCGCGAGCCGATCTCGTCTGGTCGCTCGTCTGGATCGCGGTCGGCGCCGCGATTTTCTACGGCGGCTTCGCGATGGACCGGCTCGATCGCCAGCACATCAACCCATACACGGCGCCGGGCCTCGTGCCGGCGCTGCTCGGCGTCGCAATCGCGCTGATGGGGGTGTGCCTCCTCGCGCGCTCGGTGCGGGCGGGCGGGCTGGGCGCGGCCTCGCCCCCGACCGGCGGGCACACGAACTTCCCGCGGCTCTTTCTTGCGCTCGCCCTCTGCCTCGCCTACGCGGCCGGGCTCGTCGGGCGCGGCCCGCCGTTCTGGCTCGCGACGTTCCTCTTCGTGTTCGTCGCGATCGTTGCGCTCCAGTGGGGCGAGCGTCGCGGGCGGGGCGAGGTCGGCAAGGGCATTCTGGTCGCAGCGCTCTGCGCGGCTGGCACCGCCGCGGCGGTCACGCTGGTGTTCCAGGAGCTCTTTCTCGTGCGGCTCCCCTGAGGCCCGCGCGCCCCGCCATGCTCGACGGGCTCGTCCTCTTCGGCCGGTCGATCGCGAGCTTCGCCGACCCGGTGACGCTCGGGCTGATTGCCTTGGCGAGCTTCGCCGGGATCGTCATCGGCGCGCTGCCGGGCCTCACCGCCACGATGGGGGTGGCGCTCATGACGACGCTCACGCTCAAGATGCCCCCGAGCACCGCACTGCTCGTCCTGGTGTGCGTCTACGTCGGTGCGATCTACGGCGGGTCGCGCTCTGCGATCCTGCTCAATATCCCCGGCACGCCGGCCAACGCCGCGGCCTGCCTCGACGGCTACGTGCTCGCGCAGCAGGGCCAGGCCGGCAAGGCGATCGGCATCTCGACGACCGGGTCGGTGATGGGGACGCTGATCGGAATGTTCTTCCTCGCGATCGCCACCCCCGCGCTCGGCGAGGTGGCGCTCAAGTTCGGCGCCTACGAGTTCTTCTGGCTGGCGCTGTTCGGCGTCATCATCTCCGGCAACCTCACCGGCGGCGACCCGCTCAAGGGGTGGCTCGCCGGTTTCCTGGGCCTGTTCATCGCGCAAGTCGGCCAGGACGGCATCCACGCCTACGAGCGGTTCGCGTTCGGCAACCGCGACCTCGCCGGCGGCTTCCAGCTCATCCCGGCGCTCGTGGGCGCGTTCGGGTTCGCCGAGGTGCTGAGCGTGCTCGCGGAGCGCATGTCGCGGCCCAGGATCCGGGAGTTCGCCTCGCATCTGCCGCGCCTCGGGGACGTGCTGAAGTACTGGCGTACGATCATCCGCTCGGGGATCATCGGCACCTTCATCGGCGTCGTCCCGGGCGTCGGCGAGGACGTCGCGTCGTGGTCGTCCTACGCCGCGGCGCGCCGGGCGAGCAAGGAGCGCGAGCTGTTCGGCAAGGGCTCGGTCGAGGGCCTGATGGCGGCCGAGACCGGCGACAACGCGTGCGTGCCCGGAGCGATGATCCCGGTCCTCGCGCTGGCCGTGCCGGGATCGGCGCCGGCGGCGGTGCTCATGGCGGCGATGATCATCCACGGCGTCCAGCCGGGGCCGCTGATCATGGTGCAGAATCCGCAGTTCGTATACGACATCGTGGCGATGATGCTGTTCGCGACGCTCGGCATCTTCGTGTTCGGCATCGCGCTCGTCCGGCCGCTCCTCAAGGTGCTGCAGATCCCGCGCGACATCATCATGCCGATCGTGTTCGTGCTGTGCGTGATCGGCTCGTACGCCATCGCCCAGCGGTTGTTCGACGTCTGGACGATGCTCGTCTTCGGCGTCATCGGGTTCGTGCTGCGGCGCTACGCTTACCCGATGGCGCCGTTCGTGCTGGGCATCGTGCTCGGCGACATCCTGGACAAGAGCCTGCGCCGGGGGCTGGTGCTCTCGGACGGCGACCTCACGCCGTTCCTCACGCGCCCGATCAGCGCGCTGATGTTCGCGATCTGCGTCGTGTCGATCCTCATGAACTTCGCGGCGGTGCGCCACGCCGCGAGCCGCGTCTGGTCGACGGCGGCCTCGTGGCGTCGCGCCGCGTAGACAAGGCCGGGATGAAAATCGCCCTCTGCAACGAAGTGCTCCAGCCGATGCCGTTCGTCCGGCAATGCGAGTTCGCGGCCGCGCTCGGCTACGACGGCCTCGAGCTCGCGCCGTTCACCCTGTCCGACAACCCGCATCTCCTGATCGCGCAGGAGCGCGCCGCGATCCGGCGCGCCGCGGAGGACGCGGGTCTGCGCATCACCGGTCTGCACTGGCTGCTGCTCGCCCCGAAGGGGCTCTCGATCACGAGCCCCGACGGCGCCGTGCGATCGCGCACCATCGACGTCATGCGGCGGCTCGTCGACCTCTGCGCCGATCTCGGCGGAAGCGTGCTCGTGCACGGCTCGCCCGGCCAGCGGCAGGTGCCGTCGAACGAGAGCCGCGAGACGGCGGTCGCGCGCGCCCGCGACTGCTTCGCAGCCGTGGCGGACCACGCGCGCGAGCGGAGGGTGATCTACTGCATCGAGCCGCTCTCACGGCACGAGACGCTGGTCGTCAACACGCTCGAGGAGGCCGCAGCCGTTGTCGACGCAATCGGCAGCCCGGCGGTGCGCACCATGATCGACACCAGCGCCGCCGCCCGCGCGGAGGAGGCGTCCCTCGTCGCGCTCATCGACCGCTGGCTGCCGACGGGGTACATCGCGCACGTGCAGGTGAACGACAGCAGCCGGCGTGGGCCCGGCGAGGGCGAGGACCGGTTCGCGCCGGTGTTCGCGGCGCTGAAGCGCCACCACTACGATGCGGTCGTCTCCGTCGA
>Ga0299906_10004517_pt1 | contig 11392 bp, 6 predicted proteins | sample RVTome_14_FD_200259 | JGI IMG/M metagenome (GOLD analysis project Ga0299906, IMG submission 200259) | Soil microbial communities from uranium-contaminated site in the Upper Colorado River Basin, Wyoming, United States - RVT145D125 (version 2) ... | reverse complement strand
TTCATCCTCATCCAGTGGAACCTCAAGCGACTCCTGGCCTATTCCAGCATCGAGCACGTCGGGATCATGGCCGTCGGGGTCGGGCTCGGGGTCGAGGCGGGGGTCTTCGGGGCGCTCCTGCACATGACTTACCATTCGCTGGCAAAACCCGTGGCGCTCTTTTCCGCGGGCACTCTCGGACAGCTCCATCGCTCTTCCGATTTCGATCGGATCCGGGGCGGTACTTTCAGCCGCGCCCCGATCGCGAGCTCGCTCTTCGTGCTCTCGGCGGTCATCATGACCGGCTCGCCTCCGTTCGGCCTCTTCTTCAGCGAGATGACGATCTTGAAGGCGGGGTTCTTCGGATCCCACGTGACGGCGACGTCCCTGTTCCTCGGGGCGCTGGTCGTGCTGTTCTGCGGTTTCGCGTATCAAGTGGGACACCTTGTGCTCGGGTCGCCGCGGGAGTTCAAGGAGGACGCCCCCGACCCCGAGCGCTTCGACCTCGGGTTGGCGACGGCCGTCGCCGCCGCGGTCATCGCCGTCGTTTCCGCTTTCTACCTGCCCGCCCCGCTGATCGCTCTCATCCGTGCCGCGACGGAAGTCGTGTGGGGGAGCGTATGAAGTCGGAAGTCGTGACCGTGTCGGCGGCGCTCGAGGTACCGGAGGGAGCGGTCCTGGAGCTCCACCCCGGGGAGATGCTCCTCGAGGGGACCGCGACTGCTCTCCCGGGACTCGCCGATCGAGCGGCGCTCGCTCTGAACGGACGGCTCTTGTCCCTGTTCGCGAGCGACGAGCGCCGCTCGACGAATCGCTTCCTCCTTCACCACGTCTGGTCGCTCCCCGGCCTCGCGAGCTTCCTTCGTATCTCGACGCCGGTCGATCCCGCCAAGCCCTCCTATCCTTCCATCTCGGCGAAGTATCCCGCGGCGAACTGGTTCGAGCGCGAGGTGATGGATTTCTTCGGTCTCGCGCCGGATGGGCATCCGAACCCGTCGCGGGTCGCGCTTCACGACGACTGGCCGGAGGGGGTGCACCCGCTCCAGAAGGACTTCCCGCTCGAGCGGACGGTGCCCCGCGTCCCGGGCGAGTTTCACCCGTTCCGGCCGGTGACCGGGGAGGGTGTGTTCCAGGTCCCCGTGGGGCCCGTTCACGCGGGGATCATCGAGCCCGGTCACTTTCGATTCGGTGTCGCGGGCGAGCCCGTTTTGTACCTGCAGCTTCGGCTCTTCTACGTCCACAAGGGGATCGAGAAGCGTTTCGAGGGGCTTTCGTGGCGCCACGGACTCTTCCTCGCGGAGTCGATCTCCGGCGACACCGCGGTGGGGCACGCGCTCGCTTACGCCCACGCGATCGAGCGGCTCGCGGATCTCACCGTGCCCCCTCGCGCCCGCGCGCTGCGGGTGGTGTTGCTGGAGCTCGAGCGCATCTACAACCACACGGCGGACGTCGGTGCTCTCGCGACCGACGTGGCGTTTCTCGTTCCCGCGAGCCGGGCGCAGGCGCTGCGCGAGGGTCTCGTCCGGCTGCAGGATCAGTTGTTCGGGACGAGGCTCCTGCGGGGGACGGTGGCTCTCGGCGGCGTCAAGCGCGATCTTTCGCCTTCGGGTTTGGGCGCTCTCCGCGCGCACCTTCGCGCCTTCGAGAAGGAGTTCGACGACTTGATTACACTCCTCATCGATGCCGGCACCTTCACCGATCGCGTCGACGGAACCGGGATCCTCACCCATCAGGCGGCGCGAGATCTGGGGATCGTCGGGGTGGCGGCGCGCGCCTCGGGGGTGGACGCCGACTTGCGGCGCGATCATCCTCACGACGGATATGAAGGTCTGGAGTTCGATGTCCCGGTGGAAAAGGGAGGGGACGTCCGAGCGCGGCTCATGGTGCGGGCCCGGGAAGTCGAACAGTCGCTCTCGATCCTGCACCAGGTGCTCGATCGGATGCCGGAGTCACCCCTCGCGGCTCGATTGCCTGAGGAGCTGCCGAAGCGCTCCTCCGCCCTCGGTTGGGCGGAAGGCTTCCGAGGACCGGTCCTGCATTGGTTTGCGACCGACGAGGCGGGAAAGATCTCGCGAGTGAAGGTAACCGACCCGAGTACTCTGAACTGGCCGGGGCTGGTTCAGGCGGTGCCCGGCAACATCATCCCGGACTTTCCGGTGATCAACAAAAGCTTCAACCTGTCGTACTCCGGAAACGATCGCTAATGCAGTGTAAGAAGAGGATGTCCCCCAAACCCTCTTTGTATTTGGATTTCTTTGCGTCTTTGCGCCTTTGCGTCTTTGCGTTGATTCCCCTTCTTGTCCTTAGGAAGATCCGATGTCGAGCATCCTCGGAAAAAGTCTCCTGACCGGAGTCCTCACGGAGAAGGACCCGTTCGGCGCGCCGGCGTCGTTCGGGTTCCCGGTCATCGATTTCAGCCGCTGTACCGCGTGCGAAGCCTGCGCCCGGTCCTGTCCCACCGGAGCGATTCGGACGGAGACGACGGCGAAGGACCGGATGACCCTCTCGTTGTCCTACGCGGCCTGCATCCAATGCCGGGAATGCGTCACCGCGTGCCCCGAGGAGGCGGTCACCGTCTCGACCGGGGTCGAGGTCGCGGCCCATACCCGCGCGCAGCTCGCGCGGAAGGCGTCGTTCGAGATTGATCCCGCGACGAGCCGGGGGACCTTCCGCGGCGAGGAGATCGTCGCGGGAAACAGCCTCGCGGAATCCGCGGACCGCCTGCGGGAGCGCATTCGGGGACGGCTCGGCCGGTCGCTGCACGTGCGCCAGGTCGATGCCGGAAGCTGCAACGGGTGCGAGCTCGAGATCGCGGCCACGAACAATCCGCTGTACGACCTGGAACGCTTCGGGATCCACTTCGTGGCAAGCCCCCGGCACGCCGACGTCCTCCTGGTCACCGGTCCCGTCACCCGGAACATGGAGATCGCCCTCCTTCGAACCTATGACGCGACACCGGAACCCCGCCTCGTGGTCGCGGTCGGCGCCTGCGGGTGCTCGGGTGGAATCTTCGGCGAAGGCACCTACGCGTCCGTGGGAGGCGTCGATCGCGTGGTGCCGGTGGACGTCTACATCCCCGGCTGTCCCCCGCGGCCGCAGGCGATTCTCAACGGACTCCTGGTGGCGATGGGGCTTCGCGAGGCGCGCGCACCTTCATGAAACCTCGGCAGCTTTTCTCCAAAGCCCCGGCGCGCCATACTGGCTCGTCGCTCGCCGCGGCGGTCGAGGCCGGACAAAAAACGAGGTTTCCAGACAATGCCCCAACTCTTGCTGCTTCTTGCTCCTCTCTTCTTTTCCTCCCAGGCGCCATCGCCGGATCTCGATCGAGCGCTCCTCGAAGCCTGCCGCAAAGGGCAGGTCGAGGTGGTCGAGAGTCTGTTGAAGAAGGGCGCTGACGTGAACGCGCGCGAGGTCCTTCCGCAGCCCGAGAATGACGAAGAGACGATCCCCACCGACTGGGACGAAGAGGCCGGAGGAACCGCGCTGATCCTTGCTTCGGCGGCCGGGAGCAGCGGAGTCGTGGAGCTCCTCCTGAGAGCCGGCGCCGACGTGAACGCCATCGATGAGCGAGGGTGGTCCGCAATCCTGCGCGCCTCTTACTTCGGTCACGTCGGGATCGTTCGCGCGCTCATCGAGGCAGGCGCCGCGCCCGACTTCCGGGAGACGAACCTGGGCGCGACCGCCCTCCAGCTCGCCGCTCGTCAGAACCACGCCGATACGGTTCGGGCGCTGCTCGACGCCGGCGCAAACCCGAATGCCGCTCTCACCAACGGCTGGACGTCCCTGATGTGGGCCGTCGAGCGCGGGAGCGCCGAATTGGTGCGGATGCTGCTCGAGGCCGGGGCCGACCCCAACGCCACCACCGCGACCGGAGTTTCCGCCCGTCAGTGGGCGAAACGCCGCGGCGATCCGGAGATCCTCGCGCTCCTTGGCTCCGAGCCCCGCCGGAACTGAGCGATCGGGGGCCGGAAGCAAGGCTACTCGCGCGCCTCGTCCTCCTCCACGCGCCAGTCCCAAACTAGTTCGTTCCCAGGCGCAGCACCGTCGCGGGGTCGCCGAGGAGGTGGTAGATGGAAAGGAGCTCGGGAAAGGCCCCCGACTCGGCGTAAGCCTTCTGAGCTTCGAGCACCGCGTCGCCGAGTCGCCGGTGTCTTCCGGAGACAAGCGCGTCCATCATGAATCGATGGAGCTGGTGCGCCGGCTCGTTCAAGCTCAGCCCCGTTGGCGAGAATGCGGCAACGGCGCCTCTTTCCTCCGACTTCACCAGCCGCTCGGACAAAGCATCGAAGTAGGGGAAATGGAAATAACCGTTGAGGCAGTTCATCGATAACAGGATGGGCGGGTCCGGGCTCGGCGGGAGGCCGGGGACGTCGTCGATGTTCAGCAGGTTCTCGCTCGCCCAGAGGTGGATGCCGCCATGACCGACGTAGCTCACCAGCCTCGCCCCTTCAGCCCAGGTGTCGAGAATTCTCCGGCGAGCTTCCTCGTACCCCAGCTCGTCCAGATGGATCTGCTTCTGCGCCGATTCGCCGAAGAACTCCGCCGCGATCTCTTTTGCGTTCGCGCGGAAGTTGCCGGCGGAGTCCGCGTCGTCGGTGATCAGGACCAGGGGCCGCTCGCGATGGATTTCTCGGCGCTCGGTATCCAGGATCTTCGCGACCATTCTCCGCAGCTCCGCTCCGTTCGCCGCCGGGAGCCGGCCGATGGCGACGTCGGGGAGATCATCCCGCCCATTGACCGCTCCGAGCCAGGGATCCGAGGCCGTCCAGAGGTAGGAGGTTCGGATCACCTTGACCGGCACTAGGGTCTCCGTTCCCGTGCCCAGGCGATTCTTCGGGTCATAGGTGGCGTCGCCGACGAGGAGCACGTACCTGAGCCCTTCCCAGTGGTGGAATGCGTGCTCGATGAACCGTTTGATGGCCTCCGGGCTCCTCTCGCCGTGGCCGAACGTCTCGTAGACGTCCTCGAGCGCCACCGCCTTCGCCGATAAACCCTGTTTCGTCCTCCATTCGACGAGCGGCGCCAGATCTGGTAGAAAACCTCGCGGGGCGAGCGCCATCCACTCCACCGTAAGACGAGTCGCTGCGAGGCCCGTTCGCTTCGGCCGCCTCAGCTCGGGCGAAATCACGGTGGTGAAGGCACGATATACATACCCCGGCTCGACGGCGAAGCGCCGCACGCCGTTCGACGACGGGGCCACTTGCCAGACGAGCTCCCCCGGCGTTTCACGCAACAACATGGAGTTCGCCGGGAGCTCGATGATTCCAGAATCCGAGAAACGACCCTGGAAACTTCCCGGAGGGAGCGATCGCTCGTACTCCACCTGGAAGTCATCGAGCATGACCATCGAGTAAGCCGCTTCGGTATCCCCGACGTTTTCGATCTCGAGATAGTTTTCTCCCTCCCTCAAGAGGCCGAAAGGAAGCTCTCCCTCGATCAAAACCGATCGCGCGCCGTCCCACCGTGCTTCCCCGACGAGCACGTCGTTGACATGGACGCACAGGTGATGGTCCTCGGGCGCAGGCAGATCGCTGATCCCTTGGAGTCGAACGACGATCCTCGCTTGGGAGGAAACGAGCGAGGTCAGCTGGAAGGGAAATCGCTTGGTCGAAGGCGAAAGAATGCTGTCCCATAGCCAGAGCTCTTCCTCCTGGACCAGGCCGGCCTGGTAGTAGCGATCGACCTCGAACCGCGCCGACTCCCGGTACGTTTCCAACCTTCGGCCCTCGGGCTTCGCGGAGACGCTCGTCATCCGGCGTCCGGGACCGAGCGACAGTTCGTACACCGCTTCTCCATCGTGCGGGCTGAGAGATTCTCCTTCGCTGACGAAATAAAGCTTCGTCCCCGGCACGAATCCCGAGCCCGCGGGCTCGACGTGGAAGGCAACGGGGGAGCCCTGACGGGACAGGCTTACCTCGGCCCGACGAAGGTGCCGGCGACCCAGGAGATCCTCATAACGTACGGCGTAGAGACCCGGCTCGCGCGTCACCAATCGAACGAGGACCTCTCCCGACTCGCCCCTTCCGTGCCCGGTCGGCTGTGCGCGGCCTCGGGCCCTTCCGCCGGCCGTCCTGCTCTCCTGCGGCAAGCGCTCGCCGAAGCTCACGCGCACCACCAGGCGCCGGGCGAGCAGGAGCCGCGCGCTCTCACCGTCGTAGCGCACCGGGTAGAGCCGAAGCGCCGCCTTCTTCTCATCCCCCTGGAAGATCTCCTCTGCGAGCTCCGCCCACGCCTCCGGGACGAGCTTCGGAGCCCTCCGGTCTTCGCGACGGAGGCGACGACGCGGACGGACCACGGCATCTCTCGATGCGCCCAACGACAGGTCCATCTCGGCGAAGGACGGCAGGCCCGGAAACGCGACCACTTCGTCGGCTCGCACCGACTCCAGTTCCGATTTCCTTCCGACGATCGCCTCCACCAGCGCCCTTTTGACCGGAACCCCCAGCCGGGCTTCGATGGCATCATCGAAGCCTGGAATCCAAACGCGACTCGTCCCCTCCTCGAGCAGGTCCACGTAGAAGCCGTGGGTAAGGAGCTCGTAGACGATCTCGTTGCCTTCCCTTCGCAGCAGGCGAAATCCGTTTTCCTCCGGCCGCCCGTATGCGATGCGACCCACGGGGAGCTCATCACCATCGGGAGCCGCTCCGGCGTCGACGTCCGTTGGGACGGTGATGACCACGGGGCCATGCCTGGTTTCAACGCCTTGACGGTCGATGTCCTCGAGCTTGTAGAAATAAATCAGACCTGGACCGACCCGCCGATCCTCGAACCGATAACGCGCGCCCACGGGAGAGCTCCCCAACCCGGGAATCAACGAGGTCGTCAGACGCTCGTAGGGCCCCGCCTGTTCCTCGGCTCGATAGACGTGGAACCCGAGGTTGTCCAGCTCGCTCGCCGTCTCCCACGAAAGCACCACCGAGCTTCCCCGGGGCTCGCCGGTAAAATCGATGAGCTCCACCTCCGTCGGGATTTCGGCCGAGAACGTCAAGAACGTGCCGGGAGTGTTCTGGCTGTTGTACGAAGTCGTGATCCAGCCGTCCGGTCGCGCGATGTTGGAAATCCGAGCCTCGTCCACCTGGCCGTTGGCGGGCCATCCCCACGAAGCGACGCCGTCGTCCGCGATCCCGAAGCGCCAGCGGAGCGTACCAATTTCCGCGGTGCCGGTGCCCGGGGGAAAGGTCGCGGTGATTTGGAAGACTCCGTTCACGTACAGCTTGACCTCGCCGCTGGCTCGATTCACCGTGCCGACGACGTGATAGTAGGAGCCGGGCGCGAAGGTACCCGGTGTAATGGCTACTTCTTGTCCCGAAGTGGGGTTGTGGAGCATCTCGAACTTGTTCGCATAGGAGTACTCGAGGCCGAAATGGGGCAAGGCGTACTTGATGATGATCCCGTAGTAATTATTGTTCAGGCTGAGGGGCGTTCCACCGCCGGGCGGCGTCACATCGGGACGAAACCAGGCCTCCAGCGTGTAGCTGTTCTCGTGGACGTTGTCGAGGGTCCCGGTGCTCGGTAGAGCGATGTGGTCGTCCGCGACGTCGCCGTCGAAGTTCTGGCCGCGATCGATCTTCGAGGCGACCACGTTCGGAATCCGGGCGGCGTTTCCCTGGCCACCCTGGGCGTCGTGATTGAAAGACGTGCTGTCCTGGAACTCGCCCAAGGCGGCCGTCGACGTTTCTCTCAGGTGCCAAACGCCGACGTAGTTGGCGTTCCAAGTGTTGGGCGGGTCTTCTTGTGGGACCGTGATGTTCGAGTCCCCGTAGATCATCCAGAACTGGGTGGTGGTGTCTAGAGCGGGAATACGCACCCAGGCTACGAGGGTCCCGCTCGTCGCGATATAGCGCTCGACCTCGTAGTCCAGAGTCGTATTGTCCACCAGGCGGAAGAGGATGTCGTAGCCGTTCGGGTGCTCCACCCGTCCCCCGTTCGGTATCGTTCTCAAATCCGGGTCGACGATGCTCACCAGCACGGGAAAGTCGACGAGAGGGGTCGGTCCCGAGACTTGGGCGGCATCGACGGTTACGAGCTTTCGGTAGCTGTACGCTTCGGCCTCGTGAGTCACGGCGAGACCCGAGAGGATGGCAATGAGGAGAGTGCTGGAGCACGCGCCGTACACTCCCGCGGTTTTCATGGCCAGTCTTGACGAGCAAGCCCTATGCCAAAAGAGAAATCACGTTTCTACAACAAGTTCGCCCCGGTCAAGGGGAGACCCCTGAGTGGAGAACACCACGGCAGGACTCCGAATGCGCGGACCATGCTCCTCGAGAGTCAAGTTTCTGGACCGATCACGAACGTTGAGCGACCCTTCACACGGAATATTCCTCTCGTAGCGCCGTATTAGAGGCTGAGCGTGAATGGAACGGATCCGCCGGTGCGGTGTCCAATCCAACAGGAAAGCTAAGGGGGGTACGATGAAAACTTCTTCCGTTCGCTTCTATACTCTAGGAGGCGTCCTGATCGTTGCTGCTCTTTGGGTATCTGCGCAGGGCTTACCGATCAGTCCCGCAAAGCCCTCGGACCACGCGCCCCCAGCCAAGAATTCCCGGAGCGGAAAGGGACGAGAAACCGAGCCTCTCAGTCCCGTGGTCCAGAAGGGCCTCGACTGGCTCGCCAAAGCTCAGCACGAGGACGGCGGATGGGGCGCCGGCTCGCACGCCGCTCAAGGGATACGCGACCCGCATGCCGTAAAGACCGACCCCGCAACGACCGCATTCGCGGCGCAGGCGCTTCTCCGCGCCGGCGCCTACCCGGAGTCGGTCGCGCGGGCGACGGACTACCTCGTTCGGGCCGTGGAAACCTCTCCCGAGGCGGGAGCGCTCATTACGGATATCCACGACACGCAGCCGCAGGTCAAGCTCGGCCCGTACATCGACACCGCGCTCACGGCCCAGTTTCTGTCCCGGGTGCTTGCGGATTTGCCGAAGGATGGTGAGCGCCACCGGAGAGTAGCGGCCTCGCTGAACGGCTGTATCAAGAAGCTCCAGGGTGCCCAGCTCTCCGACGGAAGCTGGGGCTCTCGGACGGGATGGGCGCCGGTGCTGCAGTCTTCGCTCGCCACGTCGGCCCTCGAGATGGCTACGGTCGCGGCGACGGTTGTCGACCCGGCCTCGCTCGAGCGCGCCAGGGCGTTCCAGCAAGGCCAGTTCGACGCGGCGACGGGTCGCGGTTCGGGGGAAGGCGCCGCCGGAGTCGAGCTCTACTCGGTGGCTTCCGCCAAGCGCGCGAACGCGGCGATGAGCCGGGCCGCCAAGGAGTTGATCGAGGCGGCGAGAGTCAAAGGGGATCTTCCCGAGAACGCCGAAGTGAACGAGGAGAATCTCCGGGCCAGCGGCGTGCCGGGCGGTGTCGCAGGCGGCCTCGCGGACGCTTACCGCGCGAGCGATCTCCAGTCGGGGCGGCTTCAGGAGGACGAGCTCCTTCGGGGGTTCGGCACCAATGGCGGCGAGGAGTACCTGAGCTACATGCAGACCAGCGAGGCGCTGGTGATCGAGGGCGGCGACGCCTGGGACGAGTGGAAGGCGAGCATGTTCGCGAAGCTCGAGAAAATCCAGGGTCCGGACGGAAGCTGGACGGGTCACCACTGCATCACCAGCCCGGTGTTCTCCACGGCGGCCGTGCTGCAGACTCTCACGGCGGATCGCGACACGGAGCTTCTCGTCGAGGCGGCGAAGCTCACCACCGGAACGGGCGAAAAGTAGGATTCCCTCTCCTGAAGCGCTCGAACGCCGGCGGCGATGGGAGTTCGCGAGGGCGCGTTTCGAACGGCGGTGATGCTAAGATCCTGACTTGTGATCGTCGACTGCGCCGTGTACCGGGAGGGGCAGCGTGTTCCCGGCGAGTTCACCCCCGAGAGCGCTTTCAAGGCCAGCCGAATCGACGATTCCTTCGTGTGGATCGGCCTTCACGAGCCGACCGAGGATGAGTTCGAGGTGGTCCGGGTGGAGTTCGGGCTCCACGAGCTCGCGGTGGAAGATGCGGTGAAGGCCCACCAGCGGCCGAAGCTCGAGAGGTACGGCGACTCGCTATTCCTGGTTCTCAAAACCGCCCGATATGTGGCCAAGGAAGAAGTCGTCCAGACGGGAGAGATTCTCATTTTCCTCGGCGAGGGCTTCATCGTCGCCGTGCGCCACGGGGAGGCGAGCGGGCTGAAAGAGGTGAGAAAGAGCCTGGAGCTGCGGCCCGACTTCCTCGCCAATGGGCCGAGCGCGGTGCTCTACGGCATCGTCGATCGGGTCGTCGACGACTATCTCCCGGTGGTCGCCGGGCTCGAGGACGACATCGAGGAAGTCGAGGCCGAGGTCTTCAGCAGCATCCGCGCCAACCCCGTCGAGCGAATCTATTACCTCAAGCGCGAGGTGCTGGAGTTCCGGCGGGCGACCGCTCCGCTGCTGGTGCCGCTCAATCAGCTCGCCATCCAGTCGATCGCCGTCATCCGGCCCGAAGTCCGTGAGTACTTCCGCGACGTCTACGACCATCTCCTTCGAGTCAACGAGCAGGTGGAAGCGTTTCGAGACCTCCTGACCAGCATCCTCGAGGCCAACCTCACCCAGATGAACATCCGCCAGAACGAGGACATGAGGCGTATCTCCGCCTGGGTGGCCATCGCCGTGGTGCCCACGATGATCGCCGGGATCTACGGGATGAACTTCGACAACATGCCCGAGCTGCGCTCGCCCCTCGGCTATCCTATGGTGCTGCTGGGCATGCTGGTGATCTGCTCTGGAATGTACGTCTTCTTCCGCAAGCGCGACTGGCTGTAGCAGGGTGCTGAAACACTCCACTGGGCGAAAGGCCGGGCCGCGGGGCTGGGTCCCGCGGCATTATTACGTTCGAAGGAAGCGATGAAGAGCCGCCCGGAGAGCGAGCGGATCGATCCCGAGGGGAAGCCGCCCGAGCGAGGAGCGAGGGCGGCCAATATTAGAACCGGCGGGAGCGTCGAAGCGCTCAAGCAGGCGTTCGTGGACAACCTCTTCTACGTGCAGGGGCGCTTCATGCCGATTGCGACCCCGAACGATTTCTACATGGCGCTCGCCTACACCGTGCGCGATCGGCTCCTCGACCGCTGGATCGAGTCCAGCATCCGCTACTTCGAGAAGCGGGTGCGCACCGTCTGCTACCTGTCCGCCGAGTACCTTCCAGGACCGCACCTGGGACTGAACCTGGTGAACCTCGGCCTCTACGACGAGGCGCGGCAAGCGATGTCGGAGCTCGGGCTCGATCTCGAAATGCTTCTCGAGAAGGAGGAGGAGCCAGGCCTCGGAAACGGCGGCCTCGGCCGGCTCGCCGCCTGTTTCATGGACTCGCTCGCGTCGCTTTCGGTTCCCGCCATCGGGTATGGAATCCGGTACGAGTTCGGCATCTTCGACCAGGAGATCCGCGAGGGCTGGCAGGTGGAGGTGACCGACAAATGGCT
>Ga0299906_10004516_pt1 | contig 11394 bp, 4 predicted proteins | sample RVTome_14_FD_200259 | JGI IMG/M metagenome (GOLD analysis project Ga0299906, IMG submission 200259) | Soil microbial communities from uranium-contaminated site in the Upper Colorado River Basin, Wyoming, United States - RVT145D125 (version 2) ... | reverse complement strand
CGCGGTGACGCTGTTCTCGGTGCGACCGCTCGAGGACGTGCGCCGTCCGTGGCGGGTGGTGGCGGCGCGCAGCTTCACCACCGACCGCCTGCCCGCCGCGGCCACCCTGCTGGCGCGTCCGCCGCGCGCGGCCTGGTCGGTAGTCGCCGACCCCGAGGGCGCCGCCGCCGGCGTCGAGGTGTTCGAGGTCGCGGGCAAGCCGGCGCTGGTCGTCGATCCCGGATCTCTGGAGGCGGCGCGCCGGCCGCGGGCGCCGGTGCGACTGGCCTGGGCGCTGATCGCCGCCGCCCTGCTCGCCCTGGCGCTGATGCGCGGCGTCGGCATGGCGCTGCCGGCGGCGCCGGCGCCGGCCCCGGCTCCGGACGGGGCGGCGCTGTCGGCCCTCGCCCTGGGCGGCCTGATCGCCGGCGGCCTCGCCGCCGCGGCGCCGATCTGGATGCTGGCGCTGCTCGCCGGCGGGGGAGCGCTGGCTGCATTCGCCGTCCTTCGCATCGCGGATGCGCCGGTACCTGTGCTCGGTGCTGCTCGCGCCACGGCACCGTCGGTGCGCCCGTCGAACGATGCCGCGTCCCGCTCCGGCGATCTCGGTTCATCTCGCGGTCGAGAGCCCGTGGCGACCCCCGGCCGGTCCGCACCGGGTCACGACTCTCACCGGGCACGTCCGGCGTGGCGGGCTGGAGCGCTCGGCGCCGCCTCGGCTCTCGCTCTCACCGGCGTCGCATGGATCGTGCTCGGGTGCGACGGCGACGCGGTGCTCGGTGCAGTGCGGGATCTCGACCTCGGGGCGGCGTTGTTCGGCGAGCCGGCGCGCTTCGCCCTTCGGCTGGCGCTCGCGGCCGCCGCGTTCGGGCTCCTGCTGCTCGCCGCCGGCGGTCGGGGCGGCAGGTGGGAAGCGGGCCGCTCGACGCACGGTGCCTCCGAACCGCCGGAGAACGACCGCGTCGCCTGGCTCGCGCTCGCCGCCCTGCTCGCCGCCGCCGCGACCCACGACCGGCCGCTGGCTGCGCTGCCGCTGCTCGCCCTGGGCGCCGGCGCCGCTGTCGCGTGGCTCTCCGGGCGCGGCGGCGCGCGCGGTCCGGCGGCGGTCGCGGTGGCGCTGCTGGCGGCGGCGCTGCTGGCGGCGGGGAGCTGGGAGGTGGCGTACCGGATCCGCCTGCGCGCCGGCCTCGAGACGGCGGTGCCGGCGCTGACCCCGCCGGAGGAGACGGCGCTGGCCGCCTGGGGGTCGCGTGCGGCGCCGCACTTCGCGGGCATCGACCTCGAGCGGGTGGTGCCGCGCGAGCCGGCCGGTCTCGAGCGCCAGGACCTCGCGTTCGTGCTCTGGAGGGGTTCTCCGCTGGCGCGCGCCGACGCGGTCTCGGCGCTGGTGGTCGAGCCCGCCGCCGGCGCCGCCGCGACCTTCTCGTTCGGGCTTCCGCTCGGTCCGGGCGGCGCGCCGGCGGCGACCGCCGACGAGCTGACCGACGCCGACGAGCTGACCGACGCCGCCGGCTGGCCGGGCGCGGCGCCGCCGGTCGCCGCCGGCGAGTCCGAGCTGTTGCAGGGCGGGCGGCCGTGGGGACGGCTGCGCTGGTGGCTGGTGCCGCGGCCGGGGTTCCTGCTTCCGGGGCCGGCCGGGCCGCGCGAGATCGAGGTCGAGCTGCTGCGCGGCGGGCCGGCGGGCGGCCTGCGCCCCGCCGGTCTGCCGGAACCGGCGCTGTTCGCGCTCTACGCCGGCAACGGTCAGGCGCTGGTGTCGCCGTGGCCGGAGACCCCGCCGCTGCCCGACGCGCTCGCCGGGCCGGTGGCGGCCGGGCGCACTGTCTCCGACTCCGGCGCCGGCCGGCGCGCCCGGGTGCGCACGCCGGAGGGGTGGGCCTGGGGCTTTTCGGCCTGGGGCGGCGGCGCCTGGGCGGTCGCCTACCTGCCGCTGCTCGGACCGCTCAACGGTCTCGAGCGGGTCGGCACGCACGCCGCGGGCAGCCTCCTGTTCGCCGCCCTGGTCTCGCTCCTCGCCCTCGCCCTGGCGCTGCCGCGGCCGGCGTTCCGGGACGTCCTGCGGCGAGCGGTGCGCTCCTACTCGAAGCGTCTGTTGGTCGTCTACACGCTGCTGCTGCTGGTGCCGCTGCTGCTGCTCAACCTGGTGCTGATGGCGGCGGTCGAGGAGAGGCTGCGGCGCGAGCAGCGCGCCAACGGCGAGGCGGCGCTGGAGTCGGCGCAGCGCCAGATGGCCGACCTGCTCGAGTCGCTCCCGCCCGGCTTCGGCCTCGACACTTCGCTCGACAACGAGCTGCTGACCCGGATCTCGCGGGTGATCCGGCACGAGGTCAACCTCTACTGGCGGAGCGCGATCTACGCCTCCAGCAAGGCGGATCTCTTCGCGGCCGGGCTGCTGCCGCGGCGCATCCCCGGCGACGTCTACGCCCGGCTCGCCTTTCGCGGCTTCGAGCTGGCCTCGCGCACCAACCGGGTCGGCCGAGCCTCGTACCTCGAGCTGTACTCGCCGCTGCGGGTGCCCGGGGCGCCGCCGGCCCCGGGCCAGCTCGTGCTCTCCGTGCCGCTGCTCGCCCAGCAGGAGGAGGTGGCGCGCGACCTCGCGAGCCTCCGCCGTCAGGCGTTCCTGGTCACCGCCGCGCTGCTCGCCCTGCTCACCGCGGTCGGCGTGCGCTTGGCGCGCAACTTCACCCGGCCGCTGATGGAGGTGGTGCGCGGCACCGGCCGGATCGCCGCCGGCGCTACCTCGCTCGACGTGACGACCCGCGATCTCGAGCTGGCGGCGCTGGTGTCCGCGGTCGACGCGATGGCCCGGCGGATCGCCGAAGGGCGCGAGAAGCTGGTGCGCGAGAAACAGGTGGTCGAGCGGATGGTCGAGAACATCACCTCGGGCGTGGTCTCGCTCGACGCCGCCGGCCGCGTGCTGATGCACAACCGCGTGGCCGCCGAGCTGCTCGGGGTCGGCATGGACGAGCCGCTCGCCGCCTCCCTGGCGCGCCGCGAGCACCTGGCGCCGGTGGCGGAGTTCCTCGGCGAGGTCGCCGCCGGAGACGTTGGCGGCGTCGCCGCCGGAGAGGCCGCCGAAGCCTCGGCCGGGCGCGGCGACGGCGACGCCCCCGCCGGCCGCCCCGCCGGCCAGCCGAGCGCACGCACCGTGCGCCTGCCCGGCGATGACGGCGAGGAGCGCGAGTGGAGCCTGGTCTGGGTGCCGGTGCCCGGGCCGGGCGAGCCGGCGGCGCTGCTGGTGGTCGAGGACGCCACCGAGACCCTGCGCGGGCAGCGCCTCCAGGCCTGGGCCGAGATGGCGCGCATCATCGCCCACGAGATCAAGAACCCGCTCACCCCGCTGCGGCTCAACGTCGAGCACCTGCGCCAGGTCTGGCGCGACCGCTTCGCTCCCGCGGCCGCGGCAACCCGGAAAGGCGACGGCGGCGACGAGGGCGAGCGCTTCGCCGCGGTGCTCGACCGCTGCACCGCCAACGCGCTCGCCCAGGTCGAGGAGCTGCGCCAGATCGCGACCGACTTCTCGACCTACAGCTCGATCCCGCGCATCGACCCGCGGCCGGGCGACCTCGCGGCGGCGATGCGCGAGCTGGCCGAGGCCTACCGGGCGGCGCCGCCGCCGGGGGTGGCGGTCGAGTTCGACGCCCGCCCCGCGGAGCTGCCGGCGCGCTTCGACAAGAAGCTCCTCGGCCGGGCGGTGCGCAACCTGATCGAGAACGCGCTGCGCGCCAGCGCCGGCGGCGGCACGGTGCGCCTGAGCGTCGAGGGCGCCGACGGGGCGGCGCGCATCGCGGTCGCCGACTCCGGCCCCGGCGTGGCACCGGAGCTGCTCGGGCGGATCTTCCACCCGTACTTCTCGACCCACGACAGCGGCACCGGCCTCGGCCTGCCGATCGCCCGCCAGATCGCCGAGGAACACGGCGGCGCCATCCACGCCCGGAACCGGCCCGAGGGAGGGCTGGAGGTGGCGATTACAATCCCGCTGCCATGAGCCGCGCCGACGTGGATCCCGCGCCGGCGGCCGCCGCCGCCGAGCCCGGCCGCACCGCCGCTCCTCGCCGCTTCGCCGCGCGCGCCCACCGGCCCCCGGCGGCCGGCGCGTTCGCCGCCGCGACGTGCCGCCTCGCCTCGGCCGCCCGCTGCGGAGTGCCCACCGCGCTCGCGCTCGCAGTTCTCGCCATCGCCGCCGCGTGTGGCGGCCCCGACCGTCCGCGCAAGCCCGCGGGGTCGGCGCTGTGGACCGGCGCCGAGGAGGTGGCGGCGCTGCCTCCCGGCACCCTCGAGCGGCTGCGCGAGGCCGGGGTGCGCGAGCTGTTCGTGCCCGCCGGGCGCCTCGCCTGGAGCGCCGAGGGGCCGGCGCTCGAGGTCACCCTCGGCGCGCCGCTGCCGCGGCGGGCGCCGGTCACCCTGGTGGTGCAGGGCGACGGCCCGCCGCCGGAGCCGGGCGAGGGGCTCGGCCGCGAGCTGGCGCGGCTGCGGCTGGCGGCCGAGGGGCGCGGGCTGCTCGCGCTCGGCATCCACCTCGACCTCGCGGCGCCCTCGGCGGCGGCGCTGGGGGCGCTGGCGGCGGCGCTCGACGGCGCCCGCGGGGCGCTCGGCGAGGGGGTGTTCCTCTCAGCCCGGCTCGATCCCGAATACCTCGGCGCCGAGGAGGCCGAGGCGCTGACCCGGGCCGCCGATTTCGTCGTCTGCCCGCTCTACGGCCAGCCGCCCGAGGAGCCCGAGTCGGAGGCGCGCTGGCGACTCCAGCGGGTCGACGAGCGGGTGCGCCGGCTCGAGGAGCTGGGCGGCGACTATCTGGTCGGGGTCACCACGGTCGGCGCCGCCTACCGGCTGGGCCGGGACGGCCGGCGCCTCGACGCCACCGGCGCCGCCGACCTCACCGAGCTGGTGCGCAACCGCGCGCTCGAACGCACCCGCGACCGGCTGCTGGCGGGCTGGGACCGCCGCGAGCTGACCTTCAGCGCCCGCGAGCGCACCCGCGCCGCCGGCTGGGACCTCGCCGCCGGCGAGGCGGTGCGGGCGGTGCAGCTCCAGGGGCGCGACCTGGTCGAGCTGCGGCGCCGCCTGCGCGACGCCGAGCTGGAGCACTGTCTCGGCGAGCTGTACGTCCGCGCGCCGCGGCCGGAGGAGGGGCTGGCGCTGACGCTCGGCGACCTCGCCGACGCGCTGCTCGGCGTGCCGCCGAAGATCGAGCTGACGATCGAGCTGCGCGACGCCCGGCGCACCGCCGACGGCCTCGCCTTCCGGGTGGCGCTGATCAACGCCGGCGAGAGCGCCACCGACGCCGCCGACGTCGGCACCAACTATGTCGAGCTGCGGGTGCCCGGCGGCAGCATCGCCTCGGTGGCGAACGGCGACTTCCGCCGCTACGCGATGCTCATCGGCGGCCGCGAGGCGACCGACATGCGCGCCTTCCGCCACGCCGACACCGTGCGCCTGTTCGCGACCATGATCGACGCTGGCGAGGAGCTGGTCAGCGGCCCGGTGGTGGTGCGCACCGGCGGCGCCGGGAGGATCGAGGCCGGCGGCCGCTTCCTGCTGCCGCGGGGCGGCGAGTACGAGCTGGCCGAGCAGCGCTGGCCCTGACCGGCTCAGCGGAGGACGGGCGCGCCCGGGCGCTGCGGGTAGAATCCGATGCCTCACCCTCCGAGTGGACGAGGCGCGCGTGAGAGAGGAGGCCCTGCCGATGATCCCCGCGAACCGCATTCGAGCCCTGCCCGCCGCGCGGGCGATCCTGCTCCTGGTCCCGGTCCTGGCCGTGCTCGCGGCGCCCGCGCCGGCCCCGGCCGCCGAGGGACTCACCCCGTGGGACGTCGCCCGCCTGCGCTCGGTGCGCAGCGCCGCGGTCTCTCCCGGTGGTGGCCACGTCGCCTATACGGTGGCCGTTCCGCGCGATCCGTTCGAGGACGAAGACGGCCCGGCCTGGCGCGAGCTGCACGTGGTCTCGCTCGCCGACGGCGCCAGCCGGCCGTTCGTCACCGGCGAGGTCAACGTCGACGCGGTGCGCTGGACCCCCGACGGCGCCGGCATCGCCTTCCTGGCCAAGCGCGGCGACGACGAGAACAAGGCGCTCTGGGTCATCCCGCTCGCCGGCGGCGAGGCGCGGCGGGTGCTCGCCCACGGCGCCGGCGTCGAGGAGTACGACTTCAGCCCCGATGGCCGCCGGGTCGCCGTGCTCGCGGCCGAGGAGGAGCCGGAGGAGGAGAAGGAGCTGAAGGAGAAGGGCTTCGACGCCGAGGTCTACGAGGAGCGGCTCGACCCGGTGAAGGTCTGGGTGGCGGCGGTCGGCGCCGACGGCGCCGCCGGCGAGCCGCGCGACCTCCGCCTCGACGGCTCCGCCACCGAGCTGCACTGGAGCCCGGCCGGCGACCGGCTGGCGGTGGCGCTGGCGCCGACGCCGCTGATCGACGACTTCTACATGAACCGCCGGGTGCGGATCGTCGACCCGGCGACCGGCGAGGTGGTCGGCCGGATCGACAACCCGGGCAAGCTCGGCGAGCTGGCGTGGAGCCCGGACGGCGCCCGGCTGGCGCTGATCGCCGGCATCGACCGCCACGACCCGAGCGCGGGCCGGCTGATGGTGGTGCCGGCCGGTGGCACGACGCCGGCCGAGCTGCTCACCGACCTGCTGCCGGACTACCTCGGCGAGGTCCAGGAGGTCGCCTGGACCGACTCCGAGACTTTGGTCTTCGTCGGCCACGAGGGGGTCGAGGCCTCGCTCCACCGGGTGCGCCGCGACGGCGGCGGGCACGCGGTCCTGGTCGACACCGGCGGTCCGATCTGGCGTTCGCTGAGCCTCTCGGACGGGGGAGCGGCGGCGGCGCTGGTGGCCGACGCGCCGACCCACCCGGCCGAGCTGTTCACGTGGAGCCCGGCGATCGCGGCCGGAGCGGACGGGGACTCGCCGGAGTCGTCACCCCGCGCGCTCGGAGACCTGGCCGGCATCGAGCTGTCCGCCCCCGCGCCCGAGCGCCGGACCGACAGCAACCCCTGGCTGGCGGGTAAACGCCTGGCGCCCCAGGAGGTGATCCGTTGGACCGCGCGCGACGGGCTGTCGCTCGAGGGGGTGCTGATCGGGCCGCTCGACGAGCAGTCGGGCCGCCGATACCCGCTGATCCTCGCCGTCCACGGCGGCCCCGAGGCGCACGACAGCGACGGCTGGCTGACCGGCTACGCCGACCCCGGCCAGGTCGCCGCCGCCCGCGGCTTCGCGGTCTTCTACCCCAACTACCGCGGCTCGACCGGGTACGGGGTCGAGTTCTCGAAGGTCAGCCAGGGCGATCCGGCGGGCAAGGAGTTCGACGACCTGGTCGACGCGGTCGACTACCTGGTCGCCTCCGGTCTCGCCGACCCGGGGCGGGTCGGGATCACCGGCGGCTCGTACGGCGGCTACGCCACCGCCTGGGCGAGCACCTACTACAGCGAGCGCTTCGCCGCCGGGGTGATGTTCGTCGGCATCAGCGAGAAGATCGCCAAGTTCGGCACCAGCGACATCCCGGAGGAGCTCTACCTCGTCCACGACCGCATGCGGCCGTGGGAGGAGTGGCAGGTGATGCTCGAGCGCAGCCCGGTCTACCACGTCGAGAAGGCGCGCACGCCGCTGCTGATCGCCCACGGCGACGCCGACCCGCGGGTCCACCCGAGCCAGTCGATGATCCTCCACCGCTTCCTCAAGCTCCTCGGCAACGTGCCGGTGCGGCTGGTGTTCTACCCCGGCGAGGGCCACGGCAACGCCCGCGCCGCCTCGCGGCTCGACTTCAACCTGCGGATGATGCGCTGGTTCGAGCACTACCTCCAGGGCCCGGGCGGCACGCCGCCGCCTCCCGACGTCGAGGTCCGCGACCCGGAGGCGCCCGAGGAGGCCGAGGAGCCGGAGCCGGAGGAGGAAGCGGAGCCCGCCGAGGGGATGCCGCCGGCGCCGGGGGTCGAGCCCGAGATCCCGCCGGAGATCGAGGAGGAGGTGATCGAGGAGCTGGAGGAGGGCTCGCCGGTCGAGCCCGAACCGGGTTCCGCGGTCGGCCGCCTGACGCCGGCGTTCCCGCCGCGAACCGCTGACGGCCTCCGGCTCGCGGGGTGAGGCGGCGATGGATATCCAGGAGGGCGTGGGCGGTGGCGTGAGCGAACACGAGGCGCGGCGCGCCGAGGGCGGTGGCGGGGACGTCGACTTCCGGCCCTACGTGCCGGCCTCGGCGAGCCCGCCGGAGTCGACGATCAAGGCGATCGGCTTCGGCATCCTCTTCGGCATCGCGTTCGGTGCCGCGAATGCCTACCTCGGGCTGCGTGCCGGGCTGACGATCTCGACCTCGATCCCGGTCGCGGTGCTCACCGTCGCCGCCTTCCGCATCATCCAGCGGGCGGGGCGGGAGACCTCGATCCTCGAGGCCAACATGTCGCAGACGGTCGGCTCGGCCTCCTCCTCGGTGGCCAGCGGCGTCATCTTCACCCTGCCGGCGCTGTTCCTCTGGCAGCTCGACCCGACGCTGCTGCAGATGACGCTGCTGGCGCTCTCCGGAGGCCTGATCGGAGTGCTGTTCATGGTGCCGCTGCGGCGGGCGCTGATCGAGCGCGAGCACGGCACCCTGCCGTACCCGGAGGGGACCGCGTGCGCCGAGGTGCTGCGCGCCACCGAGACCGGCGGCGGCCGCGCCCGCAACGTCTTCCTCGGGCTCGGCGTCGGCGCGCTGGTCAAGGCGCTGACCGGCTGGCTCCGGGTGGTGCCCGGCGAGGTCGAGGTGCACGTCCCGTTCCTGAGGAAGGGGCAGGTCGGCTCCGACGTCTCGGCGGCGCTCTTCGGGGTCGGCTACATCCTCGGCCCGCGGGTGGCGTCGATCATGGTCGGCGGCGGCCTGCTGTCGTCGCTGGTGATCATCCCGGCGATCGCCTGGTGGGGCGAGGGGAGGTTGACGCCGCTCTACCCGGAGACCGTGCGCACCATCGCCGAGATGGGGCCGGGCGACATCTGGACCCGCTACGTGCGCTACATCGGCGCCGGCGCGGTCGCCACCGGCGGCCTGATCACCCTGATCCGCTCGATCCCGACCATGCTCGAGAGCTTCCGGGTCGGTGCCCGTCAGCTCCGCGAACGGCTCGGCGACGGAGCCGGCCCGGAGCCCCGGACCAGCCGCGACCTGCCGCTGTCGGTGGTCGGCGGCGGGGTCGCGATCGTCGTCCTGGTGCTGGCGGTGGTGCCGCACGCGTTCGGCGCCATCGACGACTTCGCCCACCGCGCGGTGGCGGCGGTGCTGGTGGCGATCTTCGCGTTCTTCTTCGTCACCGTCTCCTCGCGCATCGTCGGCCTGGTCGGGGTGACCTCGAACCCGACCAGCGGCATGACCATCGCCACCCTGATCGCCACCTCGTCGGTCTTCCTGCTGCTCGGCTGGACCGACGACGCCGGCAAGATGGCGGCGCTGACCGTCGGCGCGGTGGTCGCGATCGCCGCCTCGATCGCCGGCGACACCTCGCAGGACCTCAAGACCGGCTACATCCTCGGCGCCACGCCGCGGCGCCAGCAGGTCGGCGAGCTGGTCGGCGTGCTGACCTCGGCGGTGTTCGTCTGCGCGACGGTGATCATGCTCGGCCGGGCCTACGGCTTCGGCAGCGAGGATCTGCCCGCCCCGCAGGCGACGCTGATGAAGCTGGTGATCGACGGCGTGCTGGCGCAGTCGCTGCCCTGGGTCCTGGTGGCGATCGGCGTCGCCATCGCGCTGATCGCAGAGCTGTTCCGGATCCCGAGCCTCCCGTTCGCGGTCGGCGTCTACCTGCCGGTGACCACCATGGTGCCGGTGTTCTTCGGCGGCGGCCTGCGCTGGCTGCTGGCGCGCAACGCCGGCTCGGAGGGCGAGCGTGAGGGGCGGCGCGACCGCGGGGTGCTGTTCGGCTCCGGGCTGGTCGGCGGCGAGGGGCTGCTCGGGGTGGTGATCGCCGGGCTGGCCGGCTGGGCGGCGGCGCGGAACACCACGCCCTGGAGCATCGGCACGGAGTGGGCCGGGCCGCTGGCGCCGTGGCTCGGTGCCGCCGTCCTCGCCGGCCTGATCGTCGTCTTCTGGCGCATCGCCGTCTCGCGCCGCGGCTGAGCCGGATGCCGCCGCGCCGCGCCCGCTCCTGTCTCGCCGCCGCGCTCGCCGCCGCGGCGCCCGCCGCCTGCGCCGCCGGGCCGGCCCCGCCCGCCCCGGACGCGGTCGAGGAGCTGGTGGTCGAGGTGGTCGCCAGCTACCCGCACGATCCCGCGTCGTTCACCCAGGGGCTGGTGTGGAGCGGCGGCGCGCTCTACGAGTCGACCGGCCGCTACGGGCAGTCGAAGCTCCTGCGGGTCGATCCCGAGAGCGGCGAGGCGCTGGCCGCCGTCGATCTCCCGGCGGACCTCTTCGGCGAGGGCCTGGCGCTGGTGCCGCGCCCCGGGCGCGGCCGGCTGGTGCAGCTCACCTGGCTCGAGGGCGAGGCGCGGGTCTGGGACGCCGCCCGCCTCGAGCCCGCCGGCAGCTTCCGCTACGAGGGCGAGGGCTGGGGCCTGTGCTTCGACGGCGAGCGGCTGGTGATGAGCGACGGCGGCGACGCGCTGACCCTGCGCGACCCGGAGACCTTCGAGGTCACCGGCCGGATGGGGGTGACCCTGCGCGGGCGGCCGCTCGAGCGGCTCAACGAGCTGGAGTGCGCCGAGGGGTGGGTGTGGGCCAACGTCCTCGGCTCGGACTCGGTGGTGCGGATCGACCCGGCGAGCGGCCGGGTCACCGCGGTCGCCGACGCCTCCGGCCTGCTGACCCCGGCCGAGGCGGCCGCCGCCGACGTCCTCAACGGCATCGCCTACGACCCCGACCGGAAGGTCTACCACCTCACCGGCAAGCTCTGGCCGCGGCGCTTCGCGGTCCGCTTCGTCAGCCGACCGGCGCCTCGACCTTGAGCATCCGCCCCCACGCCTGGCGCAGGTTGTCGGGCAGCTCGAGGACGGGGAAGATCTCGCGCACCTCCTCGCGGCTGACGTAGGTCCAGATGTCCTCCCACTGGGCGTAGCGGAGCAGGTGGGAGATCGCCCAGGCGCGCTGTTCCTCGGTGCCGTCGCGCAGCAGCGCGCGCAGCTCGTCGGCGGACATCTCGCGGTCGGGGAAGAAGTAGAGAGAGGCGTCGCGGCCGCGCGCGGGGGAGGATCCGCCGCCGGCCGGAGCGCCGGGCGCGGGGGGCTTGCGGGAGCCTTCCATGACCGCAGTATAGCGGCCCCGGCGGAGAGCGCAAGCGTCCGACGGGAGGTCCGCGGGGTGCCCTCCGGGGGAGCGCGGCGGGGCGGTCCGCCGCGCTTGACCGGTGCTCCCCGGTCGGCTAGATTGCGCCTGCTCGTGAGATCGCGGGCGGGCATAACTCAGTTGGTAGAGTGCAAGCTTCCCAAGCTTGATGTCGCGGGTTCGAGTCCCGTTGCCCGCT
>Ga0299906_10004515_pt1 | contig 11394 bp, 6 predicted proteins | sample RVTome_14_FD_200259 | JGI IMG/M metagenome (GOLD analysis project Ga0299906, IMG submission 200259) | Soil microbial communities from uranium-contaminated site in the Upper Colorado River Basin, Wyoming, United States - RVT145D125 (version 2) ... | reverse complement strand
ATCCACGAGTACGTGCGCGACGTCTGCCGGCGCCTGGCCAAGGAGGGCTACCTGGCCCTGGCCCCGGACCTCTACCGCCGCTACGGCGACGTGACCGCGATGGCGGACCTGGACGAGATCATCCAGAAGGTGGTGATGCGCGTGCGCGACGCCGACGTGATGTCCGACCTCGACGCCGCCCGCGACCACGCCGCCCGGGACGGGGGCGACCCGGCGCGGCTCGCCATCACCGGCTTCTGCTGGGGCGGTCGCATCGTCTGGCTCTACGCGGCCCACCAGCAGGCCCTGCGCGCGGGCACCGCCTGGTACGGGCGCCTGGCCGGCGAGCCCCGGCCCGAGACCCCCCGGCATCCGCTCGATCTGGCGTCCGAGCTGCGGGCGCCGGTGCTCGGCCTCTACGGCAGCGCCGATCCGGGGATCCCCATGGACTCCGTCACCGCCATGCAGGGCCGCCTGGTCGAGGCGGGCGGGAGCTCCGAGATCGCAGTCTTCCCGGGCGCGCCCCACGGCTTCCACGCCGACTACCGGGAGAGCTACCGGGAGCTGGCGGCGGCCGAGGGCTGGCGCCGGATGCTGGCCTGGTTCCGCTCCCAGCGGGTCTAGGGTTTCCCGAGCGGCGGCGGTGCCTTGCGCGCGACGACGCGGCGCGACAGACCACCTATACTCATCCGCTTCCCGGCGGCGCCGGGGGTCTTCCAGCGAGGGAGCAGTGGGCCGATGACGAGGAACCCGAGACTCAAGGCCTGGATCGAGGAGGTGCAGGAGCTGTGCCAGCCGGACCGCGTCCGCTGGTGCGACGGCTCGCAGGCCGAGTACGACGAGATGATCGGCCTGATGCTCGCCTCGGGCACCGCCCGGCACCTCGACGCCACCCGGCGCCCCCACAGCATCCTGGTCTGCTCCGATCCGGCGGACGTGGCCCGGGTCGAGGACCGCACCTTCATCTGCTCCCGGCAGCCCGAGGACGCCGGCCCCACCAACAACTGGCACGACCCGGACGACATGCGCAGGACGCTGCGCCGGCTCTTCCGGGGCTCGATGCGCGGCCGCACCCTCTACGTGATCCCCTTCTCCATGGGTCCCATCGGCTCGCCCATCGCCTACATCGGGGTGCAGGTGAGCGACTCGCCCTACGTGGTGGCGAACATGCACATCATGACCCGCGTGGGCACGCGGGTGCTCGAGGCGCTCGGCGACGGGCCCTTCGTCCCCTGCCTGCACTCGGTGGGCGCCCCGCTGGCCGACGGCCAGGCCGACGTGCCCTGGCCCTGCAACGCCGACAACAAGTACATCGTGCACTTCCCCGAGACCCGGGAGATCTGGTCCTTCGGGTCGGGCTACGGCGGCAACGCGCTGCTCGGCAAGAAGTGCTTCGCCCTGCGCATCGCCTCGGTCATGGCCCGGGACGAGGGCTGGCTGGCCGAGCACATGCTCATCCTCAAGCTCGGCTCGCCGCAGGGGAGGGTCCACTACGTCGCCGGGGCCTTCCCGAGCGCCTGCGGCAAGACGAACCTCGCCATGCTCGAGCCCGCCATCCCGGGCTGGAAGGTCGAGGCCATCGGCGACGACATCGCCTGGATGAAGTTCGGGGCGGACGGGAGGCTCTACGCCATCAACCCGGAGGCCGGCTTTTTCGGCGTGGCCCCGGGCACCAGCCTGAAGTCGAACCCCAACGCCATGCGCACGCTCGAGGAGAACTGCATCTTCACGAACTGCGCCCTCACCCCGGACGGCGACGTCTGGTGGGAGGGCATGACCGACGCCGCGCCGGCGCGCCTCACGAACTGGCTGGGCCACGATTGGACGCCCGCCTCGAAGGAGCACGCGGCCCACCCGAACGCGCGCTTCACCGCCCCCGCCCGGCAGTGCCCGGTGATCGCCCCCGAGTGGCAGGACCCGAAGGGCGTGCCGATCAGCGCCATCCTCTTCGGCGGACGCCGGGCCACGGTGGTGCCCCTGGTGCACGAGGCCCGGGACTGGACCCACGGGGTCTTCATCGGCTCGATCATGGGCAGCGAGAAGACGGCGGCGGCGGCGGGCAAGGTGGGCGAGCTGCGCCGCGATCCGATGGCCATGCTGCCCTTCTGCGGCTACAACATGGCCGAGTACTGGGGGCACTGGCTCTCCATCGGCCGGCGCCGCGGTGCGGTGCTGCCCCGCATCTACTACGTGAACTGGTTCCGCAAGGGCGACGGCGGCGACTTCCTGTGGCCCGGCTTCGGCGACAACAGCCGCGTGCTGGCGTGGATCTTCGGTCGCTGCGAGGGCACGGCCAAGGCCCTGGAGACGCCGATCGGCCACGTGCCCGCCGAGGGCGAGCTGGACCTGACGGGGCTCGACATCGCCCCCGAGGACCTGGCCGAGCTGATGCGCGTCGACGTGGAGGGCTGGCTCGACGAGGTGCCCGGGATCGCCGCCTACTACGCGCGCTTCGGCGACCGCGTGCCGGCGGCGCTCGAGCGCGAGCTCGACGCCCTGAGGCAGCGCCTCGAGGCCGCGAAGGGCTGAGCCGGACCGCCGTGCCGGCCCCCGGGCCGCTCGCCGGGATCCGCGTCCTGGACCTGACCCGGGTCCTGGCGGGCCCGTACTGCACGATGCTGCTGGCGGACCTCGGCGCCCGGGTGATCAAGATCGAGGCGCCCGGCGGCGACGACGCGCGCCGCATCGGCCCGTTCCTGGGCGGGCGCTCGGCCTACTTCGCCTCGCTCAACCGGGGCAAAGAGAGTCTGGCCCTCGACCTCAAGCAGCCCGCCGACCGGGAGACCTTCGAGCGCCTGCTGGCCGGCGCCGACGTCCTCGTCGAGAACTTCCGGCCCGGCGTGATGGAGCGCCTCGGCTACGGCTGGAGCCGGCTCCGCCCGCGCCACCCGCGCCTGGTCATGGCCAGCACCTCGGGCTTCGGGCAGACCGGTCCCTACGCCGGGCGCCCGGCCTACGACGCGGTGGTGCAGGCCATGGGCGGCATCATGAGCCTGACCGGCCACCCGGGCTCTCCGCCGACCCGGGTCGGCACCTCGATCGGCGACATCGCCGCGGGCCTGTTCACGGCCATCGGCATCCAGGCGGCGCTGCTGGCGCGGGAGCGGAGCGGCCGGGGAGCCCGGGTGGACGTGGCGATGCTCGACGCGCAGGTGGCGATCCTCGAGAACGCCATCGCGCGCACCGTGGCCGGCGGCCCGGTGCCGGGGCCGCTCGGCTCGCGGCATCCCTCCATCGCGCCCTTCCAGGCCCTGGCCACCGGCGACGGCTTCCTGGTGGTGGCGGCGGGCAACGACGCGCTCTTCGCCAGGCTCTGCGAGGCGCTCGAGCGCCCGGGCCTGGCCCGCGACCCGCGCTTCGCCACCAACGAGGAGCGCACCCGGCACGCGGACGAGCTCGAGCGCCTGCTGGAGGAGGCCCTGGCCGGTCGCGGCGCCGGCGAGTGGAGCGCGGCGCTGCTGGCGGCCGGGGTGCCCTGCGGGCCGGTGCAGGACGTGGCGCAGGTGATCGCCGATCCGCAGGTGGCGGCGCGCAACATGATCGTGCGCGAGCGGGGCGGCGGCCTGCGCCTGGCCGGCAACCCGATCAAGCTCTCGGGCCTCGCCGATCCGCCCACCCGCGACCCGGCGCCGGAGCTCGACGCGGATCGCGCGGGCCTGCTGGCCGAGCTCGGCGGGCCCCGCCCCGGCCTGGCGGTCGGCTTCCGCGACGTGGTGGAGGCGCGCCCCCACGTGATGCGGCACCTGCGCCCGACGCCGCTCCACCGCTACCCCGGCCTCTGCGAGCGGGTCGGCGCCGACGTCTGGGTGAAGCACGAGAACCACCACGCGGTCGGCTCCTTCAAGGTTCGCGGCGGCGTCCACCTGGCCGCCCGGCTCGACGCCGCCGCCCGGGCCGGCGGCCTCTACACCGCCTCGACCGGCAACCACGGCCAGTCGATCGCCTTCGCCGGCCGGCTGGCTGGCTGCGCCGTGACCGTGGCCGTGCCCGAGGATCCGAACCCGGAGAAGGTGGCCGCCATGCGCCGCCTCGGCGCCGAGGTGGTGGTGCACGGACGCGACTTCGACGAGGCCCGGGAGTGGATCGCCGGCGTGGCCCGCCAGCGGGGCGGGCGCTTCATCGGCCCCACCGAGCCCGAGCTGATCGCCGGGGTCGGCACCTACGCGCTCGAGATCCTGGAGGAACGCCCCGACGCCGACGCCATCGTCGTTCCGGTGGGAGCGGGCTCGGGGGCCTGCGGGGTCTGCCTGGTGGCCAAGACCCTGCGCCCCTCGATCGAGGTGATCGGGGTGCAGTCCGCGTCGGCGCCCACCGCCCAGCAGAGCTGGCGCGCGCGCCGGGCGTCGCCGGCGCCCATGGCGACGCGCCACGAGGGACTCGCCACCCGGGTGCCCTTCGAGAACACCCAGCGCATCCTCGCCGACCCGGAGCTCGGCCTCGACGACTTCGTGCTGGTCTCCGACGAGGCCATCGACGCGGCCATGCTGCTGCTGCTCGAGCACACCCACAGCCTGGCCGAGGGGGCCGGCGCGGCGAGCCTGGCCGCGGCGCTCGAGCTGCGCGAGCGCCTGGCGGGACGCCGGGTGGTGCTGGTGCTCTCCGGCGCGAACCTGGCCCGCGCCGATCTCGCGAGGCTCCTCGCGCGGCGCTAGGGTCGGCGCGTGCGGCTCCCGAGCGAGGTCGAGGGGGGAGCCGGCGCGGACGCCCTCCTCCGGCCCGGGAGGTGCCCGGCCCCGCCGTGCCCACCGCGTTCCTGAGCGAGCTGCTGCTGCTGCTGGCGGTGGCCGCGGCGGGGGCGACGCTCTTCGAACGCCTGCGGCTGCCGGCGATCGCCGGCTTCCTGGTGATGGGGGCCCTGGTGGGTCCCGGGGGCCTCGGCCTGATCGGCGATCCCGAGCGGGTCGCCGCCCTGGCCGAGCTCGGCGTGGTGCTCCTGCTCTTCGAGATCGGCCTCGAGCTGCCGGTGGAGCGCCTGCGCCGGCGCTGGCGGGCCGCGCTGGTGGCCGGCGGGCTCCAGGTGGCGCTGACGCTGGCCTGCGTGGCGTCGCTCGGCGCGCTCGCCGGCCTCGACCTGCGTCCGGCGCTGCTGCTCGGCGCGCTGGTGGCCATGTCGAGCACGGCCCTGGTGATGCGCCTGCTCTCCGAGCGCGGCGAGATCGACACGCCCCACGGACAGATCGCCGTGGGGATCCTGCTGGTGCAGGACCTGTGCGTGGTGCCCTTCCTGCTGGCGGTGCCGATCCTGGCCTCGGGCGAGTCGCCCGCCGGCGAGGTGGCCCTCCGGATCGCGCGGGCCGCGCTCGCCCTCGGCGGGCTCTACTTCCTGGCGCGCTTCGCCCTGCCCTTCCTGCTCGACCGCGGCGCCCTCGCCCGCTCCCGCGAGGTCTTCACCATGGTCGCCTTCCTGGCCGTGCTCGGCTCGGCGGTGATCGCCGAGCGCATCGGGCTGACGCTCTCGGTGGGGGCCTTCGTGGGCGGCCTGGTGCTGGCCGCCTCGCCCTACGCCCAGCAGCTCGTGGCCGAGGTGCTGCCGCTGCGCGGCGTGCTGCTGGGAGTCTTCTTCACCGCGGTCGGCATGCTCTTCGATCCGGTCGCGGCGGCGGGCCACTGGTCCGGGGTGCTGGCCTACGCGGGCGGCGTGATCGCGCTGAAGACGCTCTTCGTGGCGGTGCCCGTGATGCTGGTCCTCCGCCAGGGCGTGCGGACCGGCCTGCTCTCCGGCATGGCCCTGGCCCAGACCGGGGAGTTCTCCTTCGTGCTGGCGGCGGTGGCCCTGACGGCGGGGCTGCTGGATCCGCAGCTCCACCAGGTCTTCGTGGCCGGCTCCATCGCCACGCTGGTGGCCACTCCCTTCCTGGTCGACGCCGCGCCCCGGCTGGCCGGGGCGCTGGCCGAGCGCATCGGGAGCGAGGCCCCGGCCGACGAGCCCGCCGAGACGAGCCGGCACGTGGTGCTGGTGGGCTTCGGCCTGGCCGGCCAGAACCTGGCCCGGGTGCTCCGGGCCCGGCGCATCGGCTACCGGGCCGTGGATTCCAACGCGGTCTCGGTGCGGGAGGCGCGGGCCCGGGGCGAGCCGGTCTTCTACGGCGACGCCACGCGCCGGTCCATCCTGCGGAGCCTGGGTACCTCCCGGGCGAGCCTGGTGGTGGTGGTGATCTCGGATCCCATCGCCACCCGCGAGGTGGTGCGGGCCGTGCGCTCGCTGGCGGCGGACGTGCCGATCGTGGCGCGCACGCGCTTCGTCCTCGACGTGGACCGCCTGGAGCGGGCGGGGGTCGACGTGGCGGTGGCCGAGGAGATCGAGTCCACCCTGGCCACCATGTCCGAGATGCTGCGGCGCTTCGGCCTGGCCGACGCCTCGATCGCGCGCTTCCTGGCCGAGCTGCGCGACGAGGGCTACGAGTTCCTGCGCTCGCCCCAGACGATCCTGGATCCGTGGCTGGCGGAGCTGCTCGACGAGAGAACGCCGGAGGGCTGAACCCTGCTCCGCCCCGTCGAGCGCCGGGCCTTCGCCTTCGCCACCGCGCTGTGGCTGCCGGTGTGGTGGCTCGACCTGCGCGCCGCCTATCCCCTGGAGGTCGTCTGCCAGAGCCCGGTGCTGCGCCGGGGCGCCGGCTTCGCGCTGCTGGTGATGCTGGCCATGGCGCTCTTCGCGGCGGCGACGGGCCGGGTCGCCCGGCGCCTCGGCGCGCGTCCGGTCTGGGTGGCGGCCCTGGCGTCGCTCGGCGTGCTGGCCCTGCGCCGCCCGCTCCAGGGCTGGCTGGAGGGCTTCGCCCCGGACTTCGCGGGGGGCCTGGCGCTGCTGGTCGCCGCGGCCTCGGCCGCCGCCCTGGCCGCCGGAGCCGCCGCCGCGCGCTGGCTGCCGCCGCGCTGGCTGCCGCCGCTCGGCGTCGCCGCCGTCGCGGCCTTCGGGCTCGCGGTCGACGCCGGGTCGCGGGCGGAGGCGGCGCTCGCCCGGCCCGTCCTCGTCGGCCACGGCCTCGGCATGGGCGCCTGGATCCTTGCCGCGTCGGGCGGAGCGCTGCCCCGCGCGGCGCTCGCCGCGGCGGTCGCCGCGGCGCTGGCGCTCCCCGCCGCCCTCGCCATCGGGCTCGGCAACCCGGCGGCGCCTCGCATGCGGCCGACCCGCGGTCCCGAGCGCCCGGACGTGGTGCTGATCCTCGTCGACACGCTGCGCGCCGATCGCGCGGAGCTCGAGCGGGACGGGCGGCCCGCCATGCCGGCGCTGCGGGCGCTGGCCGCCCGCGACGCCACCTGGTTCCGGCGCGCCTACGCCCCGGCGCCCGCCACCCGGCCCTCGGTGCGGGCGCTCTTCACCGCCGAGCGGCCCGGCCGCTGGACCTCCGAGGGGCCGCCCGCGCCCGAGACCTGGAACCTGGCCACCGCCTTCCGCGAGTCCGGCTACCGCACGGCGGCCTTCTCGGCGAGCGCCGTGATCGACGCCCCGGGCTTCCGCTCGGGCTTCGACGAGTTCTGGAGCTCCTCCGGCCGACCCCTGGTGCAGCGCTCGCTCCTGATCCGCGGCCTCGTCTGCGGCCGCCGCCGCCTGTGCGACTTCGAGCTGGCCGGTCGGCTGCGCCTGCACAAGGAGGACGGCTCCTTCATCCGGCGCCGGGTGGGCGGGTGGCTCCGCTCGGCGCCCCGCCCGGCCTTCCTCTACATCCACCTCTACGATCCCCACTGGCCCTACTACGACCGCGGCTTCGGCTTCCGCGACGCCGAGCTCGCCCGGGTGGCCTCGCCCCACCGCGACTCGGACCTGCTGGGCCTGGCTCCGGGCGATCCGGCGAACGCGCCCTTCGCCGAGGGGCCCGCCCACGCGGAGCTCGCGAGCCGCTACCTGGAGGAGGTGCGCCACGCCGACGCGGTGCTCGAGGGGATCCTCGGCGACCTGCGCGCCGCCGGCCGCTACGACTCGTCGCTGATCGCCGTGCTCGGCGACCACGGCGAGGAGTTCTTCGAGCATCTCGGCTTCGGCCACGGCCACGACGTCTACGAGGAGCAGCTCCGGGTGCCCCTGGTGCTGAAGTGGCCCCGGGAGCCGCGCTTCGCCGGAATGCCCCCCCGGCTGGAGGAGCCCGTCTCGCTCGTCGACCTCTTCCCCACGCTCGGCGACCTCTTGTCGCTGCGGCCGCCGCCCGCGCCGCTCCGGGGCCGCTCGCTGCGGGGGCTGCTCGAGGGCCGGCCCGGCGCCGCGGCCTCGCCCGTGCTCGCCGCCATCGCGCGCCGCGGGCGGGTCTACGTGGCCTATCGGGAGGGGCCCCTCAAGGTGCGCCTGGTCCACGCGGAGGGCGCCTCGCCGCTGGCGGCCCCGGCCCAGGTCTTCGACCTGGAGGCGGACCCGGGGGAGCGGCGCCCGCTGCCGGCGGCCCGCCACCCGGAGCTGGTCGAGCGGGCCCGGCAGCTGGCCCACGCCGACTGGCTGGCGGCCCGGGGGCGCGCGGCGCCCCGCCGCGCGCCCGGGGCGGGCGGCGACGAGGTGCTCGAGCAGCTGCGCGCCCTCGGCTATCTGGATGAGGATGAGTAGCAAGCGCCGGAACGGAGTGGAGGCGCGCGCAGCGAGCCAGCGAAGGCCGGAGGCCGAGCGCCCGGCGAGCGGAGTTCACGAAGGTGGAGGCGCGCGCAGCGAGCCAGCGAAGGCCGGAGGCCGAGCGCCCGGCGAGCGGAGCTCACGAAGGTGGAGGCGCGCGCAGCGAGCCAGCGAAGGCCGGAGGCCGAGCGCCCGGCGAGCGGAGCTCACGAAGGTGGAGGCGCGCGCGCAGCGAGGCGCAGCCGAGCGGAGTCAACGATCCGGGAGCCGGTCGGGGATGTGGTCGAGGCCGTAGAGCTCCACGCAGTTCGTGTGGAGCATCCTCTTCACCTGGTCCCGCGGCACGCCCCGGAACACCCGCTCGATCGAGAGCCGCGAGTTCGGCCAGTCCGTGCCGCTGTGCGGGTAGTCCGTCGACCACATCACGTGGCCCAGGTTGAGGCGGTGGCGCAGGTCCATGCCCACCGTGTCGAGCATGAAGGTCGCCCAGAAGTTGCGGAAGAAGATGTCGCTCGGCATCTCCTTCTGCTCGTGCACGGCTCCGGTGTACCAGCGGTAGCGCCGGAACATGTCGTCGCTCTGCTCGAGCAGCGTCGGGATCCAGCCGATGTTCGCCTCGACGAGCACGATGCGCAGGCGCGGGAAGCGCTGGAAGATGCCGGAGAAGAGCAGGTCGCAGACCACCGGCAGCGTCTGGCCGCCCGCCTTGGTGAGCGCCGCCATGCCCACGAAGGCCAGCGACGACCAGCTCTCGCGCCGGCCGGCCAGGGAGCCCCGCACGAAGCTGCCGATGTGCACCGCCAGCGGGTAGCCGGCCTCCTCGGCGACCGCCCAGAAGCGGTCGTCCTCGGGCCGCGGGTCCAGGCCGCCGCTCGGGAACGAGGAGATCACGGCTCCCCGGTGTCCCCGCGCCATGGCCCACTCGAGCTCGGCCAGCGCGTCGTCGAGGCCCGTGGTCGGCACGATCGCCTGGGCGACGAGCCGGCCCCCCGAGCCCTCGCAGAACTCGAGCAGCCACTCGTTGTAGGCGCGCACGCAGGCCGTCTGGAGCTCCCGGTCCTGGCTGTAGATGCGGGCGCCCTTGAGCGTGACGCTGGGATAGAGCACCTGGGCGTAGATGCCGTCCGCGTCCATGTCGGCGAGCCGCGCCTTGGTGTCGAAGCTGCCCGGCCGCATGCTCTCGTAGGTGATGCCCGCGGGCCGGTACTCGAAGTACGAGAGCCCCGCCACGGCGGTGAGGCCGACGGGCCACTTCTCCCGTCCCCCGTCGAAGATCCAGATGTCGCCCTTCTCGCCGCGCTCCACGTGGGGCGCCCGCGCCAGGAGCTTCTTCGGCAGGCGATCGGTCCACAGGTCCGGCGGCTCGTTCACGTGGGAGTCGGCGTCGACGATCGGGTAGTCGATGTGCGCGGCGTCCTGGAAGGGCTCCGACATGGGACGCAGCTTAGCTCTCCGGCGCGAAGCACGGAGCCGGGATCTCGCCCTCCACGCCGTCGAAGCGCAGGCGCCGGAAGGCGACGCGGAGCGGCATGTCCACGCGCACCGACCCGGGGGCGCAGTCCACCAGGCGGGTCACCAGGCGCACGCGCGGCTCCTCGGCCAGCGCGACCAGGGCCGGCAGGTACGGCACGAGCGAGGCGTATTGCGGCACGAGCGCCTTGCGCACCACCGCGAAGGAGAAGAGCGTCCCCCGGCCCGAGACCCGGGTCCACGCCAGGGCGCCGCCGCAGGGGCAGGCCTCGCGCGGGTACCAGACCCAGGCCCGGCAGGCGGCGCAGCGCGGCACCGCCAGCTCGCCCCGGGCCGCCGCCTCCCAGAAGGCCCGGGTCGGCTCGAAGGCGGGGTCCGGGAGCGGGAACGCCGGGGCCGCGCTCACGGCGCCCGCGTCAGCACCAGCGTGCTGGCCGTGGCGCCGGTGTAGCCCCCGTAGACGGCCACCTGCGCGTCCGGCACCTGGGCCGCCGCCTCGCCGCGCAGCTGCCGCACCAGCTCGACCACGTGGGAGATGCCGAGCACGTAGGCGTGGGAGAGGAGCCCGCCGTGGGTGTTGAGCGGCAGGCGCCCGCCGTCGTGGTGCAGGGTGTCGCCCTCGACGAAGGCGCCGCCCTCGCCCTTCGCGCAGAAGCCCATGTCCTCGATCTGCATCAGCGCCGCGATCGTGAACGGGTCGTAGAGGGCCAGCACGTCCACCGCGCCGGCGTCGATCCCCGCCATGCGGAAGGCCGCCGGCGCCGAGAAGACCTGGGGCGTGGAGCAGAAGGGCGACTGCTGGCTCCAGTAGGGGCCGGTGGCGGCCGAGCCCTCGCCGACCCCGGCTACGAGAACGGGGCGCCTTCGCAGGTCGCGGGCCCGCTCGGGGGAGGTCATCACGTAGGCGCCGCCCCCGTCGGAGATGAGGCAGCAGTCCTCGACGCGCAGGGGATCGACCAGCATGGGCCGGGCCAGGTACTCGTCCAGGGTGAGCGTCCGCTCCCGCATCAGCGCGTGCGGGTGCAGGTTCGCGTGGCGCCGGCAGGCCACGGCGATGGCGCCGAGCTGCTCCTCCCGGGTGCCGTACTCGTGCATGTGCCGGCGCGCGATGGTGGCGAAGTAGACCGGCTGGGGGAACCAGCCGAAGGGCACCTCGAGGTTCCGCTTCATGCGCTCGGCGGCGTGGAAGTGCCCCGGCCCGCCGGTCATCTGGGAGCGCTCGCTGGCCCAGGAGACGGCGAAGACGTTCACCAGGCAGCGGGCGTCGCCGCGGCGCAGGGCGGTGGCGGCCACCAGGGGGGCGGTCGCGGCCCAGGTCATGCCGCCGCCGCGCGCGGACTCGAAGATGGGCTGGCGGGTGCCGAAGTGGGCGTGGAAGTCGGCGGCGCGGAAGGGCGCGACGCCGCCGCTGTAGA
>Ga0299906_10004514_pt1 | contig 11395 bp, 8 predicted proteins | sample RVTome_14_FD_200259 | JGI IMG/M metagenome (GOLD analysis project Ga0299906, IMG submission 200259) | Soil microbial communities from uranium-contaminated site in the Upper Colorado River Basin, Wyoming, United States - RVT145D125 (version 2) ... | reverse complement strand
GATGCCGTGCTCCTGCATTTTCGCCACGTGCTCGGGGTTGTCGCGCATCCCCAGAAGGCCACCGTGCACCTTCGGATGCAGGGTCTTGACGCGGCCGTCGAGCATCTCGGGAAATCCGGTGAATTCGGCGACATCCTTGACGGCAAGCCCCTCCTTGCGCAGCAGGGTGGCGGTGCCGCCGGTGGAAAGGATCTCCACCTGGAAAGAGGCCAACTGGCGGACAAAATCGACGATGCCGGTCTTGTCCGAGACGCTGATCAGAGCACGTTTAATGGTGGCCATGGGCATTCCTTTCAACATAAAAACAGGCGTTTACACGATCCAGAAACAAGAAAAAACCGTCTGGAAGGCGGTTTTTGTCAAAAATCGAGAGCACGCAGAAAAGCTTTTTCGAAGGCCGGGGTGCCGGAGAGCGGATAGGTCTGCAGAGAGTCGGCCAGAGCCTGCACCCGGGCGGGGCCCTCCGGGTCGCACAGCAGGCGGCTGACACCTTCGAGCGCGCCGCCGGGAACGAAGCGTACCTTATCTACCATGTTTGCCGGCAGCATGGCAACCCTTTTGAGGGCCGCCGGCGCCAGGGAAAAACCGAAGGCGCCGGTCACTACCACCTCGCCAAGCCGCTCGGCGTCGAGGCCGGAACGCTGCAACAGGCACTCGACGCCGGCCCGCACCGCTCCTTTGGCCAGCTGCAGACTGCGGATGTCCTGCTGGCTCAGCAGCAGCTCACAGGTGGCGTCGCGGTAGAGCCGCAGGGCCCGACCGGCAGGCGTCTCGACAATATGACGGACGAGATTGGTAGTCACCTCATCCGGCGCGACGATCCGGCCGGAGGCATCGAGCAGCCCAGCCTCCAGGGCGACGGCGACGGCCTCGACCAGACCGCTGCCGGCCAAACCCCGGGGCGGGCCGCCGCCGAACACCTGCAGACGCAGGACATCCCCCTCGATTCGGACGCCGGTCACTGCTCCCGCCGTCACCGGCATGCCGCAGGAAATCTCGCCCCCCTCGAAGGCCGGTCCCGCCGCCACCGACGTTGTCCACCAGCGCCCGCCGTCATAGATGGCCATCTCCCCGTTGGTGCCGACATCGAGGTAAAAACTGCCGGGTGTGTGGGGTTGCTGACCGAAGAGGAAGGCCACCATATCGCCGCCGACATAGCCGCTGACCAAAGGGAAGAGATAGAGGGGGACGAGGAGGTCGAGGCCGTGCGTCGTCGGAGGGAGGAAGACCCCCTGCCGCTCCTGCGGACGATGCGGTGGAAAAAGGATCGGCTCGGCGGGAAGGTTGCGCAGCAGGTAACAGATGCCCGGGTTACCGGCCGCGGCCGCGGCGCAGATGGCAGTGCGCGGCGCACCGGCCGTGGCCAGCAGCTCGGAAATTACCGCTTCGACCCCTTCGAGCAGCAGCGTTTGCAGACGCCTCCCCTCACCACGCAGAGACGCTTCCAGGCGGCGGATGATGTCGCTGCCCAGCACCGCTTGCGGATTGGGCCTCTTCGCCTCGGCGAGAACCGCACCGTCCCGGCCGAGCAGGCGGCCGGCCAGAGTGGTGGTGCCAAGGTCGAGGGCCAGAAATAACGCCTCACCCCTCACCCCTTACTCCTCGCCGCGGTAAATGCGCGGCACCCGCTTACTCACCTGGCAGAAGACCTCGTAGGAGATGCTCCCCACCCTTGCCGCCCATTCCTCTGCACTGATGAGATTGCCGTTGTCGCGGCCGAGCAGGGTGACCTGGTCGCCGACGGCGACGCCGGGGATGTGGCTGACGTCGATCAGTGTCCAGTCCATGCAGACCGTGCCGGCCACCTTCGCCCGCTGGCCGCGCACCAGGACCTCACCCTGACACGAAAGGTGCCGGCTGTAGCCATCGGCGTAGCCGACCGGGATGGCGGCCAGGGTGGTCGGCTGGCCCGCCTGGAAGCGATGGCCATAGGAGATGCCGGTGCCGGCCGGAACCGTCTTGAGCTGGGCCACGCTGGTACGAAAGCTCATCACCGGTTTAAGGTCAAGCCGCCCCGCGAAATGCGCTGAGGGAAGGCCGCCGTAGAGAACGATGCCGGGACGCACCAGGTTGCATTCGGGAATTTCCCGCGAAAAAAGGGCGGCGCTGTTGGCCAGGTGAGTATAGACGGGGGCGAAACCGGCGGCGCGGATTCGTCCCAGACTGTCGCGGAACAGTTCTAACTGTTCGTCGGTGAAGGGATGGTCTGGCTCGTCGGCGAGCGCCAGATGAGTAATCACCCCCTCCAGGTTCAGTCCCTTCAGGGCGGCGAGCTCGCCCAGGACGGCAGGGAGTTCCTCGGGGCGAAAACCGATCCGGCCCATGCCGGTATCGAGTTTGAGATGGTAGGGAAGCATGCGCCCGGCCGCCAGGCCGAAGGCATTGAGGCGACGAGCCGCCGCCAGATCGAACAGGCAGGGGATCAACGCGTGGTGGCTGACCTCTTCCTCCTGACCGGGATAGAGGCCGCCGAGAACCAGAATCGGTCGGATGATACCGGCCCGGCGCAGTTCGACCCCTTCTTCCACCATCGCTACGCCGAAGCAGTCGGCTCCTGCCGCCTGCAGCGCCGGGGCGACCCGGGCGGCGCCGTGGCCGTAGGCATCAGCCTTGACCACGGCCAGGACCTTGCGGTCCGGCCCGGCTTGCCGCCGGGTCTGCTGCAGATTGTGGCGGAGCGCTTCGAGGTCGATTTCGACGTGGGTGGGGCGGTGGCCGAGCATGACGGAGGGGTCCTTTATCACGGGCGGGTAAAAAGAGAATTTCTAACATGCCGGGGCGGCTGCTGTAAAGGGCAATATCCTGCCGACGGCGACAATTTCGTTGACAGCAACCACCCAATCCATATAGGCTTTTCCAGATCGCAAAAAACCGCTGGGGGAGTGTCACACTGAGAGTTCCGTTGCCAGGACGGAACGACCCTTGGAACCTGATCCGGATTATACCGGCGTAGGGAAGCGGCGAAACGGCACCTTCGGGACCGCCGCGCCGCTTATTTCGGCCGTGGCGGTTTTTGTGTTTTTAAAAACCGGCCGTGTTCGATCAGGCAGATCAGTCCGATCGGACCTATCCGACGGATCAGGCGCGGCCCAGGGTTTTTTGCTTCAAGGATTACGTTGATGATCAACGGACTCTACCTTATCACCGACTCCGACTCTGACGGCCGATTGGCCGAGCGTGTCGCCGCAGCCCTGCGCGGCGGCGCCCGGGTCGTCCAGTACCGGGACAAGAGTCGCCCGGTCGAGCTACAGGTGGTTGCCGCCCGCGAAATCGGCCGGCTCTGCCGACAGGCCGGGGCAGTCTTTCTGGTCAACGATTCGCCGCATCTCGCCCTGATGAGTGAAGCCGACGGAGTCCACCTCGGCCAGGGGGATGGCAGTGTCGGCGAGGCCCGCAGCATCTTGGGCACTGACCGTATCCTCGGCGTATCGACTCGTACCGTCGAGCAGGCGCTGGCGGCGCAGAGCGAGGGGGCCGACTACATCGGCCTCGGGGCGATCTACCCCACCGGCAGTAAGGGCAACGCCGAGTTGGTCGGGCTGGAGCGACTACGCCAGGTGCGGCAGGCCGTGACACTTCCCATCGTCGCCATCGGCGGCATCGACCGCGACAGCGCCGGAGCCGCCATCGATGCCGGAGCCGATGCGGTGGCGGTGATTTCCGCGGTGATGGGCGCTGACGCGCCCACCGTTGCCGCCCGCGAGATCGCCCTGCTTTTCAACCGCCGGCTCCCCTTTCCGCGCGGCCGCATCCTTACCATAGCCGGTTCCGATTCGAGCGGCGGCGCCGGCATCCAGGCCGACCTGAAGACCATTACTCTGCTCGGCGGCTACGGGATGAGTGCGCTTACCGCCCTGACCGCCCAAAACAGCAACAGCGTGCGGGGAATCCAGCCGGTACCGGCTGCTTTCGTCGAAGCGCAGAGCGAGGCTGTCCTTAGTGACTTGGGGGCCGATGTCGTCAAGACCGGCATGCTTTATTCGACCGAAATCGTCACTGCGACAGCCCGCGTCATCGAGCGTTATGCCCTGCCGGCGGTAGTCGACCCGGTGATGCTCGCCAAAGGGGGCTCACCCCTGCTGCGCGACGAAGCGGTGTCGGCCCTGCGCGAGGAACTGCTCCCGCGCACCTACCTGCTCACTCCGAACCTGCCGGAGGCCGAGTCCCTCACCGGGCTGCCGGTGCGAACCGAAGCAGAGATGGAGCTGGCCGCGCGCCGGCTGCAGGAAATGGGGGCCTGCAACGTCCTGCTCAAGGGGGGGCATCTGCCGGGGGAGGCGGTCGATCTGCTGCTGGCGGGAAGAACCCTGCACCGTTTCTGCTCGCCGCGCATCGTGACCCGCCACACCCACGGCACCGGCTGCACCTATGCCGCGGCGATCGCCACCTTCATCGCCCAGGGACTGCCCCTGGTCGAGGCCGTGACCCTGGCCAAGGCCTTCATCGACGAGGCGATCCGCACCGCCTTCCCGATGGGTTCGGGACACGGGCCGGTGAATCACTGGCAGGCGGCGAAAGAAGTTCTAAAATCATAGGTCTCATGGGACCTATATGTCCTATGGGACCCATGAGACCAATCAAGGAAGAGGAACTCCATGACCCAGCTTGAACTCGCCCGACAGGGCATCGTCACCGACAAGATGAAGCAGGCCGCTTCCACCGAGGGGATCGACCCGGAAGTCCTGCGCCAGCGCATTGCCGCGGGAACGGCCATCATCTGCCAGAATATCAAACACACTAACGGTACGCCGCTGGCGGTCGGCAAAGGCCTGCGCACCAAGGTAAACGCCAACATCGGCACCAGCAAGGACGACACCAGCATCGACAAGGAGCTGGAAAAGGCCCGGGTGGCGGTGGCCGCCGGCGCCGACGCCATTATGGATCTGTCCACCGGCGGCCCGGTCGACGAGATCCGCCGGGCGATCATCGCCGAAACCAACGCCTGCATCGGTTCGGTCCCGCTCTACCAGGCGGCCCTCGACGCCGTCAACCGGCAGAAGAAGGCAATCGTCGATATGACGGTGGAAGACATCTTTGCCGGAATCGTCAAGCACCTCGACGACGGCGTCGACTTCATTACCGTCCACTGCGGGGTAACCCGGGCAACCGTGGATCGCATGGACCGCGAGGGGCGGATCATGGACGTCGTCTCCCGTGGCGGCTCCTTCACCGTCGAGTGGATGGCCCATAACAACGCCGAGAACCCCCTTTTCGAGCACTACGACCGGCTGCTGGAGATCGTCAAGCCCTACGACGCCGTTCTCTCCCTGGGTGACGGCTTCCGTCCGGGCTGCCTCGCCGACGCCACCGACCGCGCCCAGATTCACGAACTGATTCTCCTGGGCGAACTGACCCAGCGCGCCTGGGACGTCGGCATTCAGGTGATGATCGAAGGTCCCGGACACGTGCCGCTCAACCAGATCGAGGCGAACATCCAGCTGCAGAAGCGCCTCTGCCACGGTGCCCCCTTCTACGTACTGGGGCCGCTGGTCACCGACATCGCCCCCGGCTATGACCACATCACCTGCGCCATCGGCGGAACGCTCGCCGCCGCCGCCGGCGCCGACTTCCTCTGCTACGTCACCGCCAGCGAGCATCTGCGCCTGCCGACCGTCGAGGATGTCCACGAGGGAGTGATGGCGAGCCGCATTGCCGCCCATGCCGGCGACATCGTCAAGGGCGTCAAGGGAGCAATTGAGAAGGACATCGCCATGGCCAGGTGCCGCAAGGCCCTCGACTGGGAGGGACAGTTCGCCCTCGCCATCGACCCGGCCAAGGCCCGCCGTCTGCGTGCCGAGTCGGGCGTCGACGAGGAACACGGCGCCTGCACCATGTGCGGCGAGTTCTGTGCCTACAAGGTGATGAACGAGCGCCGGCAGAAACAGGTCGCCGGTTGAACCCAATCCCCCACCAAGACATCCCTTTGGCCCCGTCCGCTCTGCGGCCGGGGCTTTTTTTTGTGCCGTGCCCGAACCTCTCCATACCCTCCCCAAATTGACAGGCTCTCCCGGACCTGAATTAAAGAGGGCTTACAGAACGGCCGAGATTATTCGATCGACACAGGAGTTTTTGCCTTGTTCCCTGGACGCAATCCATGCTTTAATTCAACGGTTTGGCCTGGCCAAATATCTCACCAAACCTCCGGGGAGGGATATTGCCCATGTGCGCGAAGAAAAACGCCAAGACGGGAAAATCGAAAACGAGCAAAGGGAAGCAGGTACGCATGAAGCGCCCGCGCAAGATCAAACTGCGCGGCTTCAACAACCTGACCAAAACCCTTTCCTTCAACATTTACGATGTTTGCTACGCCCGCTCGCCTCAGGCGCGCAAGGAGTACCTCGAGTACATCGACGAAGAGTACAACTCTGAACGTCTGGTCAATATCCTCACCGAGGTATCCAACATCATCGGCGCCAACATCCTGAACATCTCCAGCCAGGACTACGACCCGATGGGAGCGAGCGTCACCGTGCTGATCGCCGAGGAACCGGTCGATGCGAAGCCGGATCAGGTTCTGGCCCACCTCGACAAAAGCCACCTCTGCATCCACACCTACCCGGAAACCGATTCCAGGACGGGGGTTTCCACCTTCCGTGTCGACGTCGATGTCTCCACCTGCGGCAAGATCAGCCCGCTCAAGGCCCTCAACCACCTGATCGACTCCTTCGAATCGGACATCGTCCTGGTCGACTACAAGGTGCGCGGCTTCACCCGTGACGTGAAGGGGAAGAAGCACTACATCGACCACCGCATCCATTCGATCCAGCAGTACGTCGACAAGAAGATCCTCGAAAACTACCAGTGTGTGGACATCAACATCCATCAGGAGAATCTTTTCCACACCAAGATGCTGCTGCGCGACTTCAACTTGCAGAACTACCTCTTCGCCTCGGCCTATGACGACTTCTCGGCGGAGGAGCGCGATCGCATCAAGGAGAGCCTGAGCCGGGAGATGACCGAGATCTTCTATTCCAAGAATATCTACTGAGGCCGGCGTAAGGCATAGGACAAAAGGAAACAACCCTTAGCCCTTGGCCGGCCCTCTCCGGAGCCCAGCATGCGCCATCTCAAGTTTCTTCTTCCTTTTCTGGCCCTGCCGCTGGCCGCCGGCTGTGCCGTCGGCCCACAGATGAGCGGCAATCCCGAAGCCCCCTACGCGCCCACCCGGCCACCGGCCGTCGGTGACATCCTGCACCTCCCCACCGGCTATTACGTCACTGAAGAGCAGATGCTGGCGGTGGCGACCGATAGCCGCGTCGTCTACATCGGCGAGACCCACGACAACCCCGCCTCGCACCGACTGGAACTGACGTTGCTGCGGGCCATGGCCGAGCGCTATCCCGACGGGGTTGCTCTCGGCATGGAGATGTTCACCCCCGACCAGCAGGAGACCCTCGACCGCTGGGTGAGCGGCGAACTTTCGGAAAAGGCGTTCGTGAAACAGTCCCGCTGGCAGGAACAGTGGCAGATGGATTTCGACTACTACCGGCCGTTGCTCGAATTCGCCCGGGAACGAAACATCCCGGTCATCGGCCTGAACGCACCGAAGAGCCTGGTGAAATCGGCAGCGCAGAAGGAGTTCGGCGAACTCAGCGATGAAGAGCAGCTGCGGCTGCCGGAGATTGATCGGGAGGACCCTTATCATGGCACCTTTGTCACGGCCATGTATAGCGGTCACGGCCACGGAAACAGCGGCCAGGAGGGATTCCGGCGGGTGCAGACCCTGTGGGATGAGACAATGGCGGAGAGTGTCGTCCGCTACCTGGAAAGCACCCCCGGGAAAAACCGACGCATGGTCGTGGTGGCCGGCGGCAACCACGTCCGTCACGGCTTCGGGATACCGCGGCGGGTCTTCCGGCGACTGCCCACCTCCTTCATTCTCATCGGCTCGAAAGAACTGGATATCCCCGAAGAAAAGCGGGATCGGCTGATGGATGTGGAGGTCCCCGGATTCCCCATGCCACCCTACGACTTTCTGGCCTTCACCGCTTACGAGGACCTCGCCCGAACGGGCGTCAAGCTAGGTGTCATGCTCGAAGAGGCCGAGGGCAAGGTCCGGGTGAAAGCGGTGCTACCAAACTCGGCCGCCGAAGCTGCGGGGCTATTGGAAGGCGACGTGCTGGTCACCTTCGACGGGATTCCGCTGGAAGCAGCCTTTGATTTGATCTACGAGGTGAAGCAGAAGGATCCAGGTGACCGAAGCGTCCTGCAGATTGAGCGCGACGGCAAGGAGCAGACTGTGGAGGTGGCCTTCCCGGAACCAGCAGCGGAGACCGCGCCGCCGAATATGCACCCGAAAAAATAACCGTACAGCAAAAAGGCCGCTCCAGAAGACGGCCTTTTTGCTCGGATGCGCCTACAGAACCTTTTGGAAAAGACTGGCGGCCTGATCATCGAGCATCGCTTTCAGCGCCTGGTCCAGTCTTCCATACCGGTCATACGGATACCAATGGAAACAACCATTCATCCAGTAGAGAGTCCAGTCTCCTGAAGTTTCGTCGTAAACCAGTCGCCCTGCCGGATCCTCGACAATACAGGCTTCGACAAAGCTGAAACGTCGGAAGAAAATAACATAGCTGTTTTCGACGGCTACCACCTTGATTTCGAAATGTCTGTTCGAAAAAAACTTCAGTATCTGACGGCGGGTAAACTCATTGGGATGTTTCTGCATGTCGGACTCCTCAGGGGCAGCATAAAAGCAGCTTCATTTCCCTCCTCTGGAACCCATCTCCTGGCTTCAGCTGCTCCCCCTTCCGGAGACACCTGAAAGCGGGGTGTTTTCGCCAGCACATTTCAGGAGGACTCACTTCCGCTTGATTCAATGTATAGCATCTGCGCGCCCCAATAAAAGACCAGCTTGGTAATATTTCTTTCTTTACGCAAAAAAACAGTCGTTCCAATGCTTCGGAACGACTGTTCATAGCTTCTTGATGCCGCCCGTTGGCGGATGACGGCTGCAATAGCGGCGATCGACGCTAAGCCTTGCCAGCGCTGCCCAGCACGGCCTCGTTTTTGTGCTTGATCAGCTTGACCAGTTCCTTGCGCGCCGCGCCGAGGTACTTGCGCGGGTCGAACTCGCCAGGGTTCTTGGCCAGATACTCGCGCACCCGGGCGGTGACCGCCAGACGTCCGTCGGAGTCGATGTTGATCTTGCAGACGGCGCTCGCCGCGGCACGGCGCAACTGCTCTTCGGGAACGCCGACTGCTCCTTCCATCCTGCCACCATAGGTATTGATCAACTCGACATATTCCTGCACGACGCTGGAGGCGCCGTGCAGGACGATGGGAAAACCGGGAATACGCCGCTCGATCTCCTCGAGGATATCGAAGCGCAGGGGAGGAGCGCTTTCGCCAGGCTTGAGCTTGAACTTGAAGGCACCGTGGCTGGTGCCGATGGAGATGGCCAGCGAATCGACGCCGGTCTTGCGGACGAAATCCTCGACTTCCTGGGGCTTGGTGTAGGTGGAGGTTTCGGCCGAAACTTCGTCCTCGATGCCGGCCAGCACGCCAAGTTCCCCCTCGACGCTGACGTCGCGGGCGTGGGCATATTCGACGACGCGACGGGTCAGGGCAACGTTCTCCTCATAGGGGAGATGGGAGCCGTCGATCATCACCGAAGAGAACCCCGAGTCGACGCACGACTTGCACAGCTCGAAAGAATCCCCGTGGTCGAGATGGAGACAGATCGGGATTTTGGAGCCCAACTCCCGGGCCATCTTGACCGCGCCGAGGGCCATATAGCGAAGCATCGTCTCGTCGGCGTAATCGCGCGCCCCCTTGCTCACCTGAATGATGACCGGGGAAGCGGTCTCTGCGCAGGCCATGACGATTGCCTGCAATTGCTCGAGGTTATTGAAGTTATAGGCCGGAATGGCATAGCCGCCGGCCATCGCCTGTTGGAACATCTGCCGGGTGTTGGCCAGTCCCAATTCACTGTAATGCACCGTCTCGCCCATAGACTTCGACCTCCTCAGTTTCATTAGTGACGTCAGCGGCAATAGGCCGCTTGGCGCAGTCGGAGTAATTAATATCAGCTCACCGGGTCCAAGTCCAGCCCAAAGTCGTGATTAATCGACCGAAAGGGGGTTGAAAATGGGGGGGCATTCGTTTAGGATACGGCATCTTTCACATCCAAGCACCCGCTTCGGCGGGATTTTTCTAAGGAAGGAACCGGCATGAGCACCACGAAGCAGGATTACTATTTCAAGGACTGGAAAAACCGCGAAGAGATCGCCGAAGTGATGCTGCCCCTGATCGGCCGCCTCTACCGCAATCATGGCATCGTCACCAGCGTTTACGGCCGTTCCCTGGTCAACGGTTCGACCATAGACATTCTCAAGGCCCACCGCTTTGCCCGGCAGATTTTGGAGAACGAACTTTCGGTGCGGGAGAGCTATCCGGTTCTCGAGGCACTGAGTCGCCTCGAGCTGGCACCGGCCCGGATCGACATCGGCAAACTGACCGTCCGCTTCCAGAACCAGGGCACTGGGCTCACCTTGGAGCAATTTCTGCGCCGGGAGCTGGCCGAAATCAATACCGGCAAGGCTTCACTGCTCAGCGAACCGCGCGACGTCGTTCTTTATGGCTTCGGCCGCATTGGCCGACTGCTGGCTCGCATCCTGATCGAGAAAGCCGGCGGCGGCGACAAGCTGCGCCTGCGGGCCGCCGTAGTCCGTAAAGGGAGCGCGGACGACCTGGTCAAGCGCGCCAGCCTGCTGCGCCGCGACTCGATCCATGGCCACTTCCAGGGGACTATCACCATCGACGAAGAAGAGAATGCCATCATCGCCAACGGCAACATGATCCGCATCATCTACGCCGACGCTCCCGAAAACGTCGACTACACCCAGTACGGCATCCAGAACGCCATCCTCATCGATAACACGGGCAAATGGCGTGATCGCGAAGGGCTGGGGCGGCATTTGAAGGCCAGGGGGATCGATCGGGTCGTCCTGACTGCACCCGGCAAAGGGGACATCCCCAATATCGTCTTCGGTGTCAATAACGAACTGCTGACCGAAGCTGAACGGCTTTTTTCGGCAGCCAGCTGCACCACCAACGCCATCGTCCCGGTTCTCAAGGTAGTCAACGACCGCTTCAGTATTGTCAATGGCCATGTCGAGACCTGCCATTCCTATACCAACGACCAGAATCTGATCGACAACTACCACAAGGCTTCCCGGCGCGGGCGAAGCGCCCCACTCAACATGGTCATCACCGAGACCGGCGCCGCCAAGGCCGTAGCCAAGGCCCTTCCGGAACTGACCGGCAAGCTGACCGGCAACGCCATCCGGGTACCGACTCCCAATGTCTCTCTGGCCATTCTCAACCTGACACTGAGCCAGGAGACCAGCGTGGCGGAACTCAACGCCTACCTGCGGGACATTTCCCTCGA
>Ga0299906_10004513_pt1 | contig 11396 bp, 8 predicted proteins | sample RVTome_14_FD_200259 | JGI IMG/M metagenome (GOLD analysis project Ga0299906, IMG submission 200259) | Soil microbial communities from uranium-contaminated site in the Upper Colorado River Basin, Wyoming, United States - RVT145D125 (version 2) ... | reverse complement strand
CGCAGGCCGGCGAGTTCGTCCGTGAGGAAATGCACCACATTCGCGAGGGCAAGCACGGTGCGCGCTCGACCAAGCAGGCGATCGCCATCGGGCTGTCCAAGGCGCGCCGGTCGGGCGTACCCCTGAAACCGCCGAAGAAGGGCAGCGCATCGGCCAAGACGCGCAGCAAGGCTCAGCGCGACGTCGCGGCGGGTGCCAAGACAAAGTCCAGACCGTCTGCCAAGCGCGCGAAAGCGACCAGGAACGCGCTGAAGCGCGAAGGACGCGGCGCCGCTTCGCGCAGCGCGCTCGCCAAGCACACGCGCTCCGCTGCGAAGCGCCGCACGGCCGCGCAACGCTCGTCCGCCGCCACAAAGGCTGCGCGCACCAAAGGCGCCGCGGCTCGGTCGCAGGCCGCGCGCAAGGCCGCGCAAACACGCGCACAGCGCCGCGCACACGCCGCTTCGCACTGAGCGGAGGCACCCTGCTTGCTGGGCTCGCGGATATCGCCCTGGGCGATGCAGCGCGTATCGTTTCGCCCGGGTTCACGAGACAAACGGGGTTCACGGGACAAACGGGGTTCACGGGACAAACGGGGTTCACCGGACAAAGGAGATGGGCAAATGAACGAACGGCACGGCGGTTATCAGAGCGGGCGCGATCGCGGCACGGGTCGCGAGCATGGCCGCGGTCAGGAAGGCGGCGACGGCCGCCAAGGGCAAGGCGAAGGCGCCGATGAGTGGCGCCGGCAACAGCAGCGCGGCGGCCCGGACTGGCCGCAGAGTTACGATCGCGACATTCAGCGTCCCGGCGAGTACGAGGGCCAGCGCGGCGGCAGAGAGCGCTACGGCTACCGCGAGGACGAAAGCTGGGGCGGATCCGAGCGCGACTGGCAGGGCAGCGAGGGCGGCCAGTGGGGACAGCGTGGCGGCCCAGGCAGAGAGGATTGGCGCGAGGACTACGGCTCGGGGCGCACGCGCGAGCTGGATGAGGGGCGGGTTCAGTTCGGAAGAGGTCGGCGCGAGCAGGGCTACGGAGGCCTTGGGTCGCAGGGCATGGAAGAGCAGGGATACCGTTCCTACCGGCAGGCGGGAGGCTACGGAGGCCAGCAAGGTCGCGGGCCGAAAGGCTACCAGCGCTCCGACGAGCGCATTCGCGAGGAGATCTGCGAGCGCCTCACGCGCGACGACTTCATCGATGCGAGCGAGGTGACGGTGGAGGTGAAGGAGCGCAAGGTTATCCTGAGCGGGACCGTGCCCGAGCGCAACATGAAGCACGCTATCGAGGACATCGCCGATCACTGCAGCGGCGTCCAGGACGTGGAGAATCAGATCCGCGTGGCGCATGGGGGCGATACGCAGTCGGCGCAGCAACCCGGTTCGTCTACCACGGGAAGCTCCGCCGCCGGCAGAAGCGCGGCCGCGAGCGAAAGCAAGTCCAAGCAGTGACGCACGGCGGCGGCATGCTGGTGCATGCCGCCGCCGAGCTAGGGGCTGGGATTCGGCCGCTGCGCGGCTGCACCCGGGGTACGGGGCTCTTTCGCCAGCTCCCAGCTCCCAGCTCCTAGTTCCTCATTATCTCCGCGCAGGCGATTCGATCGCCGGCGTTCCCCGCGGGCTGGCTGCTGTAATCGTCGCCCTTCGCGTGCACCACCAGCGCGGAGCCGTCGGCGTCGAACAGCGCGCCATCGCCCGGGCCGAGCGTCACGCGCGTGTTGACCACGTGCGCGCGCAGCTTGCCGTCGCTCGCCACGAATTGGTTCATCATGTCGCCCGCGTGCGGTCCGCCCTCGGTCTTGAAGCCGTGCTTGAGACCACGCCCGGCGAAGTGGTCTCCGGCGGATTTGAACCCGTCGCCGGGGTCGCAGCGCCCGACCTGGTGGATGTGGAACGCGTGCTCCCCCTCCGGCAGGTTGGATACGTCGACGTCGATCAGCACGCCGTTGGGCGTCTGGATCAGCGTTGCGCTGCCGATTTCCTTGCCCTGGGTGTCCTTGAATGTGGCCGTGGCGCTGTCCGCTGCCAGCACCGGGCCGGTGGTGGCGAGCGCGAGCGCCAAGCCCGCGAACCAACCTGCTGCATTCATGACCTGTTACCTCCTGATCGGATGGCGTCCTGAAGCGAACGGGGGCAACGCCTGTGCCGGGCGAACCGGCCGGAGCCGGTGGCCGATGCCGGCTAGAATAGCGGTGTACGGAAGGGGGAGAGCATGACCAGCTACTTCGTGCGGCCGCAGGACGTGCCCGCCTATCACCCGGCCAACCATACCGGCACGGTGAACCGCCGCCTGATCGGCGCCGAGAACGTCGGCGCGAAGCACATCGAGGTGGTGCTCGGCGTGGTGGAGAGGGGCAAGGGCGCGCTGCCTCATGCCCATCCGGGCATCGAGCAAGTGTGCTACCTGCTCGAAGGCCGGGCGCGGGCCGAAGTGGGCGGCGCGGCCTGCGAGCTGGGCCCGGGCGACTGCTGTTTCTTCCCGGCCGGCGCTGCGCACGTATTCACCGTCGTCAGCGACGAGCCGGTGAAGGTGCTGGTGATCTACTCGCCGCCGTACGCAGAGAATCCCGCACGCGCGGTGCGGAGCTGATCGGGTGGTCCGGACCGCCCTCGCGGCGCTGCTCGCGAGCCTCGCTGGCGTCATGGCGCCCGCGGCGCAGGCGGCCGACCGCTACCCATCCAAGCCGATCCGCCTGATCGTTCCCTTCGCGGCCGGCAGCGCCACGGACGCGACCGCACGCGTCCTGGGGCATGAGCTCTCCAGGCGCCTCGCGCAGAACGTGGTGGTGGAGAACCGGGCTGGCGCCTTCGGACAGATCGCCGCCCAGGCGGCGGCGCGCAGCGCGCCGGACGGCTACACGTTGTTCATCACCAGCAACACGACCCACTCCGCCAATCCGCATTTGTACCGGACGCTGCCGTACGACCCGGTCGAGGATTTCGATCCGGTCGCGAAGGTCGGCATACTGCCGTTCCTGCTCGTCGTCACGCCCGGCCTGCCGGTGCACAGCACGGCGGAGCTCGTCGCCTACGCCAAGGCGCATCCCGAGGCGCTGTCGTACGGCACCCCGAACAGCACTTCCCTGGTGGCGATGGAGACCATCAAGCACCTGGCGCGGGTTTCCATCGAGCGCGTGCAGTACAGGGCGAGCCCGGAGGCGGTCCTCGATCTCACCGCCGGGCGGCTGCAGGTCATGGTCGCCGACCTCGCCATCGCCATGCCGCAGGTGAAGGCCGGCAAGCTGCGCGTGCTCGGCGTGACCACCGCAAAGCGCACGGCGCTGCTGCCGTCCGCGCCGCCGATCATGGATGCGGTGCCGGGTGTAGACCTGGCGGGCTGGTTCGGCGTGTTCGTGCCCGCCGGAACGCCGCAGGAAATCGTCGCCCGCCTCTCAGGGGAGCTGCTCGATATTCTCTCCAGGCCCGACATCAGGACCAAACTGGCGAGCGTGGGCGTCGAGGCCGACCCGCTCGGGCCGGAGGCCTTCGGGCGCTTCGTGCGCGAACAGATCGAGCGCTGGGGCCGTCTCATCCGGGCGGCTGGTATCCAACCGGAATAGACCGACGAAGAAAATGGCAGGACCCCTCTCCGGCGTCACCATCCTCGACCTCACCACCGTGGTGATGGGCCCTTTCGCCACCCAGATTCTGGCCGAGCTGGGCGCCGACGTGATCAAGATCGAACCGCACGAGGGCGACAACATGCGCCACGTCGGGCCGATGCGCAACCGCGGCATGGGTCATCTGTACCTGCACCTCAACCGCGGCAAACGCTGCCTGGTGCTCGACCTGAAGCAGCCGCAGGGACGCGACGCGCTGCTGCGGCTGGTGCCGCGGACCGACGTGCTGGTGTACAACGTGCGCCCGGCGGCCATGGCGCGGCTGGGCCTGGCCTGGGATGCGCTGCGCGTGCTGAACCCGAAGCTGCTCTACGTGGGCTGCTACGGCTACTCCGAGCGCGGGCCCTACGCCGGGCGCGCCGCCTACGACGATCTGATCCAGGGCGCGAGCGCCATCCCCTGGCTCACCGCGCAGGACGGCAGCGCGCCGCGCTACACGCCGATCAACCTCGCCGATCGCGTGACCGGCCTGCACGTGGTGTACGCGGTGACCGCGGCGCTGTACCGGCGCAGCGTCACGGGACAGGGGCAGGCGGTCGAGGTGCCGATGTTCGAGAGCGTCGCCCAGCTCGTCCTCGGCGATCACCTGGCCGGCCTGTCCTGGGACCCGCCCAACGGCCCCACCGGCTACCCCCGGCTCGCGCACCGGCGTCCGTACGCCACCCAGGACGGCTACCTGTGCGTGCTGGTGTACAACGACAAGCAGTGGCGCAGCTTCCTGCAGGCGGTGGGCCGCGACGACTTGCTGGCCGACGCGCGCTTCGCCAGCCATGCCAACCGCGCGCAGCACATCGGCGAGATCTACGACGTCCTCGCCGGGCTGATGCGCACGCGCACCAGCGCCGAATGGATCGAGCTGCTGCAGCGCGCGGACGTTCCCTTCGCGCGCATGAACTCCGCGGCCGACGTGGTGGCCGACGAGCACCTGAACGCGAGCGGCTTCTTCCAGATGCAGGACCATCCGAGCGAAGGGCGCATGCGCGTGATGCGCACCCCCACCGACTGGTCCGAGTCGCCGCCGGGTGCGCTCGCGCCCGCCCCGCGCCTGGGGCAGCATTCGGCCGAAGTGCTGCGCGCGGCCGGTTACAGCGATGCGCAGATCGCCGAGCTGGCGCGGCGCGGCATCACGCTGGTCGCGGACTGAGCCGTGGACTTCGCGTTCACGCCCGAACAGCGCGCCATCCGCGAGGCGGTGCTTGCGCTATGCGCCGGCTTCGACGCCGACTACTGGCGCGAGCGCGACCGCAGCGCCACCTTCCCCGAGGATTTCCATCAGGCGGTGGCGGCCGCCGGCTGGCTCGGCATCGCCATGCCTCAGGGATACGGCGGGGCGGGGCTGGGCATGGTCGAGGCGGCGATCCTGATGCAGGCGATCAGCGAGTCGGGTGCCGGCTTCTCCGGCGCGTCGGCCGTGCACATGAACATCTTCGGCTTGAACCCGGTGGTGGTGTTCGGCAGCGACGAGCAACAGCGCCGCTGGCTGCCGCCATTGATCCGCGGCGAGCAGAAGGCCTGCTTCGCCGTCACCGAGCCCAACGCCGGTCTGGATACGGCGAAGATCGCCACCTCCGCGCGCCGCGAGGGCGAGCGCTACGTGCTGCGCGGGCAGAAGATCTGGACCTCCACCGCGCAGGTTGCGGACAAGGTGCTGATCCTGGTGCGCACGGGGCCGCCGGGTGCAGGCAATCGGCCCACCGACGGACTGACCTTGTTCTACACCGACCTCGACCGCCGGCACGTGGAGGTGCGCGAGATCGAGAAGATGGGCCGCGCGGCGGTGGACTCGAACATGCTGTTCATCGACGAGCTGCCGGTGCCCGTGGCCGACCGCATCGGCGAGGAGGGCAGGGGCTTCGAGTACATCCTGCACGGCCTCAACCCCGAGCGCATCCTGATCGCGGCCGAGGCGGTGGGGTTGGGGCGCGCGGCGCTGGCGCGCGCCGCGGCCTACGCCGGCGAGCGCGTGGTGTTCGACCGTCCGATCGGCCAGAACCAGGCGATCCAGCATCCGCTCGCGCGCTGCTGGATGGAACTGGAAGCGGCCGACCTGATGACCTTCAAGGCCGCCAGCCTGTACGACGCCGGCCAACCCTGCGGCGCGGAGGCCAACGCCGCCAAATATCTCGCCGCCGAGGCCGGTTATCGCGCCTGCGAATGGGCGGTGCTCACCCACGGCGGCATGGGCTACGCCAAGGAGTACCACGTCGAGCGCTACCTGCGCGAAGCGATGATCCCGCGCCTGGCCCCGGTCAGCCCGCAGCTCATCCTGTGCTTCATCGCGGAGAAGGTGCTGGGATTGCCGAAGTCGTATTAGCGGCCGGCTGCGAAGTTTCTACGCAGAGGGCTTCTCGCGGAACGCCGGCTCCTGCCGCGCGTGCGGCCGCCTCCGCTACGGCGCCCGGCGCACAAGCAGGTCGAGCAGATACAGCACCAGCGCCAGGGCGGCAAACCAGGGCCACAGCGGCCGTTCGGTGACGCCGCCGTCGCCGCGCAGCCGGAAGATCTCCGCGGCGTCGGGCGCGAACGCGCCGCCGGTCTGTTCGCTCACTGCCCGCAGCAGCGCGACATCGGCCGGCAGCGATCGGTACTCGTCGCTGTAGGCGTAGAACAGGCTGCGCGTGCCGGCGCGGTCGAGCTCGGCGGGCGTGATGCCTGGCCCCGGTAGCAACTCGACACGCCACGGCGCGGCGCCTGCGCGCACCAACGGCACCCGGGCGTGATACTGGCCGGGCGCGGTTTGCCGCAACGGCACCACGCTCGCCTCGCCGCCGGGCTGCGTGACGCGCACGCGCGGCGCCAGGCTGTTGCGGTAGTTGCCCTGTGCGTCCAGCGCGCTCAGGGCGATCGCCGCCTCGCGTCCGTCGCGCGTCACGCGGAAGGACAGACCTTCGCCGCTGTCGCGCCGCATCGCGTCGCGCACCACCTGCGCCCAGAGCTTGCCGTAGCCGGGCCAGGTCAACCAGTCGGCCGCCCAGCGGTTCTTCACATCCGACAGGAACACCACGGTCTTGCCCAGGCCGTAACGAGTCTGCGCGAGCAGCGGCTTGTCTTTCTGCGCTTCCAGCAGCACGTCCGAAAAGCGCTTCGGCCGTCCGACCACGAAGCCCTGCAGCGCCGGGCCCGCGGCGAAGTCGAGGCCGGCGATGGCGCCGGCCTTCGCCTTCACGAGCGGCCGGAACGGGGCCTCGACCACCGACTCGCCCAGCAGTCGGCGTGTCTCGGCCACGAACAGGCCGGGGATCTCGGCGTCGCTCTTCGCCACGTAGTGCTTGCCATCGGCGCCCTGCGCCAGGCTCGCCATCAGCTCGAGATCCGGCTTCTCGCCGATGGCTACGGTGGACAGAGTCACCTTCGCCGCCGCCAGCTCGGCGACGATGCCGGGAAAGCCGTCGAGGGCAGGCGCCGTCTCCGGCGCGGGTGCGGGATCCACCACGCCGCCGGCCTGGCGGATGGTTTCGGCGCGGTCCTTGCGGATCAACTCCTGCGCCGCCTCGCTGCTGGAGAGCGCCGTCGCGCCTCCCGGCGGTGGCGCCGTGATGCCGTCGGACAGCAGGATCACGTGCCGGGTGCTGGCCTTCGACTCGGCCAGCAGGCGCTGCGCACGCAGCAGCGCGGTGTAAAGGTTGGTCTGGCCGCTGGCGGTCATGCTGGCGATCAGATCCTCGGCGCGGCGCTTGTTGCCGACCGGTGCCAGGGGCACCACGTCGTGCGGCCGCGCGTCGAACGCGATCACCGCCAGGCGGTGCTCCTCCTCGAGCAGATCGAGGGTCGCGAGCGCGGCCGACTTGGCCAGCTCCAGCTTGCGCCCGCGCATGCTGTGCGAGCGGTCGATGAGCAGCACCAGGTCGAGGTCCTTGCGCTTGCGCTTGGCTTCGAAGCGCACCGGCAGCAGGCGCTCCACCGCGGTGCTGGCGAAGCCTTCCTTGCCGTAAGTGTTCTCGCCTGCGGCGAACACCAGTCCACCGCCGCGATCGCGGACGAAGGTTTCCAGGCGTGCGGCGGTGGCCGCGTCCACGCGCTCGGCCGGCACGTCGCTCAGGATCACCGCGTCGATCGCGCCGAGCCGGCGCGTGGCGTCCGGCAGCGCCTCGGACCCGGCTACCGTCACGCTCATGCCTTGCGCGCGCAGGGCGTCCGCAAGGTAGTGTGCGCTGTCCGCGTTGTGCTCCACGTACAGCACGCGCGGACGCGGGCCGACCCACACCGAGCGCGCCAGGCTGTCGTTGCGCTGCACTTCATCGCCGTCGGCCGCCACGTGCGCAGTCAGGTCGTTCGCCCCTTGGGCGGGGAGGCGCGCGGGGATGGAGATGCTGTTCTCGCCGGCGGCAAGCCGCACCGTGCGTGCGCCGAGCAGCCGTCGGCCGCTGACGAGCTGCACGCGCGCGGCGCCGGCGCGCTGGGCGAAGATGCGCACTTCGACCGCCAGCGGCTGCTGCTGGCGGATGTCGTCGGGCACGCGGATGTCGTCGATCCAGGTGTCATTGGCTGCTGCGGGAGCGGCCGGCAGGGCGAACACCCGGATGCCTTCGGCCTGCAGCCGCGGCAGCGCGCGCCAGACGTCGCCGGCGGTGGCGTTGGCGTCGGTGAACAGCACCAGGCGCTTGGCATGACCGTGGGCGAAGCCGAACACGGACGCCGTCAGCGCCTGTTCCAGGTCGGTGGCCGACTGGTCGATGGCATCGCTGCCGGCGCCGCCGTCGGCCGCAACGCGCAGCGCGCGCATCGCCTCCGGCGCGTCCAGCAGGCGGGCCTTGTCGGCGAAGGCGAGCACGCGCGAGTGCGCAGGGCGATGGCGCCGGTCGATGTCGGCGACCCAGTCGAGAGCGCTGTCGACGAAGGCGGGCGACACGCTGCGCGAGATGTCGACCGCATACACCACGGAGATCCGTTCGTTGCCGATGCGCAGCGCGGGGCGCATCAGCGCGAGTGCGATCAGCGCCAGCGCCAGGCAGCGCAGCGACGCCGCGGTCAGGATGCGGCTGCGGGCGATGGTGGCGCGGCTGCGCGCGGCGAGCCACCACACCGCCGGCAGGGCGGCGAGCAGGATCAGCGGCCAGGCGCTCGCGAAGCTGAGCGATGCCATGGGCTATGCCGTCACCCGCCGGGTGAAGGCGGCCCACTCGAACAGCAGCAGCGCCGCGGCGAGCGCCAGCAGCACGACCCACGATTGCGCGAGCCAGCGACGCACGGCGCCGGCGGCGGGAAGCGGCGCGTCGCCGCCGGCCGCGAGAACGCTGCGATTGATCTGTGCATAGCGCGGATCCAGCACGTTGACCGCCACCTGCATGCTGCCCGTGCTGCCGCTCGCGGTGTACACATCGGGGCGCGGCGCTTCGAACACGGTGCCGGCGGCGCTGCGCAGGACCGGCAGAGGTCTGCCTGCGCCGTCGGTCACACGCGCGTCGCGCAGCGGCACCTGCACCTGACCCGGTGCGCGGATCAGGATGCGCGTGTCCTGCGTGAGCCACGCCAGAGCCTTGCCCAGGAACACCGGAAAGCCCGCCTGCAGCGCGAAGTTGGAATCGTCGAGACCGAACCCTACGCGCACGGCGCGGGCGGTTCCATCGTCCCAGGCGGCGATCAGCGCCCGGGGCGAGGTGGCGGCGGACCACACCAGATCCACACCCGTAGCCGCGCTCGGCGCGGCGCGCCGCACACGCAGCTCGCTCCATGCGACGCCGGCGGTGAGCGGATGGTCCGTGTCCCAGCCGTCCACCGTGGGATTCGTCGCACGGCCGGTGCCGGCGGACGCGAACAGCAGCGCCGCGCGCGGCGTCGCGGGCGGGACGACGCGGTCGAACACGTAGGCGTCGTAGCGCTCGGCGGGCGCGTAGCGCGACGGCGCCACGACGGTAAGCTGCGTGCCCGGCAGCGCGCGCAGGGAATCCGCGAGCCTGGGGTTGCCGGCAGTGACCAGCAGCACGCGCCGCGCCGAGTGCGGCGCCACCACGGCGTAGGCCAGATCGTCCAGCGGGAAAGCGTCGTTCTGCGCGGCCACCGCCGCGCCGAGGACGCCACCTTCGAATGCCGACACGTCGAAGGTGAGGTCCACCAGCTCGCCCGCCGCCACGTCCAGATCCTGAGTCAACGAGAATGTCTCGCCGCCGCGGATCAGCAGCCGCACGCGCTTGCTCCCCGGCGAGGCGTTGTGGACCTGGGCGAGCGCCTGGTAGCGCGTCGGGTCCTGCAGCAGCGCCCGCGCCTCGAAGGCGGTCAGGGCGACGTTGTCCGCCGGCTCGAACACGCTGTGCACCGAGGCCTCGGCGGGGAGCGCGGCGAGCCCGACCCCGTCGGTGAACAGATGCAGCGCGCTGTCGCGGGCCAGCGTTCCGGGGGGCAGCCGCGGCGTGCCGTAGGCGGCGACCGGCAACCGCTCCAGCTCGGCCAGCGCGACGTCCCGGTCGACGAACCCGGCCACGCGCGCGAAGCCCATGGTGTCGAGCAGCATCGCTTCGCGGCTCGCCTCGAGCAACGTGCGCGCGCCCGCCACGGCGTGCTGCCAGCGCGTCTGCCCGTCACGCGTACGCGCCGCCATCGACGGCGAGTTGTCGAGCACCACGACCAGAGGTTTTCGGCCCGCGCCAGGTGCGAGCGCATCGGGCCGCACCAGCGCCAACGCGAGCGACAGCCCGATCCCGAGCGCCAGCGCCAGGGACAGCCACCAGCGCCAGCGCGCCGGCTGCCGCGGGCGCACACCGAGCACACGACGCCACAGCAGCGCGGAGGCCACGATGTGCCGCTGCGCGCGCGGTTTGAGCAGATGCAGCAGCCAGATCGTGGCGGCGACGCCGGCGAGCAGAAGCCAGGCGGAGGAGAGCGGGAACCAGTTCACGGGTGCCGGGATGGTCCTACCTGCTGCAGGCGCGGATCAGCGCTCCTTGCGGTGCTGCATCAGGGAGTACTGCTTCACCGCCTCGCGATAAGCGAGCGGCGTCTGTTCTGCGCTCACCACAGCTTCGGTCGCCGCGGCGGGCCTGGCGTTGACCGCGCGGTAGCCGAGCTGAGCGGCCTGCGCCCGGGTGGCGGCGTAGAAGTCCTCTTCGCTGCCATCCTCGGACTGGGCGTCGTCGCCGCCCTCGACGCGCACTTTCTGCAGCTGCGCCTGCAAGCGCTCGGTGCGCGTGCCGAGCACCGCGTCGGACTGGGCGCCGCCGGCCGGATTGCCCTGCGGGCGCTCGCCGTCGCCGCCGCCGGCGCGGCTGACGCCGACACGCCGACCCATGGCGCCGCCGCCGAGGCTGGTGCGCCCGTGGTCCTGGGCGAGCTCGCCGTCGCCTTGCACGACTTGGCGCTCGCCGATGCTGCTGCGCGAGATCGCGCGCAGCATGTCGTTCAGATAGGTCTCGCCTTCGCTGTGGCGCCCGCCCTTGTCGCGCTGCGCATCGCTCACCTCCTCGCGCAACTGCTCGGTGAGATGGGCTGTGTGCTGTGCGGGTGCGGGCCGGTCGGTGCGCGCTTCCAGCATGCTGTCGCCGGAGGACTCCATGAGCGACTGCAGGCGCTCCAGGATTCCCTGCGCGAGTTGCGCCGACATCTGTTCGCCCTCCGGGCGCGCCGCAGGCCCCTGCAGCGCGGCTGCCGCCTCGCGCCGTTGGACCGCGGCGAGGAGTTGGGCCGCGCGCTGGGCATCGCGTGCGGCCACCGCGCGCTTCAGATCGTCGGCGTCAGCGCCACCGTGCAGGCTCGCCGCCAGCTTGTCGAGCGCCGACCACGCCGCCCGCTCGCGCTCGGGGGCGACCGGCAGGGACGTCGCGTCCCGAGGCGCCTGACGCCCGGCTTGCGGGGCGGGCTGAGCGGGCGG
>Ga0299906_10004512_pt1 | contig 11397 bp, 8 predicted proteins | sample RVTome_14_FD_200259 | JGI IMG/M metagenome (GOLD analysis project Ga0299906, IMG submission 200259) | Soil microbial communities from uranium-contaminated site in the Upper Colorado River Basin, Wyoming, United States - RVT145D125 (version 2) ... | reverse complement strand
GCAGGACGCCCTGGCAATCGACTCGCAGTCTCGGATGGTGGGCGTGCCAGCGCCGGGTCCCAGGGGACCGATCGAGAGCTCGTCCACGTGGTACTGGCCGACCTCGCCGCACGTCTTCAGCTCGACGTCCATTCTCCAGAGACCGTTCTCTCGAGGTACCACGAGGCCCTTCACCACGGCCGCCACAACGGGTGGGCCTCCTTCGGTAACGATCCAGATCGTCCGGTAGGTGTTGCCGCTGCCCTGCAGGCCGACGAGCACGCCGCTCGGCTCCGCGAATACAGGAAGGGTGAGGAGTGAACACAGTGTCACGATGGCCGGGCGCATCAAGTCTTCTCCGGAGCATCGACCCGCACTCTAGCGAGCGCCTGGGATGCCGACGCCAGATTAGCAGAAAAACCGACGTCTGCGAGTAGATGGCGGCATATCCCCCAGCGGGGGCCGCGGTCAAGCCCGGAAACCGTCCGGCGCCGGCCGGTAAATTCCATCCTCGCACCCCGTAGTTTTACGAGTTACCGCCGCCCGCCCATTCGGATAGCCTCGACTCGTAGGTCCAAGAACTTGTCCACCGATAGCGCCGACTCCCCGAAAACCAATGTCGCCTCCGCGTTACTGGCGGAGCCGCACCACGGCCTTGCGGAAGGGATTCGTTCTCTGCTCGGAACGATGTTCGACGCGGTCGTGATGGTGGCGGACGAGACCTCGCTCATCGAGGCCGCCGAGCGGCTCTGTCCCCAGCTTGCGGTAGTCGACCTGGGTCTCGTGCGGATGGACGTCGACGGATTCATGTACCGGCTGAGAGCCCGCTGTCCGGGCTTGAGGGCGGTCTTCCTCAGCGCACACGACGAGATTACAGTGGCGCGGTCGGTCCTGGAAGCGGGAGCCGATGGGTTCGTGGTCAGACGGAGGATCGCGCCCGACCTCATTCCCGCGGTGGAGGCCGTGCTACGCGGAGAACGCTACGGCCCACAACCTGATCCAGGAGCCTCGGTCCCAGGAAAACGTGGGCACTTGGGGTGAATGAGCAGCTCCTCGCCTTCGGAACCGGGCCCTTTCACCGCGGCTTCTCGGTAAGTTCTCTAACCGCGTGTGATTCCTGGCGGTTGGGATCCTCCCGCTCTCCAAAACATGATCAAACCTGATCACGCCCAGGTTCCTGCTTCACAGAGGATGGTTTCACTCCAGCGTGTGCTGGAGCCAGGGCCCTCCTCTCCACAGGCTTGAGTTCCGGTGGAGCTCACCGTACCAAATAGATTCATCGCAGCGTTGAGGTCCCGGTCGCACTGGAAGCCGCAGCCTTCACAGGCAAACGCGCGGTCGCTTAGCGTCAGATTCTCCTTGACCCGCCCACATTGGGAGCATGCCTTGGAGGAGGCGAACCAGCGGTCCACGATTTCCACATGATTACCGCGCATCCGAGCTTTGTAGTCGAGCTGGCGTCGAAACTCGTGGAATCCCATGTCCGCGATCGCGCGGGCGAGACAGCGGTTTCTCAGCATGCCCTTCACGTTGAGGTCCTCGATGGCAATGACGGCAAAGTTCTCGGTCAAATAGCTCGTCAGTTTATGTAGAGCATCCTGGCGGATGCACCGAATCCGGTAGTGCAGCCGTGCCAACCGCATCCGTGCTTTGTGCCCGTTCTTCGAGCCTTTCCGCTTACGCGAGAGTCGTCGCGACAGCCGGCGTAGTTTCCTGAGCTCTTGGCGCAGAGGCTTCGGACCGTCGAACTTCTCGCCGTTCGAGAGTGTCGCCAGACGGTTGACACCCAAATCCACCCCGATGCCCGCTTGGCTTTCGCAAGGCACCGGGGCTCCATCGAGCTCCACCTGCACGCTGACGAACCATCGATCGGCGATTGGACGGACCGTGCCCGAGACCACGCGGCCTCGAAATCTCAGCTCCTCTCGCATTCGAACCCACCCCAATCTTGGGATTCGAATCCGTTTGCCACTCACCTGGATAGGATCCCCTCCGATATAGAAGCTGTCGTTGACCCCCTTTCGTTTGAACCGCGGATAGCGGGCCTTTTGGTCGAAAAAGCGACGAAACGCTGCTTGCAGATGAAGGAACGGCTGCTGGGAAGCATACTTGGTTACTTCGTAGACCCAGGGAAAATCCATCGGTTTGAGAGCGTTGAAGTCCTTCTTCAGCTTCAGAGCATCGACTCGTTCCCCTGCCCGGTGCCGGCGCTTCCATTCCGCTAGACCCCAGTTCCACGCAAACCGAGACGTCCCGCAGGCCTTGCGGAAATACTCCTCTTGAGAACGATTCGGCGTGAGCCGTATCTGGTGGGCTAGCATGAGCATCTTCCTACTCGCTCAGGACCTTCGCCGCTTCGACCAGCTTCTTGTTCTTGTGCGAGCGCGAGCCGTACATCCGAGCCGAAAATACCGTGATGATCTCCAAAACGTCCTGGACCAGCTCCTCCTCGAAGGAAGACTCCTCGCCTTGATTCAAGATCACCACCTCCACGTTGCGAGCCTCGCACAACGCGAACACCAATTCCGCTCCAAAACGTAGGAGACGATCTTTGTGCGTCAAGACCACCCTCTTCACCTGACGATTCAGGATCATTTCCAACAAGCGCTTCAGGCCCTTCTTCCGGTAGTTCATGCCAGAACCCAGATCTTGGATCAGCTCATAGCGCCATCCTTGCCTCGCGCAGTACCGCTCCAGATTCTCAGCCTGACGCTTCAAGTCGTCTTTCTGGTCGTGGCTCGATACCCGCGCATACGCCACCGTCAAATCCGTTTCGAGCTCACGAAGACCCAGCAGCTGGTTGACTTCGTAGTAGCGCGTACCGCCCTCGCTGACACGATCGGGGGAGACTTGCCCCTCTCGCTCCCACCGGCGCAGAGTTTGCGGGGTGACGCCGAGGAGCTTCGACGCGGCGCCGATCTTGATATATCTACTCATTTGAGCAGATATAATACTATACAAGTAGATTATTTGGAACTGCTAAGAACCCCTTAGCTTTTCCCTTCCCACACTGGTCCTCGGGAACCTCGACCCTAGCCCAGCCACAAAAGTAGCGATCGGCCTCACCCCCCCCAGGGCGAGGACCGTCATGGTCATCTGCACAGGAGGATCCTATGTGGTCTCGTTCTTCAGGAAGGCTCGGGCTCGTCGTACTTGCCTTCCTATCGTTCCTCATGACAACCGGCCGACTGGCCATGGCGCAGCCCAGCCTGCGCTTGGATCTCTCCAGTCGTCGCATAGAGCCGCGAGCGGACACCGGCTGGTACCAAGACAATCCGCTCACGATCTCAGCCACGCTTCGCTGTCCCGAGGGCGGCCCGGACTGTCCGTTCCCCTTCACCTTTAGCATTAGCGCCAACCAAGGCGCACGCTTCTATTTCCTCGAGGAAAATCTAGGGAGCGGAGTCCCCGTCGACTGCGAGTCGCAGGTATCGGGGAACGACTACACGCATAGCGGGTTCGTCACCGGTTGCATACGGGAAGGAGCCATCACCGCACTCACGCTTTTCGCGGGAGAGCGAAAAACGCTGCGATGGTCGGTGTGGATCCAACCTTCCGGATCCGCCTCCCTCACGGCGGAGGCGGTTTGGGGATCTCTTCGCGCGAGCGAGGATCTGACGATCGACCCGGCGCAGGTAAACCCGGTCGTGTTCCTCCATGGGATTCTGGGGTCGATGCCGCCCGGCAATACCGTCATCGATCGCTGGCCACAATTCCAGGGCGATGTTCCCAATTTCAGCTTCGGACCCCATCTCGATCCGTTCGTGGGCTCCTACAAGCCCCTCATCGACAACTTGCTCCGGATGGGCTACGAGATCGACCGGAGTATCTTCCCCGTCGCCTACGATTGGCGGCAGTCGAACGTGAAGTCGGCGGCCTGGCTGCGGGACATGCTCGCGAGCAGAGTCGGGGCGAACGGCGAAAGCGTTCTCTGCACCCAGGGAGTCCCCTACGTCAACTGCGAGGCCAAGGCGGACGTCGTGGTCCATAGCATGGGAGGTCTGGTACTTCGCACCTACATCGCTGGTCTCGCGAACTTCGGCGACCCCTCGCAAGGAGGAAGTCTCGACTACCAGAACAACGTGGACAAAGCCGTTTTCATCGCTACGCCCCATCGAGGATTCCCCTTCGATTACGCGACGCTCCACGGGTTGACCTGGAAGGACTACATGGACAATCAGGTGCCGAATGAGGTCGCGCTGGGAGAGCTCCTCCTGCCAGCGCTCGATGACCTTCTGTGGCCGCACTTCATCATGTGCCAATACGACGCGGACGCGGGTGAGCCCTGTGACCAACCGCTCGTCGACGTTTTCATTCGGGATGGATGTCCCGCGCAAGCTCTCTACGACTACTCGCGAGCCAATCCCTTCGATCCCGATCACCCGGGAATCGGCTCGATTCGGGAAATGATCCCCGAGAAGAAAAGAAGGGGATCGATCGAGCCGCGGAATTACCTCTTGCCTCCCCGATGGGGTAAAGAAGAGAACTATCTTCTAGATACGCTCGGGCTCAATAGCTGGACGTATCGGTCGACTCTCCGGCTCATCGGTGACGATCCCAGGAAGTTCGACGGCATCTACGTGCTCTTCAACGACGACCAGTCGACCGCCTTCAGCTACGACGTGAGTCCTCCACCGCCTCTACCCACATCGGTACCAGGCTTCCCTGATTACACACCCGTCCACCAACGCTGGCATCCGGGCGGCGAAGTCCTGAACCCGAGCACGAACCCCGGAAACCGGCGAGACCGGGGCGACGGGCTGATCCCGTTCTGGAGCACGCGGCTCTTCTACGAAGGTGGCCTCCTGGGGGGCCGTCTGCCGCGCGGTGAAAGGCTCGCCGATCACGAGCTCCGCATCGATGGGTTGGATCACATCCTGATGATGACCGGCCAACAGACACAGGCGGTGGTGGGCGCCATCCTCACCGGGCTCGAGAAACCCCGTCACGTGAGAGAGAACCCGAGTCTCTTCCCCATCCACTCGCCCTACGTAGCTCCGACCGTGATCCTGAATAACACCGACGTCTTTCTGGCGGTCCTCGGTTGTCCCGGCCAGGGAGAGGCACCTTTGGAGACGCTCAGCATCCCGACCGACGGCTCTCGCGCCGAGACGAGCCTTTCCTACTCCTCCGAAAACGCCTATCGAATCGAAGTCTCGGGCACCTATCAGTGGGGACAGTGCGATCCATTCACCTGCCCTGATGGTGGCGCATGCGAATACCGTCGATTCGGCGATGCCGAGCACCTGACCGACGATTGCGGAGCGAGCTATTTCGACGACTGGTTTGGTATCGATATCTCGGTTTACATCGACGGGCAGAACGTGAACTGGGGTCCTTTCCGTGACGATCACGTGTACTCCATCATCGTGGCCGGAAGGGATGCGCCTTTTTCGTTTCATCTCAACGATTGCGCACCTTGCTATGGAGATAACGAGGGCTCGCTGACGGTCAGCATCTTCGAGGAGTAATCCGCAAAGAGCCAAGCGAGGGGAGCCGGCGAGGCCAACGCCGCCGGCTCCTCTCGAGTACCCCTCCCTCAGAACCTGAAGCTCACTCCTCCGACATCTCTAGATCGGTTTCTAGATCGGTTGACACGAAGCGCTCCGCCTACCTTCTCCCGAGCTCATGGTAGAGCCACCCCCGGGCCGCTTCCCAATCCCGCGCAACCGTCGCGGTCGACATTCCGAGAGCTTCGGCGGTCTCCTCGACCGTCAGGCCCCCAAAGAAACGAAGCTCCACCACCCGGCTTTTTCGGGCGTCTAGCGCTTCGAGTCGACGAAGCGCCTCGTCGACCGCCAAAACCTCCGACGCTTTCTCCGGAGAGACCAACGCGGCTTCATTGAACTCAACTCTGTGCCAATCACGCCCGCGTTTTCTCCGCCGAAGCGAGCGCGCGTGATCCACCAGAATGCGTCGCATGAGCTGTGCCGCCACGCCGAAGAAGTGGGACCGGTTCTGCCAGCGCACCTTTTCCTGGCCCACGAGGCGAAGGTAGGTTTCGTGAACGAGATCCGTCGTCTGGAGGGCATGGCCGGGCCGCTCCTGGCGCAGGTAGTGATGCGCGAGGCGGCGAAGCTCTTCGTAGACGAGCGGGACGAGACGATCGCGCGCCCCCTCGTCTCCTTCCTGCCAGGCCGAAAGGAGCTCCGTGATCACCCGCGGTGGTACGGCGGGCATACGCCTCCTCCGAGGCAAAAGAGGGGGCACCCGCATCTTACCATAGCTCGATCGCCACCGTGAGAGATCGCGCGCTCGTTTGTCGTCGAAGGAGCGATGACCGAGTACGACCGTAGACAGCCCAAACTGCAGCCTAAGGATCCCGAGCGATGGAGTGAGCACCTCAAGGACGTACCGCTGAAGGCGTCCCACGAGCTCTTCGGCGACATCGTCACGGAATCTCCCGGCTGGTTCACAATCGCCCGGCACCCTGCTTATTTCAGCCTCGCGTATTCTTGCTTGGTCGCTTCCAGGGCCGCCAGATCGGGATCGGCATTTTTCCACAGCGCGAGGAAGTCCTGATACGCCTGGCGGCTCTTGGCCGCGTCGCCACTTGATGCTGCCGCCCGCGCCAGTCCCAGATGCGCTAGCGGGTACAACGCCGAGAGCGGAGCCTGGCCGCGAGACTCTAGAATCTTCTGGAATTCGGCGGTGGCTTCCATGCCGTTGCCGAGCTTCAGGAAAGCCTGACCGCGCAGGTACTGCGGCCAGAACTCGGCGGCAGCTTCGTAGCGAAGCGTGGGCTGCAAGAGCTCTATCGCCTGGCTCGCGTTGCCGCCTTGCAGCTCGTCCGCGGCGCGGATCACCGGCAGCCAGATGTAGCCGGTCACGCTGTCCTCAGGGTAACGCTTATTCAACTCCTCAACGAGGGACTTCACCTGATGGGTCTCACCGCAGAGCGCCAGCGCGAGCGCCGCGCGAGGGAGCGAGGCGCGACCGCGTTCGAGATCCAATCCCTTCATCGCGTCAATCCGCGCTCGTAAGCAATCTCCCAGCGCGGCGGCCCGGAGCGCCTGCTCGGTCGCAAACCTGGCGGCCACTTCCTTGGTATCGCCGCGCGCGGCCAGGTCCATCGCGCGCTCTGAAAACTCCTCTGCTTTCTGCCAGCGCCCGGTAAAGGCCGCCGCACCGGTCTGCCAATCAAGGGCCGCATACTCATCCGGCTTACCCGTCGCCCAGTGAGTCTGTTGCTCCATCCCTGCCGGATCGCCATTGATGAAGGCAATCTCGTAAAGGAGGGAGTGAAATACTGTCGCATCGAGCTTTTGCTGAAGCGCTTCCCCGAGGGCCTCTCTGGCTTCGGCGAAACGATTGAGACGGACGAGCGCCCATCCCAGGGCCCCGTGTGAGGGGGCAAAATTGGGGTTGAGGCGGATGGCCTCACGGGCTTCAGCGATCGCCTGGTCGTATTGCCCGATCAGATTGTGCGTTCCGCCAAGGTCGGTCGGCCCTGCCCCCTCCCGTGGGTACATCCGCTTTAGCAGCATGAGCACTTCGATCCGCTTTTCCAGATCCCCGGTGGCAAAGGCGTGATAGAAATTAGTGATTCTGAGCTTCTCATATTCGCTCACCCGATCCCGCAATGCATATCCCCTTTCCGCATACTCAGCGGCCAGTCCGGGCCGGCCGGTGACCCAGTGGACCACCGACAAGACGCTGTAAGCGTGGGCGAAGTCGGGGTCGAGCTCCACTGCGCGTTTATAAAACGGGATCGCGTCCATCTGTCTGCCGCGGGACGACTGCTCAATGCCCAGAGACCAGGCCTTGAGCGCCTCCAGATTTGAAGTCGTGGCTTCCACCAGCGGCTTGTCGAATCGCTGGATCGAGCTCAAGTTTTCGCCCAGCTTTTCGCGCAACCCCGTCGCCGTCCGCGAGAGCGCCTGCAGCACCTGCTCACGGCTATCGGCTTCGGCCTGTTCGTGCGCCAGCGTCTCGCCACTCTGGCCGTTGATGGCTTCGAGCGTGATCACGTAATGGCTGCCGAGGGGCGCAATGGAGCCGGCGATCCAGGCTTTGAGGTTTTGCCTTACGCAAATCGCGCGCGCGATCTCTCTTGTCACTCGCTCGTCGGGCGGGAGCCTCATCAGCGCCAGCTCATGCCGCACCCGAGCTTCGGGGAAGAGGCTCAGAAACGGCGACTGCTGCAATTGCACCGCCAACCCTTGCTTTAGCGTGTCGTCAAAAATCTCGTCACCGGTTTTGTTCTCGAAATCAGCCAGCAGGATGGTGTCTTTGTCAGTCAGCGCTGGTTGGCGTTTGAAGTAGAAGAAAGCACCGGCGGCCACGAGGAACGCGGCCAGCGCAATCACCACGCCGAGCCGGTGGCGCCTCATCTCGCTCACCAGGTACTCCGCGCTGGAAGTCGTCGGCGTGGCTGTTCTATCGCCCGTCTGAGTTGCGGGCGCCTGCCTCGTCCCACCACTTGCCTGCTGGCTGCTCCTGGCGGCCATCGTTCCGCCACCTACATCGGGCTGCCCGGCGCGCTCCCGTTCCAACCGTTGTTTCAGCCCTTTCAAATCCAGCGCCAAGTCCTTCACCCCTTGGTAGCGTTCCTCTCGATCTTTCGCCAGCGCCTTGCGAACGATCCATTCCAGCGCTTCCGGAACTTCGCGGGAGTAGCGCGCCAGGGGCGGCGGCTCCTGATTCAGGATCTCGGCGATGATTGCACCGGCCGTTGTTCCCTCGAACGGGCTGCGGCCGGCTATCATTTCGTATAGCACCACGCCCAGGCTGAAGATGTCGGTGCGACGGTCCGCCCCCAACCCGCGCGCTTGCTCCGGCGACATATACCCCGGCGTGCCCAAGACCGCTCCGGCGCCCGTGTTCACATGAGCCGCCGTCGGCGCTTCGCTATCAAGGGGAGCAGGCGATGATTCAGTCAGTTTGGCCAGGCCGAAGTCGAGGACTTTGACCAGCCCGGTAGGACGCAGCATGATGTTTTCGGGCTTGATGTCCCGGTGGGTGATCCCCGCCGCGTGAGCCTCGGCGAGCGCGTTGGCGACTTGCGAGGCGACATCGAGCGCTTCCTGCAGCTTCATCCTTTCGCCAGCCATCCGCTGCCGCAGAGTCTGCCCTTCGATGAACTCGGTGACGATGTAGTAGGCTCCTCCTACCTGCCCAATCTCGTGAATGGTGAGAATGTTCGGGTGGTTGAGTGCCGAGGCCGCCCGGGCCTCCTGCTCAAAGCGCTTCGCTCGCTCCGGTTGGCGCGTCGGCTCGGTTCTCAGGAGCTTGAGAGCCACCTTCCGGCCCAATCGGCTGTCCTGGGCCAGATAGACCTCCCCCATGCCTCCGCGGCCCAACGCTCCGAGGATGCGGTAAGCTCCGAAGCGTTGTCCGACGACAAGCGCGGGACGAATGGCGGGTTCCGATTCGAGTGGTGGAGAGGCGAGAAAGCTCCCTTTGTTCTCGTGCGCCAGCAGGAGCGTTTCCACCTTGCGGCGAAGCTCGGCATCCCCGGCGCAGGCCCCGGCAACGAATCGCTGGCGCTCCGAACCCTCGCGCCCGATCGCCGTCTCGAAGATCGCAAGAGCGCGTTTTTCTAGATCGGTCGACATGGAGCGCTCACCCTCTCCCGAGCTCATGGTAGAGCCACCCCCGGGCCGCTTGCCAATCCCGCGCCACCGTCGCGGTCGATGTTCCGAGAGCTTGGGCAGTCTCCTCCACCGTCAGTCCTCCAAAGAAGCGAAGCTCCACCACCCGGCTCTTTCGGGCGTCCAGCGATTCGAGTCGGCGAAGCGCCTCATCCACCGCCAAAATCTCTGTGGCTTTCTCCCGAGAGACGACGGCGGCTTCATCGAACGCCACTCGGTGCCAACCACGCCCGCGTTTTCTCCGCTGTAGCGAGCGCGCGTGATCCACCAGGATGCGTCGCATGAGCCCGGCCGCCACACCGAAGAAGTGCGACCGGTTCTCCCAGCGCACCTTATCCTGGCCCACCAGGCGAAGGTAGGTTTCGTGAACGAGATCCGTCGTCTGGAGGGCATGACCCGGCCGCTCGCGGCGCAGGTAGCGATGCGCAAGGTGGCGAAGCTCTTCGTAGACGAGCGGGACGAGACGATCGCGCGCCCCCTCGTCCCCTTCCTGCCAGGCCCAAAGGAGCTCCGCGATCACCCGCGATGGTACGGCGGGCATAGCTCCTCCCCGAGGCAATAGCTAATCGAGCGCATCTTACCACGCTCGATCGCCAAGGAACCACCTGAGAACCCGCGAACCGGAACCCGAGCACCGGCTCTCCGCTTCAGTCCTCCGGCACCAGACGCTTCAGCTCCTCGTGCCAGTTCTGCACGATGACGATCTGGGCCGGTGGGGCGTCGCCGTCGCTTTCGACGTCTTTGACCATCAGAAACCGCCGGCCGTCGGGCGACACGTCGTACGTTCGGCCGGCCGCGCCGGCCACGTAGTCTCCCTCGATCACCATCTCGGGCCGGCCGGCGCTGAACCCGGCGGTCGTGTCGAGAATGGGTACGGCCATGACCGTACCCGGCGCCGCGAGATAGAAGAGCTCACGGCCATCGCGGCTCCAGAGCGGACGCGTGCCTCCCGCGGTGGAGACCTGCCATCGTCCGGAGCTTACGTCCGGAAAGGGACGCACATAGATCTCATCGCGACCCGACTCATCGGATTCATAGGCGAGCCAGCGGTCGTCGGGAGAAACCTCCGGGTTGAATTCGTCGAAAGACGGGGCGCCCAGCAGGTAGCTCGGCTCGCTCTCGTTTCCGAGCTCGAGAAGATGGATGTCGCATGGGTAAGTAGTCTCTGACAGGAGCAGGTGCCTTCCATCGGGCGAGAACGAGCGCGGCCAGAGGAGACGTTCCGCAGCCTCGGCGAGAGGCTCTGGTGTCCCCGAACCATCCGCCCTCTGCCAGTAGACCTGCCGCTCCTGAGCAAACGCCAGTCGTGTGCCATCGGGCGTCCAGACGGGAGCGCCACCCGTGCCGCCGAAGGTGAGTCGCGCCAGCGTTTCACGCGCCAGGTCCCAGATCCAGACGTCGTTCTCGCGTTCCCGGATCTCGACGGCGACACGCGAGCCGTCCGGGGACAGCCGAACGTAGCGATACGTGTGCGGCGGCATGTCAATCGCCTCCTCGCCGCCCCGCCGGTCCACCCAGACCAGCGTCCGTGGGGCGTATGCAGACGCTCCACCGGGGATGTAAACGAGGGGGCCATCGCCGGCGATCGCCATCTGGACGGCGCCGCCGCTCTCGACGCGAACCCCTGGCTCGACCACGGCCGCGGTGCCGGTCACCTCCAGGCGATTGAGATCGAAGCGGGTGGCCCACACGTCGCCGCCGCGGACGAACACGAGGTGTCCCGTCGGTACGTACCGGCCGGCAGCACCACCTGAAATCAATGTCCGGCTCGTTCCGGTTTCCAGGTCGAGAAGCACGATATCTCCGCCATCCGGCTTGGGGAGCG
>Ga0299906_10004511_pt1 | contig 11397 bp, 9 predicted proteins | sample RVTome_14_FD_200259 | JGI IMG/M metagenome (GOLD analysis project Ga0299906, IMG submission 200259) | Soil microbial communities from uranium-contaminated site in the Upper Colorado River Basin, Wyoming, United States - RVT145D125 (version 2) ... | reverse complement strand
CTACGACCCGGAGGGGAAGCGGCTCTTCGTCACCGGCAAGCTCTGGTCCCACGTCTACGAGGTGGAGCTGCGGCGGGCCGCCTCGCCCTAGCCGTCTCCTTCAGCCAGCGCTCCACCTCAGGGCTCTTCGCCACCCCGCCCCCCACTTCCCGGGCCCCTCCACGCGCCGAGGATCAGCCCGGAGGCCAGCAGCGAGACCAGGTGCCCGCCGGTGTCGATGGCCAGGAGCAGGGGCTTGTCCTGCCAGGTCCACTTCCCGGAGTGGGCGGGCAGAACCATCAGCAGGGCGAGCAGCAGACCCCACTTCATCCCCGCGGCGGCGCCCGACTCCCCCGATGCCCGGAGCACGAGCGCCAGGCCGAGCGCCATCAGGAAGTTGAAGACGAGGCCGATGATCACCTTGTCCGCCTCGAACTCCCACTCCGGTGGCGTTCCGGTCAGCTCCGCCCACTTCAGCCCGAAGGCGCTGTACCACGCCACGCTGACCGCCCAGTTGGCGACCATCGCCGCGAAGACGGCCCGCTAGTGGATCCCACGTTCCCTGCTCACGCTCACCTCCTGCACTCTTCGTCCGGGAGCCGGCCGGTCCCCGGCCCGGCCCGGGCCCGGTCCGCCAGCCGGCCCAGGAAGTAGACCCAGCCCTGGCGGTGCCGTTCGGCGAGCGGTTCCGGGAGGCGGCTGTGGACCAGCCGGAGCCGCGTGACGCCGCCGCGCTCCTCCAGCTCGATGACGACGTGCGTGCTCCCGGGAGGCACGTCCAGCCCGCCCTGCTCCCAGCCGTAGGTGAACGCGAGGCGCCGGGGTGGCTCCAGCGACGTGAAGCGGCCGCTCATGATCGAGCCGTCCTCGTGGCGCCAGCGCAGGCGGCCACCCACCGCCGGCTCGCACTCGGCCTCCACGGCCATCCACTCGAGGAGCCCCCGGGCGTCGGTGAGGAGCCCGAACACGGTTTCGATCGGGGCCTCGATCTCCAGCTCCTGCTCGACCAGGACTTCCCCGGTCATCGCCTGCTCCCACGCCGGCTGCGCGACTCGGCCGCGCGCTTCAGGGAGCGCAGGCGGTCGCCCCAGAACCCGTCGAGGAAGGTACGGAGCTTCGCGATCTCCTCGAGGTTCGCGCGGTAGAGGCGGCGGTTCGCGTCGGAGCGGACCAGCACGAGGTTCGCCCGGCGCAGCACCCGGAGGTGCTGGCTGGCGGTGGGCTGCCGCAGCCCCGCCGAGCGCGCCAGCTCGCCCACCGAGCGCTCGCCCCGCGCCATCGCGCGCAGCATCGTCTTGCGGGCCGGGTGGGCCAGGGCGCGCAGTGCCTCCATACGATGAGTAGAATATTCGAATCATCATATGTACGTCAACCGGGCAGCCCTGGGGTCGCGGGGGGGGCGCCCTACGGAACGGAAAGCTCGACGTGGGCGGGCTGGTCGCGGTCGCACACGAGCCGGCCCTCCGACTCGAACAGCTCGACCACCTGGATCGAGCTTCGGCGCTGCTCCGGGCCGTCGGCGGCGGCGTCGGGGCCGGTCCGGCCCGGATGCGTGAAGTAGAAGAGGAACGCCCGGTCGCCGCTGACCACGACGTCCGGGTGCTGGCCGATCACGCCGTCGTCCCGGCCGCGGCCGGGGCCCGCCAGCAGGTTGCCGCCGCCCTGGCGGGTCCAGTGGAGCGCGTCCCTCGAGCGATAGACGGCGAGGCCCTCCCACACGTCCGTGATCATCCAGTAGGCGCCCCGGAAGCGGAAGACCTTCGGTCCCTCGCCGGGTTGGTCTCCGACCACCTTGCCCCGGTCGGTCCACGTCGCCAGGTCGGGGCTGTCGGCGTAGTAGATCGACTTGGAGTCGCGCTCGTTGTTGTACCAGAGGCGCCAGGTGCCGTCCTCGAGCTTCAGCACGCACGCGTCGATCACCCGGTCCGAAGCCAGCTCCAGGGGCCTCGGGTCCGCCCAATGGCGGAGGTCGCGGCTCGTGAGGTGCACGATCGAGCGCGGGTGCTGCCAGTCCTGGAACACACCGGGCACGACCGTGAGGAGCATGTGGTGCGTGCCGTCGGGAGCCGTGAACACCTCGGGTGCCCAGTGGGTTGGCTCCGGACCCGAGATGCCATCGGGAAGCTCGACCGCCGCCGTCCCGGCGTACTCCCAGGTGAGGCCGTCGTCGTCCGACTCGGCGATCCCGATCCGCGTGCCGTGGACCCAGGAGACGCCGTCGAGGCCCGGCGCCGTGGCTCGGCGGTTCGTGTAGAGCATCCACCAGCGGCGTCGGTCGGGATTCCAGATCACCACGGGGTCGGCAGCGCCGTCGTAGATCGGGTCGCGGTAGAGAGGCTTGTCGGCCATGGGCCGGGGCAGCGGTCCGTCGGGGACCGGAACGCCGAAGGCCGGGGTCCCGTCGGGCCGCCAGGAGATCGGCTGGGCCCGGGTGTGGCGGTCCGGGTTCTGTAGCGGGTCGCCCTCGATCTCGCGGTAGCTCCGGGCGTGGTAGACGAGGATGTCGGTCTTCCCGTCGGGCGAGGTCGTGAAGCTGTTGTGGCCGGGACCGTACTGGCCGGTGACGCTCCAGGTGGCGAACACCGGGCGCGGCGACTTGGCCCAGGACGCGGGGTCCAGGAGGTCGGCATCGGCGTCCGCGGTCAGCAGGCCCAGACAGTAGTTCGCGTCGGTCCCGCTCGCCGAGTAGGTCATGAACACGCGGCCGTTCCGGGTCAGCACCGCGGGTCCCTCGTTGACGAGGAAGCGGATCTGCTCCCACTCGAGGTCGGGCTTCGTCAGCCGCACCTGGGGGCCCGCAATCGACCAGGGCGTGTCCATCTCGGCCAGGTAGAGGTTCGTGTTGCCCTCGATCTCGGGGTCCTTCTGCGCCCACGCCAGGTAGCGCACGCCGCGGTGCTCGAAGGTCGTGGCGTCCAGCGAGAAGGTGTCCCACTGTGTGCGGATCTGGCCCTTCTCGACCCAGGTCCCCTCCAGGGGGTCGGCCGAGGCGTTCTCCAGCACGTACATCCGGATCGCCCAGATCGCGTCCGCCCGACCGGCCGCGAAGTAGACGTACCACTTGCCGTCGATCCGGTGCAGCTCCGGCGCCCAGATGTGCCAGCTCATCGGGCCCTGAACGTGGCGCCTCCAGATCACCTCGGGTGCCGCCGAGCGCAGCTCGTCGAGGGAGCCCGCGCGGCGCAGCTCGATGCGGTCGTACTCGGGGACGGTGGCGATCAGGTAGTAGGCGCCCTCGTGAAGCGTCACGTGGGGGTCCGCCCGCTGCTCCACGAGCGGGTTCGACCAGCTCCGCGCCGCGCGAGCGGGCGCGGCGAGGATTGCGCAGCAGGCCAGCAGCAAGCCCACGGAGCGCACCACGGTTACAGGGGCTCCGCGACGACCAGGGCCAGCAGCACCACGAGCAGCACGAGCAGCGCGACCTTCAGCGCGCGGCCGCCAGTGCCTCCCCCCGCCAGTCCACCCTCGAGGCGCTCGGCCTGCTCCGCGAGGCTCGCCAGCTCGGCGCCGCCGAGCGAGCTGACCGCCTCCTCCGCCCGCTTCAGGTCGAGTCCCAGGCCGCCGGCGAGAGCCGCGACCTCGGCGTCCCGCATCAACCCGAGCACGACGGACCGTGACCGCTCCTCGCTCTGCAGCCTCTCCTCGACGGCGCGGTCGAGCTCCGCGGGGGACACCACCGAGGACGCGTCCGCGGAAGCTGCGGACGTGCCGGGGGCAGCCAGGAGGGCGACCACAAGACCGACGGCACACAGAGCGCGGGCGTCTTTGGCCATGTCTCTCCTGTGTCGAGGCAGTGTCCGCGATGCTAACCCGGCTTCCGCCCTGCGGGCCAGCCCGCGGCCGGTTGACCCGCCAGAGCCTGTCACCTAGGCTCGCTGGCCGTGACCACGGAGCCGACGCAGCCGAATCGTGGAGAGAAGCGGCTTTCTCCTGCCGCGGTCGTGTTCCTTGCCAGCCTCGTCGGCCTGCTGCTCGAGCTGGCGCTGATCCGGTGGGTGTCCAGCGAGGTTCGCGTCTTCGCCTACTGCAAGAACCTGGCCCTGGTCGCGTCCTTTCTCGGTTTCGGCAGCGGCTGCCTGCTCTCCCGTCGCCCGCTGAGGGCAGCGGGACCCCTCTTCGGGTTGCTGCTACTCGCCATGCTCGTTCGCCTCCCCTGGCACTGGCTGGACGAGTTCGGCCCGCGCCGGGTTACCGAGATCATGGCTGCGATGTCGGGCTTCATGGCTTTCCAGAATGTCGGCGCGGTCTTTCCGGACTGGAGCGCGTGGATGCGCCTGGCGTTCGCCATCAGCTGGACGGCGGCGCTGTTCTTCGTCGTCGCGATCGTCATCATCCCCTTCGGACAGTGGGTGGGCGCGGCGATGGCGCAGATCCCGCGCTCGCTGTGGGCCTACTCCCTGAACGTAGCGGGGAGCCTCGCGGGGATCCTGCTGTACACCGCGCTCACGGCGGCGTGGATGCCGCCGGTGGCCTGGTTCGTCCCGGCCGTGCTGTGCTGCGCGCTGTTCGCCAGCGACCCCTTCGAGCGGCGACAGATCCTCGCGATCAGCACCGCCCTCCTTCTGGTCTTTCTCCCCGACGACTCGCCGGAGCGGCGGGACATCTGGTCGAGCTACCAGAAGCTGACCCTGGTGAGAGGCGACCACGTCGTGGTGAACAACACCGGCTACCAGACCATGGACGTGCAGCAGAACGCCGTCGTCGACCGGATCAGCATGCCCTACTTCGTGCGCAGCCCTCCGGGAGACGTGCTCGTGGTCGGGGCCGGCACCGGAAACGACGTCGCGGCCGCCCTCGTCGCCGGTGCCCGGTCCGTGGTGGCGGTGGAGATCGACCCGGCCATCTTCGACCTGGGTCGCCGCCACCATCCCCAGGCGCCCTACCGCGATCCCAGGGTGCAGGTCGTGATCGACGACGCGCGTCACTACCTGAAGACGAGCGCGCGGAAGTTCGACCTCATCGTGTTCAGCCACCTCGACGCTCACACGGTGTTGTCCTCGTTCACGAACGTGCGCCTCGACAACTACATCTACACCGTCGAGGCCTTCGAGGAAGCTCGGCTCCGGCTCGCTCCACGGGGCGTCCTGTACCTGGCGTTCTTCTCGCAGAGGCCCTTCATCACGGACCGGCTCTTCCGGAACCTGACCCTGGCCTTCGGCCACCCTCCGGTCAGCCTCGACGAGCGGCTCCCCGAGGGGACCCCGCCCGGTTGGCAGTGCATCCAGTTCCTGACCGGGGAGGCGGAAGTGCGCGGCGAGCTGACCCGGGCCGAGACGCTGTGGCAGAGCTTCCCGTCCGTGGACCTCTCGGCCACGTCCGTCAACCCCTCGACGGATCGCTGGCCGTTCCTGCCCGTGCGTAGCCGCGAGATCCCGCCCCTCGTGGTGCTCATCTCCGGGGTGATCCTGGTGCTGTCGGCTGCTTTCGCCTGGGGGGCGCGCCCGGCGGGGGCGCGCTTCGACCGCAAGGTCTTCTGGCTCGGCGCCGCCTTCATGCTGGTCGAGGTGCACAACGTCTCTCGCCTGGCCCTGGTGTTCGGCACCACCTGGAAGGTGAACGCCTGGGTCATCGGCACCGTCCTGAGCGTGATCCTGGCGGCCAACGGGGCGTGCGCTCTCATGCGGCGCAGGGGCCACGGCGCCGGCCGCCTCACCGCGCTGGGCCTCTTCGCGAGCCTGGCGGCGGCCTACCTCGTGCCGGTGGGGGAGTTCGCCCGCCTCGGCCTCCTCGGTGGCCTGACCATCGCGCTGATCCTGACGCTGCCCATCTTCTTCGCGGGGCTCGTCTTCGCCGATGCCTTCTCGAGCAGCCCCACGCCGAGCTTCGCCCTGGGCTGGAACGTCCTGGGCGCCGTGGTCGGAGGCATGGCCGAGAGCGTCTCGTACGTCATCGGCATCCCTGGGCTGGTCCTGGTCGCTGCTGTCTTCTACGGTCTCGCCCTGGCACCCGGCCGGCTCACGCTCTCGAAGCAGCCCGTCCCCGTCGGCGCGTGAAGGGACGGCCGGCGCCGCTGGCGATCGCTCATCGGTCGTTCGCGCCCACCTCGTACGCCCAGACCGTTCCGCCTTCGTGGATGAAGAGCCGGCCGTTCGCCAGGACGGGATAGGTCCAGGCCTTCGCCTGGCCCATCTCGGGGCGATCCGGCGGGCTGAAGCGCACCAGCTCCTCGTACGCGTCGGGCGTCGCCTCGACCAGGGCGAGGTCGCCGTTCTCCCCGTGCAGGACCAGCAGGCCGTCAGCATAGGCCGCCGAGACCGGCCCGATCGAGCGATCGGCCCAGGCCTGCTCCCCGGTGAGGTAGTCGAAGCACGCGAAGGCGTTGCCGGCCGTGCCGTAGAGGTGGCCGTCCACCCGCAGCACGCCGCCCACGTTGGACGGCAGCTTGTCGCTCGCGTGCACGGGGGTCACGGCCCACGGATCCGTCCCGCTGTCCAGCTTGATCACCCCCGCTCCTCCGCGGAACGACCCGGCGTAGACGTGCCCCCGATACGCGATCGGCGTGGGGATGACCGCGGGGGAGCTCTTGGTCTGCCCCTCGTAGCGCCACAGCAGTCGCCCCGACTCGGGCTCGATGCCGACGAGGCCGCCGCTGAGGTATCCGACGTAGTGCCGGACGCCCGCCGACTCGTCGACGATGATCGAGGCGTAGCCCGCGGCGCCGCCGTCGGGGATCGCGCGCTTCCAGGCGACCTCCCCCGTCAGCTTGTCCAGTGCCAGCACCGTGGCCTCCGTCCCTCCGGGGGAGACGACGACCCGCGGCCCGTCGACCAGGGGCGACTCCGAGTAGGCCCAGGTCCCGAGGACGCCGCCGAACTCCTTCCGCACCTGGCGCGACCACCGGATCTCGCCGGACGCGGCGTCGAGGCAGGCGAGGTCGCCGTCGGAGCTGAGCGCGTAGACGCGGTCGCCGTCCGCCGTGGGAGTCGACCGAGCGCCGGGGTACGAAGGATCCTGGTCGGGGGCGCCCACCCGCCCGAAGCGACGCTGCCACAGCTTCGAGCCGTCGTTCGCGTCGAGAGCCACCACGGACTCGTCCATCCCGTGGTTCACGATCAGGAACAGCCGGCCGTCAGCGATCGACGGCGTCGAGTGCCCGCTCCCCAGACCGTCGACGCGCCAGGCGACGGGCGGGCCGGTCTCGGGCCAGCTCCGGGACAGGGAGATGTCGGGTGCGTGCCCGTCCCGGTGGGGGCCTCGCCACTGCGGCCAGTCGGCGGCGGCCAGTGGCACGGCCAGCAGAAAGGCTCCCGTCACGAGCAGGCTTCGATCCGGTCTCAGCATTCCATCCTCCTGGCGCGAGCGAGAGACGCCTCGCCCGGCCCCCGACCAGGATTCTAGCTTTGTCCGTCCGGGACGGGAGCGGCAGGGCCGGTCAGTCTCCCCGAAGCGCCAGCACCGGCTCGATCGACATGGCGCGACGCGCGGGGAAGTAGGCAGCCAGCGCCCCGACCACGGCGAACGATAGCGCGGCCCCCAGGTACGTTGGCGGGTCCACGGGAGTGATGCCAAAGAGCAGGTGCTCGAGGTAGCGCGTCGTGACCAGCGCCAGGCCGATGCCGATGCCGATCCCGGTCAGGGTGAGCCTCAGGCTCTCCCCGAGCACGAGTTTCATCACCTCGTTGCGCTGCGCACCGATCGCCACGCGAATCCCTATCTCTCGCGTCCGCTGGGATACCGAGCAGATCACCGCGCTGTGGATGCCCGCGAGCGCGAGCAGGAGGCTGAGCAACGCGACCACGGCCACCAGAGCGGCGTTGAGACGCGGCCGCGAGACGCTCCGGGTGACGATGTCCTCCATCGGCGCCGCGTTGAAGACGACCGCGCGCGGTTCCATGGCGCGTACGGTCCGCTCGAGGTTTGGCAGTATTGCGCGCGCTCCGGCGCCCAGCCGCAGGGCGTAGTACGCGCCGATCGGGAACAACGGCGGCCCCGGCTCGCCCCCCCACTGCCGCGCATCCACGAAGAACTGGGGCTCGGTGGGACGCTGAGGGCCAAACTGCCGTACGTCACGCACCACCCCCACGACCCTCCACGCCTCGGGCGAAGCGCCGACGTAGACGAGCTGCTCGAGCGGATCCGCGCCGAAGAGGGCGTCACGCGCCAGGGCCTCGTTGACGAGCATGACGCGCGGTGCGCCCGCGGCGTCGCCTTCGCGGAGACCGCGGCCTGCCAGTACCTCGACCCCCATCGCCCTCAAGTAGTCGCGGCTCACCAGCCGGGCATCCGCTCCACCTCGACCGGGCTCGCGCGCCGGATCCGGCGTCCGATACAGACGCGCGGTCTCCTTGAGAGCGACGAGGGGCAGCTGGTTCGCGTAGCCGGCAGCCAGCACGCCGGGCGTCATCGCGAGGCGTGCCACCAGCCCCTCGGCGAACTCGCGCTCGCGGGGCTCCGTGTAGTGCTCTGTCGGCAGGGAGACCTGGAACGTCACGACGTTTCGGGCGTCGTAGCCGCCATCCACCCGGGACATCCGGACGAAGCTGCTGGTCAGGAGGGCCCCGCTGACGAGGAGCACCAGGACGAGCGCGACCTCGACGACCGTGAGTGCGTTTCCAGCGCGCAGGCGCCGGCCGGAGCCGAGGGACCAGGATCCGGGACCGTCCCCTCGCTGCAGTACCTCGACCAGCGCTCTCGGCGGCTCCCGCAGCGACGAGGCCAGGCCGAAGACGACTGCGACGCCGACGCTCAGCGCCAGCGTGAACAGCAGCGCGGATCCATCCACCGCCAACGTTTCGAGCCGTGGGAAGCTGTGCGTCCCCAGCGCGCCGAGGTCGAAGCGATGGTCCGTCGCGGCCAGCACTCGGAACAGGCGCACGCCGACCGCCGCGAGAAGGAGCCCGGCGCCGCCGCCGAGCCCGGCCAGCAGCACGCTCTCTGCGAGTGCCAGGCGAATGATGCGAGCGCGGCTCGCACCCAGCACGGAGCGTATGGCGATCTCGCGTCGTCGCCGGACGCCGCGTGCGACCATGAGGTTCGCGACGTTGGCGCACGCGATGAGCAGCAGGCACAGCGCCGCGCCACCCAGGGAGGTGAGCGCGTCCCTGACGGGAGACACCAGGTCCTCCAGCTCGCCGGCGAGCTCGTAGCTCGCGGCGGGGCCATCTGCGGTCTCACGAAGCTCACGAACGAGCGGAACAATCTCGGACGCCGCCGCCTCCAGGGACACACCGTCAGCCATTCTTCCGATGAAGGGCCCCCAGCCGGACGCTGTAGCGCCAGGGCCGGAGGACGGGAACGGCGTCCAGAACTGGGCCTCCCGACTCGGGAACGCGAACTCCTCCGGCAGGACACCGACGATGGTGTAGGGCCTCGCAGCCGGGTCTCCGAGAGCCGCCTCGAGGGTGATGGTCCGGCCGAGCGCGTCCTCGTCGGCGCTGAAGTAGCGCCGCCAGGTGCGCTCGCCCAGCAGGATGGCCCCCGGCGCACCGGAGTCCTCGTCCGCCTCGCCGAGTACCCGCCCGAGCAGCGGATGCGGACCGAGCATCCGGAAGATGGAGGAGGTGACCCGCGCCCCGTGGAACCTCGGCTCTCGTCCGACCCAGTTCGCGAAGACCTCTGCGGCGGCCGCTCCGTGGGTGAGCGACTCCGCACCCGCAAGAAGCTGCCGCCGCTGGGCTCCGTCAAGGCTCACGGGCACCCGGCGGCTCGGGCTCCCATCCGCAGAGGAGACGCGCATCGTGAGCCGCACGAGCCGGTCGGGCTGGTCGTAGGGCAATGGCTCCAGAAGGACCCCGTGGACGACCGTGAAGACCGCGGTGGTGGCGCCGATGCCGAGAGCGAGGGTGGTGACAGCGGCCAGGGAGTGGCCTGGTGCGCGCACGAGCTGGCGTGCCGCATGTCGCAGCTCCTGTCCCAGCCCCGATGTCGGGCGACGGCCCGTCGCGGCCGTCCGGCGTGGCCACGCGGTGAGGTGACGTCGAGCCGCATGCGAGAGCGCGAGCGACGCCTCGCGGCGCAGCCAGCGGCGGGCGGCGGCGGGCCCCTGCGTCCTCTCGAGATGGTCGAGCTCCTCCAGCGTGTCGCCGACCACGCTTTCGCGATCAGCGGCGGGCGTCGTCCAACCGATGATCGACAACCACAGCCGGCTCATCGGAGCGCCTCCAGCTGGCGAGCGCCAGTTGCTCGAGCTCCCCGAGGTGTCGGAGTCATCGGTGCACTATACTCCACATTGTAGATAATATGACGGCTCATTCCTCGGGCCTTCGGTCGACAGCTCGTCGCAGAGACCTGGGAACGCCCGCTGGAGGCTGCAACGGCGGATGGGTCGAGCTGAGCGCCCGCACCGGCCAGCCCTCAGGGCGGGGTGCGATGGTACCCGGGGCGGGCCAGCACGTCGCCGCTGCCGCGCCTGAGCCGCACGTCGAGGGCGTGCCACCCCGGGAAGGCCACGCCCTCGGGGGCGTAGCTCAGCAGGTAGCGCGAGCGGATGTCGTCGAGGACGTCAAGGAAGCGCTCCGGCAGTTCCCGATCCGAGCGAGCCGTCCAGACGCGGCCTCCGGTCGCCCGGGTCACCTCCTCGAGGAACCTGTTCTCCGGCTCCCCCCGCCTACGGGCGACCACGGCGTAGACCAGGATTTCGGACCGCGCGGCGGCCTGCACGACCTGATCCGGGGTCATCCAGCTCAGAGAGTCGAGACCGTCGCTGAAGACCACGACCACGTTGCGGCGGGGGCCGGGCTCGAGTAGCCGCAGGCCGGTGTAGGTCGCGTCCCGCAGGGCGGTGCTTCCCCTCGCCGTCACCGTGTGCAGGGCCCGGCGGACCCGGTCCAGGTCGGGGGTCAACGGCTCGAGCAGTCGGACTTCCTGCTGGAAGACGAGCAGCGCGGCCCGCTCTCCGTCGGGGCCGGGCTGGAGCCCGTCGAGAAAGGCGCCGGCCGCCTCGCGGAGCGCTCCGAGCTTCGAGCCCCCGACGCTTCGGCTCACGTCGAGGACGAGGACGACGTCGATCGGCGTCTCCTCCTCGAGGATCGGCTGGAGGGTCTGGACCCGGCCGCCGTCCCGGACCTCGAAGTCCGCCGCCGTCAGTCCCCGAACCGGTGAGCCGTTCCGGGTCACGAGGGCCTCGACCCGGACGAGATCCACCTCGGATCGGAAGACCAGAGGCTCCTGGGCGGTGGCGCCGGCCGCTGCCAGCAGGCCGAGAAACGCGACCGTCACGGCGCGAACGGCCGCCCGAGCACCCGCTGCCAGAGGCGCTCGATCGCGGCGGTCGCGACGCCATCCGGGCCGAAGGGGTAGGACCACCAGGGATCCGGCTCGCGCGCCGGTTTTCTCGAGTCGAGCAGGCTGGCCATCACGAGCGGGCGAGCCGGGGCAGGGCCCCCCGAGGCTTCGAGAGAGCGCGCCAAGGCCAGCCGGGCGGCCTGGCTCTCTGGCCAGGCCTCGACTGCCCCGCGATAGGACGTGGCGGCGGCGTTC
>Ga0299906_10004510_pt1 | contig 11399 bp, 8 predicted proteins | sample RVTome_14_FD_200259 | JGI IMG/M metagenome (GOLD analysis project Ga0299906, IMG submission 200259) | Soil microbial communities from uranium-contaminated site in the Upper Colorado River Basin, Wyoming, United States - RVT145D125 (version 2) ... | reverse complement strand
TTCGAACTGCATGCGCGTGTGCAGAAGATCATCGAGGCTCGCCGCCAGATGGCGGACGGGGAATTACCCATGGATTGGGGCTTCGCCGAAACGCTGGCCTACGCCAGCCTGGCGGAGGAAGGTACCGGGCTGCGGCTGGTCGGCCAGGATACGGCGCGTGGCACCTTTTTCCACCGCCACACGGTATTGCATAACCAGAAGGATGGCGCAACGTTGTTGCCGCTGGCACACATCAACCCGGAGGTTGACGTCACGGTTATTGATTCCCTGCTGTCCGAGGAGGCCGTGATGGCATTCGAGTATGGTTACGCAACGGCAGCCCCGGAAACGCTGGTGATCTGGGAAGCCCAGTTCGGCGACTTCGCCAATGCAGCGCAGGTCGTCATTGATCAGTTCCTGAGCTCTGGCGAGGCAAAATGGGGGCGCTTGTGCGGCCTGGTTCTTTTTCTCCCGCACGGGTATGAGGGCCAGGGTCCCGAGCATTCCAGCGCCCGCCTGGAGCGCTTTCTGCAACTGTGCTCCGGCGGCAATATTCAGGTCTGTGTGCCCTCCACGCCCGCGCAGATGTTCCACATGCTGCGCCGCCAGATGCTACGCAAGATTCGCAAACCCCTGATCGTCATGACGCCCAAGAGCCTGTTGCGCGCCAAGGCGTCCACTTCGAAACTGGAACTGCTGGAACGGGGCAGCTTCCGTGAAGTCATCGAGGATCGCAGAATCGCGGACGGGAAGTCGGTGCAGCGCGTGGTATTGTGCTCCGGCAAGGTCTGGTACGACCTGGACCTGGCACGGCAGGAAACGGAGAATGACACGGTGGCGCTGGTGCGGGTCGAGCAATTGCACCCGTTTCCAGAGGACCTGTTGCTTGAAAAACTGGCCTTGTACCCGCAAGCCAGCGAGCTCGCCTGGTGCCAGGAGGAGCCTAAAAACCAGGGCGCCTGGTACCAGATTCGGCACCATTTGCAGAACTGCACGAAGCAGGATCAAAGCCTGCACTACACCGGGCGGCCAACTTCTGCCTCGCCGGCCGTTGGCAGTTTCACCGTGCACCAGAAGGAACAGCAGGCGCTGGTCGAGCAGGCATTGAGCATGGGCGCTGGCGACCACAAATAGGGGTTTGACCCCAGGAATACGGAACCAGGATCAGAGGATCACATGAGCAAAGAAGTCAAAGTGCCGGTATTGCCGGAATCGGTTGAAGATGCCACGGTCGCAGCCTGGCACAAGAAGACCGGCGATAGCGTGCGGCGCGACGAGAACCTGGTGGACCTGGAGACCGACAAGGTGGTGCTGGAAGTGCCCGCCCCGGTCAGCGGCACCATCAGGGAAATCACCCGTGAAACCGGCGAAACCGTGACCAGCGGGGAAGTCCTTGCCGTGATCGAAGAAGGTGAGCCCGAGGATGCGGCTGCGGCAAACAGCGGAGATAGTAAGCCCGATGCGGAGGCCGGCGCGGCAGAAACAGACGACGAGGCCGCAAAGCCCACCGCGGAAGAGCGCAAAAGGTCAGCCAGATCCAGCACTGCGACAGAGGTGAAGGCGGACGCGGACAAGCTCAGCCCGGCGACCCGGCGTATTGTGGAGCAGGAAGGCGTTGACCCCGCCGACGTGCCGGCCACGGGCCGTGGCGGCCGGCTGACCAAAGGGGATGTCGTGCAGTTCCTGCAGCAGGGCGGCACGCGCAAGGAGGAGCGGGTGAAGATGACCCGTTTGCGCACCCGCATCGCCGAACGCATGAAGGAAGCGCAAAACACCGCAGCCATTCTGACCAGTTTCAACGAGGTCAACCTGAAGGCCGTAATGGGCCTGCGCGCCAGGTACAAGGAGCAGTTCGAACAGCAACATGGGGTCAAGCTCGGACTGATGTCATTTTTCGTCCGCGCGGCCTGTGATGCCCTGCGCAAGCACCCCATCGTCAACGCCTCCATGGAAGGCGATGAAATCATTTACCACGGCTACCAGGACATCGGCATCGCGGTGTCCACGGAACGCGGCCTGATGGTGCCGGTGCTGCGCGACGCCGGCAGCATGCCACTGGCGCACATTGAGCGCGCCATCCGCGAGTACGCCACCAAGGCGCGCGACGGCAGCATTACGCTCGAGGACCTGCAAGGCGGTACGTTTACCATCACCAATGGCGGCACTTTTGGATCGTTGCTGTCTACACCTCTGCTGAACCCGCCCCAGAGCGCCATACTCGGCATGCATGCCATCAAGGACCGCCCGGTGGTCGAAGAAGGCGAAATCGTTGCGCGCCCGATGATGTATGTCGCGCTCAGTTACGACCACCGCATTGTTGACGGCAAGGACGCAGTACTGTTCCTGGTGGCACTGAAAGACGCGCTGGAAGACCCGGCCCGGTTGCTGCTGAACCTCTGAGGTCGCGCGCTTGAATATCCATACCTTTACTGGAAAAGCATGCGGCCAGGTGTTCTGCAAACGGAACCTGAGCCCATGCGGAGAAATTAATGGCTGAGCAATTTGACCTGGTCGTGATTGGAGGGGGCCCGGGCGGTTACGTGGCCGCCATTCGCGCCGCCCAACTGGGCATGAAAACCGCCTGCATTGATGAATTTACCGGCAAGGATGGCAAGCCCGCCCTCGGCGGCACCTGCCTGAACGTAGGTTGCATCCCCTCCAAGGCCCTGCTGGATTCCAGCAAACACTACTACCACCTGCAGCACCACTACGCCGATCACGGCATCCAGACCAGCAAGCTGAGTTTCGACGTGGCCAAGATGCTTGAACGCAAAGACGGTATCGTCAAGAAGTTGACTGGCGGCGTTTCCGGACTATTCAAGGGGAACAAGGTAACCGCCCTGCATGGAAGGGGTAAACTGGCGAAAAACCAACGAGTTGAAGTGCAATTGCAAGATTCTGACGAAGTTCGGACACTGGAATCTAAATACGTGATTTTAGCTTCTGGTTCTGTGCCGATTGAGATTCCCGGCGTCGCCTTCGACGGCGAGTACATCGTGGATAACGTCGGCGCGCTGGAATTTGGCGAAATACCCAAGCGGCTCGGGGTCATCGGCGCCGGCGTCATTGGACTGGAACTGGGTTCCGTCTGGCAGCGCCTCGGCGCCGAGGTCACGCTGCTCGAAGCCTTGCCCGACTTCCTAGCAATGGCTGACCGGGATGTCGCAAAGCAGGCAGCTCGGGAGTTCAAGAAACAGGGCCTGGACATCCGACTCGGCGCCAAGGTCAAGAGCGCCGAAGTCAAAAAGAGCGAGGTGCTGGTGACTGTCGAAACGGGTGACGGAGAGGAACAGATGCGCTTCGACCGACTGCTGGTGGCGGTCGGGCGCAGAGCCTACACCGAAGGCTTGCTGTCGGACGACTGCGGCGTGGAGCTGACTGAACGCGGTCAGATTAAGGTCGACGACGATTCGAAAACTACCGCGCCCAACGTGTGGGCCGTTGGCGATTGCGTGCGCGGACCCATGCTGGCGCACAAGGCCTCAGAGGAAGGCATTGCCGTGGCCGAGATGATTGCGGGGCACCCGGCTCATATTCATTTCGACACCGTGCCCTGGGTGATCTACACCGACCCGGAAATCGCCTGGGTGGGCAAGGCGGAGCAGGAACTGAAAGAAGCGGGCGTGGAATACCGCGCGGGCTCCTTCCCTTTTGCCGCCACCGGCCGCGGACTCGCGCTGGGACATGCCGCAGGCATGGTCAAGGTGCTGGCCGACGCGGCAACAGACCGCCTGCTGGGCGTGCACATCGTTGGGCCACAAGCGTCCGAGCTGATTGCCGAATGCGTGGTTGCGATGGAGTTCCACGGCTCCGCTGAAGATCTGGCGCGCATCGTACATGCCCACCCCACCCTGTCCGAAGCCGTGCACGAGGCCGCACTCAGCGTGGACAAGCGGGCCATCCACCGCATTAACTAACGCGGCGGGGTGAAACCCTTCGGCGCCGCCAACAAAAAAAACCAAAAGCGCAGCACCAACCCAAAATTGTTACCATCATCTCCACCACACAGAAGACACCCACCGCATGAGCAACATCCCGGATTCGTTCAAGGCCTTCCGCATCCATAACGACAGCGACGGCTACCGTTCCGGCGTCGAACAGGTCTCGATCAATGACCTGGCCGAGGGCGAAGTGACCATCAAGGCCGCCTGGTCCAGCGTGAATTACAAGGATGCGCTGGCGGGCACGGGAAAGGGCAAGATCCTCAAGAAATTCCCGCTGGCCGGAGGGATCGACGTCTCCGGAACAGTCGTTGACTCGCGGGACCCGCGCTATGCGCAAGGCGACAGGGTCCTGGTCACCGGCTGTGAATTGTCCGAATTCCGCGACGGCGGCTACTCCGAATATGTGCGCCTGGCCGCCGAAAGCATCGTGCCGCTGCCGGCAGGATTGACGCTACAAGAGGCCATGGGCCTGGGTACGGCGGGCTTTACCGCAGCGCTCTGCCTGTACCGCATGGAGGCCAACGGTCAAACGCCGAAAGCCGGCCCAATCGTGGTAACCGGCGCCAGCGGGGGCGTCGGCAGCGTCGCCATCAATCTGCTCACCGCCGCCGGCTACGACGTGCATGCCATCAGCGGCAAAGTGGATCACTTTGACTACCTCGAGGAATTGGGCGCTACCCAGTGCATTTCCCGGCATGAGCTCTACTGGGGAGAGCGCCCGCTGGAAACGGCGCGCTGGGCGGGCTGCATAGACACTGTAGGCGGCGACATGCTCAGCGGCATGACCCGGGTCATCAAGTTGTGGGGAAATATTGCCAGTTGCGGCATGGCGGCGGGCATGGCCCTGAATACCACGACCATGCCGTTCATACTCCGGGGTGTCAGCGTGCTCGGCATATCGTCGAATAATTGTCCTCACGACATTCGCGTTACGCTGTGGGACCGGCTGGCAAATGAATGGAAACCGCCGCAGCTCGACCTGATTTGCAGGCAGGCAACAGAGCTGGCGGGGCTGGCGGACGTTTTCGAGAACATGCTGGCTGGTGGCTCCCTTGGCAGAACCGTGGTCAGGCTGGGTGGCGAAAAGTGAATTTAAAGGGATGAAATTCAAGGCACAATGGCGCTACAATGATGGTGCCGGGTTTGAATATAGGGGTATGAACGTGGCCAAAGTGCTGATTGTTGATGACTCGCGGCTGTATCGCTTCAGCCTCCGCAGGCTGATCCAGGAATGGGGGCACGAAGTCTGGGTCGCGAAAAATGGCGAAGAGGCCATCGAAATGGCCCGCGACATCCTGCCGGAATTGATCCTGATGGACATCGTGATGCCCGGCATCAGCGGGTACCAGGCAAAGCGCCTGCTGGCTCGCGACGCAGCCACTTCGCGCATACCCGTGATCTTTATCAGCACCCGTAGCGAAGAAACCGATCGTATCTGGGGTTTACGCCAGGGCGCTGCTGCCTATGTCACCAAGCCGGTGCAACCGGAGTTACTGCAAACGGCAATGACCGAAGCCATGGCGGCCTGAGTACGCGCGTGCCGCACTTGAGCTGCGATCGACCGCGACGATAGCTTCATGCCCATCAAGGTCGGAGACCGCATACCCGACGCCGTTTTGACGGTGATGTCCGAGCACGGCCCGCAGCCGCTGCCAACCCCGGCCTACTTCGCAGGACGAAAAATCGTCTTGTTCTCCGTGCCCGGGGCGTTTACCCCGACCTGTTCAGCCAAACACCTGCCCGGCTTCATCGAACACGCCAGTGAGTTCTTGCAACGCGGCGTGGACGCGATCGCTTGCATGGCGGTCAATGATGTGTATGTGATGAACGCCTGGGGCAAAAGCGCGAAAGCGGATGCCATAGACATGCTGGCAGACGGCAACGGCGAGTTTGCCGCAGCGCTGGGCCTGGAAATGGACGCCACGGCATTCGCCATGGGCCATCGCTCGAAGCGCTTCGCCCTGGTCGCAGATGATGGCGTGATCACCGGGCTGTTCGTAGAAGCACCCGGCGAATTCCGCGTCAGCTCCGCGGAGCACGTCCTGAGCCAGCTTTAAGGCCGGTACACAGGCGCTGCTTCGCCGGCATAACCGAACGCGGCAGCGACCCCTTTACTCGCCCTCGGCTGCTTCCTCTTCACCGGCAACCCGCGCCAGCCCGACCAGGTTTTCTTCCTCGCCCAGGCGGATCAGCGTCACGCCCTGCGTGTTGCGGCCCAGCGTTGAAATTTCCATTGCCGGCGTGCGCACCAGGGTGCCACCATCGGAAATCAGCATGATGTCGTCGTCTGCGGATACCTGTACAGCCGAAACCAGCGGCCCGTTTCGCTCGGAAGTCTGGATCCCGATGACGCCCTGCCCGCCGCGGCCTTGCGCCTTGTGCTCGTCCACCTGGGTGCGCTTGCCGAATCCGCGCTGCGTCGCCGTCAGCAGATCACCCTCGCCCAGCACCAGCATGGACACGACCTGCTGTGCCTCCTGCAGGCGAATACCGATCACACCCCTGGCCACACGGCCCATGGACCGCACATCGGTCTCGTGAAAGCGTATGCACTTGCCCGAACTGGAAAACAGCATGATGTCGCGCTGCCCGTCTGTGATTTCAACGCCGACCAATTCATCGTCTTCGCCCAGGTCAATAGCCCAGATGCCGTTGGCGCGCGGTCTGGAATATTCGGTCAGCGGGGTCTTCTTGACGATGCCCTTGCGCGTGGCAAAGAACACAAATTGCTCGGTGCCATATTCGCGCACGGGCAAGACGGCGTTGACCCGCTCGTCTTTTTCCAATGGCAAAAGGTTGACAATCGGCTTGCCACGGCTGGCATGGCTGGCCTGCGGCAATTCATACACCTTCATCCAGTGGATGCGCCCGCGGCTGGTGAAACATAGCAGCGTGTCGTGGGTGTTGGCCACGAACAGCTTGTCTATGAAGTCTTCTTCCTTCACGCGCGTGGCCGATTTGCCCTTGCCACCCCGGCGCTGGGCCTGGTAGCGGTCCAGGGACTGCGACTTCGCATAGCCTGCGTGGGACAGGGTCACCACGACGTCTTCCTCAGTAATCAGGTCTTCCAGGCTGAGATCAAGACGCTGATCGAGAATTTCCGTGCGACGCGCATCACCGTATTCATCGCGAATGGCCTCCAGCTCCTCCCGGATCACTTCCATCAGGCGGCCGGGATCGGACAGCACTTCCAGTAGGTTACGCACGGTCTGGAGTATCTCGGCGTACTCAGTATTGATTTTTTCCTGTTCCAGGCCGGTGATCCGGTGCAGACGCATGTTCAGAATCTCCTGCGCCTGCGCAGGCGACAGGCGATAGCCGTCTTCCTGCAATCCATACTTGTCACCCAGGTCTTCAGGCCGCGACGTCTGCGCCCCGGCCTGACCCAGCAATGCGCGCGTCAGGCCCGGATCCCAGCGGCGCTCCAGCATGCTGTCCCGGGCCTCTGCAGGGCTCGGCGAGGATTTGATCAGTTCGATCAATTCGTCAATATTGGCCAGCGCGACCGTCAGACCTTCCAGGATATGGGCCCGGTTGCGGGCCTTGCGCAGGTCGAACAGGGTGCGGCGGGTAACCACCTCGCGGCGATGCCGGATAAACGCCTGCAATACTTCCTTCAAATTCAGCACGCGCGGCTGTCCGTCAAACAGCGCAACCATGTTAATGCCGAACACGTTCTGCATCGCAGTGTGCTGGTAGAGGTTATTCAGCACGACCTCCGGAACTTCGCCCCGGCGCAATTCGATGACCACTCGCATACCGTCCTTGTCGGACTCGTCGCGCAGTTCAGTGATGCCCTCGAGGCGCTTTTCCTTGACCAGCTCCGCAATCTTTTCCAGCAAGCGGGCCTTGTTGACCTGGTAAGGCAGTTCGGTAACGATGATCGAGTCCTTACCGTTGCGCTCATCCGTCTCGATGTGCGAGCGTGAGCGGATGTAAATTCGCCCGCGCCCTGTGCGATAGGCCTCGTGGATACCCTGGGCGCCGTTGATGATACCGGCGGTCGGAAAATCAGGGCCCGGCAGGTGTTCCATGATGCCCTCAACGCCCAACTCCGGATCCTGGATCAGTGCGACGATGGCGTTGATTACTTCAACCAGGTTGTGCGGCGGAACGTTGGTCGCCATGCCCACCGCGATGCCCGCCGAACCGTTGACCAGAAGGTTTGGCACGCGGGTCGGCATGACCAGCGGCTCGGTCTCGGTCTCGTCGTAGTTTGGCCCCAGGTCCACGGTTTCGCGATCCAGGTCGGCCAGGATTTCGTGCGCCAGCTTGGACATGCGCACCTCGGTGTAGCGCATGGCCGCCGGCGCATCCCCGTCCACCGAACCGAAGTTGCCCTGCCCATCCACCAGCATGTAGCGCATGGCGAAGGGTTGGGCCATTCTGACGATGGTGTCGTAAACCGCGGAATCACCGTGCGGATGGTATTTACCGATCACGTCGCCAACCACCCGGGCTGATTTCTTATAGGCCTTGTTCCAGTCGTTGCCCAGCACGCTCATGGCGTACAGAACGCGCCGGTGAACCGGTTTCAGGCCATCCCGGACATCGGGCAGGGCGCGGCCGACAATCACGCTCATTGCGTAATCAAGGTAGGACTGGCGCATCTCGTCTTCGAGGTTGACCTGCAGGACTTCCTTGGCGAGTTCAGCCATTAGAGAACAGCACTCCGTTGTTTCTTATATCACGTTGATTATAAAAGGCTTAATGGTGTTTTAAAGGGACCGCGAACAGGCGCCGAAAAACAGCCGGAACAAGTGGTTAATTCTACCATATCCGGGCCCGCGGCGCCGTGCCACGAGCTACCCCCGAAGGGGGGCGCCGGCCCGGCCGGACAGGCCTCTCGCAGCCACCCGCACACAGCGCTCGTTGACCCGGCCGGCAAGCCAAGTATGATGGGCGCCTCACTGGCTTACGGAAGCATGAACGCATGAAGACGCTGCTCAATTTCTGCTGTGCCGCCCTGCTGGCTTCAGGTTTGGCCATGGCGCAGGACGAGGCAACCAACCCGCAGGTGACCCTGCACACCAGCAAAGGCGATATCCGCCTGGAACTGTACGCGCGCCAGGCGCCGACAAGTGTCGAGAATTTTCTGCAATACGCGCGCGAAGGCTTTTACAATGGCACCATATTTCACCGCGTGATCAGCCATTTCATGGTCCAGGGCGGAGGTTTTACCGCCGACATGCAGCGCAAGCCGACGCGGGAGCCGATACCCAACGAGGCCGCCAATGGCCTGTCGAATCAGCGCGGCACCATCGCAATGGCGCGCACGACCGAAACACATTCCGCCACCTCGCAGTTCTTCATCAATGTTGAACCCAATGCCAACCTCGACTACACCGGCACCGAGACTTCGCGGAGTTGGGGTTATGCCGTGTTCGGCCGGGTCCTCGAGGGCATGGAGGTGGTGGATGACATCCGCCTGGTGCCCACCGACGCACGCGACCGGCCGCTGGAAACGGTGCTCATCGAGTCAGTGGAGGTTCACTGAGGGAAGCCGCCTTTCCCATGACCACACTGTTCATTTCCGACCTGCATCTCGACGACTCCCGACCGGAGGCGACCGGGTTGTTCTGTCAACTGGTCGAGGAGGAAGCGCGCCAGGCCGCCGCGCTTTACATCCTGGGGGACCTGTTCGAATACTGGCTGGGCGACGACGTGCTCAGTGACACCGCGCGGCAGGTTGCCAACGCGTTGGCGGGCCTCAGCAAGGCGGGCATGCCAGTGTATTTCATGCACGGCAATCGTGACTTTCTGCTCGGCGAGGACTATGCCCGCCTCTGCGGTATGAAGCTGCTGCCGGAGGAGCAGTGCATCGAGCTGTACGGAGAACCGACGCTGCTGCTGCATGGCGACACCCTGTGTACCGATGACACCGCATACCAGGCGGTGCGGCGCAGGCTGCGCAGTCCGGGGTGGCAGGCCGGGTTCCTGGCGCAGCCGGCGACTGACCGCATTGCGTTCGCGCGCGATGCGATGCAGCAGAGCAAGCAGCACAAGATGAGCGTGTCCATGGACATCATGGACGTCAATCACGATGCGGTAGTGGCCGCGTTTGCGCGCCACGGAGTCCGCGAAATGATCCACGGACACACCCACCGGCCCGCGATCCATGAACTGGAAGTTGCCGGCCACAGGGCCCGCCGCACGGTGCTTGGCGACTGGTACGAACAGGGCAGCGTGCTGCGGGTGGATGAGTACGGCACCGACCTGGCGCAGCTCTGAGTTCCGCCTAAGCGTCTCCCGCCAGCCGCCGTATTTAGAACTCGCTGAACCCGGCACGTCGGCGCGCCGGCCAGTTGAACGGCCCGCGCAGCGGGCCCGCGAAATGCTGTTCCAGCAGTGCCAGCCGGACTTCCAACATGCGGTGGTGCGGGGCCCCGGCGAACCACCCTGCCCTGCCCGTCACGTGATGGTGCCGGTGTTCAGAGATTGCCGATCAACGCGCCGGCGAAGCCGGAGGTCGACAGCTCGGTGGCGCCTTCCATCTGGCGCGCAAAATCGTAGGTCACCCGCTTCTGGCCAACGGTCTTCTCAAAGGCTTTGACTATCAGGGCGGACACCTCGGACCAGCCGATGTAGTCGAACATCATGCAGCCGGAAAACATCAGGGAACTCGGGTTCACCTTGTCCTGGTTGGCGTACTTGGGTGCGGTGCCGTGGGTGGCTTCGAACACGGCGATGTGGTCGGCCATGTTGGCGCCAGGTGCGATGCCCATGCCGCCCACCTCGGCCGCCATCGAGTCGGACAGATAGTCACCATTCAGGTTGGAGGTGGCGATCACATCGAATTCGGCGGGGCGTAGCTGCATCAGCTGGAACATGATGTCGGCAATGCGGTCCTTGATGATGACCTTGCCCTGCGGCCGCTTGCCGTCATGCAGCTTCCAAAGCGCATCCTCGGTAATGGTCTGCTCAGCGAACTCCTCGGCTGCCAGTTCATAACCCCAGTTGCGGAACGCGCCCTCGGTAAATTTCTGGATGTTGCCCTTGTGCACCAGCGTGACGCTTTCGCTGCCATGGTCAATGGCGTACTGGATCGCCTTGCGCACCAGGCGCTTGGTGCCGAAGGCAGAGATTGGCTTGATACCAAGGCCCGCGCCCTCGAAGAACTTCGCGCCCAGTTCCTCGCGCAGAAACTTCGCCAGTTTCTCGTTCTCGGGCGTTCCGGACGCATACTCGATGCCGGCATAGACGTCCTCCGTATTCTCGCGGAACAGCACGACGTCCACGTCCTCGGGGTGCTTCAGTGGCGAAGGAACGCCATTGTAATAGGTCACCGGACGCACGCAGGCGTACAGGTCCAGTTCCTGGCGCAAGGAGACGTTGAGTGAACGGAATCCGCCCCCTACCGGCGTGGTCAGCGGGCCCTTGATCGCAACCACCAGGTCGCGGATCGCATCCAGCGTCTCGGCCGGGAAATAATCCCCGGCATAAATCCCCGCCGCCTTCTCGCCCAGAAACAGTTCA
>Ga0299906_10004509_pt1 | contig 11399 bp, 10 predicted proteins | sample RVTome_14_FD_200259 | JGI IMG/M metagenome (GOLD analysis project Ga0299906, IMG submission 200259) | Soil microbial communities from uranium-contaminated site in the Upper Colorado River Basin, Wyoming, United States - RVT145D125 (version 2) ... | reverse complement strand
GTCGACATAGATGTGCACCGTGCTGAGTGAAATGGTCATGTCCTGTCCTCCTGGGAAACGGTCATGACATCGACTCTACACGTGTGCGGTGGAAGATGCTTCTTCAAAACTGCTCTCGTCCCCCCGCCCCCGGCGCGGCCGGGTCAGCACCATCCTCTGGCAGGCAGGTACGACACGCAGTTCGTCGTGGTTGCGAGCGCGATACCCGCTCGGCGTCTCGCCGACGAGCTCCTTGAACCGAGCGGAGAAGGAGCCGAGGCTCGTGCAGCCAACATCGAAGCAGACATTCGTTACGCTCAGGTCGCCGCGGCGAAGCAGCTCCTTCGCACGCTCAATGCGCCGGGTCATGAGGTAGAAGTACGGCGTCTCGGAGTACGCCTCGCGGAAGCGACGGCTGAAGTGCGCGGTGGACATCAACGCCGTACCGGCAAGCGCCGGAAGGTCGAGCGGCTGCGCAAACTCGCGATCCATCCGATCCCGCGCCTGGCGCAGCCGACGCAGCTCATCGAAGTCGGGCGTGGTCTGCATTCGCACAACCATATCACGGAAGTCAGACCACCATCTGAGTCTCCTACATATGGCGGCCGGCACAGAGACTCAGGCCCCCTCGGCGAAGTGACTGCTGGCTGTGCCCGGTGACGAGCAGCCGACCGCAAAGCGGACCTCGGTGAGGCTGAGGTCACCACGACCCCGCAGCGCAAATGCGCGCTCGATGCGCCGTCCGCGTGGAAGCCCCTTGTCGAGCGCCCCCGCCCGCCGTCGGTAGGCGAGGATTTGTAAGATGGTGAGTGCAAGCCGAGCCATCATTTCCTTTTACGATCGGTCATCAGGTTATCCATGGCTGACGAGGCCAGCGGCCTTGGACCTGGCACCGTGTGCAGGTGGCCTTGTGCCTCTTCTGGATCTTGCCGCCGTGAGCCGAAACCCGTCGCATCGGCCGGGTCTGTGAATCGAAGATCGCCAGGTCACCCTAATCAGGGCAATCCGGCGATCGAAGATGTATGCCAGGTAGCGGGGGTCGGATTCGAACCGACGACCTTCAGGTTATGAGCCTGACGAGCTGCCACTGCTCCACCCCGCAACGCTATTCGATTGTTCCCCCATCAGACTCTTAATGCTACCCGCCACCAGCGGCCCCGTCAAGGGCTGCCCTCTAGCCGCCAAACAGGAGCGCCTGCCAGACTTCCCAGTTGGTCGGCGGCTCGACCGGCTCGGCGTCGTCGGGCGGCGGGCCGCCGGTCACCGGTTCGGCCGGTAGCGGCACGATCAGCCGCTCGCCGGGCAGCACCAGCCGGCCCTGCGACCGGGCCCATTCTTCGACCGCCGGGTCGCTGGTGGCCATCGCCACCTGTGTCTGCAGCGCCTGGTTGGCTAGCTCCAACGCCGCAACCTCGGTCGACAGCTGGCGTGAGTCGCGCTCCAGCCGCCGGGCGTCGGTCATCCGGCGGTTGAGGTCGCCCAGAATCAGGATGGCTACCGCGGCCCCTAACAGCAGCCAGCCTCGGTTGCCCGAACGGCGCGTTCGTCGTGGCTCGTCCATCAGTTGCTCATCTTACCCAAGCGATCAGTGTGCAGCAAGCATGCCATAAACCAACGGCCCCCGGATTGGGGGCCGCCGTTGCATGCCGAAGGTGGGAGTCGAACCCACATGAGCATAAGCTCACTACGCCCTGAACGTAGCGCGTCTGCCATTTCCGCCACTTCGGCTCGGGCGACTCATTGTACCCGATGGTCTTGGTGAGTCAACGCCGCGGCCTCAGTCGATCAATCCGACGTTGCGCCCCACCTTCTCGAAGGCGACCAGCACCTCTTCCAACTGCTCGTCGGTGTGGGTCGCCATGTAGCTGGTGCGCAGCAGTTCGCGCCCTTCGGGCACGGCCGGCGCCAGCACCGGATTGACAAATACGCCGTTGTCAAACAACCCCTTCCAGGCGGCGATGGTGCGCATGGTGTCGCCGATGATGATCGGGATGACCGGCGTCACCGAGCTGCCGGTGTCAAAGCCGAGCGCCTGGTAGCGGGCCCGCATCTGGGCGCCGATCTGGTTGACCCGCTCGATCCGCTCCGGCTCCTCCTGCATCACCTCCAGGGCCGCCAAGGCGGCCGCCGTATTCGACGGCGGCATGCTGGCGCTGAAGATCAAGGCTCGGGCGTGGTGCTTGATGTAGTGGATGACATCCTCATCGCCGGCGATGAACCCGCCGAGCGAGGCAAAGGACTTGGAGAAGGTTGACATGATTAGATCGACGTCATCGGTCATGTTGAAGTGGGCCGCCGTCCCCCGGCCGCCGCCCAGCACGCCCATGGCATGGGCGTCATCGACCATCAGTCGGGCGCCGTACTGCTTGCACAACGGCGCCATCTCGGACAGCGGTGCCAGGTCACCTTCCATGCTGTATAGCCCATCGACCACCACCAGCTTGCCCTTGTCGTCGGGCAGCTTGGACAACACCCGCTCCAGATCATCCATGTCGTTGTGGCGGAAGCGCTTGATTTCGCCCCAGCTCAACATGGCGCCATCGACGATGCTGGCGTGGTCATCCTTGTCCAAGATGACGTAGTCGCCGCGTCCGACCACGGCGCTGATCGTGCCCAGGTTGACCTGCATCCCGGTCGAGAACACCAGGGCGGCTTCCTTGCCGACCCACTCGGCCAGCCGGCGCTCGAGTTCCTCATGCATCTCCAGCGTGCCGTTGAGAAAGCGCGAGCCGGTGCAGCTGGTGCCGAAGCGTTCGATGGCTTCCTGGGATGCCTGCCGCACCTTGGGATGGGTGGTCAGACCCAGGTAGTTGTTGGAGCCGCACATGATCAATCGGTGGCCCTGGTAGGAAGCCACGCTGCCTTCGCTCTCTGTCAAGGGGATGAAGTACGGATAATAGCCGCCCTCTTGGGCTTCCCTGGCGACGGTGAATTCCTTCGTCTTGGCAAAGATGTCCATCAACTGACTCCCTCCGTGCTGCCGTTCATAGGATGACCGCCGGATTCGGCAGCCCGGCGCCTCGCCCAGCGCACGGCGATGTCCATCAGCGGGTAGACGGCCGTGCCCAACCACCCGCTCAACCAATACAAGGCCTTGCCCTCAAACCCCGGAATGATGACATAGGCACCGCGGGCAACGCCGTTCAGGATGGTCCGAGCCGCCTGGTCTGGACTGATGGCCGCCGCGCCCCCGGCCAGCAGTTTGGTTTCGGGCGGTTTGAACTGATTCTCGTAGGCCAGCTGCGGCGTGTCCACATCCGGCGGGAAGACCAGCGAAACCCCGAGCCCGTGCGGTTTCATTTCCGCCCGCAGCGTATCGCTGTAGCCGCGTACGGCAAATTTGGAGGCGCCGTAGGCGGTGTAACCGAACACGCCGAGCAGCCCGGCCAGCGAGGCGATGTTGACAATATAGCCTGAGCCGCGGTCGATCATGGCCGGCAGCAGCGTCTGGGTGACATACACCGTGCCGAAGTAATTGACCGCCATCATCCAATCGAAGACAGCCAGCTCCAGATTCTGCGCATACCCGGGCTTGGCCACCCCGGCGCTGTTGATAAGCAGATCGGGCAGGCCAACTTCGTTGGTCAGGTATTCCAGCGACCGTTCGACCTCGGCCGGCTCGGCGACATCGGCCGCCAGGGTTCCGACCCGCGAGCCTGGCCGGCTGCGGGCGGCGCTAATCGCCTCGGCCGCCTCGTCCAACGGCCCTTGCCGGCGGGCCAGGATCCAGACGTCGGCCCCCTCTCCCGCCAATTGCTGGGCCAGCGCCAGCCCGATACCGCTCGACCCCCCGGTCACCAGCGCCAATTGGCCGTCAAAGCGGCCGCTCACGCCGCCACCTCTCGCGCCGCTTCTTCCAGATCCAGGCTGATGATCTGGCTGGTCGAATCGGCGTTCATGCTGACCCCGTAGACCGCCTCGGCCACCTCGACCGTCTGCCGGTTGTGGGTGATGACGATGAACTGGGTTTGCTCGCTCAGTTCGCGCAGCAGGTCGCAGAATCGGACGACGTTGGCCTCATCCAGCATGGCGTCGACCTCGTCCAGTACGCAAAACGGCGTCGGCGACACCCGCAGCAGAGCGAACACCAGGGCCGAGGCCGTCAGGCTGCGTTCACCGCCCGACAGCACGGCCAGTCCCTGTTCGCGCTTGCCCGGCAGGCGGGCCTCGATTTCGATGCCGCTCTCGTTAGGGTCATCCGGGTTGGATAGCTCCAACCGGGCCGAGCCTCCGCCGAACAGCTGTTGGAAGGTCTCACGGAAGGCGGCAGCGACGGCGTCGAAGGTCTTGCGGAACTCGCGGGCCATGATCACGTCGAGTTCGGCGATGACTTCCTGGACTTGCGATTCAGCCCGGCGCAGATCATCGACCTGGGTCGTCATGAATTCGACCCGCTCGCGCACGTGGTGGTATTCCTGTTGCGCCTCCGGATTGACCGATCCCATGCGGCGCAGCTGGGCCCGCAGCCGCTTGACCTGCGGCTCCAATCCTTCGGGCAAGCTTTCAACCGCCGGCAGGCGCTCGACCAACCCCTCGAGTGGCAGCGGTTCCTGGCCGGTCGTCTCTTCATCGTACTCGTAGGCCACCAGGCCAAAATCATCCTCGATCCTGCGCTGCAGGCCGTGCAGCTCCTCCTCGCGCCGGGCCAAATCGACCTGGGCCTGGGAGTGCTGGTTCTCCACCCGCTGGGCCTGGTAACGCAGTTGGTTCTCACCTATTTCCAGATCCGACCGCTGCTTTTCGGCCAGCCGCAGTTCTTCCTCGGCCGGCTCAACCTGACGCTGCTGCTCCTTGAGCGCCGCTTCGATCCCGTCAGCCTCGGCCTGGGCCGCCGTTAACTCGGCCCGCTTGGCTTCGGCCGTCGCCAGGTTCTCCTGGCGGCGACTGCGCCACTGGGCCAGGTCCTGCTCCAGCGTGGCCAACCGGTTCTGTCGCTCCACCAGCCGGGCCCGGGCCGTTTCCTCGGCCTTCTTGGCGCTCTGCCAGCGGACCTCGAGGTCCGGGTCGACCGTTCCACCGCCGGCCAATTGGCGCTGAACCTCACGCAAGGCCCGTTCCAGGCGGGCGTGCTCCTCGTCGAAGGCCTCGGCCTGGGCCTGGTGTTGCCGGCGCCGTTCATTCGTCTGGGAGAGGGAGGCTTCCAACTCGACCTGGCGTTCTTGGAGCAAGCCAAATCGTTGGGTGTGGCGGTCGGCCTCCAACTGTGCCTGGCGCTGATCGGCCTCAGCCGCCTCGGTTTGTTGGCGTGCTTCGGCCAGCGCCAGCTCGGCCTGCTTGCGGCGCTCTTGCAGCTCGCGTTGCGCCCTCTCGAGCTCTTGCCGGGCCGCCACGAGTTCCCCCCGTTCGGCCTCCAGCTCCGACACCAGACTCGCCAGTTCGGCCTCGGCCTCCAGGTCTGGACCGTCGTCAGGCTCACCGACAATGACCGTGCCGTCAGCGGCGAACAGCTCGCCGTCTCTCGTCACCAGCCTGCTCCCGGGCTGGAGATCGGGCAGCAGCCGCATGGCCGCCTGGCGGTCGGTGACAATCCAGGTCGAGCCCAGTACGCGCTTGACCGCCGCCTCAACCTCCGACGCGGCGCCCAGCACATCGGCCACCGACGCCAGCACCGCCTTCTCCTTGGGCGCGGCCGACGGTTGGTCGGCCTGCGCTTGGTCCCGCGTCAGCAGGACCGTGCGGCCGGGCAGCCCCTGGCGCTCCAAATAGGCCAACGCCTGGCCCATTTCTTCGATTCCCTCGACAACGACGGCGCCGAGCAGCTCGCCCAGGGCCGTCGCCACTGCCTTCCGATAGTCGGCTGGCACTTCCAGCGCGTCCATCAGCCGGCCGAGGCTTGCTGGCAACTCACCGCGGCGTGCGGCTTCCAACAGCTGCTCTAGGCCGGCCTGCGACGACCTGGCCTCGCGGGCGGCCTCCAGCCTGGCCTGCGCCCGCGCCAAGTCGGACTCAACCCGGGCCAGCCGGCCGGCCGCCGTTTCCATGTCGCCGGCCAGGCTCCGCCCTTCGGCTTCCAACCCAGCCAAGTGCTGGCGGCCGGCTTGCCATTGACCTTCGGCGCGCTCCAAGGCGGCCTGGGCCTCGGCCAGCTTGTCGGCCGCTATCTCGGCCGCGGCTTGCGATTCCTGGCGGGTTTGCTGGGCCTGGTCGAGCTGGGACTGAGCTTCAACCAGCTGGCTGTCCCAGGCCGCCTGCCGCGTTTCCCAGGAGGCCCGCCGCCCGGCCAGCGCTTCCAGCTCACGCCGCTGGGCCTCGGCCGCCTGCTCCAATTGGCTGCGGTCGCGCAGGGCCGGCGAACCGCCGCCGGCGGCTGCCTCCAAGGCCTCGACCTGCTCCAGGTGGGCGGCCAGCTCGGCGGCGGCCACCTCGACCGCCTTGGCCGTTTGGTCGCGGTCAATTTCGAGCGCCTCGAGGCCGGTCGCCAACTCCTCCCCTTGTTCCTCCAGCCATCCGATCCGCTCCTGCAGCACGGCCACCTGCCGGCCAAGCGCCTCCCGCTGGCGATAAAGCTCCGATACTTCGCCCGACCAGCCGGTCAATTGCAGACGAAGTTCGCCAATTCGTTTTCGGACCTCGGCCAGCAGCAGGTCGGTCTTGCCTTGTTGAGTCCGCAGTCGTTCGCGGTTAGCCGCCTGTTCGGCCGCGGCCCGGCGGGATACGCCGACCGTCTGCTGCATCTTGCTCCAATGGAACCCGTACCAGAGGCGCAGGGCCGACTGCAGATCCTGCTTGACTTGTTCGTAATCGCGCGCCCGCTGCGCCTGGCGCTCCAGGCTGCGGAGCCGAGGCCGCAGCTCGGCCAGAATGTCCTGCACCCGCTCCAGGTTGCGCCGGGTGGCCTCCAGCCGACGGATGGCTTCCTCGCGCCGGCTGCGGTAGAGCCCGATGCCGGCGGCCTCTTCAAACAACTGACGGCGCTCTTCGGCCCGCAGCGACAGGGCGGCATCCACCAGCCCCTGGCCGATAATGGTGTAGGTCCGCTGCGCCAAACCGGATTCGGCCAGCAGCTCGCTGATATCCCGCAGGCGGACGCGTTGGTTATTGATCAGGTATTCGTTCTGGCCGTCACGGTAAGCGCGCCGGCCGACCGTCACCTGGCTGAAATCGATCGGCAGCCACTCTTCGCTGTTGTCGAATTCAATCATGGCGCTGGCCATGCTGGCCCGCGGCCGGCTCTCGGAGCCGGTGAAGATCATGTCCTCAGTCTTCTTGCCGCGCAGCAGGCTGTAGGATTGCTCGCCCAGCACCCAGCGGATGGCGTCAGCGATGTTGGACTTGCCTGACCCGTTGGGCCCGACGACGGCCGTGATGGTCGGCGCAAATGAGAAGGTCGTTTTGCTGGCGAAGGTCTTATAGCCCTGCAGCTCGAGGGATTTGAGCCGGGACGTCTTACGCGCCTTGGGACTCACTGGCGGGGGATCCTAGCCGGAGGCTTGATCGGGCCAACCGAGCTGGTTGAGGGCCTCGGTCGCGGCCTGTTGACTAGCCTCCTGCTTACTGTTGCCGATGCCCTCGGCGCGCACGTATTCGCCAACAATGACTTCGACCACGAACTGGCGCGCGTGGTCGGGTCCAGAGGTCTGGAGCGTTCGATAAGACGGCGTCTCGCCGACCTCGGCCTGAGCCCAAGTTTGCAGCAGACTGCGGGCATCAAAAAGGTTCTCGTCCTCCAGAATTCGCTCTACCGCCGCCGCCAGCCGGGGCTGCATGTAGGCTTCAACCGCCGGCATCCCCCCGTCCAGATACAACGCCCCGATAACCGCTTCGAAGGTGGCACACAGCAGGGCCGGCCGCTGCCGGCCTCCGGTTAGGTCCTCGCCCCGTCCGAGGAACATGACGTCGCCAAGTTCGATCTCCTGGGCAAAGATGGCCAACTGTTCGGTGCGGACCAGGGCGGACCGCAGACGGGTCAACTGGCCCTCGTCCATCTCCGGGAAATGCCGGTAGAGCCAAGCCGCGGTCAGAAAGTCGAGGGCGGCGTCGCCCAGAAATTCCAAACGCTCGTTGTCCTCAAGCGCGTCTGAATTCTCGTTGAGATAGGATCGGTGCGTCAAGGCTCGCTGAACCAAGCGCCGGTCGGATATCTGGATGCCGGCCCGTTGGACCCAGTTTTTCAGCGAGTCCATCGCCTCTCCGCGCTGTCGAATCGAACTGCCCCCTGCCAACCGGTCGATTCTAACGCGAGAAGGCTCGAAAAGCCAAGACAGCGTTGTGGCCGCCGAAACCGAACGCGTTGCTCACAGCTATCTCGACATCCATCTGGCGGGCCTGGTTGGGGACGTAGTCCAGGTCACACTCGGGGTCCGGGTCGTGGAGATTGATGGTCGGCGGAACGACGCCCGATAGGATCGCCTGGATACAAAAGATGGCTTCTAAAGCGCCGGTGGCGCCCATCATATGGCCGGTCATCGACTTGGTCGACGAAATGGCCACCTGGTAGGCATGCTCGCCTAGCGCCGCCTTGATGGCCCGGGTCTCGGAGACATCATTCAGGTCGGTCCCTGTCCCATGTGCGTTGATGTAGTCGACTTGACTGGGCTCGATGCCCGCCAGTTGGAGGGCCTGGGCAATGGCGGCGGCGCCGCCCTCGCCCTGCTCGGCCGGCGCCGTAATATGGTAGGCGTCGGCGGTGGCGCTGTAGCCAATCATTTCAGCCAACACGTTGGCGCCTCTGGCTTCGGCATGCTCTAAACTCTCCAGGATCAACACACCGCAGCCCTCACCCATCACCAGGCCGTCCCGGCTCTTGTCGAACGGCGCCGGTGTTTTGGTGTACTCGTCGTTTCGTCGGGACAGAGCGCCCAACCGGTCAAAGGCGCCGATGCCCATCTCACAAATGGTGGCCTCCGACCCACCGGTAATGGCGGCGTCGATCACGCCCGCCCGGATCAAAGTCCACGCCTGGCCAATACCGTCGGCGCCGGAGGCGCAGGCCGAGGCGACCGAGAAGGACGGCCCTTTGGCGCCGGTGTCTATGGCGACCATACCCGAGGCGCCGTTGGCCATATACATCGGGATCACAAACGGTGACAGGCGCCGTGGGCCCTCTTTGAAGATGGTCAGCATTGCCTCTGAAAAGGTGCCAATGCCGCCGGTGGCCGACGAAATCACGACTCCCACCCGAGCCGCGTTGGCCGGGGTGATTTCGAGCCCGGATTGTGCCAGAGCCTCTTGGGTTGCAGCTGCCGCAAATTGCTCGAAACGGTCGCGGCGGCGCGCATCGCGCATGTCCAGATACTTGGTTGGGTCGAAATCGTGGACCTCGCAGGCGATCTTGACCAGCAGGTTTTCGGGGTCAAACTGAGTGATCGGCCCGACAGCCGACGTACCTGCAATCAACGCCTGCCATGTGTCGGCGGCTGTCAAGCCCAGTGGGCTGATCACGCCCACTCCGGTGACCACCACGCGTTTTGTCATCCCGGATCTCCCTCTCGACTCACCGCCGTCGCAGCCGTCAACAGGCCAAACCCCTAGCGCGCTTCTCCGTCGCGCATGTCCTTATAGCCGGCCCCCGTCAGCACGACAACCACCGGATCAGCCAGCTCCGGAAGCTCCCGGACCAAGGCCGGCCAGACGACAGCCGATGTTGGCTCTACCAAGAACCCCCGCAGCGCCAGTTCGGCGCGCCCTTCGAGGATCTCGCCTTCCTCAACGGCGACCGCCCGCCCCCTGGTTTCGCCGATCACCCGCAGGATGGCATCGCCGCGGTGCGGCCGCAGGATCCGGATACCCTCGGCGACCGTCGGCCGTTCCTTGGTCCACAGCAGGCCAGCCGCCCCGCCTTGAAGCACGCCCCAGAGTGGAGCGCAGGCCAGCGCTTGAACTGCGACCCACTGCGGCACCGTCTCGATCAAACCGGCTTGCTGCAGCGCCTCAAACCCCAGGTGGGCCCCAAGCAGGAGGGTCCCCTGGCCGACAGGCGCCAGGACGGCTCCGGGAGCCGTCCCCAATTGCTCGAACAGCTCAAACGCCAATGTCGCCATGCCGGCCAGTCCATGCGGGAGATGCGCGTGACTGGCGTAGACCGCGCCGGCCTCTACCTGACGCAGCACGGCTTCCGACGCCGCCGAGCGCGGTCCGAGTATGCGGACGACCTCGGCGCCGTAGGCCTCGATCTGCGCCCGTTTCGGACCCGAGGCATAGTCCGGCACGAACAAGCGGGCTTCGATGCCAGCCCGCGCCGCGTAGGCAGCCAGCGAGGCGCCGGCATTGCCCGACGAATCCTCAACCACCTCCGACGCGCCCTGCGCCTTCAACCAGCTCAGCAGGACCGATGTGCCTCGGTCCTTGAAGGAGCCAGTCGGATTGAGGAAATCACACTTGAAGTAGACCGTCCGCCCATCGACCTCGACAGGCACCAATGGCGTGTCGCCTTCGCCCAAGGTGATGAATGGCGCCTCGGGCTCGAGCGGAAACGTCGTGCGGAACCGATCCAGGCCGGCCATCGGACCGGCGGGTTGGGATGGCTGGTAGGTCAGCGGCCGGTCGAATTCGTATACGCCCCCGCACTGGGTACAAATGTGGGGAAACCCGTGTTCGGGATACGGACGACGACAGCTGGCGCAATGGAATGGACGGCTCAACCCAGAGGCAACCGCCGTCACGGCCCGGCCGCCTCCCTGTCATCGGGACCGGGTTGGTAACCGCCCTCCACCCACGCTTCACCATCCGGGCCGACCTCTTTCTTCCAGATAGGCACGATCTCTTTGAGGCGGTCAATGCCATAGCGCGCCGCCTCAAACACACCCAGATCGCGGTGGGCGGCTGTGCAAGCAATCAAGACGGTCGGTGTGCCGGGTTCGAGCCGGCCAATGCGCTGAACGATGGCAATGCCCTCGACCGCCGGCCACTTCGCCCGGATTTCGGTGGCCACCTGCCGCATCTTGGCCTCGGCCATCGGCTGGTAGGCCTCATACTCCAGGTGGTCGGTTTTATGCGCTTGTGCGCCGGCCGTCTCCGCCCGCACAACACCGCTGAAGACGCAGGCCGCCCCGGTTGTGGGCAACACAAGGGGCGCCAGGACAGCGTCCATGTCCAGCGGCTCATGGGTTATGGCGAAGTGAGTCGGGGCGTCGGGCGACCCGCCGCTGACCGGTGGGAAGAAGGCGACCTCGTCCCCCTCCTGCAGCCGCTGGCTGCGCTCGGCAAACTCGTGGTTGACCGAAGCCAGGACGGTCCCCATGTACTCAACCAGCCGCGGGTGCTGCCGGCCCAAGGACTCGATCAAATCGCCGACTGTCGCCGATTCATCCAGTTCGACCGGCTCCTGGCGGACGCCGGTGCGCTCACGCAGCATGGCGAAATACAGCACCTTGACCTGCACGCTCAGTTCTCCAGCTCCAGGTCGCGACTACGTCCGCCCTGTTTGCGCACCAGCCGGATATCGGTCAGCCGGGCAGATTTCTCGACCGCCTTGACCATGT
>Ga0299906_10004508_pt1 | contig 11402 bp, 8 predicted proteins | sample RVTome_14_FD_200259 | JGI IMG/M metagenome (GOLD analysis project Ga0299906, IMG submission 200259) | Soil microbial communities from uranium-contaminated site in the Upper Colorado River Basin, Wyoming, United States - RVT145D125 (version 2) ... | reverse complement strand
CGCCGTATTCTTCCGGCGAAGGTTTGCGTTCCGGCGGCAGGGTGCGCGCGACGATTTCCGACAATTCGTCGTAAGACGTGCGCAACTTGTCCGCGGCACCCGGCGCCGTGCCGCCGTGCCGCCTCAGTCGCGCTTCGGAAAGATTCTCGACGCTTGCTTTCATGGAACGCGCTCCGGCGCCGCCGGCTCGCTCAGGCTTCCTTGAATCGGTATCCGACGCCGTAGAGCGTCTCGATCATTTCGAATTCGTCTTCGACCGTCTTGAACTTCTTGCGCAGCCGTTTGATGTGGCTGTCGATCGTGCGGTCGTCGACATAGACCTGGTCGTCATAGGCCGCGTCCATGAGTGCGTTGCGGCTCTTCACGACGCCGGGGCGGCTCGCGAGCGCTTGCAGGATCAGAAACTCGGTAACCGTGAGCGTGACCTGCTCGCCCTTCCAGGTGCAGGTATGGCGCTCGGGGTCCATGCGCAGCGGACCGCGTTCCAGAATTTTCGCGTCGTTCTCTTTCGGCGAAGTGCCGTCCTTCGGCGAGAAACGGCGCAGGACCGCTTTCACGCGCTCGACGAGCAGGCGCTGCGAAAACGGTTTGCGGATGAAGTCGTCGGCGCCCATCTTGAGACCGAACAGTTCGTCGATCTCTTCGTCTTTCGACGTGAGGAAGATCACCGGCAGATCGGTTTTCTGCCGCAGCCGGCGCAACAGCTCCATGCCGTCCATGCGCGGCATCTTGATGTCGAGAATGGCGAGATCGGGCGATTGAGTCTTGAATCCGTCGAGCGCGGTCGCGCCGTCGGTATAAGTGAGTATGCGATAGCCCTCGGCCTCGAGCGCCATCGAGACTGAGGTAAGAATATTGCGGTCGTCGTCGACCAGAGCGATCGTTGGCATGCCGTCTCCTTGCCGCCCACCGAGGCGAAAATCCCCAATGGGTTGAAACCCGTTGCCGGGGCCGAAATGTGACGGCCCCGGATCGTTGCGCCCCCGATCCGGCCCAAACTAGCCCCTCACGGTCCCAAGCGCCACGTCCACCGCTTGTTATGATTGACGCGGCAGTTTGTTCCATATTGGCCGGAATTCGGCGTTTATAAGGGGCTGACGACGGCGAATCGGCATCCGGGACCGTTGAATATGCACGCAGGCGAGGAATTCGATCCGATCCGCTCCGCGCGGCGGCTTCTTCTGGAAGCAAAAAGCGGGGCGCTCGCGAGCATTCTGCCGGGCGGCGCGCCCTATGCGTCGCTGGTTACCGTGGCGACGATGCCCGATGCCTCGCCGATTTTGCTCCTGTCCCGGCTCGCCCGTCATACAGGAAATATTTCCGCCGATCCGCGTGTGTCGCTCTTGCTCGACGAACGGCGCGCGGGTGATCCGCTGCAAGGCGCGCGCGTCAGCATCGCGGGCAGGATCGCGGCCACCAATGATGCGATTGCGCGCCGCCGGTTTCTCGCGCGCCATCCGTCCGCGGACGCCTATGCGGACTTCAAGGATTTTGAATTCTGGAAAATCGAGATGACCGGCGCGCATCTCGTGGCGGGCTTCGGCCGAATTCACGATCTTGGCGCCGCGGATCTCGCGACCGACATTTCGGATGCCGGTCCGGTCGTCGAAGCGGAGGAGGGCGCGGTCGCCCATATGAATGCCGACCACGCCGACGCCATCGAACTCTATGCCACGCGCCTCCTGGGCGAGCCGGCCGGCCCCTGGCGCATGCTTGGCATCGATCCCGCCGGTTGTGACCTGATTTCAGGCGATACCGTTCGCCGCCTCGATTTTCCGCAGCGCGTCACAACGTCCGCCGCACTGCGCAAGACGCTCGTGGATTTGGCGCAGCGAGCGCGAGCGAGTTGATTTCGCGGTTAATTCCACGGAATTCCGGCCCATCCGGTCGGCGATCTGACAAGCATGCATTAGGGGGTTGCGGAAAATCCCCCCTCCATGCTCTTCACATTGGGTGAGGCGGTTATTATGGTCCCGCCCCATTCCGAAGAACCGTCCCGAAGCCCGGCACAAAGCCGGTCAAAGGCCGTGGCGGACCGAAAACCGGGCCAGCGACCCGGCGTCATTCTGGGAGGCAGTTCGTGAACGAGACCGGCATTCGTAACGGTGCTTTCGGCGCCGACAAATTCGGCTTCCAAAAGCTCGCGGCCGTTCATTGGAATCTTACGGCGCCGACGCTTTATGAGCATGCTGTCGCGAACAAGGAAGCCGAGATCGTCGAAGGCGGCGCCATTTGCGCCGAGACCGGTCACCACACCGGCCGCAGCCCCAAGGACAAGCATACGGTCGTCGATGCGCTCACGGAGAATTCCGTGTGGTGGGACGGCAACCGGAAAATGACGCAGGAGAACTTCGACAATCTCCTCACCGATTTCATTGAGCACGCCAAAGGCAAGCAGCTTTTCGCGCAGGATCTCTATGGCGGCGCCGATCCGAAATACCGGATCAAGGTGCGCGTCTTCACCGAACTGGCATGGCACTCGCTGTTCATTCGCACGCTCCTGATCCGCCCCGAGCGCGCGGAGCTCGCGGGCTTCACCCCCGACATGACCATTGTCGATATTCCGTCCTTCCGCCCAGACGCCAAGCGTCATGGCGGCCGCGAAGGCTCCGACACGATGGTGGCGATCGATTTCACGCGCAAGATCGTGCTCATCTGCGGCAGCTCCTATGCCGGCGAAATGAAGAAGTCGGTGTTCACGACCTTGAATTTTTATCTCCCGGCGCAGGGCGTCATGCCGATGCATTGCTCGGCCAATGTCGGGCCCGCGGGCGACAGCGCGCTCTTCTTCGGCCTCTCCGGCACCGGCAAAACCACGCTCTCCGCCGACCCGAACCGCACATTGATCGGCGACGACGAAACCGGCTGGGGCCCGGACGGCATCTTCAATTTCGAGGGCGGCTGCTACGCGAAGTGCGTGAACCTTTCGCATGAGAACGAGCCGGAAATCTGGGACGCCACCAATCGCTTCGGCGCGATCCTCGAGAACGTCGTGTTCGATCCCGACACGCGCATTCCCGATTACACCGACATCTCGAAGACCGAGAATACGCGCTCTGCCTATCCGCTCGACTTCATCCCCAATGCCTCGCGTACGGGACGGGCAGGGCACCCGAAGAACATCATCTTCCTGACCGCCGACGCTTATGGCGTGATGCCGCCCATCGCGAAGCTCACGCCCGCGCAGGCGATGTATCACTTCCTCTCGGGCTATACGGCCAAGGTCGCGGGCACGGAGAAGGGCCTCGTCGGCGTGCAGCCCGAATTTTCCACCTGCTTCGGCGCGCCGTTCCTGCCGCGCCCGCCCGCGGAGTATGGCAACCTGCTGCGCAAATATATTGCCGAGCATAAGGTCGATTGCTGGCTCGTGAACTCCGGCTGGACCGGCGGCATTTATGGCGTCGGCCGCCGCATGCCGATCAAGGCGACGCGCACGCTACTGACTGCGGCGCTCAATGGCTCGCTCAAGAATGCGGGCTACCGCACCGACCCCTATTTCGGGTTCTCGGTCCCGACTTCCGTGCCGGGCGTCGAGCCGCATTTGCTGAACCCGATCAAGACCTGGAAGGACAAGGCCGAATTCGACACGACGGCCCGCAATCTTGTGAAGATGTTCCAGGACAATTTTGTAAAGTTCGAAAAGCAGGTCGACGCCGACGTGAAGGCGGCCGCGCCCGAGGTGCGTATCGCCGCCGAGTGAGCAAAATTGATCCCTGCCCATTTTAACGGCGGCCGGTGGGCCGCCGTTTTTGCTGCAGCGGCAGGCCGGAGACTTAAAGCGGCGTACGCATTCTGACCGCTTCCCCGCCGAAAATTGCCGCGCTAGGCTTCCCCCAATGCCGGCGATCACGCCGGTCTCTTCGCCTCGTTTGCAGGCGAAATATCGGGAGGAATTCTAGATGAAGACAGTCAAGTACGCGACCGTCGGGGCCGCTATGGTGCTCGGTGCGGTTTCCGCCCAGGCGCAACAAGTCGATGCAGTCCGCTGGCCGGTGCCCATGGCGTTCGGCTCGAACCTCATCGCGCTTGGCGATGCCATGCCGTGGGTCGCGCAACAGGTCGACAAGGCATCCGGCGGGCGGATCAAGCTGCAAATCTTCGAACCGGGCAAGCTCGTCCCCGCGCTCGCGGTGTTCGATTCAGTTTCGGAGGGCAAGGCCGAGGCGGGTTACACCTGGATGGGCTATGAAGTCGGCAAGGTGCCGGCTGCAGCGCTCTTCGGCGCCGTTCCGTTCGGAATGGAATCGCCCGAATTCATGGCCTGGATGTATTTCGGCGGCGGCAATGAATTGCTGCGCGATCTCTTCAAGCCGCACAAGGTCTATCCGATTTTCTGCGGCACGATCGGGCCCGAGGGCGCCGGCTGGTTCCGCAAGGAGATCAACACCACTGACGACATCAAGGGCCTGAAATTCCGCGCGGCCGGTTACGGCGGCGACATCTATAAGGAAGCCGGCGCGTCCGTGACGCTCCTGCCGGGCGGCGAGTTGTTCCAGGCGCTTGAAAAGGGCGTGCTCGACGGCACCGAATTCTCGCTGCCGACCGTCGACGAGCAACTCGGCTTCTTCAAGGTCGCGAAATATTACTACATGCCCGGCTGGCATCAGCCTTCGACCAACCAGTATCTCTACGTCAATCTCGACGCCTGGAACAAAATCAACGCCACCACCCAGGCGCTGATCGAAACCACTTGCACCGCCGCCGTGACGATTTCGCTCGCGAAGTCGGAAGCGCTGCAAGGCAAGACGCTCCAGCGGTTCGAGAAAGAGGGCGTGCAGGTGAAGCAGGTCAACGCAACCCTGCTCAAGTTCTTCCAGACCGCGACGAAGAAGGTCATGGCCGAGAAGTCCGCGGCAAATCCGGAGTTCAAGAAAATCTACGACAGTCAGGTCGCATTCATGGCGCAGAACGAAAAGTGGAAGTCGATCGGTTATCTGCCGCGCGATTTCAAATGATCGGCTGACGCAATGAGCCTGATACCCGAAATGCTGGACGGCCCCCACGTGGGGCCGTCCGGAATCGACCTGCCCGAGACGCGGCTTTCGCGCGTACTTGACCGCATCGTCGGCTTCATCGGCGAATCTGCGTCCTGGATCTGGACGGTCCTGATGCTGCTCATCGTCTATCAGGTCGTGCAGCGCTATGTGTTCGGGCTCGGCTCGATCAAGATGGAAGAGATGCAGTGGCATTTCTATGCCGCCGGATTCATGCTGGCGATTCCGCTCGCTGAATTGCGCCAGCGCCACGTCCGCATCGACGCATTGGCCGAGCATTGGCCGCGCCGCCGCCGCCTTTACGTTGAAGCCGGGGGTCTACTGATATTTCTGCTGCCGTTCTCGATCTTTTTCATTTGGTGGTCCGCGCCTTATGCTTTCCAGTCCTGGGCAGTCGACGAAATCTCGTCCGCGCCCGACGGACTTCCTTATCGCTACATCATCAAGTCCTTCATTCCGGCGACCTTCTTCCTGCTGGCGCTGGTCGGCGTTTCACGTCTCTCGCGGGTGATCGCCGCCCTCAGATCAACACCGTGACGATGCCGGTGCATTGATCGCCGTACGCTGGGGGAATGATGGAAATCTACGAAATTATCGTCATCGTCTTTCTTGTGTCCTTTATCGGATCGCTGTTTTTCGGCTATCCGATCGCCTGGACGCTGGGCGGCTTGTCGCTCCTCTTCACCGCGGGCGGCATCGTCCTCCACGATTATTTTGGCGTCGATACGTTTCTCCTGACGCGCTGGGAAAACTTCGCGATCATCGTCGATCGCACCTGGGCGCTGATGGCGAACTGGCTGCTCGTGGCGCTGCCGATGTTCGTCTATATGGGCCTGATGCTCGACCGCTCCGGCGTTGCCGAGCTGATGATGACGAATTTCGTGCGCGTATTCGGCCAGCTGCGCGGTGGCCTCGCCATCACCACGATCCTGATCGGAATCCTGCTCGCGGCTTCGACCGGCATCGTCGGCGCGTCGGTCGTGTTGCTCGCGACCCTCGCCATGCCGATCATGATCCAGCAAAACTATTCGAAGTCGTTTGCTTCGGGCGTCGTGGCGGCGTCCGGCACGCTCGGCATTCTGGTGCCGCCCTCGATCATGCTTGTGATTATGGCCGACCAGCTGTCGCTTGCCGTCGGCGATTTGTTCATGGGCGCGCTGATGCCGGGCGTGATGTTGGGCTTTCTATATCTGGCCTATGTGATTGTCGTCGGCTGGATCCGGCCCGAACTCGCCCCCGCGCCGCCGCTGCGCCACAAGCCGACTGCGCGCGAAATCTGGGGCGCGGTGCTCGCGACCGTGCCGACCGCACTACTTATCATCTGCGTGCTTGGTTCGATTTTCGCGGGCGTCGCGACCCCAAGCGAGGCGTCCGGTCTCGGCGCGTTCGGTGCGACGCTGCTTGCCGCCGCAAACGGCCGGCTTAATTTCAAGGTGATCCGCCAGGTCGGCATCGAGACTTCGCTGACCTCGGCCTTCATCTTTGGCATTTTTCTCGGCGCAACGGCGTTTGCGCTTGTCATGCGTTCGCTCGGCGGTGATGAATTCATCGGCCATTTGCTCAAGAGCCTTCCCTTCGGCCCGAATGGAATTCTGATCTTTATTCTGTTCCTCACGTTCGTGGCCGGCTTCTTCCTCGACTGGCTTGAGATCGTCCTGATCATTCTGCCTTTGGTAGCGCCGGTCGTGAAGGAACTCGGATATAATCTGATCTGGTTCCTCGTGGTTTTCGCGGTTTGCCTGCAAACCTCGTTCCTGACGCCGCCCGTCGGCTTTTCACTCTTTTATATGAAGGGTGTCGTGCCGCCCGGAGTAACAACCAAGCATATCTATTACGGAGTGATTCCGTTCGTGATCATCCAGCTCGTCGCGGTCGCGATTGTATTCCTCTGGCCCGAGCTTGTGCTTTGGTTGCCGCGCAAGGTTTACGGTTCGGTCGGCTGAACGTCCGATCTCAGCGTTCAAAGGTCGCGAAGGCCTCGACGATCGGCGTCGGCTCGACCGGCGCGTAGGTGAGCGCGGCCGGCGGCATCGAGGTCACGGGGGTGGCACCCGCCGGGAGGGTCGCGGTTTCGGACGGATCCTTCGCGATGCGCATGCCGGCGAGTTGCTGGCGCACGGATTTCGGCAGGCCCGGGTAATCCGCAGCCGGCACGAATGCCCGGTCGCGGTCCTTGGTGCGGCTTGCGCCGGTGAATACCATGGGCCCGTTGCGCGTGACGACGATGTCGCCGCGCCGCAATGTCGGATCGTCCATTACATCCACGGATGCAACACCGCAGGTGCTCGCACAACCGGAAGTCTTCGGCTCGCGCGGCGTGGCCGCCGGGCGCTTCCTTTTGGCGCGATCGAGAAAATCCCATGCGTTCGGATTGGCGGCACTCGCGCTCACCGGCGCGGGCGCGCGATTTGTCCGTCCGCCGAAAAGAGATTCGAGCAGGTTCTGCGCATTGGCGGTACCGGCCGGGATCAGCGCTGCCGCGACGCACAGCGCGCATGCGCCGGCGCGAATTTTTGACAAGCGTCCTCGGACGGACCCCGGCATGGCGGAATCTCCCCTTCGTCTTCACGGTGAGCGGTGGTTCGCCATGAAAACGCCCGGTATCGCGATTCGTTCCGCCCGGGCGGGAAACCCCTGAAAATCAGCTAGTTTTGCTGCCGGGGCCGTTCGCCCAGCATGGCTTCGCCGCCGTCCGGCGCGAGGGTAAGCGCGGGCTTGTCCGGGCCTTCGGCGGGCGCGGACGTACCGCTTTTTGCGGTGGCGCCGAGGCGCTCCGGCGCGACGCGCATTTCGGCGACCTGACGGCGCAGGCTTTTTGGCAGAGCGCGATAATCGTCGGCAGGGACGAAGTCGCTCGTCTTGTGTGGCGCGCGGCGATTGCCCTTGAACACTTTCGGCCCCTCGGCGGTCACGACAATGTCGCCTACGCGCAAGGTGGGGTCCTGTTCGGGATCCATCGCGGCGATCCCGGCGGTATCGCGGCCATTGCAGCTGCAATCGGAAACGAGCCGGTCGCGATAGACGAATGCGTTGGCGATGCTCGAATAATTCTTGCCGTCCGGCGCCACGGCGCGCTCGATCTGCGTGCCGTTGAAAACCTTGGTTTGCGCCGAGGGGCACATGGCGTTGCAGACTTTGGCGGGCGTCATGGACGGCGCACCGGCATTGTGCGGCAGCGGGAAATAGCGCCCGTCGCAGAGCCGCACGCAGTAAGCCACATAAGGTCCACCCGGACCGCCCGAGACATCTTCTTCATAGCCTTCTCCTTCTCGGGGAAAGCCTTCGAGCAGCGGCGGCATTTCGCGGTTATAGGCACGCGGCGCGGCGCCACGAAGCGCGCCGAACAGCATTTCAAAGAGGTTCTGCGCCTGGGCGGGCGCCGGCGTCATTAAGGCCGCGCCCGCGGCGACGCAGATAACCGCAGTGGAAATACGAAAATATCCGGTGCGCGTTCCGGCCACGCCATGCTCCTGTCGCGATGAGCCGCGCACGCAGATGTGGCGCGGTCATTGCGACAACGTGCGGAAGGCCGAATGGTTGCACCCGCCTAAAGCACTAGTGCGCCTCTTCCCAATTGTCGGCGGACTTCGCATCGACATGGAGCGGCACCGAAAGCGAGACGGCGGGCATCGGCGCGTCGGTCATGATCCGTGTCACGAGCGGTATGGTTTTTGCGACTTCCGCATCGGGCACCTCGAATACCAGTTCGTCATGCACTTGCAGCAGCATGCGCGCATTGAGCTTCGCCGCCTTAAGCGCGTCCTCCATTCGGATCATGGCGCGGCGGATGATATCGGCGGCGGTGCCCTGGAGCCGTGCATTGATCGCCGCGCGCTCATTGAACCCGCGCACGGATGGATTGCCGTCATTGATGCCGGGATAGTGGCATTTGCGGCCGAACAGCGTCGTCACATAGCCCTGCGCCTTGGCAATCTTTTTCGTGTCTTCCATATAATCGCGGATGCCCGGGAAGCGTTCGAAATATTTCTTGATATAGGCGCCGGCCTCGTCGCGCGGGATGCCGAGCTGGTTCGCAAGCCCGAAGGCGGAAATCCCGTAGATGATACCGAAATTGATCGCTTTCGCGCGGCGGCGCACGTCGCCGGGCATATCCTTGATCGGCACGCCGAACATTTCGGACGCAGTCATGGCGTGAATGTCGAGGCCATCGCGGAACGCCTGTTTGAGTGCAGGGATATCCGCGATCTCGGCGAGGAGCCGAAGTTCGATCTGAGAATAGTCCGCCGAAACGAGCTTCATGCCTTTTTCCGCGACGAAGGCGCGGCGGATCTTGCGCCCTTCCTCGGTGCGGATCGGAATGTTCTGCAGGTTCGGTTCGGACGAGGAGAGCCGCCCGGTGGGCGTCGAAGCGAGCGCGTAGGAAGTGTGCACGCGGCCGGATTCGCGGTTTACATATTCCGGGAGCGAGTCGGTGTAGGTCGAGCGCAGTTTCGACAACTGCCGCCATTCGAGAATTTTCTTCGGCAGTTCATGGCCTTCCTCGGCGAGATCTTCGAGGACCGTGGCCTTGGTCGACCATGCGCCAGTCGAGGTCTTGGTGCCGCCGGGCAGCTTCATTTTGCCGAACAGGATATCGCCAAGCTGCTTGGCGCTGCCGGGATTGAACTCTTCGCCCGCGATCTTGCCGATCTCGTCTTCGAGACGCGCGATCACTTGCGCGAATTCGCTCGATAGCCGCGCCAGGAGATTGCGGTCGATGGAAATACCGCGCCGCTCCATGCGCGCGAGCACCGTCACCATGGGCCGTTCGAGCGTCTCATAGACCGTGGTCATGCGCTCGGCGGCGAGACGCGGCTTGAGCGCGCGCCATAGCCGCAGCGTCACATCGGCGTCCTCGGCGGCATATTCGCTCGCCTTGTCGATCGCGACGCGGGCGAAGCCCACATGCGCCTTGCCTTTGCCGGCCACGTCCTCATAGGCGATGCAGGTGTGATTGAGATGTTCCCTCGCGAGCCGGTCCATGCCGTGCCCGCCCTTGCCCGCGTCGAGCGCGTAGGAGAGCAGCATCGTGTCGTCATAGGGCGCGATCTCGATGCCGTGGCGCGCAAGCACCAGCCAGTCATATTTCAGGTTTTGGCCGATCTTGAGAATGCTCTCGTCTTCGAGCACCGGCTTGAGAAGCGCGATGGCATCGCGCACCGGCATCTGGCCCGGCAGCAGGCCCTCGCTGAACAGGCCGTCGCCCGCGCCCACATGGCCGAGCGGGATATAGGCGGCCTCGTTCGTCTCAAGCGCCAGCGAAACGCCCACAAGGTCCGCCGACATCGGATCGAGCGACGAGGTCTCGGTGTCGATGGCGAGCATGCCCGTTTCCTTCGCCTTCGCCATCCAGGCTTCAAGGCGCTTCACGTCGGTGATCGTTTCGTAGCGCGAGCGGTCGCATTTGGTTGACTTCGCTTCCAGCGCTCGGGCGCCCGCAAGTGCGGCGGGCGTCATGTCGGAGGCGGCGGCCTTGGGCTTTGCTCCGCCCACGGCCATCGCTTCCGGCTTCGCCGGTTTGACGCCGCCTGCGCCGGATTTCTTGGCGTCGATCCCCGCACCGCCCGCCGCAAGCCGGGGATCGGGCATGACCTCGTCGAGATTGATTCCCATCGCGTCCGCGACGCGCTTCGTCAGCGAAGAAAATTCCATCGCCTTGAGAAAGGCAATGAGCCGCTTCGGCTCGATGGTGTGATCGAGCAGGAATTCCTTGAGCCGTGTCTCGACCGGCGATCTCTCGTCGAGCAGCACGAGCTTCTTCGATATGCGCGCCTGCTCCGCGAACTCGATCAGCGACTGGCGGCGCTTTTCCTGCTTGATCTCGGCCGCGCGCGAAAGCAGCGTTTCAAGGTCGCCATACTCATTGATGAGCTGCGCCGCGGTCTTCACGCCGATGCCCGGCACGCCCGGCACATTGTCGGTGGAATCGCCCGCGAGCGACTGCACTTCGGCGACCTTGTCCGGACCGACGCCGAATTTTTCCTCGACTTCCTTCGGCCCGATCCAGCGTTCACGCCCCGGCATCGGGTCGTACATTTTAATCCCGGGTCTGATCAGCTGCATCATGTCCTTGTCGCCCGCGACGATCGTGACGTCGCAGCCGTCTTCAAGCGCCTCGCGTGCATAGGTCGCGATCAGGTCGTCGGCCTCGTAACCCGCAAGTTCGATCGGCAGAAGACCGAACGCCTTCACCACTTCGCGCATCAGCGGAAATTGCGGGATCAGGTCTTCGGGCGGGTCGTCGCGATTTCCTTTGTAGGCCGGATAGATTTCGTTCCGGAAGCCATCGCCCGAGGCGTCGAAGATCACCGCGACGTGCGTCGGTTTCACGCCGTCGATGCCCTCACGCAGGAGCTTCCACAGCATGTTGGAGAAGGTCATCACCGCGCCGACGGGCAGCCCGTCCGA
>Ga0299906_10004506_pt1 | contig 11404 bp, 8 predicted proteins | sample RVTome_14_FD_200259 | JGI IMG/M metagenome (GOLD analysis project Ga0299906, IMG submission 200259) | Soil microbial communities from uranium-contaminated site in the Upper Colorado River Basin, Wyoming, United States - RVT145D125 (version 2) ... | reverse complement strand
CCCATGGGGCCGTAGCTCAGTTGGGAGAGCGCTACAATGGCATTGTAGAGGTCAGGGGTTCGATTCCCCTCGGCTCCACCATGGTTTCTATTTCAATACATCAATGTGTTATAGAGTCCATCCGGCCCGCGGAATCCGGCGGCGTTGCCGATTGGCCTCGTTTCAGGCGCGCCATGGTGAAAGCGCCTCGCTTGACCAGCAGCAGATGGACCGACCGATATGATTGCTGAATTCGCCGAAGAAGAGCGGATGTTGATCGACCTCGTCGAGAAGTTCGTCGAGAATGAATTGATGCCGCTCGAAAAAGCCGTCATGGCGCGGGAGGCCGCGGGCGGCCCGGTGTCGCTGACGCCCGAAGAGGAAGCGCCGCTGCTCGCGAAATGCCGAGAGCTCGGCCTTTGGGCGCTCGACGCCCCCGAGGAGATCGGCGGCGCCAGCCTGCCGACGACGGTCATGCTGGCGGTGCAGGAGCGGCTGAAAAGCACGGTCACGCCGTTCATCTTCCCGCCGGACTCGCCGAACCTGCACATGCTGATGGCGGTCGCGACGCCCGAGCAGAAGAAGAAGTACATGGAGCCCTACGCGAAGGGCGAGATGAAGTCCTGCATTGCCATCTCCGAGCCCGGCGCCGGCGGCGACCCCGCGCGCATGAAGACCCGCGCCGTCCGCGAAGGCGACGAATGGGTGATCAACGGCCGCAAGATCTGGGTGTCCGGCGTGCCGAAGGTCGACTTCCTGATCCTGATGGCGGCGACCGATACGTCCAAGGGGGCACGCGGCGGCATCACCGCCTTCCTGCTCGACAAGGGCACGCCCGGCTTCACCATCGAGCGCGAGATCCCCATGCTGGCCGGCGCCCGCACCTACGAGCTCGTGCTGGAGAACGTCCGCCTGAAGGACAGCCAGGTGCTGGGCGCGGTCGGTCAGGGCTTCGCGCCGATGCAGAAGCGCCTGACGGTGCGGCGTCTGGAGATCGGCGCGATGTGCGTCGGCATGGCGTCGCGCGCGCTGCGCATGATGTGCGAACACACGCAGCAGCGCGAGACCTTCGGCCAGCGGCTGAGCGACCGCCAGGCCATCCAGTGGTGGATCGCCGACGCCGCGACCAAGATCCACGCCACCCGGCTGATGGTGATGGACGCGGCCGAGAAGCAGGACCGCGGCGAGGACGTCCGCACGGTCGCCTCCATGGTCAAGGTCTTCGCCACCGAGATGGCGCAGGAGGTCCTCGACCATGCGATGCAGAGCTTCGGCGCCATGGGAATGACCCGCGAGCTGCCCTTCGCAATCATGTCGCAGCGCATCCGCCTGTCGCGGATCTACGAGGGCCCGACGGAAGTGCACCGCATGGTGATCGCGCGGCAGGTATTGAAGGAGTATGGGTGAGCCGCGCCGTGACGCGACGGCTTTATGGCGAAAGCGAAGGGCGGTATTCTATATTTCGAAACGGTTTCGCGGAATCAAGTCTCGATGGAGCGAAGGAAGCGAATGGCGCACAAATCGTCCACGCTGAACGGCGACTTCGGGATCTGCATCGTGGACGTAACGCGCCGCGATCTGGATGACCCGGCATTCCAGCGCGAAGCCTACGACCTCTGGATACGGCATGGCGGGCTGCTCGCCGTTCGGGGCAAGGATCTGGCCGAGGTTTCGCCCGGTGCGCTGACCCGATGGGCCGAGGTCTTCGGCGCCGTGGAAAGACAGACGCACGCCGCGCGGGAGGACCGGATGATCGAAGGGTTTCCGATCCTTCGAATCGGCAACGTCAAGGATGGCGCCGGCAAGCCGCTGGCCCAGTTTTCGAAGGTTCCCCAGCTCGCGACCGACGCGGACATCCGCTACAACCCGCAAACCCGCCGGCCCGTCTGGCACACCGATTCCACCTTCCGGCGGAACCCGCCCATCGGCTCCGTCTTCCACTGCCGCCAGGCGCCGCCCGCGGGCGGCGAGACCTTGTTCGCGGATACCCGGAGCGCCTTCGCCGGCCTCGACGAGCCGGTGAAGCGGAAGCTCGAAGCGCTCGATGCGGTGTGCTCGCTGGCGCACCACGACAAGAAGATCAGTCTCTATTCGCCGGGCTATCCGGTCCTGACGCCGGATCAGCGCACCGCCAATCCGCCGAACCGGGTGCCCATTGTCCTGAAGCACCCGGTGACCGGCGAGCCCGCCCTCTATGGCCTGAACAGCTCGACCTGCGCCGTGGTGCCGAGGGGGCAGGACGTCTCCGCCGCAGAGCTCGACGTCTGGGATATGCAAGGCGTCGAAGACGAGAGCGTGCTCGTCCTCAGGGGCCTGCTGCCCTACGTGACGGGGCCGGAGTTTACCGTGAAGTGGTGCTGGAAGCCGGGCGACGTCGTCGTCTGGGACAACCGGTGCACGATCCACGCCGCGACCGGCTACGACCACGAACGGGACAAGCGCGAGATGTGGCGCCTGACCCTGCTCGACCGGCCGCGGGCGCAGGCTGCCGAATAGACAATGGATGTCGGTGGTCTCGGCGCATTCGACCGGCGCGCCGTGCATGGTCATGACACTCGCGCCGAATGGATGGCAAGTTCGTGCCTTAGTAAAATCTGGAAGTGCATGCGAGATCTTGCCGCTCGTCTCTTTGGAATAGAATTTTTCTTAATCACCATCTAAAGTAGAAAACATAGTGGTGCCGTCTCGCCGCCGAGGCGTCTGCCGACGTGGCCGGCTACGCGTAACGCCTGAGTCAGGTCGCAGCAAGGATCGACTGTGCGCAAGTGCGGATAGCACTGATCGTGACGCGCAACGCCAGGCAGGGGAGGTAAGCGCATGACTATCGAAATACCATTCTATCCCATCATCTATGTGCGCGGTTACGCCGCGACGATGAGCGAAATTGAGGAAACCGTCGCAACTCCGTATATGGGCTTCAATCTCGGGGCGACGAAAATCCGCCAGGATTATGAAGGAGAGATCGTCCGCTTTATCTTCGAGTCTCCGCTGATACGACTCATGAAGGACGAGGGATACCGGGATACCTTTCGTAACGGAGACTTCATTCCCCGCAACGAGCGGGTCCCGGCGAAAAGTGTATGGATCTTCCGCTACTATGAGCCCGTCTCGGACGATCTGGGAACGGGCGAGCGACGCGCGATCCCGCGTTTTGCTGCCGAACTACGCGCTTTCATCCTGCGCGTGCGCGATCAGGTATGCGGCGACGACGCGGCGACGCGCCAAGCGTTCAAGGTTTATCTGGTCGCGCACTCGATGGGCGGGCTTATCTGCCGCTGTTATCTGCAGAATGTCTGCCGTCGGGGCACGATTGACGCCTATGACGCCGCCGAGGTCGGGGAGCGGAACGCCCAGCTCGATCTGCCGGGGGATCCGTTGGTTGACAAGGTCTTCACCTACGCAACGCCGCACAACGGCATTGAAATGGCCGGACTTAATGTCCCCGATCTGGGCGCCCTCGACCGACTACACGTACGCAACTTCAACCGCAGCTATATGCGCCGTTACCTCGCGCTTCCGGATGGTGACGGGCGCGTCGACTCGTTAGATGGCGCCTTTCCGGCCGATCGATTCTTCTGCTTTGTCGGGACGAACTACCGTGACTACGGCGCGTTCCTCGGTCTTTCGAAGAAGGGTACGGGCCCCATGAGCGACGGTCTCGTCATGATGAAGAACGCAAGCGTCCAGGGGGCGCCGCGCGCCTTCGCGCATCGTAGTCACAGCGGGCACTACGGCGTCGTGAACTCGGAAGAGGGCTACCAGAACCTCAGGCGCTTCCTGTTCGGCAATGTGCGTGTCGACGTCACGCTGCTGGTGGACGAGATCACGCTTCCAAAATCGATCGAGGATAGGGTCGGCGACCAACGCGAGCGCGTGCGCGCCGCCTATAACATCGAAGCTGCGGCCACGTTGCGCGGGCTCAACGTGTTCCTCAACGAGCGCAGAGTCGCGCAGGCGTCCGCATTACGCCGGACCTACGAGCAACTCGTGCATGAAGAGAAATCGGTCTACTTGTTCAGCGGCTACCTGCTTAGGAGCGCGAAGACTCCGCGTTCACGCGACACGGCGCTTGCCTTCGCGCTCGAAATTGACATGCAGGTGCCTGTTTACGAAATTGATCGGCAATTCTGGTTCGACGACCACTTCGAAGGAGGCTATGTATTCAAGGATACAGTGACCTTCCACGTGCGGCCCACAGCCCAGAAGACGACGGTGCGTTATGGACTCGCATCTGTGGCCGGTGCCGGTCTTGCCAATCGCACTCTCGATCCGGAGGATCTCGGCGGTGGGCGTTTGCGCTTCGAGCTGCCGCTCGGCTTCAAGGAGGGCGCGGCAAGCAAGCCGAAGCCCGGATTTCGAGGCCGGTTGCAGGTCACGGCCTCGCATTGGAACGCAGCGTGAGCGCGCGCCCGCAGCGACGGTCATGGTCTTCGCCACCGAGATGCAGTGGACCTCGAAACGGCGTGTCTAAGGGTCCGTGGGCGAGCGCGGGCCGAGCAGCCCTTCCTCCTGAGCCTTGATCTGCAGCGCCAGGTATTTCGAGTAGATGCGGCACTGCGCGAGGCTGCCGGCCATGAACCACAGGCCGTCCTGCGGCGTCCGCTTCCACATGTTGGCCATCTCGCCGTCGCCGCCGATGCCCCAGACCGGGCCGACGCGCGCGGCAACGTCCTCGCCGAGCGTGCGGCGGACGAGCTCCTGCTGCGTGTAGTAGCCGGTGGCGAGCACGAGCAGGTCGGCCGGCACGACGGTGCCGTCGCGCCGCAACGCGCCGCCGGCGACGAAGCGGTCGATCGCGTCGAACTGCAGCAAGCCGACCTCGCCGTCGATGACGAGCTGCGCGCAACCGGCGTCGAGATAGTAGCCGCCGCCGCGCCGCCGGTATTTCATCTGGTGGCCGGTCCCGTCCTCGCCGATGTCGTATTTGAAGCCGCGCGCCTTCAGCCCCTCGATCATCGCCTTGTCGAAGTCGACCATGCGCTCGACAGCAAGCTGGTAGGCGCGGACGACCAGCGGATAGGTCGCCGTCGCCGCGATCAGGTCGGTGTCGTCGAGCGGCAGCCCCTCGTCGTAGAGCGCGTAGTTCAGCTTGGCGCTCGGATCGATGCTGACCACCGTCGTCGAGCCGCGCTGGATGATGGTCGTGTCCGCGCCGTGGCTGTGCAGGTCCTGGGCGATGTCGTGCCCGCTGGTGCCGGTGCCGAGCACCAGCGCCTTCTTGCCCTTCCAGGCCGACCCGTCGCCGAAATTGTGGGAATGGACGACCGTGCCGTCGAACGCCTCGAGCCCGGCCAGCGAGGGCACACGGGGAATGCCGCTGACCCCGTTGGCGAAGACGATGTGGCGCGGGCGGAGCGTTCGCTCGCTGCCGTCCGTCTTGCGGACGACGGCGCTCCAGCATTTCGCGTCGCCGTCATACGCGCCGCCGGCGAAGGCGGTGCCGGTCCAGAAGTTTATCTCCATCGCCCCGGCGTAATATTCGAACCAATTGCCAAGCATGTCCTTCGGAATGTATTTCGGCCAGGTCGGCGGGAAGGGCATGTAGGGCAGGTGGTTGACGTGGATCTGGTTGTGCAGCGCGAGCGAGTGGTAGCGCTTGCGCCAGCAGTCGCCGATCCGCTCGTGCTGGTCGACCACCAGCGTGTCGACGTCGAGCTGATTGAGCCGCGCCGCGATGCCGAGGCCCGCCTGCCCGCCGCCGACGATGAGCACGGACGGCTCGCGGTCCGCGTAGGCCTCGCTTCGCGTCCGCTGGTCGAGCCAGTTCTCGCCGCCGAAGTTGCGCGAATACGCCTCGCCGGTCGGCCGGCGCGCGCCGACATGCTCCTCGAAGCCCGTGAGCTCCTCGAGCGTGGTGAGGAATACCCAGGCCTTCGTCCCGCCCGCGCTCAGGCGGAGCACGCCGTTGCCGCGGCCGATCGCCGTCTCGAATTCGACGATCGCCTCGATCGCATCGGCGCCGAGCCGGCGGACGCGGCGCGACGGGGTGCGGCCCGCGGCGATCCTGAAGCTGTGGGCCTGGGCCGCCGGCTGAGCCGCGATCATGGCCGCGGCGATGTCGCTCGCGCCCCGGAACGGGCTGATATGCCAGGTGAACGCCAGGATGTCGCGCCAGTGGCTGTCCGGCTCGAACAGGGCGGCCATCGCCTCAGCGTCACCGGCCCGGAGCGCCGCCTCGAAGGCGCCGAGCCATTGCGAGACGAGCTGCTCTACGCTCGCGGCGGGGCGTTTGCTCAAGACGGCTTGGCCGACGTCATCCATGGGGGGTTCCTCTTTTGCAGACTTCATGCATCAAAGGTTGCAGGACCGAGGCTGTCAAGTTGGCCCCCACCGCCCCGCAGGGGAATCGCATGTGACAGCGTTGGCGGCCCGTCCGACGGATTTGGACGTGCGTGGTGCGTGCTTCGACAAGCTCAGCATGAGGTTTTTCTCAATGCCACAAAGACATTACCTCATCCTGAGCTTGTCGAAGGACGCACGGCATTCGTGCAGCGCCGTTCCATGCGATTGCCCTGCAGCGCCCCGGAGGTCAGTCTATCGCCGGTCAGAGCGGCGGCCGGCGCGAGCGCCAATCGGTCGCCTGCTCGTAGGCCCAGCCGATGCGCAGCGCCGTCGCCTCGTCGTAGCCGTTGCAGACGATGTGCAGCGAGGTCGGCAATCCGCCGGCGGTGAAGCCGTTCGGCACTGCGAGCGCGCAGCGGTCCAGCACGTTCACCAGCCGGGTGAAGCCGGCCGGGCTCGTCGACTGGTCGATCGCGTCGATCGGCGGCGCCGGGGTCGCGGTGGTCGGGGTCAGCAGCGCGTCGTAGCCGGCCAGCGCGGCGTCGAATTCGCGCTGCACCGCCCGGCGCTTCTTCAGCGTGTCGAGATAGGCGCGCGCGGTCATGTCGCGCCCGCGCCAGATGCGGGGCCGCACTGCCTCGTCGATCGGCAGGTCCATGTCGTCGACCAGGTCGCCGACGAAGTGGTAGCCCTCCGCCCCGATGATGTCGCCGGTCATCTCGGCCATCGCCGCGAAGGGGCGGGGCAGCGAAATCTCTTCCGCCGATGCGCCAAGCGCCCTCAGCTGCTCCACGGCCGCATCGAAAGCAGCGAGCACTTCCGGGTCGACGCCCTTCCGTTCGCCCGCGGGCATGATCGCCAGTTTCAAGCCGGCGACGCCGCGCTTCATCTTCGGCAGGGGATCCTCGAACGCGACGCCGCGCGTCAGCGGATCCTGCGGGTCCGGTCCTTGCATCGCGTTATACAGCAGCGCGGCATCCTCGACCGAGCGGGTCATCGGACCCGGGGTATCGAGCGTGCTGGCCAGCGGCAGCACGCCGTAGCAGCTGACGCGCCCGACCGTCGTCTTGAGCCCGGTGAGCCCGCACCAGGACGCCGGCAGCCGCACCGAGCCGCCGGTATCCGTGCCGATGCCCCAGGGCGCGAGCCCCGACGACACCGCGACGCCGGTCCCGGAGCTGGACCCGCCCGGCGCGCGGTGGACCTTCCGGTCCCAGGGATTGCGCGGCGTGCCCATGTGCTGGTTCGTGCCCCAGCCGCCCATGGCGAACTCTACGGAATGGGTCTTGCCGATCACGATCATGCCGGCGGAGATCAGCTTCCGCGCCAACGTCGCCGTGACCGCCGACACGCGGTCCTTCAAGGCATAGGAGCCGCCCGTCGTGACCCGGCCCTGCAGGTCGATGATGTCCTTCAGGGCGACGGGAATGCCGTGCAGCGGCCCGACCGCATGGCCCGACCGGATCGCGTCCGCGGCTGCCTTTGCGGCGCGGCGCGCATCGTCGGCATAGACGGTGACGAAGGAATGCAGCATCTCGTCATGCGCCGCGATACGGTCAAGCAGGGCATCGACCAGATCGACCGGCGACAGCTTTCCTCGTTGGATCGCGGCGGACAGGACGTGGACGGGGCTGAATGCGAGATCGATGTCGGTCATGGCGCGGTGCTTTCGAAATCTGCAGCCCGTCAAGTGTGATGCGAAGCGGCCGGCCGCGCAACGGCCCCGTTTGAGCCCGGCGAAACCGCAATGCTAGCTTAAGGTCGGGCTTTACGCGAAAGACAGGACGACCGCCATGCCGAGCTCATCCCCATCCGTTCCGGCGACGCGCCGCCTCGCGGCCTTCGTGCGCGAGACGCAATGGCGCGACATCCCCGAGACGGTCCGTCACGAGGCGAAGCGGTCGCTGCTGAACGGCTTCGCCACGGCGCTCGGCGGCTGCCGCGAGCCGGCCGTCGAGAAGAGCCTCGCCGTGCTGCAGCGCTTCTCCGGCAGCCAGAGCTGCGGCATCGTCGGACGGCGCGAGCGCACGGACATGCTGCTGGCGGCCTATGTCAACGCCATGAGCGCGAACGTCTTCGACTTCGACGACACGCATCCCGCGACGGTCATCCATCCGACCGCGCCGGTCGCGCCTGCGCTATTCGCCTTCGTCGAGACCGAGCCCCGCGACGGGGCAGCGCTGCTGCGCGCCTTCATCCTCGGTGGCGAGATCGAATGCCGGATCGGCAATGCGATCGCGCCCTATCACTATGCGCGTGGCTGGCATATCACCTCGACATGCGGCGTATTCGGCGCCGCGGTCGGCACCGGCGCCCTTTTTGGGCTGACCGAGGAGCAGCTCTGCTGGGCGCTCGGCAATGCGTCGGCCCAGTCGGCGGGGTTGGTCGAGACGCTCGGCACCATGTCCAAGAGCATCAGCGTCGGCAACGCGGCGCGGAATGGTCTCGCGTCTGCGCTGCTGGCGGCGGAAGGGTTCTCGGGCCCGGCGGCGCCGCTCGAGGGTCCGCGCGGCTTCCTGCCGGTCTATGCGGATGCTCCGCGGATCGATGCCCTGTTCGACGGGCTCGGCGAGACATGGGAGATCGGCAAGAACACCTACAAGCCCTATCCGGTCGGCGTCGTCCTCAATCCGGTGATCGAGGCTTGCCTCGACATGCACCGCGCCGGCGCCTTCGCGGTCGAGGATGTCGCCGAAGTCGAGCTGACGGGAAATCCCTTCCTGCGCCAGCGCACCGACCGGCCGGATGTCGCCACCGGCCGCGAATCCCAGGTCAGCGCTCAGCACGCCATCGCCATCGCGTTGCGCCGCGGTCGCGCCGGCCTCGCGGAATTCAGCGACGCCGCCGTGGCGGAAACCGCGCGGGACCGCATCCGCCCGGCGGTGCGTTTCATCGACGACGACGGCTGCGACATCGAGAGCGTCCGGATGGTGGTCCGCACCCGCCAGGGGGCGACCCACACGGCGGAGGTGGTCGACACGCGGGGCGGATCGCGCAAGCCGATGAGCGATGCGGATCTGGCCGAAAAACTCGCCATGCTGGCGGAGTATGGCGGCTTCGCCGGAGACGTGGCCGCGCTGGCCGACGCAATCTGGTCGCTCGATACGGCGCCGGGCGCGGGTGCGATCATGCGGCTCTGCACGGTCCGCTGACGGGACACGTCTCAGACCGCTGCTGTTAGCGCCTGGCCGTCGTCGCAGATGAGCGCCACGCCGCGGCCGATCAGTCCCGCATTTCCGTTGGCATCGAGGCCGGCGAGGGTGGCGCGGAACGGCGCATCTCGGCTTATGGCGAGGCCATCGAGGCCCACTCGGATCTGCAGCGGACCGAAGCCCGGATGCACCGCGCGCAGAAGTCGCATCGGCGCCTGCAGGATCGGGTCGGACGCGGCGACACCGAAAGCATCCCGAAGGGTCGGTGCGAACGAAATCGCCTGCGCGCCGAAGCCGCAGGCGTCGATCACGACGCTGTCGCCGATCGCCGGCAGCAGCGGCAGCGGCTCCAGATCGGGCCGGAGCCGCGGTCCGCGGGGCGGGTTGGCGGGCAGGACGATCCAGCGGTCCGGCTCGGCAGCCAGCTTCAGTCCCGCCTCCTGGCCGTTCCCGCCAGCGGCGACGACCATGGCGCTGCCGCCGATGCCGGCGCCGGCGCGGATCATCAGCGCGCTCGCGCCCATCCAGAGATTGAGGAAGAACTGTCCCGAAGCGGCGATCGTGTCCGCGGCCGGGCCGGGGTCGAGGCGGCCACACAGGATGCCGATGATCTCCGCGCTCGACGCCGCGACCTGCCCGTGCAGGTCGTCGCCGGCCGCAAGCGCCCGGGCGGCGACCGGCAGCAGCGGGATCGGTGCATTCGTGAGCGCCCGGTCGAGCGCCGGCGCGACCGTCTCCGCGAGATGCCGCAAGTGGGCGACCGCGCCCGGTCTGGGTGCGCCGAAGCGAAGCGCGCCCGCCGGCGGGCCGTCGTTCACGGACACCAGCATGCCGGTACCGGCGGCGTTGCCGTCGACCACGCGCAGCATCGCCGTGCCCGGGCCGGCAACGAAGGCGAGCGGCACGACCACGCCCTTGTCCTGCGCCGGCATCAATGCGATCGCGCCGCCGGCGATCATCGCGCGGGCTTCGCCGGCCGTGTCCGCCCAGCCTTCGACCATCGCCGCCGCGGCGGCCGCGTTCAGCAGCGGGCGGCAGGCGGACGCAGGGTCACGCAGCGGCGGCCCGGCATGCAGCAGCGTCCGCTCCCCGATATCCTGGAAATCGGACAGCTTGCCCGCGCCCGCCAGCAGCGGGTCGACGCCCGCAGCGGCCTCGGCCGATTTCTCCGTTGCGCGATCCGAGTAGCCGGTGTTGGTTTGCGTCATGTCGCGATCACCTAGAGATGGAACATGGCTGGCGGTGGCCAGTGCCGCGGCGTTGCGGCAGGCCGGGCTGCTGGAGGTCGCAGCCGGCGGCGCCGTTGTCCTGCTCGCCTGGATCGATGGCGCTCCGTGGGCGGCGCAGGGCCTCTGTCCGCATCAGTTCGCGCGGCTGTGTGACGGCCGGATCGACGACGGCCGGCTGCACTGCCCGCGCCATCAGGCGTCCTTCGATCTTCGCACCGGCGCGCCGGACGACCGCTGGCAGATCGGCGGCCTCCGCCTCTATCCGGTGCGGCTGCGCGACGGCGCGGTCGAGATCGACCTCTCCGCACCGCCGAACCGCGCTACGTAGGTCCGGCGCTATTTCAAGAGCAGCGGCGCGCGGCCGATATCGTTGTTCGCCTCGACCAGCCGGACGAGATCGGCCAGCAGCCGTTTCCGCTCTTTCCCCGGCAGGGCTTCGATCGTGCGGGCGTGCGCGCGCTCGGCGGCGGCATCCAGCTTCAGCATCATCGCGTTGCCGGCTTTGGTCAGCCGCGCCCGGCGCATCCTGCGATCCGACTTGCTGACCGAGCGGGTGACCAGGCCGCGGCCGGCCAGGCGCGCCAGGACGTCGGCGATATTCGTCCGGTCCATGCCGATATCCTTCGCCAGCGCCGCCTGATCGCTGTCGCCCTTCTGCGCCAGCACGGTCATCACGCTGTACTGCACCGGCGTGATGTCGAACTCGATGCACTCCTCGATGAACAGCGCCGAGTGGATCTGGTGTAGCCGGCGGATGAGGAA
>Ga0299906_10004505_pt1 | contig 11404 bp, 12 predicted proteins | sample RVTome_14_FD_200259 | JGI IMG/M metagenome (GOLD analysis project Ga0299906, IMG submission 200259) | Soil microbial communities from uranium-contaminated site in the Upper Colorado River Basin, Wyoming, United States - RVT145D125 (version 2) ... | reverse complement strand
GTTGCCCATCCGGCTCAGTAATCCAGATGGGCGGCCCTCACCCGCTGCAGGAAGGTGCCGAACAGCCGCAGGCGGAGGAGGAGACCCCGCGGACCGAAGCGCGGCAGGCTGCCGAGGGCGGTGCGCAGCGGCATCGCGGTCTCGTAGAGCCGGGCGAGCTCGGCGTAGAACTCGGCAGGGGGCAGGCGGGTCGGCAGCAGGGCGTGCAGCAGATCGAAAAGCTCCGGCTCGCGGCTCAGCAACTCCCCCTGCCTGGCGGCATGCAGATCGGTCCCCGGCAGCGGCGTCATGACGGCGAAGACGGCGGACTCGGGCTTGAGCCGGCGGACGTAGGCCGCCAGCGACCGGAAGTCGTCGCGGCTGAAGTCCGGATCGACCATGAATGAGGCGTACAGCATGATCCCCAGTTCGTCGAGGATCTGGGCGGCCTTCGCCTGCTGGGCGGTGGTCACCCCCTTGTTCATCGCCGCGAGCCGCGCATCGGAACAGGCCTCCATGCCGACGAAGACCTGCCTGAGGCCAAGGGCCGCCCATTTGGCGAAGAGTTCGGGATGGGCAACGATGGTGTCCGCCCGGGCGTGAAGGAAGTAAGTCTTGCGGATGCCGGCCGCGCGGACCAGGTCGGCCAGTTTGTCCATGCGCCGCGCGTCGCACATCGACTCGTCGTCGCAGAGGAAGACATGCGGCTCGGCGATGGTCTTCAGCTCCGCCACCACCTGCTGCGGGTCGCGGCGCAGGTACCTGCCGCCGGTCAGCCGCCAGAGGGCGCAGAAGGTACAGCGGGCGGTGCAGCCGAGCGAGGTGCGGATCGAGGCGAGGGGCCTGACCCACTCGCTGAAGTAGTTGTGGCGGTAGCGGACGGTCAGGCTCCGGTCGGGGCGCGGCAGTTCGTCCAGGGCGGCCATCGGCCGGGCCGGAGTGAACGTCATCCCCTGCGGCGAAGGGATGCCGAGCCCGGCAATATCGTGCCACGCCTTCCCGCGCTCCATTTCCCGGGCGATCTCGCGCAGGGTGAAGACCCCTTCGCCGATCGCCACCAGGTCGACCTGCGGCACGTCGAAGTCGGCCGGGCAGACCGTGGCGTGGTGCCCGCCGACCACCACCGTCACCGCCGGATCGATGGCCTTGAGCCGGGCGGCGATCGCCTTGACGATGTTGACGTGATTGGTAAAACCGGTGATGCCGACCAGGGCCGGCCTGACCCGGCGCAGCGCCCCCTCGATGTCCGGCTCGAGGCGGGCATCGAGGATTGTCGGCGCATGTCCGTCGAGCTTCAGCCCCGCGCCCAGATATTCGAGGGCGAGGGGCTCGAAAAGGTGGATCCGGTCGAGCAGCGGTTCGCAGCTCGGCGGCTGAATGAGCAGCACGTTCATGGCACAATCCCTTTTCAACCACCAAGTGAAAGGCCCGCCTCTCTGCTAGCGCGGGCCTTCTTCTGTTTCTCGGCTACCGGAACGGGTCATTTCGGTGGTCCGGATCCGCCGAAGCATCTGGCAGCCATTTAATTGGCTTTGCACATCATCGATAGGTGAAACTGCCCTTGCCAGGGTTGCTTCCATCGCAGCGCTGCAATCCCAGGAGAGGCCGTTGGCCATATTCAGGAGGTGGTTCACTCGATGTGCATCTGCAGGCAGTCGCCAAGCCGCCGGAAATTATCCCGCCACTCATCCTGCCCCTCCGGCGGCAACGTCTGGTGGATGTTCCAGTAGCAGTTCTGCGCCTGCCACAGGTCGACCTTGATCGGCAGTGAGCAGAGGACCCCGACGGTCTCGATGATGGTCAGCAGCAGCGCCAGGTTTTGCGGGGCGAGAGCCAGCTTTTCCATCTGCCGGACGATCTGGCGGCCGGCGGCGAGGGCGAGGATCGGATCCTCCAGCGGGATGCCGAGCTTTTCCACTTCCTCGGCCAGGGCCCGCAACTGGTCCGGATGCGGCCGGCTGTTCTCCAGCAGCCTGCGAAAGCGGGAGACCAGTACCAGTTCGACCGGTACCGACAATGGCTTGGGGATCGGCACGTCGATCTCGCGCAGAAAGCGCATTAGGGGAAAGTGGTTTTCGTAGATCGCCCGGAAAGAGGTGTCGATTTCTTCGAGGGTCTGCGCCATCACCTGCTTCAGGACTTGGCGCTGTTCGTCCTTGAACAGGTGCCATAGGTTATAATTGTGGGTGCCGAAGTGCCGGTCCATTTGCCGGACCACCTCGGGGAGGTCGCTCCGGTCGAAGGCGGCGGTTACGGCCTGGCGCATGGCAGCGAAGGACTGTTGATCCTGGTAGGGACGCACCCCGGCGTTGAGATTGTGGCCGCCGAGGTTGAGGACGGCGAAGGTAAATTCGTCCTGGTTCCAGGTGATCTTGGAGCGGATCAGGGCGCTCCCGACACTGAGCTGCATCCGACCGCTGGGGAACTTCTCGAGGGCGCATTTCTCCGCCGTGTAGCAGTGGATGTCGTGGGCGTGGGGCTCCTCCGGCCGGCGGCGCTCGCCGAAGCCGGAGACGATGGCGTGGTGGGCGGCGACCCGGATCAGGTCGAGGCGCGTCGGCTTGACCAGGCTCTGGTAGATGCGGGCGGCGTTGCCCCAGCGGGCCAGGTTGCTGGGGACCTTTGCCAGCCGGGAGAGAAACTCCCCTTCGAGGTCGACACCGCAGGCCTCTTCGGCCAGTTGCAGCACCCGGGCGGCGTAGGCGAGTACCTGGGTCGTCTCGATTCCCGACACCTCGTCAAAGAACCAGCCGCAGCTGGTGTACATGAGCATGGCGTGGCGCTGAAGCTCCAGCAGCCGCAGCGTCTTGATTTCTTCCTCCGGCGCGAGTTGTCGGCCGGCCCGGCGTTGCAGGAACTCCCGGACCTTTTCCGGGGTACGGTCAAGGATGACCTCGATATAGGCGTCGCGCGTCCCCCAGGGGTCGGCGCAGAGGGGGGCCAGCTCCTTCTCAAAGAGCGGCGCCAGTTTGTCCCGCAGCCAGTCTAGGGCCTCGCGCAGCGGACCGCGCCAGGCCTGGGTCCAGCCGGCGCCGCCGCCGATGTGGCAGCCGCAGTCGGAGCGCCAGCGCTCGATGCCGTGGGCGCAGCTCCAAGAGGTCTCCTCGGCGATCTCCACCTCGAAGGTCGGCGGGCAGGCTTCGAGGAATTCGCCGAAAACGGTGACCTTCGCCAGTTTGCGACTTTCGATGAAGTCGAGACAATAGGCGAGGGCCATCTCGCCGAAGCGGTGATGATGACCGTAGCTTTCGCCGTCGGTGGCGATGTGGACCAACTGCACCTCGTCCCGCTCGGCAAAATTCCCCACCAGCCGCTTGGCGAAATGCTCGCCGTCATCGAGCAGGCCGCTGAAGGCGACGTCGCGGGCGACAGGGCCATCGTAGAAGAAAAGGACGATGCTGGCGCCGGACGGCAGACGGCAGAGATAGGGAATCGTCGGGTCGACCCGGCCGTCGCTCACGTCCTGCCAGTCCTTTTCGCCGAGCTTGCGCACCCGCCCGGCCTGGTGCGGGGCGAGGATGGTGAAGGCGATTCCCTGCTCCGCCAGCAGCTCGAGCGTCTCCGTGTCGACGGCTGTCTCGGGGAGCCACATCCCTTCGGGCGGCCGGCCGAAGCGGTGGACGAAGTCGTCGATCCCCCAGCGGATCTGGGTCTGCTTGTCGCGGCGGTTTGCGAGTGGCATGATCATGTGGTTGTAGGCCTGGGCGAGGGCCGAGCCGTGCCCGGAGAAGCGCTCGCGACTGACCCGGTCGGCCTCGAGCACCGCCCGGTAGGTCGCCGGCCGACTCTTCTCCAACCAGGAGAGCAGGGTGGGGCCGAGATTGAAGCTGATGCCGGCGTAGTTGTTGACGATCCTGCTGATCCGTTTCTTTTCGTCGAGGATGCGCGCGGCGCTGTTCGGCTCGTAGCACTCGGTGGTGATCCGCTCGTTCCAGTCATGGAAAGGATAGGCCGAGTCCTGCAGCTCGATGTCCTCCAGCCAAGGGTTCTCCCTCGGCGGCTGGTAGAAATGGCCGTGGATGCAGATGAAACGATTCATGTGGATGCCCCGGTTGTTAAAGCGTGCAAATTATTGCTCCTCGATCGGCGTTGCCTAATGGCACCGTCCGTTTCGGTGGCGAAATGCTCTTCGCCTTGCGACTTTGTTCAAAACCACGACCATCGGCTTACCTGGCGACTGCGCTGGGGAGTGTGGCCAGCAGGTGGTCGGCCAGCAGGGAGAGGGCCAGATAGCGATCAGCGGTGGGGTAGACGATTTTTGTGCCGCCGGTGCCGCCCACCCTGCCGCCGCCCCGGTCCCGCCACAGCTCCCTGCCATCTTTGGCCGAAACCATTCTGGCTGCGGCTTCGATGTCGATCACCGGCGGCGGCTGCCGTTCACTTAGCGTTTCGCTAATGAACAGAAAGTCGACATGAACCTGGAGTGTCGCATCGTTTCCCCCCCCACCTGGCGTCAGGTCTACCTGGTACCCTTTGTTTTCCAGAACCGTAGTGAGCCGCCGACGGAGTTCACCGTCCAGATCGATGTCGTATGGTGGTTCGTAGCGCCGTTCGAAGCTCACCGCTGGCAGGTGGATAACGCGGATGCCGGCGTCCAGAAAGTCCGGGGCGAGAACCAAAGGCTGCCTGGGGGTGGCACAGCCGCCCACCAGAAGGACCAGTAGCAAAACAACCAGGTGTATCTGCAGGAAATTTTTTGCGTTCATCGGTATAAATCTCCTACCATCGCCAAACGAGATATGGAGTTTTTTTTCATTTTACCATAGTAGAGGGTAAGGAGCTGTCAAAGGGGGGACTTTGTTGTCATGGCGCGAATCGCTATTGACAGCAAGCGTCCCGGGGAGTATTTAAGGGTGGTCGGCAATCACAATTTCAACCACACTAGGGAAAGGAATTGACATGAAAAAACGCATGGTGGCACTGTCGACCGCGGCAGTGTTGTTGATGGCAAGTGGTTGCACCGCTCAGGAAAAGAAACTGGAGCTGAACAGCGTTAAGGACAAGGTCAGTTATGGCATCGGTTTGAACATCGGCAAGGATTTCAAGGAGCAGGGTATTGATATCGACGTCAACCTGCTGGCGCGCGGGATCAAGGATTCCCTGGCCGGCAGTGAGCCGGCATTGACCGAACCACAGATGAAGGAAGCTTTCGAAGCCTTCCAGAAGGAAGTCGTCGCCAAACAGGAAGTCAAAGCCAAGGAGTCGGCCGACAAGAACCTGAAGGCCGGCGAGGCCTTTCTGGCCGAAAACGCCAAGAAGGAAGGAGTAGTGACCCTGCCGAGCGGCCTGCAGTACAAGGTGATCGAGGAAGGCAGCGGCAAGACACCGAAGGCATCCGACACGGTGACAGTGAACTATCGTGGCACCCTGATTGACGGCAAGGAGTTCGACAGCTCCTACAAGCGTGGCGAGCCGGCCACGTTCCCTGTCAGCGGTGTGATCGCCGGCTGGACCGAGGCGCTGCAGCTGATGAAGGAAGGAGCCAAATGGCAGCTCGTCATTCCCCCTGGTCTCGCCTATGGGGAAAAGGGAGCCGGGCCGGTCATCGGGCCGAATTCCACCCTTGTCTTCGAAGTGGAACTGATCAAGGTGCAGTAACGATTCCCCTTGCAGCCTGACCCACCGAGCCGCCCCTTCAGCCCGAGTTGCTGACCGGGCGGCTTTTTTTGCTGGTCGAGGAGGTGTGCTGGTTCGATTTGTGCGGGAAGTACCCCGAAAAACATGCGGCAGCCTTGGTCTGGATCGTTTTCTCAGGTAGAATCGAATTAAAGCTGCGACGGGCACCGGCCTTGCGGCGGCATGTCTCTGCCGGTTGCAAAGAGTGAGGGAGGTTCCAGATGCTCAGGAAGAAAATTCTCCTGACCGATGACGCGGAACTGCTGCAGGCACTGGAAAGTTCTTTTTTTCGCCGAGTCGGTTTCACTCTCCTGGTGGCCGACAGTGGCGAACGGGTGTTCGAGATGATTGAAGAGCAGGACCCGGTTCTGGCCATTCTGACCGTGGGTATGCCGGACCGGCAAGGGGATGCGATCTGCCGGCGGGTGAAGAAAGATGCCATCCTGCGCTCAACACCGATTATCCTGGTGGTGGATGCCGGCCGTGAGGACGTGGCTTCCTTCTGCCGGGAGACGGGCTGCGACGACATCCTTTGCCGGCCGATCGACAGTCAGCAACTGTTGACCGCGGCCTGCCGGGTCCTTAACATCGTCGAAAGGGGTGGCCCCCGGGTCGAAACCCGCTTCCCGGTGCTTTGCGGGCGAGATCCCCGCAAGTTGCAGCCTTCCTGGGTGCTGAACATCAATGCCGGTGGGCTCTTCGTCGAGATCGACCGCCTGCATCCCGTCAATACCCTGGTGACCCTCGAGTTCACCCTGCCGGGGCATACCTCGAGCATCCGGTGCAAGGGGCGGGTGGCCTGGGTCAACCATCCCGAGTGGATCAAGAATTCCAGCCTGCCGAGCGGCATGGGCATTCAGTTCCTCGACCTGACCGAGGAGGCGGCATTGGCAATTCGCGAACATGTCGAAAAGAAGCCCTCCGACGGGTAATGCCCGCGGCGGTGTATTCCGCCTCCCGTTGGCTGCGGCAGGGAGTGTTCGGTGGAAAATGGCAGGGATAGAGGAGTTGCTGGATTTCTGGTTCGGGGGTCTCAGGGAGGGGAAACCGGTGCCTCCCGAGCGTATCGCCCTCTGGTTCGGTGGCGCCGAGACGACCGACCGTCAGATCCGCGAGCGGTTTGCCGCCGACGTCGAGCGGGCCGACGCGGGCGGATATGATGGCTGGCGCGCCTTCCCGCGCGGCACCCTCGCCCTGCTCATCCTGCTCGACCAGTTTCCACGCAACATTTACCGCGGTTCTCCCCGCGCTTACGACTTTGACGGCAAGGCCCGCGAACTCTGTCTGGCGGGGCTGGACGCAGGCCAGGACCGCGAGCTGATCACTGTCCAGCGCGCCTTTTTCTATCTCCCCCTGGAACATTCCGAGGACATTTCTCTGCAGCAGCGTTCGGTGGCCGCCTTCGCTGAGTTGCTCCGGCAGGCACCTGAGACGCTCAGGGAAACCTGCCGTAACTTTCTCGAATACGCCGAGCGGCACCGGGCGATCATCGAGCGCTTTGGCCGCTTCCCGCACCGCAATTTGTCCCTTTCACGTCCCTCGACCGCCGAAGAAGAGGCCTTCCTCCGCGAGCCCGGTTCCTCCTTCTGATTCTGCATGACAATCAAACTGACGCTGAGGGGTACCATCAGGCGGGCCGGTCGCGGAAATCGCCGCTGGCGATCCGGATACCGATGATCTGCGGGCAATTCCAGTAGTAAATCCAGGCGGCGGTGCGGCTGCCATCTGCCAGGGTGACGGTCGTGCGCCGGCGCAGGTAGATGCTGTGCGATTCGTTGTCAGGATCGTATTCTTCGAGCGCGTCGACCCCTCGCAGTGTCTGCGTGTAGTGGTGCGGATCGAGGTAAACCAGTTCGCCTGCCACTGTGCCCCGACCCGGTTCGACGTAAGGATAGCCGCCGTCGGCAACGAAATAAAGCTGACCTTCCGCCGTCGCCGCAACCTCATCGACGGTTCGCCCGGCGAGGTAGCGGCGATAGTTCTTTTCTCCTGGGCGCAAAGTGCCATAGACGAAGACCGGCAACCTCTCTGCCGTCATCGCTTCGCCTCAGTTCGAGTGAAAAGGGAGGTGGAACCTAAGCGTCGGCATCCTGCCCTCTTGCCCCGGTCTCCTCTGCCAGCCAGTCAATCGCCGACTCCAGGTCGCAACCGCGGGCCAGTTTGACCAGGCCGACCACGTCGCCGCTGGCGCCGCACCGAAAACACTGGAAACCGCCGTTCTGGATGACCAGTTCAGGGGTCTCTCCTCCTTCCGGCTGGCAGCCGGGGCAGAAAAAGTGCTTGCCACTGCCGAAAATTCCCAGGTCGGCGGCGATCTTGCGTACGGCGGCGGGGTCCCGGATGCGATCGTCCCATTCACGGCGATTGTCTGGCATGGCGGCAGCCTCCTGTCGCGGCCCTCTGCGATCCGATATTCGTTGCGTTGCCCGCAAGGGCACAGACTCTGCCACACTATACCATGGCAGGATGCGGGCGCATCCCCTTTCGATGGAAAAAGGAAAGGCCGCCCTTCTGCAAGAGGGCGGCCTTAACCGATGACGCAACGGGGGGCCCGGTGTGGATCCCTTATCTTTCGGCCTTCCATTGGCCGTGCAAATTGCAGTATTCGCGAGCGGTAACTTTCTGGGCGCTGATCGGGAAGACCGCCTCCGGTTTTTCGCCGGGATGGAGAAACTGTCGGTAAGCCTTGCCGTCGGCGAGCAGTTCGACCCACTCGATGTAGTGGGATTCATCCATCGGGTGGGCGACGCTGCCGACCCGGACGGTAATCTGGCCGTCCCCAATTTCGATGACGGGAACGTGTTTTTCCTTCGTTGCGTCGACGGTATTTTCCTCCATCAACTTCATCTTCTGGTTGCAGCAGACCAGAGGGGCGGCGCCGGAATGCAGCACCTCGACGATGTTGCCGCAGATTTCACACTTGTAAACTTCCAGTTGTTTGGCCATGCACAATTCTCCTTGGGTCGTATGATTTTTGAGTCACCAAATGTACCATATCGATGGCGATGCGCAACCTGTCGCCTGCGCGTCACGCTTTTCAGCGCCTGGTGCCCCACCCGGCAGTCGGGAAAAGTTCAGAATTAAGAAATATCTCCCCCTATCATGCCGCGCGGGGCGCCCCGCATGAAAATGTTGAGAATTTTTAAATCCCTGAAAATATTTCTGATCTTTCCTGTGATAGATTGGGGAAAGTTTTTAATTCTTTTCTCATTGCCAAAAAACGCCGGTCAGTATAAAATTTAATCCATTATATCAAGCAAATCCTTTCCGAAAAGGTGTGGCATGAGGTTCGTGTGCATATCTCTATCGGTAGTTGTCCTTTTTGCCCTGTCGTCCCGCTTCCTGCAGGCGTCGGAGGTTGTCCGGCCAACGGAGCAAGCCGGGACGGACGTCGCCTTTCTGCTCAATCTGGCCCGTTCGGGAAAAGTTGAGGCGCAGGTCCTGCTCGGCGAATACTTCCTTGACCGCCAGGAATATGCTGAAGCGTTGCCGTGGCTGCGTCTTGCGGCAGGTCAAGGGGAGGTTGAGGCCCAGCGCCGCCTGGCGCTGATGTATGAGACCGGACAGGGTGTGCCGCGCGACTATGAACAGGCTGCCTTCTGGCTGCGCTGTGCAACGGAGCAGAGAGATTCTGTCGCTTTTTACAAGGAAGGATTCAGCTATACGACCAGTGCCGGCGTTCCCTGAGGGGAGAGGCGGCTGATAACGTTTCCTCGTCATGGAACCGGGGGCCTGCGGGAACGCAGGCTCCCGGTTTTTTTACAAAGACGGTTAAAAATAGAAAAAGGCCCCGAACGGGGCCTTTTAAGGAAGGGAAAAGCAGACGATTACTTTTTGTGGCAGTCGCCGCACTTGGTCGGGCCGGCGGCTTTGGTGGTGTGGCAGTCCTTGCAGAGGGCGTGGGCCTTGTCTTTGTCGAGCTCAAGCTTGCCAGGGGTGCCTTCGCCGTGGCAGATCTTGCACTCCATCGACTCGCTGTGTTTCTTGTGGTTGAAGGTGACGTTTCCGTTTTTGGCTTCGAGCGTGACCGTGTCGGCGGCCATGGCGGTCGAGGCGGCGAAGGCGACGAGCATTGCAGCAACGAGCAGTTTCTTCATGATTCTTCTCCTCCTGTTTGTGGGAAATATTAAAGCGGGATAACTTTAATCAAAATCATTAAAGTTTGTCAAGGCAAAAGCTGAGTAAAAAACGGGGGCCGACACAATGTGCCGGCCCCCGTTTTTTACAAGTGGAGCCACCCATCGGATTCGAACCGACGACCTACTGATTACGAATCAGTTGCTCTACCAGCTGAGCTAGGGTGGCGAATGACTATGAGGTTCATGTATTTAACGTATATCGGCCGGGATGTCAATGGGTTTTGGGGAGACCATGGCTGGGGGAAACGCGCCCCGGTCCCGGCTGTGTCATCAATGCGATTCCTGCCGTTGCCGGGAGTGCTATTCTCTGGGGAGCGTTGATCGTCGGGTGCTGCATCGGCGGGGGAGACTCTGGACGACGATATCCCCCGGTGTATCAATACGGGGGAAGATGTCCTCGACTGCCTGCTCGGGGGTGATGGGCGATCTTCCTTGCTGAAAAAGTTGCCACGGTCGGGGCGCCAGAAGTCCCATTGCGATGACCCGTGTTGGCGGGCTGTGTTGGCGGGCTGTGTTGGCGGGCTTGCGGGCCGATGGGATTGTGGGTAGAATGCCGGCACTTTTACGCAGGAGAGTTTTCATGGACCTCCGCACGGTTTATGTCGCCAGGACGCACAATGCGCAGCTGATCGAGGAGATTGCTGGATGAGACTCCCCTCCCCGCTGTTGGAAGGGCGTCTGTTGCGCCGCTACAAGCGTTTTCTCGCCGATGTGGAGCTGGCCGACGGCCGCCTCGTTACCGCCCATACCCCCAATACCGGCAGTATGCTGCAGTGCGCCGTCCCTGGCCATCGCGTGCTCGTCTCCGTTGCCGGCAACCCGGCGCGTAAGCTCGGCTATACTCTGGAGCTGATTGAGGTGAACGGGAACTGGGTCGACACCCACACCCACCGCACCAACCGGGTGGTGGAGGAGGGGCTGAGAAACGGCGCGATCGCGGAGCTTTCCGGCTGCCGCATTATCCCAGAGTCCCGCTACCACGACAGCCGTATCGACTTCCTGCTGGAGCGCGCCGGGGAGAGGGCGCTGGTCGAGGTGAAGAATGTCACTCTCACTTCTGGCGCCGGCGTCGCCTGCTTTCCCGATGCCGTCACCGTCCGCGGCCAGAAACACCTGCGCGAGCTGATGCGGGCTTGCTCCGAAGGGTACCGGGCGGTGATCTTCTTTCTTGTGCAGCGCGGTGAGGCGACCGCCTTTACCTCGGCCGACGCCATCGACCCCGAGTACGGCCGGTTGCTGCGCCAGGCGGCAAAGGCAGGCGTCGAAGTGTTGGCGTACAAAACCGTCGTTACCCCGGAGGAAAACAAGGTCGGGGAGAGGATTCCTGTGATGCTTGAGTCCTGAGGACAGAAGACAGAGGACAGAGGACAGAGGACAGAGGACAGAGGACAGAGGACAGTTGTTGCTGTCATCCGTCATCAGGATTCTGTCAGCGATCACCAATCACGGACATTTATGCGCGCCGTAGGCCTGATCACCGAGTACAACCCTTTCCACAACGGCCACCTGCATCATCTGCAGGAAAGCCGCAAGGCGGCCGATGCCGGAGTGGCGGTGGCGGTGATGAGCGGACACTTCCTGCAGCGCGGTGAACCGGCCCTGGTGGACAAGTGGGTGCGCGCCAGGATGGCGCTCGCCGCCGGGGTCGACGTGGTGGTGGAAATCCCCTT
>Ga0299906_10004504_pt1 | contig 11405 bp, 8 predicted proteins | sample RVTome_14_FD_200259 | JGI IMG/M metagenome (GOLD analysis project Ga0299906, IMG submission 200259) | Soil microbial communities from uranium-contaminated site in the Upper Colorado River Basin, Wyoming, United States - RVT145D125 (version 2) ... | reverse complement strand
GGTGGAAGCGATAGAGCGCCGGCTAGGGCGACAACATGTGCCGTCGGTCAAGTTCCTGCGACAGTTCTGGCGCATCGATGCCACGCGCGTACGGGAGCGGGGGGAACTTCTCCAGTGCCTGTCGAGACTCCCGGTCGTAGAGCTGGCCTATCAGGAGCTCAACGTTCGAGAGCCAGCGGTCGACGCCGCCAACGATCCCCACGCCGTGCTTCAGTCGTACCTCGACGCGGCGCCCGTGGGCATTGACGCACGGTGGGCTTGGAGCCAGCCGAACGGATCTGGGCAAGGTGTAGGTTTCGTCGATGTCGAGCAGGGGTGGCTTATCGCTTTTGCGAGCGATCCGAACTCGGTGCAACACGAAGATCTGCCAACGGCCGTGCAGTTCCAGGGCGTTCCCAGGGAGGTTAACCCCGCGATCTGTCCGCCCAGCCGGCACCACGGTACCGCTGTGCTGGGCGTGGTGAGCGGAGCCGATAACGACAAGGGAATCGTCGGAATAGCCCCCTCCGTCTCGTGGGTCGACGTCGCCTCCCATTATCAGAACGGCACGAGAGGCCATGTCGCCGAGGCAATGGCGAGTGTGCTTCCCCACATGGCGGCCGGAGACGTCCTGTTGCTGGAGGTTCAGGATGCGCTAAACCGTCCCATCGAGACGGACCCTGCAGTGCGCGAATGTATCGATCTTGCTGCAGCGCTGGGCGTCATCGTCGTGGAACCGGCCGGCAACGGCGGTGTGGACCTGGACGCCGTGCCCGAGTTGAACCGCTCGACTGCGAACACCGACTCGGGAGCGATAATCGTCGGCGCAGGAGAGTCTCAGCTGGACTCGGCAGCGATCGGACACGACAGGTGGGTCATGACCCCATCAGATTTCCAGCTACCTGGTCCCATTCCCAGCTTTCTACCGGATTGCGGATACGGGATGGTGCCTCCGCCGCCGCTACCGGCGTCGAACTACGGCTCGCGCGTCGATTGCTACGCGTGGGGAGACAACATCGTCTCCACCGGATACGGCTGGCTTGGCGGCACGACTGCGACCGACAGCTACACAAACCGCTTCGGTGGCACCAGCGCCGCCGCCGCCATCGTGGCTGGAGCCGTTGTTGTTCTCCAGGGGCTACACAAGGCTGCCAAGGGAGTACCGTTGTCGCCAGCGGTATTGCGTGAGGCACTGGTGTCGAACGGGACCCCCCAGGGCACGGGTGTGACCGGACACATCGGGACGATGCCAGACCTGAAGAGGGCGGCGATGGCTCTGTCCCTGACGCCGGCTGTTCCTTCTCCTCCGACGAACCTGAGATCAGTTCCCTGACGGATCCAGAAAGCACAGCGTCGAGCTGGATCAACCGACGCGCTCACGCCCAATCCCGAGCCGTCCCAACGCCCGCTCGCGGAGTATCAGCGACTGGCCCTCGACGGTGATGAGTCGGACCGCCTGCAGCTCCTTCAGCGTCCTGGTCACCGTCTCGCGCTCGCACCCCACCAGTTGGGCCAGCACCTCGTGTGTCGGCCGCGGCCTGATCACGATGCGAGTCTGCTCGAGACTGCCCCAGGTGCGGGCAAGTCTGAGTAGCACGCGCAGCAGGCGATCCGGAATGTCGAGCGTGGACCGGTCGCGGAACTGCTCGTTGGTGTCGCGAAGCCGATCCTGCACCAGTTTGCCCAGCGACCTCACGAAGGATTCGTTCCGGAATGCCTCGGTCAGGTCCCGGCGAAGGCACTGCAGAGCGGTCACGGCGTTCAGGGCGGTCGCGGTCGCCGAGCGCGTGGACTCCTCGTCGAGCAGAGCCATCTCGCCGAGCACGTCCCGCTCGCCGAGGATCGCGAGGATCACTTCCCGCCCGCTCTGACCGAGCAGCGACACCTTGACCTGGCCCGACAGGACGACCAGCAGGGAATCGCCGCGATCTCCCTCGCTGAACAGCACGGCCGCCCGCGGGTAGGTCACCGTTCGACACGCCGCAAGCAGGGCGTCGAGCTGCTCGTCGGTGAGCGCCGAGAACGTCGGGACGGCCCGGAGCGCTTGCCGGCTGACGACCATGGCGGTCTCTACCCCGCCTCTACTCCCCGACCATGTGGGCCGGGTCCCTGTTGTTCTCCTCGCAGATGCTCTCGATCAGGTCCGTGTCGGGCAGGAGCCGCCAGGTGAGCTGCACGTCCCACGGCCGCGTGTAGGCCTCGGGATCGTCGATCGTCACGTCGATGACGATACGGCCCACCGACGGGCGCGTGTAGCGCTCGAGGACCCGGAGCGATTCGGTGCCGGGATGTCCGCGCATGTCGAGCCACGTCCGGCCATTCTGCCCGATCGTCTCGACGACGAAGGTGTCGCCCTCCCAGCGGCCGATGGAATAGCCCATCCACATCGGCTGCGCCTCCTCCGGCACCTTCGGCAGGGGACGGCCGTCGGTGAACACCTGGCGGTAGATCGTGCGCGACTCGTGCAGGAAGAGCATGACGTCCGGCGTCTGGACGAGCTTCAGCCCGTCCGGGATGTTGAGCTTCTCGGGAATGCCCGACGGCCAGCAGCGCACGCCGGGATGGTCCTTGCTGTTGGTCCGGATCCGCTCCTCGAGCAGCTCCTTCGCCCATGGCCTGAGGGGGACCGACCCGGGCGGCAGGTCCGCCGACAGGTCGAGCAGATGCTTGACGGGATTGAGGGGCACCCAGAACCCCGACAGCTCCGGATGGCCCTGGGCCGTCCGGGGCGGCGGGGCCTCCATGTCGATCGAGCCGTCGGGGAGGCGCGGCACGCCGTTCCAGGGGTAGTCCGGCCACTGCGCCTCGAGGGGCACGGCCACGGCGACCAGCACGGCCAGCGGCAGGAGCAGGCGCGACGACAGCGTGAGCATGCGGACCATGGAGACTCCTCGTCCCGGGATTCTACCGGCTTTGTGGACCGCGGGGTCACTCCTCGAAGGCGGCGTAGGCGGGCCACGTCGTGAACATCCGCACCGCCTCGTCCCAGCTCATCGCCTGCTCCAGGTGCCAGCCCTCCCCGGAGTGGCCGTCGAGATCGGTGCGCGTGGTGGCGGCGTGGAACTCGATGCGGGGATCGCCGACTTCGACCGGCGCGTCCGATCCGCCGATGACGATCGCGCCCGCGTCGATCAGGCTGCGCCAGGCGTAGGCGTGGCGCAGTCGCTCCAGGCCCAGCCGGCTCGGCGCGAAATGCAGGTCGCCGATCGCGTGGCTGGGCTGCATCGAGGCGATCACGCCGAGCCGGGCGAAGCGCGGGACGTCCTCGGCGCTCACGTGCTGAGCGTGCTCGATGCGCCAGCGCGGGTCGGTCACCGCGCGCTCCGCAATCGGCACGGCGGCGAACGCCTGCTCGTAGAGATCGAGCGCCAGCCGATTCGCGCGATCGCCGATGGCATGCGTCCACACCTGGATGCCACGGCGCAGCGCGCGCTCGAGCAGGGGCGCGATGTCCTCCGGTGCATGGAGCAACAGCCCCGTGTTCCCCGGGTCGTCCGCGTACGGCTCGAAGAGCGCCGCGCCCCGTGAGCCGAGCGCGCCGTCGAGCACGATCTTGATGGCGCGCACGGTCAGACGGCCGTCGAACTCGCCGAGGATCGGGCCTTCGTCGAGCAGACGCGCGGCGCCCGCACCGGGCCAGCGCAAGGCCACATAGTTGCGGACCGGCATCGCGTCCTCCGCGTACAGCTCGCGCAACGCCTCGACGTCGTCCCAACCGTCGGCGACGTTGTGGATGGTCGACCAGCCCTGAAGCGCCGCGACCTGCCCGCCGACCCTGAGCGCCTCCTTCAGCGGCGGCCTCCCGTCGTCCGGGAGGTGCCGCCGGACCAGCTCCTGCGCACGGTCGATCAGCATGCCCATGGGCTCGCCGGCCGCATCCCTGAGGATGTCGCCGCCGGACGGCGCCTCGGCGTCGCGGGTGATGCCGGCCAGTGCCAGCGCCCGGCTGTTGGCGACGGCCGCATGGCCGTCGGCCCGCACGAGGTAGACGGGACGGTCGCTCACCGCCGCGTCGAGGTCCCACCGACTCGGGAAGGCGGGCGGCGCCCAGTGTGTCTCGAGCCAGCCGCGACCGGTGATCCATCTGGACTCGGGATGCGCGTCCGCGTAGGACTTCACGCGGTCGAGGAGCTGCTGCAGGCTCTCGCTCCCGGCGAGATTCAATGTCAGCTCCCGCTCGCCCACGCCGCGGAGGTGATAGTGCGAGTCGGTCAGCCCGGGCAGGCTCGCCGGATCGGGCCGTCCGGGCTCCGTCGCGGCCCCGGGCGACGCTTCCTCTCGCCCGCAGGCGGCCAGGAAAACAGCAGCAGCGATGGCGAGCGTCATGACACGGCGCATTTGTGCGTCTCCTGTCCCGGGAATCGAGCGTGGTGGCGTCATTGTGTCACCAGCGCCGGGCGCGACGGTACGGCGTGCGTGAAGGATCGCGGCCTCAGTAGAAGTCGTGCGCCTCCACGGACGCGCCCCCGGTCAGCCCCTCGACCCGCTCCGCGCGTACCGAGAGCACGCCGTCCTGGTGCTGCAGCACGCCGTCGACGATCAGGAACGGCTGGCGGACGACCGTCGCCCGGTCGCGGGCAAACAGGTCCGGCCGGATGATGACGTTGGAGATGCCGGTCTCGTCCTCGAGCGTGAGGAAGACGAAGCCCTTGGCCGTGCCGGGCCGCTGGCGCGTAATCACCATGCCGGCCACCCGCACGCGGCGCCCGTCGCGCGCCTTCGGCAGGTCGGCGGCCCGCAGCACGCCGCGCAGCGCCAGATCGTCGCGCCGCAGCGCCATCGGGTGCGGCCCGATCGTCAGCCCCATGCCCGCGTAGTCGGCCTGCAGGCGCTCGCCGTCGTCCATCGACGGCAGCGGGGAGCCCTCACCATCCTCCCCGCCCGCCCGGCTCCGCCCCTCGAACAGCTCGCCCGCGGGCCGGACGGCCCGCTCGATCTGCCACAGCGCGCTGCGCCGCTCGCGCGCGAACGCATTGAGCGCGCCGATGTCGGCGAGCGTCGCCAGCTCGTCGCGTCGCAGGCCGGTACGCTGCACGACGTCCTCGATGGAGGTGAACCGGCCGGGGGGATGGAGCTCGCTCGTCCATTCGTGTGAACAGACGTTGCAGTAGTAGGAACGCAGGCTACAGGCAACCATCTCGATCATCGACTCATCATCGGTCCCGCACTTGGGGCATACCGGCGGAAGCGCCACAGGCCCCGTCCTGTCCAGTACCGCCATCGCCTGACCCAGTTCCTTTCTGAGGCCCGTCACGTACATGAAGCCGAGGCGGACGGCCCCGTCCTCCTCGACCCGGCAGTCCCAGTCGGACTGCTGCACGTCGATCGGGTGGAAGCGCACGCCGTGGCGCTGCGCGTCCTTGACGAGCGTCGCGGGGTGGTAGAAGCCCATCGGCTGGTTGTTGAGGAGCGCCGTATAGAAGGCCGCCGGGTAGTGCACCTTCAGGTACGCGCTCGCATAGGCGAGCAGCGCGAAGCTCGCCGCGTGCGACTCGGGAAACCCGTAGAGCGCGAACGAGGTGATCGAGGTGACGATGCGGTCGGCCGTCTCGCCGGTGATGCCGTTGCGGGCCATCCCCTCGCGGAGCTGCACCTCGATCTGCCGCATCCGCTTCTCCGAGCGCTTGAAGCCCATCGCGCGCCGGAGCTCCTCGGCCTGGCCGCCGGTGAAGCCGGCCGCCACCATCGCCATCCGCAGGAGCTGCTCCTGGAAGAGCGGGACGCCCAGCGTGCGCGCCAGTACCGGCTCGAGCGAGGGATGCAGCGGCACGACCGGTTCCCGTCCCGCCCGGCGATTCAGGTACGGATGCACCATCTGCCCGACGATCGGACCGGGCCGGATGATGGCCACCTCGACGACCAGGTCGTAGAAGCGCGCCGGCTTCAGGCGCGGGAGCGTGGCCATCTGCGCGCGCGACTCCACCTGGAAGACGCCGACCGTGTCGGCCTTCTGGAGCATGTCGTAGACGGCGGGGTCGTCGGGTGGGAGGTGGGCGAGGTCGAGGATCGGGCTCCGGGCTACGGGCTCCAGGCTCCGGTGCGCTCCGGCTGGTTGAGAGGCTTCGGCTGGTGGCGTCGAGTTGACCAGCGCGAGGGCGTCCTGGAGGACGGCCATCATGCCGAGGCCGAGCAGATCGACCTTGACGATGCCCATGTCGGCGCAGTCGTCCTTGTCCCACTGCACGACCACCCGGTCTGGCATGCTGGCCGGCTCGAGGGGCACCACCGCGTCGAGCGCGCCCTGTGAGACGACCATGCCGCCCGAGTGCTGGCCGAGGTGGCGCGGCAGATCCTGGATGGCCCGCCACAGATCGGCGAACGTCCGCATTCCCGGCTGCTCGAGCGAGAGCCCGACAGCCTCCATGTTCCGCGCGAGCGTCTCGTCCGGATCGGTGAACTCGAAGTGGTGCATCACCTTGGCGAGCCGGTCGATCCGCTCCGGATCGATCGCCAGCGCCTTCCCTACCTCGCGCGCGGCGCTGCGGCCGCGGTAGGTGATCACATTGGCGGTCATGGCCGCGCCCAGCCGCCCGTACTTCCGGTAGACGTGCTGGATCACGCGCTCGCGCCGGTCGCCGCTCGGCAGGTCCAGATCGATGTCGGGCCACTCGCCGCGCTCTTCCGACAGGAAGCGCTCGAACAGCAGATCCATCGCAATCGGGTCGACCGCGGTGATGCCGAGGCTGTAGCAGACGGCGCTGTTGGCGGCCGACCCGCGCCCCTGCACGAGGATGTCCTGCTGCCGGCAGTAGTTGACGATGTCCCAGACGATCAGGAAGTAGCCGGCCAGATCGAGCTTCTCGATGAGATCGAGCTCGCGGGCGATCTGCGCGCGGGCCCGGTCGTGATACGGCCGGTACCGGTCGCGCGCGCCGGCGTCGGTGACGTGCCGGAGGAACGAGGCGGCCGTCTCGCCGGGCGGGACCGGATAAACGGGGAACCGGTAGCCGAGGTTCGCCATCGTGTACTCGAGCCGCTCGGCCAGCGCCGTGGTGCCGGCGAGCGCATCCGGCCGATCGGCAAACAGATCGGCCATGGCCTCCGGCGACTTGAGGTAGCGCTCCGCGTTGCGCGCCAGGCGCCGTCCGGCGGCCTCGAGCGTCGTGTGCTCGCGCACGCAGGTGAGCACGTCGAAGAGCGGCCGATCGGCGGGCGCGGCGAACCGGACGCCGCCCGTGGCCACCACCGGCACGCGGAAGGCGGCCGCGAGCTCGCCGAGCGCCGCGTTGTCGGATTCCTCGTCCCGCAGCAGGTGGCGCTGCAGCTCCACGCACACGCCGTCGCGGCCGAAGAGGCCCACGAGCCGGTCGAGCAGCCCACCAACGCCGTGGTGCCGGGTGTCGAGCACGGGACGGCCCGCCAGGACCACGAGACCTGCCGTGTGTCCGTCGAGCTCCTCGATCGCGAGCGCGCCGTCTCCTTTCGCTGCGCGCAGCTTCATCCGCGTGATCAGGCGGCACAGGTTCCGGTATCCCTCGGCCGTGGCCACGAGCACCGGCAGCGACCACCGGAACGCCAGCGACGGCCGCCCGGCGCGCGCGGGCGGGCCGGGCGTCTCGATCGTGAGCTCGGCGCCGACGATGGCGCGCAGGCCGGCCCGCACGGCGGTCTTGTGCACACGCGGCATGCCGTACACGCCGTCGGCGTCGAGCAGCGCCAGCGCGGGATACCCGAGCGCGGCGGCGCGCTCGACGAGCGTCTCGGGGAGCGAGGCGCCGCGCAGGAAGCTGAAGGCGGAGGCGGCGTGGAGCTCGACGTACATCGGGCTACGGGCTACAGGCTCCAGGCGTCGGTGTTCGAGGTTCTGTGTTCAACGTTCGGAGAGCCTCAATCGATGACACCGTCAATGAACCACTGGTTCGTGGCGCGCTCGCGGAACAGCCGGTACGTGATGCCGGCGGCGAGCGTCACGTCCCACTCGTCGCGATCCCAGAGACGCGCGCCGTCGATGACGTCGGCCGCATCGGCCCACCAGCCGCCGGACGTGCGCCAGGGGCCCGCGCACGCGGTGACGTCCCCGCCCGTGATGCCGCGCCGGACCGTCGTCACCGACGCGGGCCGCCCCTCCGTCTCGCGCACGCGGACCGGCACGGGCAGGCGATGGCGCCGCAGTGCTACAGCCATCGGCGCCCCGTCCATCCGGGCGTCGTGCGCCGGCACGGCCCCGGCCGCCGGCTGGCGCCCGTCGAGCGCCGGCGCAAACGGCCGCATCGCGAACGCGCCCGGCCGCCAGCAGTCCTCCGGCATCGCCGACCCGCAGCGTGTCTCCCCCACGAGCGCCTGCAGGCGGGCCATCAGGGTCGAGAGCTGCTCGGGGGACGGCAGCGGACGCGCGAGCAGCGAGAACTGCACGACGCGGGCGGGCGTGGGATCCACGGCCACCGTCACCCGATCGATGGCAGCCGGCGGCGGATGCGATTCGAGATCGAGCAGGACGAGCGTGCGCAGCGTGCGTGCATCGCGCATCGGCGCCGGCAGTTGCAACGAACGCTCGTGCACGCGCGGAGCCTCGCCTCCGGTCCGGACGAGATGGAGGCGGGTGTGCAGGACGGCCGCGCCGCGGCCGCGTCGCTCGAGGTGCGCCGCGATCGGCTCCAGCAGGCGGCCCAGCACGAACGACAGCGGCTCGAGATCCTCGACGGGCCACTCGAGATCGAGCGACTGCTCGAAACGCTCCTCCGGTACGGAGGGCACGAGCGGTTCCAGGTCCTCGCCCCTGGCCAGCTGCTGCCAGAGGACACCGTCCTGACCGAGACGGGCGGCCACGGCGTCTGGCGGCAGCGACGCGAGGAAGCCGAGCGTCCGCACGCCCCAGCGGCGCAGTGTTTCCAGGCGCACGCCCCAGCGGCGCAGTGTTTCCAGGCGCACGCTCTCGCGGCGCAGTGTGTGCACCCGCGCCTCGGCGCCGCGCCGGTGTGCCTCGTCTGCGGCCGACGCCCCGACGAGCCCGGCCAGCACCGCCACGGGCAGCGGTGCAAGCGCATCGGCCTCGGCGCCCGGCTCGACGACGGTGAGCCCGGCGCGATGCCGTACGAGCAGACGCGCGGCCGTGCGCGTGCCGGCCACGGCTACGCGCACGTGCCGTCCCCGATCGGCGGCCGCCTGGCGCAGATCCCCTGCCAGCGTCCACGCGTCGCCAAACAGCCGCGTCAGGCCGCGCAGATCGAGGACGACTTCTCGTGACCCGCAGGTCTCGATGCGCGGCGAAAAGACACGTGCCACCTCCTCCAGCGCAGTGTCTTCCGACGTACTGCCTCCTGACGTACCGTCTTCAGACGTGCGGCCTCCGGAAACCAGGCCCCTCGCGGCTGTCGTGTCGTAAACCACGCCGAACATCCCGACCCCTCGTGTCTCTACGCGTGTCCGATGACCGTGACGCTCCCGCTCACGCGGCGCCGCGGCGAGACCACCCGCATGTGCACGCTCGCGCCAGACAGGCGGCGGCTGCGCTCGGACGTGCCGGTCCACGTGGCCTGCCCCGTCAGCGACAGCGTCACCCCCCCGGCGCTGCGCGCCAGCGGCCGCGGCGTCAGCAGGACGCAGGCGGTGTCGCAGCCCTCGAGCACGCGCTGCACCCGCGGCCATGTCGTGTACGGGATGCGGCCGAGCGCCGGCAGCGGCACATCGGCCAGGTCCAGCGCCACCACGCCGAAGCCGCCGGCCTGCAGAACGAGATTGAGCGCCTTGAGCGACCGCTCGACGGCGCGATCGACCGTCCCGGCCTCCTGCGACACCCCCTGCCCTCCCCCGGGAGCTCGAATCCACAACAGGCGATCGAGATCCACTCCGGCCGCCACGGCCGAGGCCACGTCCAGTCGATCGCAGGTGTCCACGAGCGCCACCAGCTCGCCCCGGTGTGTGGCCGCGGCCATCAGATGCAGCAGCAGGCTCGTCCGCCCGGACGAGTGGGGCCCCGCCAGCTCCGACAGGTGTCCGCGCGGAAGACCGCCGTGGAGGCAGTCGTCCACCGTGGGCAGGCCTAGGGGCGCCAGCGCCGCGGCGTCGTCCCGATCGACGGTGGGCAGCGCCGTCGTCAGCGTGCGATCGAGCTTCCGTTCCCGGAGCGCGGACTCGAGGAGCACCCGTGCCTGATTCGCCATGTGTTCGCCCTGGAAAGCGAAACAATAGCGAAAATAAATCGCGCGATCAAGCGGATATCTACTCCCCTGGAGGGAGCGCCAGAATCCTTAACGAATGAGGGCAAGAACCTGGCGAAACATCAGTCCGGCAATCGCGCCCGGCGCCGAGCCGAACGCCAGGCGTACGCCGAGCTCGCGCGCGGGGTGGCGTCCAGGGAAGCACAGGCCGAAGCGCGCCCTGCACAGATGGCGATCACAGGCCACGTTCACGCGTCTGTCGCCCCACCTCAACCCATCGCCGCGACGGGCGGCCTCTGGTCCCGCCCGCAGGTACAATGCAGGCCCTGCGTCTCAATGAGAAGAGTCACGGACGCGAGCCCAGTATCGCTGGACGAGGTCCGTCGTCTGGCCGACACACGTTTCGGTGACATGATCAAGGGCGTCGTCGATCTCCGGCGTGGCATCCTGCTGCTCGATGCCGAGCTGCACGCGGACCAGGAGGCCGCGCTGCTCGCCGAGGGTTCGGAGCAGTCGGACCTGTGGGGCATCAACCTCTACCCCGGCGTGGAAGGACCCGACTGGCTGGAATTCGACTCGATGATCAATCTCCGTCCCTCGTTCGGCAATCGGTCTCGCGGCGTGGACGACGCCGCGACTCGCCAGGCGCTCGAGCATCTCGTGAATCGTCTGGTTCGCCGGTGACCGCCGTACAGCATCGCGTGCAGGCGGCAGGCAACTGGCGCGGCCTGACCCTGGCCGAGCAACTCGGCCACGTAGGCAGCGAGGTCGGCCGCGCCGTCCGCTGGACGTCGCGCAACCCCGACATCGCGCGCGGTGCGCTGCACCGGGCCCTCGAGCTGCTCGATCTCACGCTGGCCGATCCGCGGCTGAGACCGTGGCCCGCGCGCCTGCGCGAGATCGCCAGGACCCGCGAGGTCGTGGTGGACTTCTTCGCCGGTTCCAACGAGTACGGGTCGACCGGCGCGTCGCTCCAGAAGTACTTCGACGCCTTCGCCGCCTCGGCGCGAAGGCGGGGGTGAGACCGGAGACCCAGGCCGGCTCAGTTGGTCGCGACGCGGGACTTCACCTCCTCGATCCACTCGAGGACCACAGCGCCTGAACCTCGACATCGTCCGGAGCACCGTCGAGCATCTCGGGGACGATAGGCGCCATGAACGGCCTCTTCGCGCCAGTTGACGCCATCCCCGTTATGCGATCTCGCCCCCCCACACAGTGGCGCAGGGTTGCCGCCATCTCATACCACGTTTTCGCAATATGGCGCCGAAACGTCCGGCGCTCAACGCGATCACAGACTGTCTCTGCGTGCTGGCGTGGCGTACCCTCTGC
>Ga0299906_10004503_pt1 | contig 11406 bp, 14 predicted proteins | sample RVTome_14_FD_200259 | JGI IMG/M metagenome (GOLD analysis project Ga0299906, IMG submission 200259) | Soil microbial communities from uranium-contaminated site in the Upper Colorado River Basin, Wyoming, United States - RVT145D125 (version 2) ... | reverse complement strand
CCCCGTGGGGAAATACCTGCGTGTCAGAGGGCCCGACGGGAGCGCGCTGTCCCCCGACGGCCCAGGGAGGGTGCCATGTGGAAACAGGTCCGTACTCGCTCGAAAGAGAAATTCGTTCGCCGGAGTTATGGAAAGGCGTACCGCCGCTTGCTTTTTTCGTTTGTCCTGATGGTAGTGTGGTGCGGCGTCGCGCATTCGCAAATCATGAACGGAAGCTTCGAATCCGGATACGCCGGCTGGACGTTGTCGGAAGCCGTCTACAACCCCCAGGCGGGCATCCCGTTCGACCCCACGGGCGGGACGTGGGGGCTGGGCGCCAACGGGACAGTCATCGACATGGCAAACCCGGTCGCCTTCGACTATCACGACAACATAAGCGTAACTCAGACCGCGTTCAGCGGGCTGCCGATCACGTGGGCGGCCACCGACGGCGGTGTCGTTGCCTTCCACCTGCAGAATCAGAGCGGCCACCAGAAAATGTTCCAGGACGTCACGCTCGCGCCCAACGCAACCGAACTGACATGGGACATGTCGTACCGCGACCATCTGGGGATGTTCGACCCGATGTGGGGTGAGAACTTCGACGAGAACTTCGTGGCGGTCAACCTGCGCCGGCCGTCGGACAACGGCCTGATCGCGACGCTGTTCCGGACGGCCCCGGGAGACCCCTCGGGCATTCCAGAGATGACGAGCTTCACGGCCGACATCGCGGCCTTCGCGGGCCAGCACGTCCGTCTCGAGGTCGAGCTGAAGAACCTCGGGGCGATCAACCTCGCCGTCGACAACTTCCGGATCTTTCCCATCCCTGACGGAGGCGGAGGAGATCCGCCGCCCCCGCCTTCCGGACAGGACATCACGATCTGGGTCCGGGACGCGATCAACCCCAGGTCGAACGGCGTCGTCGCGGTGGCGATCCTGGGCACGGCGGACTTCGATCCCACGACCACGATCGACGTCGCCACGCTCGCCTCCGGGGACGCCTATCCGGTTCACGGCGGCCACGTCGAGGACGTCAACGGAGACGGCCACATGGATCTCCTGGTTCATCTCGAGGTCCGGAAGCTCGACCTCGGCGGCGGACTCCAGACCTTCGGGGCCGGGACCGGCGGATCCGAGCTATGCCTGGATGCGCCGATTCCGGCGTGCGCGCCCGTCCAGCTCGTCGGAGGCGGCCGATAGATGCGGCGCGCGGACAACGACCGGGGATACAGTCTCCTCGAAACGACGGTCGTCCTTGCGATCGGGCTGGTGTTGATGATGGTTTCCATTCAGGCGCTGCGGAGCGCCGCCGGCGCCGCCCGGGTGCAGGGAGACGCGCTGACTGTGTCGAGGCATCTCTACATGGCGAAGCTGCGGGCGGGATCGGATTTCACACGGTCCCGGCTGAGCATCGATACGGTCGCGAACACGTACGCCGTGGAGATACTGGACAGGGCGACCAGCACGTGGGTCGCCGACGTCGGTCCTGTCCTGCTCGGCCCGGGCGTCGCGTTCGGCTCCGGCGCCGTGGCGACGCCCCTGCCCGGCCTTCCCGATCTCACGCCGCAGCACCCCATAATCTTCAACTCCCGCGGGATGCCCGTGGACAGCACGGGAGTTCCGACGGGTCTCTACGCGGTCTATCTCACCGATGGAAGCCGTGTATTCGCCATTCGGGTGTCTCTGGGCGGCCGCCCGACGACGCTCGAGTTTCGAGGGGGCGCATGGAGCGAGATCTGACAGCGGCCCGGCGGTCCGACCGGTGCCCGGCGGACGCGGGTTTCACGCTCATCGAAGTCGCGATCGCCATACTGATCCTCATGGTCGGCGTCACCTCGGTCGTGGGAGCCATCGGGCTCGGCGTCGGCGTGAACAAAGCGGAAGGCGAGATCTCCAGCCGCGTGACGACCTACGCCCAGGACAAGGTCGAGGAGCTGATGCGGCTCGCCTACACCGACACCGCGACGGATACGGCCGTGTTTCCCGCCGCGGCGACCGGCGGCGCGGGTCTCGCCGCCGGCGGCTCGACGGCCCTGGGAAGCGAGGTCGCCGGCTATGTCGACTATCTGACCGAAGCGGGCGTGCGCACCGACGCGACCCGGGCGTTCTTCACCCGGCAGTGGGCGGTGGCGGACAACGCGAGCGGCAACTCCAAGACCCTCACGGTGGCCGTATACAGCCGCCGCGTGGCGACCTACAACACGCCTCCAACGACCTTCGTCGTCGGCATGAAGGCGAACAACTAGGCGGTTTCGAGCATGACCAGGCACAACCAGTCCGGATTCACCCTGATGGAGGTCATCGTCTCGGTGTCGATCACCCTGCTCATCATGGTCGTCCTGTTTACGGGTCTGAATCAGGCGCAGAGACGCTACCGCGGGGAGCAGCTTCTTTCGGAAGTGTCCGACGGAGTCCGGGGAGCGAGCGAGCTGATCGCGCAGGAGATCGCCGTAGCCGGCTACCACGGCTTTCAGACCCGGACGGTCGCGCTTCCGGTCGTCGGCAGCCTCGCCGCCCAGCAGGTCTCCCTCGGCGACGCCGGAGGCATCTTCGTCGGACAGAGACTGCTCGTCGACGTCGGCGAATTCCAGGAAGACGTCGAGGTGACGGCCGTAAGCGGCAACGCGGTCACGGGCGTCTTCCGGAGGATCCATTCGACCGGGGCCGTCGTGAACACGACAGGTCCCTTTCCCACCGGCGTCCTGCCGACGTCGACCGCGACGATTCTCAGCATGTTCGGGGATTTCCGGGACGACGGGACGCTGGTCTACGTGGAATACAGGATCCGGGGGAACCGGCTGACGCGCACGGAGACGCCCGTCGGCGCCGGCGTCCAGAATCCCTGGGACGTCATCCTCGACGACGTCATCCCGAATCCGGGCGGCACGCCCGTCTTTCAATACGGAACCGAGGTCTACCTGGGGGACACGTACGTGACCCAGGTGACCGTGACGCTGACGTCGGAGACCTCGACGCCGGATCCGGAGACCGGAGAGCTGCGCAACCAGACGGTCGCGTTCAGCGTGAGCCCGCGCAACGTCATGGCGGCGCATCAGCTCGACTCGCTCTCCCTTGGACACGATTTCCTGCAGAATCAGCCGCCCGGCTTGCCGATCCCCCCGGGCGTACAGGCATTCTGAAGCGCAGCCCGGAGGCACCGCGATGACCGACAGATCGTTCGCATCGAACCGTTCCAGCCAGAGCGGCGTCGCCCTGATCGCCGCGATCGCCGGTCTGGTCCTGGCCTCCGCCATCGTACTGGGAATGACCTCCCTGGCGCGGGTCGAGGTCCTGTCCAGCTTCAACTACAGGCAGCTCGTCCAGGCGGATACCCTGGGCGAAGCCGGTCTCAACCGCGGGATCGAGTGGCTGAGCTATACCTACCCGACGCTGGCGGGAGCGACCGACATCTCGAACTTCGACGACGGCTGCTACCCCGTGGTCGCCGCCGGCGACCTGTGCACGGATCCGGGCGTGAGACTGGCCGGGATCGACGCGAACACGGCCAACTATCCGCTTGCGGATGTCCAGACCGTGTTCGCGGCCGCGCTCAGCGCCCAACCCGTCGCTGTGGCCGACGTCGCCGGCGACTATTCCCTGGACGCGGAGATGCTGGCCGTGCGGCAGGTCACGACGGGCGTATTCCAGCCGCTTCAGGTCGAGACGAGCGAGAAGTGGCGCCTGACCTCGGAGAGCTCCGTCCTCGGCGCCACCTCGCGGCAGACGATGATCGTCGAACGCGTGTTCCAGAGCTTCTTCGCCCACGCGCTCTATGGGATCTGCAGCGTGAACCGGGTGGCCGGCAGCTCGATCACCGACTCCTACGACTCGAACCTCGGGCCCTACGGCGGGGCCAACGCCTTCGACGTCGACGCCGGCGTCGGATCGAACGGCCAGGTCTGGACGAATGGGACATCGCTGGCGATCGGGGGCGACGTCGCCTACGGGCCGGGGACCGGAGGGTGTCCCGCGGGAGACCCTTCGAGCGTCAACCCGGCGGTCGTCAACGGAGAGGTCGCCGCGCGGCCGCCGCGGACGTTTCCGCCGCTGCCCCCGTTCCCGCCGCCGAGCGCGAACAACATCAGTCACTCCAGCGCGGTCCCGCTGCTCCTGCCACCCGGCAACTACGGCACGGTCACGGTCCAGGGAAACGGAGTCGTCGGCCTTCAGGGCGGCACCGAGGCCGCCCCGACCGTGTACTACATGGAGAACCTGTCGGAGACGGGCAACAACGCGACGATCCAGATTTTCCCGACGGGCGGGCACGTCATCCTGCACGTCCGGGGCACCCCCATCGCCCCGTCCCCGGCCAGCCTGACCGGCTGCGCCGACTACGGGCTGTACCTCGGGGGCACGGGCATCCTGAGCGGCGTGCCGCCGCCGCCTCCCAGCTCGGTCCGGATCAACTACTACGGCACGAACTGCCTGGTCATCGCGGGCGCGGCGACGGCGAGCGCCACGATCTACGCTCCGGAAGCCGACGGCCGCCTCGGCGGCACCGGCCAGTTCTACGGATCGGTCATCGCCCGGACCACCGAGCTCTACGGCGACCGGCAGCTCCACTACGACACGGACCTGCAGAACCGGTTCGGAACCCTGAGCCCGGCGAAGGTCCTGTCCTATTCGCGGTCCCGGTTCTGAGTCCGAATCGCCCGGCTTCAGAAATCCAGCTTGAGAATGATGCTGGTGGCCACGTTGAGATCGCTCGACCACCCGGTAGAGACGAAGCTCCGGCCGACGGCCATGTTGCTCGCGTCGACGCGGAAGGCGAAGCCCTCGTTCAGGTTGATGTCGAACCCGCCGCCGTAACGCGCCGCCGCTGACGAGAAACCGACCCCCCGATTCCGATCCGACACCGAGCCGCCGCCGAATCCCGCGACGACGAACGGCGAGATGGCGCCGTCCAGAAGGTCGCGCGCGGTCAGCTTCACGCCGAACACGTTGTATATCGCCGTCGGCTTGAGCGTCACCGTGCCCGACTGCGTGGGAAGGTCGATCGACGGGTAGCTGTAGGCGCCCAGATAGTTGTCGATGGCGAACCAGCTTGTCAGGTTGATGGTCTGGTGCATCGCGAACCCGTGCATGCGACGGGACTCGATCCCGGTGAACTGAGCGTTGGGAACATCGGCGCCCCAGTTGGCGTAACCGAATCCCAGTTCGAGAGACGTGTAGTTCTGGGCCCCGAGCGGCGCGGCCAGGAGAACCATCGGCACTAAGAGCCAGGCGATGCGTTTCACCATAGGACTTCTTCCATCCCTTCCCTGTAGTTGGCCGCCCGGGCCAGAACGAACAGCAGGTCCGAGAGCCGGTTGATGTATTCGAGGACGATGGCCTCGACTTCCGCGCTCCCCGCCAACACGACGACGAGCCGCTCGGCGCGGCGGCAGACGGTACGCGCCAGATGGAGATGGGCGCCGGCCGGGCCTCCGCCGGGTAGTATAAACCTTCGAAGAGGCGGGAGCCCGGAATCCAACCGGTCGATGGAGGCTTCGAGGAACCCTACCCACTCCGGCTGCGGCCGTGCTTTAGGGTCGTCCTGGCCGCCCCGTGGGTTGGCCAGGACGGCTCCGATCCCCATCAGGTGCTTCTGGATCCCGACCACGATGTCGTGGATCTCCGGGGGTGGACCGAAGGTCCGCACCAGGCCCAGGACCGAGTTCAGCTCGTCGACCTCGCCGTAGGCGCGGACGCGGAGGTCGTCCTTCCTGACGCGCGTCCCGTCGAAGAGCCGCGTCTCGCCCCTGTCTCCGAACTTCGTATAGATCGGCATTCTGGCGTTCTTCGGGACAGGCGCCCGGGCGCCTGCGCTCAGTCCGCGGGTTGTTTGCGGCGTACCTGATGGATTTTCTTGCTCGACGCGTGCGCCCCGCCGCGCCGGCGCTCGTGGATCATCTCGGCGACGATCGCGACGGCAATCTCTTCGGGCACGACGGCCCCGATATCGAGCCCCACCGGCGCATGGACAGCGTCCAAACGGTCGCGGGCGACGCCCTCGGCTTCCAGTTTCCTGAAGATGGTGTGGACCTTCCGCTTGCTGCCGATCATGCCGATGTAACGGGCATCGGTGCCGACCGCCCACCGGAGAACGTCTTCATCCTGGTTGTGACCCCGCGTGACGATCACGAGATACGTGTTGGGATCGGGACGGATCCGGGCGAAAGCGTCGGCGAAGCTCTCCGAGAAGATGCGCTCGGCTTCCGGAAAGCGCGTCTCGTTCGCGTAGATGGCGCGGTCGTCGACGATCCAGGTCCTGAAGCCCGCCACCCGGGCCACCCTGGAGACGTGCGTGGAGATGTGCCCGGCGCCGAAGATCACCGCGCAGGGTACCGGAAGCACAGGCTCGATGTAGATGTCGAGCTTGCCGCCGCAGATCAGGCCGGTGTCGGCGACCGATTCGTCGTCGGTCAGATCGAAGCTCAGAAGGCGCGACTTTTCTTCCCGGATCGCGTCCTGGGCGGCCGCCCACACTTCCGCCTCGACGCAGCCGCCTCCCACCGAGCCGAGCGTCGAGCCGTCTTCCCGGACCAGCATCTTGGCGGTCTCGAAACTCGGGACCGAGCCACGGATCTCGACGATGGTCGCCAGAGCGGCTTTCCGCCCTTCGCGCCTCAGGCGCGCAACTTCTTCAAATACATCTTCAAATGCATCATCCGACATCCGCACCAGTGTAGCAGCAGAACGCGGGCTTCCGACAGCGATACCGGGCTCGCCACAACGGACCCGCGCTGGGAAAAGAACACCGGCATCGATCCCCCCAGGGGTATCCGTGGCCGGTTTGGCTTGACTTTCGACCCGCCGGTTTCTAGAATCCGACCGTTTTTTTGAACACACTCGAGGCCGATGCCTAAAACACAGACACCCGAAACACTTACGGCTCTCGCGAAGCTCCTCGCCCGCCATCGGCAGCGCGCCGTCCTCGTCCCGGATTCCGGCGGTTCGGAGCGCCCCAGGGCCAAACAGGTCCTGATCGACATCGGGGGAATACCCGGCCTGTCCGGGATCACGCGCGGGGCCCGGGTTCGACGGATCGGGACCGGAACCACTCTCGGGGAGGTCCTCAGAACGGTCGACGGCGAGAACGGCCTCCTCATGCAGGCCGTGTCGATGATGGCCAACCCGCTGGTCAGAAACCGCGTCACCGTGCTTTCGGCCCTCGATCCGGAGTCGCACTACTTCGATCTGGCGACGGCTCTGGTCCTGCTCGGAGCGCGCATCCGCGTGCAATCGACGACCGCGAGCCGGGTTCTCAATATCGGAGACTTTCTGCTGGCGACCGCCGAAGGCCTGAAGCCGGGAGAGTACCCATCGTCGGTGGAGTTCGCCGTGCTGGACGCCTCGCTCCACGCGGGTTTCTTCCGTGTGAACCCGGGCCGCGGGAAACCCACAGTGTCGGCGGCGTTGCTGACCGGTCTCCGCAGGAACGTTGCCCTGGGCCCGGAAATCGCGGTCTCCAGCTCGACGCTCATTCCGGTCCTGGCGCCCCGCGCCTCGAAGTCGCTCGCGCGACAGGCCCTGACCGACGCCAACATCAAGAGAACCGCGGAAACGGCCGCCGCCGAGATGCTCGAGCTGGCAGGAATGGAGGACGAAGACGATCCTTACGAGCGGAGCCTGATCGAAGTGGCCGTAGCGCGCGCCGTGCGCAGGGTGCTGGACACGCCGGCGCCCCCGGCAATTTAGAAGTGAAGGGGTTTACCGCCCCGCCGGGGCGTAGGGGCTGACCTCGGAATACAACGTCCCGCAGATCTGGCAGCGAAAGACTTCCTGGCCCTTTCCGGCTTCGAGGGCGGCTTCCGGGTCCAGCGTCGTGACGCTCTTGAGCTTGCCGCCGCAATACGGGTTCCTGGGCGAACCGCCCGGCTCGTCGCAAATCGTCTGTCGCGGCCCCCTGGGCTTCACCGTTCCCTCCCCGGTCCTGACGGACCGCGCCCATTATAGCAGCGCCGCGGGCCCCGTCGCTGCCCCTCACCCCCACTTGAGCTTTCCTCTCAGCACGTCGAAATAGCTCTTGCCGACCGGCGCGATCAGCCGCAGCCGCCTCTCCGACATGCGGACGTACAGGGCGTCGCTGTTTTTCATCCCGACGCCAACCTGCCCGTCCACGGTGGCGAACACGCTCTCGTCGTCGGGCGAGCGGTGAGTTACCACGACGCCGACGTTGGCCGGCAGGACGATCGGACGGTTGGTCAGAGTGTGAGAACAGATCGGCGTCAGGAGGATGGCATCGAGGTCCGGATGAACGATCGGCCCTCCCGCGGACATGTTGTACGCCGTAGAGCCGGTCGGTGTCGAGATGATCAGCCCGTCGGCGCGAAACGTCGACACGTACCGACCGTCGACCCGGGCCTCGACCTCGATGATCCGGGCGGGTGTGCCCTTGTTGATGACGACGTCGTTCAGCGCCTGGTGCCGGGCCACGCTCTCGCCGGCCCTGACTATCGACGCGTCGAGCATCATCCGGCTCTCGCTCGAGTACTCTCCGGCGAGAACGCGCGCGAGGTCGCCGTACAGTTCTTCCAGCGGCACGGCCGTCAGAAAACCCAGGCCTCCGTGATTGATGCCGAGAACCGGGACGTCCCGTCCGTCGAGAAGCCGCGCGGCCGAAAGCAGGGTGCCGTCGCCCCCGAGGACGACGACCAGATCGGAATCGGCGGCGAGCGTTCCAGCGGTCGCGCCCAGGCCGGGTTGCCCGGTCAGTCTCGCGGCGTCGGCCTCCATCAACGTCCGCACGCGCCGTTCCCGAAACCAGTCTGCAAGCTCCGCCGCCACCCGGGCCACATCGGGCTGATGCGGCTTGGTCACGATGCCCACGGTACGGATCGTCATACTCTCTGGAACCAGACCCAGAACTCCTGGTTGCCCTGCTTGCCCCGGATCGGGGAAGGACATGTGCCGCGGAGCCCCAGGCCCGAGGAGGCGGCGTCGGCGACCACATCGTCCACCGCCCGGGCATGTAAGTCCGGATCGCGTACGATGCCCCCGCGCCCGACCTGGCCTCTGCCGACTTCGAACTGGGGTTTCACCAGTACGAGGACCTGTCCCCCCGGGCCGAGAATCCGGGGCACGACCGGGAGGATCTTCCGGACGGAGATGAAGGAGACATCCATCGTCACCAGATCCACGGCGTCCTCCAGCCAGTCCCGCTCGAGATAGCGCGCGTTGCCCCGGACGGTCCGGACGCGGGGGTCCGCGCGGAGACGCCAGTCCAGTTGATCGGTATCGACGTCGATCGCCCAGACCCGCCGTGCGCCGGCACGAAGCAGGCAGTCGGTGAAGCCACCCGTCGAGGCGCCGATATCGGCCGCGGCTCCTCCTGCGGGGTCGACGCCGAACTCGTCGAGAGCGCCGGCCAGCTTGACGCCCCCCCGGCCGACATACGGGTGCGCCTTTCTCCGGAGCCGTACCGACGCACCGGCCGCCACGCTGGCGCCAGCCTTCAGGATGGGCTGCTCCTCTACGAGCACGGCTCCGGCCATGATCAGCGCCCGTGCCTTCTCGCGGGAATCCGCCAGTCCCCGTTCCAGCAGAAGCTTATCGATTCGCGTCTTCTTCAACGGGCTCGTGTCCCGATGTAGTCGGAGATCGCGGCGAGGAGCGACCCCCTCCCGCCAAAGTCATCGAGGCTCCGCCGCGCCTCGGCGGTCAGACGGCGGACCGCGGTCAGGGAAGCCTCGATGCCGTGGAGCCGGGGATAGGTCGCCTTGCCCTGTCGCAGATCCTTCCCCGGAGTCTTGCCCAGCGTCTCGACCACGGCGACTTCGTCCAGGATGTCGTCGGTCACCTGAAACGCCAGTCCGATCGCGCGGCCGAAAGACTCGACCGCATCGAGCTCGGCCGGCTCGGCGCCTCCGAGGAGGGCGCCCGATACCAGCGAAGTCTGGATGAGCGCCCCGGTCTTGGCCCGATGGATAGCGTCAAGCTGCGGCGCCTGGATCGCATGCCCCTCGGCCTCGAGATCCATGATCTGTCCCGCGATCATGCCGCCGCGAGAGCCCGCGCTGCGCGCGAGCCGCAGGGTCACCTCCTGCAGCCGGGAAGCCGCAACGCCGGCGCCGGAAGCCAGGCATTCGAACGCAAGCGTGAGCAGGGCGTCGCCGGCCAAAATCGCGGTCGCCTCGCCGAATTGGCGGTGACAGGAGGGCCGGCCTCGCCTGAAGTCGTCGTCGTCCATGGCGGGAAGGTCGTCGTGGACGAGCGAATACGTATGCACGAGCTCGATGGCCGCGGCAACGGGCAGAATGGCCTCCCAGTCCGGACGAAAAACACAGTAGGCGGCGATACAGAGTGACGGCCGGAGGCGTTTCCCCCCGGCGAAGACGCTATAGCGCATGGCCTCGTGCAGGCGAACCGGCGGCTCGGCGCCGGCCGGCAGGACCCGGTCGAGTTCCCGATCGATCGCCGGCCGGACGCTTTCCAGAAATTCCGGCACCCGCACTTGGGGCTGCATCAGCCGCGTTCCGGGATCGCGTCGGTCCCGAACGGCCCTGGCTTGATCTCCCCGTCCTCGCCCTGGAGCAGGATCTCGATCCGGCGTTCGGCCTGCCGGAGTTTCCCGTGACACAAGCGCGACAGCCGGACACCCTCCTCGAACACCTCCAGAGCCTTCTCCAACGGCATTTCGCCGGCCTCGAGGGTCCGGACGATCTCTTCGAGCCTGTCCAGCGCGGCCTCGAAACTGGGCTGGGGATCGGAACCTGGCTCGTCCATGGGACCCATCTTAGCCGATCATATATATAATTTGAACACGCAGGCTCCCATCTCCTGCACGTAGGGAAGACCATGACACCGACAACGCTCAGTCCCGGGAAGGCCCTGTCGCCTCTCGTCGCGCTCGCCCTCATCGTTCCGTCGTGCGCTCTGGAACGCGAGCCCGTTCTGGACCAGGCGTCGGTTATCGCCAACACGTCGGTCCGCGCCGAGCCGACCTCGAGCTCCCGAACCCTGTTTCGCCTGCCGGAGGGCGAGCGCGTCTCGATTCTCGGGAAGAGCGGCGCCTGGTATCGGGTACTGGACAAGGACGCCTTCGGGGGATGGATGGACGAGACGACGCTGCTCCTGGATTCGACGCTGGAACAGATGCGCATCATGCTCGCCGAGTCGGCCGGAATCGAGGTTCAGAACACCGTCACCACCCGGGACGCGGTCAACCTGCGGGTGGCCCCGGGCCGCGATTCTTCGATCGTGCGCCGCCTCGGACGCAACCTGACTCTCGAAGTTCTGGACCGCGCGACCACGCCCGGACCCGGCGGCGAAGGCACCGACATCTGGCTGAAGGTACGCCCCGGACCCGACCAGATCGGCTGGGTCTACGCGCCGCTGGTCCAGTTCGGCGTGCCCGACGCGCTCGCGCCCTTTACGGAGGGCCGTATTTACGCCGGCGTCCGCGTTCTCGCCGAAGTGACAGACCCCGAGGTCGGCCGCGTGCAC
>Ga0299906_10004502_pt1 | contig 11407 bp, 6 predicted proteins | sample RVTome_14_FD_200259 | JGI IMG/M metagenome (GOLD analysis project Ga0299906, IMG submission 200259) | Soil microbial communities from uranium-contaminated site in the Upper Colorado River Basin, Wyoming, United States - RVT145D125 (version 2) ... | reverse complement strand
CAGTCGGCCATGACAACGTATAATGTAAGTTACCATTCGGTCAATAGTGCACGCAGCGCGCTCCTTCCGGGTGTCCTCAGGGAAACGGGAACGGGAAAGATGGACTCGAAATCGCTCGACTCGCCTCCACCCGTGAAGAAGACGACGAAGAGGAAGGCCAGGGAAAAGGCGAAGCCACTCATGGTGGTCGGAATCGGGGCGTCGGCGGGCGGACTGAAGGCGCTGCAGCAATTCTTGGGAGCGGTGCCGGCGGACAGCGGAATGGCGTTCGTCGTGATCATGCATCTGGCGCCTGACCGCGAGAGCCGGGTGGGTGAGCTGTTGCAGGACCGCTCCCCTATTCAGGTGGTGCAGGTAACGGGTCGAACGACCGTCGAGGCGAATCGGATCTACGTCATTCCGCCCGGACATGATCTCGTGATGCGCGGCACGTCCCTGGACCTGCGTGAACGCGGCGAGCGGTCGGATCACGCACCGGTGGACCTGTTCTTCCGTACGCTGGCGGAGGCCTGCGGCTCGAAGGCCGTGGGTGTGATCCTGTCCGGGATGGGTGCGGACGGCACCTCCGGTCTCCGCTACATCCGCGAGGCTGGCGGAATCACGGCGGCGCAGGCGCTGAAGGACTCCGAGTACGACAGCATGCCGGCGAGCGCGATCGCGACCGGATTGGTGGACCTGGTGTTTCCGGCCGCGGAGATACCGGCGGCGTTGCTCCGGCTGCAGACGTCCGCGGCCCGGGCGGAGGCGGACGGGCGCACGCCGGCCGGTGGGGCAGCGGTTGCCGACGTGCTGGCTGAGCTACGCAAGCAGACCGGGCACGACTTCAGCAAGTACAAGCGTGCCACGGTACTGCGCCGCGTAAACCGGCGGCTGCAGTTCAACGACGTCTCCACGTTTCAGGATTACCTGCCCTTGCTGCGAGCGAGGAGCGCGGAGGGCCAGGCCCTGCTGCGCGACCTGCTCATTTCCGTCAGCAGCTTTTTTCGGGATTCCGATGCGTTCGAAGGGTTGGCGGCAGCGGCACCGGCGCTTTTCGATGGCAAGGGCCCCGCCGACACGGTGCGGGTCTGGGTGGTCGGCTGTGCCACGGGCGAGGAGGTGTATTCCATCGCCATGGTGCTCACGGAACACGCTGAAACCCTGGCCCAGCCACCACGGATCCAGTTGTTCGCCACCGACATCGACGAGCACGGATACGCGTGGGCGCGGGCGGGTCTGTATTCCGCGGCGGCGGTGGCAAGCGTGTCTCCGGAACGATTGAGCCGGTTCTTCGTGAAGGAAGCGCATGGTTACCGGGTGGCGAAACCGCTGCGGGCGTCGGTGCTCTTCGCCGGTCACAACGTACTCCACGACCCGCCGTTCTCGCGGATGGACCTCGTCAGTTGCCGCAACCTGTTCATCTACCTCCAGCCGGAGGCCCAGAATCGCGCGCTGGAGAACTTCCACTTCTCCCTGAAGCCGGGCGGCATGCTGTTTCTCGGTGCGTCCGAGTCGATCGGCGACAGCGTTCAGTTCGTCAGCGTCGGCGATGGCAAGCAGCGGCTGTATCGGCGCAATCTCACGCCGACTCGCCTTGCACCCCGTGCCTCGGCCGCCGACCCGTTGCCGGGGGCGAACGTCGCGGACGGTGAGACCTCGGTCCCGACTGCTCCGTCCGCGTCGCATTTCTCCTATGGAGCGGAGCACGTCCGCATGCTCGAGCAGTACGCCCCGACGAGCATCATCGTCAACGAGCGGCTGGATGTCGTTCATCTGTCGGCCGGTGCCGGGCGATTTCTGCGGATCGGTAAGGGTGAGCCGAGCCACAACTTGATGGAGCTGGCCGACGGCGATCTTCGCCGCGTGCTCCGCACGTCGCTGCACCACGCGTTCGTCAAGGGTGCCCCGACCAGGCGGCAGGTGTCGACCGTCAATGGCAGCCCGATCCAGGTGGTCGTGGAGGTCCGACCCCCCGAGCCCGACGGCGCCGGCGCGGGCAGGTTCGCGCTGGTCCTGTTCGAGGCCTCGGCAGCCGGTCCTCCGGCGCCCGCGGCCCGCTCAGAGGACGGTGCCGCCGGTCATTGGTCCGGCGCCGCCGAGGCCGAGGAGGAGCTGAGTCGGACGCGGGAGCTGCTCGACTCCACCAGTGCGGCCCACGACGAGACCATGGCGGAGCTGCAGACCGTCAACGAGGAGCTCCGTTCGATCAACGCGGAGCAGAAGGCGGCTGCGGAAGAGTTGGAGACTGGCCGGGAAGAGATCCAGTCGATCAACGAGGAGCTCACCACCATCAATCAGGAATACCAGACTACCATCGAGGAGTTGAAGCAGACCAACGCCGATCTGCAGAATCTGATCGAGTCGACGGAAATCGGCACCATCTTCCTCGACAGCTCCTTGCGGATCCGGCGCTTCACCCCCGCTGTGAGCTCATTGTTCAACTTCGTGGCGGCGGATCGGGGACGGTCGTTTGCCGACATCACCCACCGGTTGGACTACCCCGATCTGGTAGGGGACGTCGCGCGTGTCCTGGCACTACAGGCGCGCAGGGAGCACGAGGCGGTCAGCGACACGGGCGAGTCGTACATCGTTCGCATCAGCCCGTACCGCTCGCTCGAGGGGGGCAATGACGGGGTGGTATTGACGTTCTTCAACAACACCAAGCAGCACCGCGTCGAGAAAGAGCTGCGTGAGGCGACGGCGATCGCGGAGCAAGCGAACCTGGCCAAGGGCACGTTCCTGTCGACGCTGTCGCATGAGTTCCGTACACCGCTGAACGCGATCATCGGGTACGCCGACCTGCTTCCGCTCGATGGCCCGCTCAACGGCGCGCAGGAGAAGAAGCTGGAGCGGATCAAGGTGGGCGGCTGGCACCTCGCTGACATGATCGAGGACATCCTCAGCTTCGCGAGGCTGGACGGCGGCCAGGAGACCATCGAGTCCGAGTCGGCGGACGCGGGCGAGCTCGCTCGCGAGGCAACGGAGCTGATCGAGACAGCAGCCGTGACGAAGGGACTGGAGTTCCATCTCGATCTCCCGGACACGCCCGTATCCATGAGCACCGACGTCGGGAAGGTCCGCATGATCCTCGTCAACCTGTGCAGCAACGCCGTGAAGTTCACGGAGTCGGGCGAAGTGCGCCTGGGCGTGCGCGGCGACCCGGACCGAGTGAGCTTCGAGGTGAGTGACACGGGACTAGGCATCGCACCCGAGCATCACGCGCGGATCTTCGATCGGTTCTGGCAGGTGGACGGCGGCGCCACGCGCTCCGCCGGCGGGCTGGGTATCGGACTCGCTGCTGCTCGAGAATACGCCCAACTCCTTGGTGGCGATGTCGAGCTGGAGCGTAGTGAGCGGGGGCGAGGGACCACCTTCTGCTTCTGGCTACCCGTCGTTTACGAGGCGCCGGCAATCGAACGAAGCGCCTGAGCCATTTCGTCCCGCGCGTCCGGCGCTCTTTCGCCACGCAACCCGTCCGACAAAGCCTGCGCGATGGCCAGCGTCACCTTTCTCGATGTCGCGGCCCTCGAGCCGATCTCGCCGAGTGCCCACGCCGCGTGTCCCCGCACCAGCGGCGCCGGATCGGCGATCGCCGACGCCAACACCGGCACCGCCTCCGGCGCGCCCCAGTTGCCGAGCGCAACGGCGACATTGCGCTTGAAGCCGACGTAACCGGCCCGCCGGATCGCCGATCCACGCGAGAGCTCGTCCCACGCGGCTTCATCCATCCGCATCAAGTCGATGAGCCCTCGGCCCACGACGTGATCGCGCGGCGTGAAGTCACGCTCACGCGTGAGCTGCACGAACTTCGGACCGTTGTACGGGCATACCTCCTGGCAGATGTCGCATCCGAAGATCCGGTTGCCGATGTGAGGCCGAAGCGCGATGGGAATGGGGCCTCGCAGCTCGATGGTCAGATACGAGATGCAGCGGCGCGCGTCGATGACCGGAGCGCCGTCCTCGTTTCGACCCAGCAGCGCACCGGTCGGGCACGCGTCCAGACACGCCCTGCACGAGCCACAGCGGTCGTGCTCGAACGGCCGGCTCGGCACCAGATGCACGTCCACGAGGAGCAGGCCGATGAAGAAGTACGACCCGCGCCGCGGATGGATGAGCATGGTGTTTCGCCCGAACCAGCCGAGCCCAGCGCGCCGTGCGAGGTCACGCTCCAGAATCGGTCCCGTGTCCACGTACGCCCGACTCGACACGCCTCCTTCCACCTCGCCGTCGAGCCACCGCGAGAGCGCGACCAGCTTCCTCTTCACGACGCCGTGATAGTCGGCGCCCCGAGCATAGCGGGCGATCACCCCACGCGCCGCGTCGGCCGTCCGCGCCGCGTCGTCCTCCGCGTCGTACTCGTGCGCGACCACGACCACGGACCGGACGGCGTCCATGGTCGCGCGCAGGTCGGCCCTTCGTGCGATCGAGCTGTCGCGTGCCAGGTACGCCATCTCCCCGTGCAGGCTCCGCGCGAGCCACGAGCGGTAAAAAGCCATGTGGTCGGTGGGGTCGGCCTTTGCTACGCCGAAGAGGGAGAAGCCGAGCTCACGCGCCCGAGCCTCGAGGCGTTCCGTCACCTCCGCGGCCGGGTGGCGCGCCGGAGAGTCGGTCACGCTCGCTCCGACACGGCGCGAACGCGGTAGCGGCGGCCCTTCCACTCGATGTCGCGCCCGCGGATCCACGCGCGTAGGAAGATGAAGGCGCCGACCACCGCCCCCAGCGGATAGAGCATGCCATACCACGAGGGCACCCCCATCGATCGGGAAAACCAGCTCCAGATCAGCACGCTGATGACGTAGACCGTCGCCGACCAGGTGAACACGGTGGCGGGTGGCGAGGCGCCGACGAGCGCCACGGCGCCGCTCCATGCCAGCAGCGCGGGCGCGATCAGCCAGATCACGATGCCCGTCGCGAACGAGACCGGCGCGACCGCCGGCCGCATCCATCTCGGAACACTCTGCAAGCCACCGATCACGATGTTCTTCGACCATCCATCGACGATTTGACCGAGCGAACGATACATCCGCGTCGAGAGATCGCCCTCGGCGCCCCGAATCCGCAGCCGCAACCCCGCTCGTTTGACGAGCTGCGCGAGCGCGAGGTCCTCGACGACCTCGTCCTGCACGGCCTCGTGTCCCCCGATCGCGTCGTACGACGCTCGCGGAAACAGGAGGTACTGTCCGTTGGCGATCGCGTCGCGCCATCGGTCGTTACGAGCGATCCGCTCGAAGTCCGCGAAGCGCAGGAGCATGAGCAGGAAGATCTGGGGCTGCACGAGGCGCTCCCAGAAGGTCTCCATGAGCTGCCTTCCCACGAGCGTGAGCAGGTCGGCTCGCTCTTCCTCCAGACCGGCGACGGCGCGCGCCAGCAGCGCGGCACCATGCGTCGTATCGGCGTCGGTGAACAGGAGGATCTCACCCGTCGCGCGCCGGGCGCCCTGGTGGCACGCCCACGGCTTGCCGAGCCACCCGTCCGGAAGGGGCTCGCCGGCCACGACCTCGAGACGTCGCGCGTTTCCCACCGCGACACGCCGCGCGAGGGCCGCCGTATCGTCGCCGCTCCGGTCGTCGACGACGATCAGCTCGAAGTCCGGATACGTCGACGCGGCGATCGAGCTCAGGCAACGGACGATGTTCACCGCTTCGTTTCGGGCCGGTACGATGATCGAGACCGAAGGCGTGCGACCCGTGGATCCGCCCGCCGCGGGTAGCTCGGTGGGCTTGCGCACGACGAGCACGAAGAGCAGAAGCCCGAGCCAGGGGAGGGCGAGCAGGAATGGCGTCATCGAGAGCCGCGGGCTGAGCCCTTCTTCATGGTCCGAGCATAATAGTACATTCGACGCCATGGCAGCCTCCCCGGGACCCGATGCCGACACCGCGTTCGACGTCGACACGCTCCGCGCCGAGTTTCCCATTCTCGAGCGAAAGGCCTACCTGAGCTCGTGCTCACTCGGCGCGCTGTCACGACGGTCGGAAGCGCACCTCGCTGACTTCACGGAGCGCTGGCACGACATGGGCGCGTCGGCATGGTATGTGGACTGGCTGGGCCGCATCGAAGAATTGCGTGGACGCGTTTCGGGCTTCCTGGGCACGACTCCGCGTGAGCTGGCCCTGCTGCCCTCGACATCGGTCGCGCTCGGGGTGATCACCGAATCGGTCGAGGCCGGGCGGCGCAACCGGGTCGTCTGCACCGATCTCGATTTTCCCACCCTCGCGTATCAATGGGCCGTGAAGCCGGACATCGAGCTCGTCGTGCTGCGAAGCCCCGACGGCGTGCGCATCGATCCGGAGCAGTTCGAGGAGGCCGTCGACGAGCACACGCTCTTCCTGGCGACCAGCCACGTGTTCTTCACGACCGGGTACGTGCAGGAGCTCGGCGTGCTCGCCGACATCGCCCGACGTGCCGGGGCCTACTGCCTCATCGACGGCTATCAGGGCGCGGGACAGGTCGAGCTGACACTACCCCGAACCGGTGTGGATTTCTATACGTGCGGCCCGTTGAAGTGGCTGTGCGGGGGCCCCGGGCTCGCCTATCTGTACGTGCGGGACGAGCTCGTCGAGCGGCTCGAGCCGCGCATCACCTCCTGGTTCGCGACGCAGCGCCAGTTCGAGTTCGACCCGGAGGGCTTCGAGTACCGACCCGACGCCCGACGCTTCGAGATGGGGACACCGGCGCTTCCCACCGTCCACACGGCCTTGGGCGGGCAGGAGATCGTCGACGAGGTCAGTATCGGCGCGATCGTCGAGAGGAATCGTGAGCTCGCGGCGCGGCTGATCGACAGGGCGGAGGCGGCGGGCCTGCGACTCCGTCTCGCCGACGCCGACCACCGTAGCGCGATCGTCATGATCCACCACCCGGACCCGCCGGGCGCGGTGGCGCACCTCCACGCACACGACGTCATCGTCGACCATCGACCTGGCTTCGTGCGTGTGAGCCCGCACTTCTACAACACCGCCGAGGACATCGATCGATTCGTCGACGTGCTGGCGGCATACGGCGACTAACCCGGAGCCCAATCGTGGATGAGAGCACCCGGAGCGAAACGAGCGTCTCCGTTCCTCCCCTTCCGCCGGCGGAGACGATCGCCGAAGAGATCGGCCGGATGGACTCCGTGGAGGCCGCCCGAACGCTCCACGCGCTCGACGACGCGCTCGTCATCGACGTGTTGCGCCGAATGAATCCGGCCACGGTCGCCGACATCATTCCCGAGATGCCCGACGACCAGCGCGAACGACTGGTCGCCACCGGCCCGCGAACGATCACCCGCCAGTGGGCCCTCAATCTCGCGTACCCCGAGGACACCATCGGCAGGTTGATGGAGCCTCCGACCGCCGTCTTCAAGCCGGGTCAGACCGTGCGAGAGGTCACGGAGCGGGTGCGCCGCCTGGTCGCGAAGATCTTCATCACCTACTGCTTCGTCACCGACGACGACGGCCACCTCGTCGGTGTCGTCACCATGCGCGATCTACTCGTCTCGGACGACACCGCCCGTCTCGACGAGATCATGCTGAGGGATCCGTTCTCCCTACGAGCGGACGAGCTTCTCGCGGATGCGATGAAGCAGGTCGTAAGGCGACACTTCCCCGTCTATCCCGTTTGCGACGAGACGGGACGGTTGATCGGGCTGGTTCGTGGCCAGGCCATGTTCGAGGAGCACGCCTTCGAGGTCACCGCGCAGCCCGGCCAGATGGTCGGTGTCGACAAGGAAGAGCGCCTCACGACCCCGATCGGGCGCAGCCTCAAGCTTCGCCACCCCTGGTTGCAGCTCAACCTCCTGACCGCGTTCGCAGCGGCCGCGGTCGTGGCCGTCTTCCAGGAGACGCTGGACCAGATGGTGATCCTCGCGCTCTTCCTACCCGTGTTGGCGGGCCAATCCGGGAACACGGGGTGTCAGGCGCTCGCCGTGACCCTGCGTGGGCTGACGCTCGGAGAGGTGCGGCAAGGAGCCGAGCGGGCGCTGGTGGCCAAGGAGGCTCAGCTTGGACTCGCGAACGGTGTTCTGGTCGGCATCACCGCGGGAATGGGGATGTATCTCGTGGCCAGCGCCCAGTCCCATCCCGCCCCCTTGGGTCTGGCAGGAATCGTGGCACTCGCCATGATCGGGAGCTGCATCGTCAGCGGCCTCGCCGGCGCGCTCATTCCACTGACCCTCGGCCGTGTCGGCGCCGATCCCGCCACCGCGTCGAGCATCTTCCTGACCACGGCCACGGACGTCGTGAGCATGGGCATGTTCCTGGGGCTCGCCACGTTGCTTCTGCTCTGATCGCATCCGCGACGAGCCGCCGGATCGTCGCGACAGCCGGCAATGATCGGGCGAGCAACCGCCCGCCCGATGCTGCGCTATTCGCGGTCGTCGGGTAGCTGCCAGATGTCCACTCGGTCCAGGTCGATGTACGGCACGGCCACCCTGTTGCGTCGGGTGTCGATGCCGATGTCGGCCGGGGCGCCCGCCACGCGAACTACGGGTCGCGAGCCGGCGGCGTCCCTGACGTGCAGCGCCGAGTCCGTCTGGGAGGCGATGAGCAGCATCCCACCCAGCGCCTCCACGCCGTCGAGTCTCCCCGTCGTGGCCTCTCCCAGGGTGCTCGTGGTCGTCTCTCCCGGTCGCCAGAGGCGCACGGCGTGCCCCGGTTCCCAGGGCACCAGCACGAAGCTCCCCCGGACCGGATCCCACGTCACGCCGTTGGGGTGTCCGAGCGCCGTGTCGGCGAGGACTTCGGTCACGACTCCGCCCACGATGCCGAAGAGGGCCGAGCGGCCCGTATCCGTCACGTACAGGACGCCATCGGGCCCGGCGGCGATGTCGTTGAGGAACCCCGGATCGAGGGCTGAAAAGTCGTGGAAGACCAAGCTCGCCCCGGAGCGCCGGTCGAAGCCGTGCACGCCATCCACGTCCGCGACCCAGAGCGTGTCTCCGGTGAGAGACATCCCCCGCGGCATGTGGAGCGGATGGACATCCGTCCCTTCAGCGAAGCGCAAGGCCGTGATCGAGCCGGTGGCGGCGTCCACCCTCGTGATGAAGCCGTCGCCGTCGCGCTCCTCGCTACTTCCCAGGCCGAAGCTCGCAATGAACCAGACGTCCTGATCGGGGTCGTAGCGCACGGCCTCGGGGCCGGACAGCCCCTCGATGGTGGCGAGACGGTCGGATGGGCCTTGCTGACGGTCCCAGGCGACCGCTTGACCATTCGACGGCGGCACCTCCGGCCCGCCCGAATCCTCCTCGGCACTCGAGCACCCCGTTGTCCCCCACACCGCGAGCATCGACATCCCCAGGCTTGCAACGACGCGCGTCATCTGGTTCCTCGTGTGATCTCGCTCCCTCCTCACCGGTCGCCTCGCCTCAGCACCCTCCCGGGCCGCACATCGATGAGAATCCCGCCGTCTATGATCGCCGTGCCATTCACGAACAGGTAGTCCACACCTTCCGCGTAGCGCATCGCATCCGACCCGAAATCGGCCACGTCGCGCAACCCCTCGGAATCGAAGATCACCAGGTCCGCCGCCATGCCCGGTGCGATCAGACCGCGATCATGGAGCCCGAGACGTCGCGCGGCCATCGACGACATCCGGCGCACCGCGTCCTCGAGACTCAGCACGCTGTCCTCTCGCACGTACTTCGCGATGACGCGCGGAAACGCACCGAACGCGCGGGGATGCGAGCTCGCCGTCGTGGCAGGGTTCACCGGTGACGCATCGGTGTCGATCATGACGTACTCCGCGCGGAGCGCTTGCCACTTCTGCTCCTCGTCCATGCTGGTGGGGTTCACGCTCACCCCACCGGCCATTACGAGGTCGAAGAAGGCATTCCACGGATCCGTCCCCAGCACCTCGGCCGCCTCGGTCATCGACCGGTTCACGACGTCGGCGTCGACGTCGTCCGGTGCGGACACGATCAGCACGTTGTCCCAATCCATGCCGACATGCCGGAACCAGTTCTCCCAGTCCGCCGTCGTCTCCACCTCCTGTCGCAGCTCGGCGCGAACCGCCGGGTCGGACAGCGTCTCCAGGAAAGCGTCGGTCCCCTCGGCGTAGTGACGCGGGTGCAGGAACGAGCCGAGCCCGATGCCGTTTCGAACATAGGGGTAGATGTCGGCCGTGACGTCCATGCCCTCCGCCCGAGCCGAGTCGATGAGCGCCAGCGCCTCGGCCATGAGCGGCCAGTTCTCCTGCCCGGCTGCCTTGAGGTGATAGATGTGGACGGGCACCCTCGCTCCGGCGCCCACCGCCATGGCTTCCCGGATCGCGTCGAGCAGCGCATGGCTCTCGTTGCGCATATGCGTGAAGTACACGCCACCGTACTCGCCGGCGACGCGCGTGAGCTCGATGAGCTCGTTCGTATCGGCGTAGATGGCGGGCGGATAGATGAGCGATGTCGATGTACCCACTGCCCCGTCCTCCATCCCCTGGCGGACCAGGTCCTTCATCTCCTCGAGCTGTGCCGGGGTCGGTGCGACGTCGTTGTCACCGAGCACCACCCGGCGCACCTGCGTCAGCCCTACGTCGTGGACGACATTGAGGGCGATTCCCCGGGTCTCGAGGATCTCGAAGTACTCTTCGTACGTCGTCCAGGTGAGCTCCTCGCCATCCACCACGGGACCCGCCGCGTCGGGCTGCCGGGGCGCCGGTGAGCCACCCTCTCCCGAGAGGTACGTCGTGATGCCCTGACGCAGCTTGCTCTCGGCGCTCGGCGGGTCGGTGACGAGCACCAATGTCGATTGACCCATCATGTCGATGAATCCGGGCGAGACGACACGATCGGCGGCATCGATCGTTCGGGTGGCGGGCCTGCCCCGGAGCGCGCCGACCTCGGCGATCCGGTCCCCGCGGATTCCGACGTCGGCACGGAACCATGGATTGCCCGCCCCGTCGACGACCCGTGCGTTGATGATCAGGACGTCGAAGGGACCCGAGGCCGGATCCCCGGGAGCGCACGCTACGAGCGTGGCAGCGAGGGCGAAGGCGAGCGCGGTCGAGAATGGGCGAGATGACATCAAGCCTCCTGTTTGGCGTCGATGCGATGGGCGCGTACGACTATCCGCCTCCCGACGCATCCGAGTCGCGCGTCACCGGGCTCCAACGATCGGAGTCCCGGGTCCGATACTTCTCGAGCACGCGTTCAAGGGCGTCGCCGAGATCGATTCCCTGCTCGTTCGCGATCACGATGAGCACGAACAGGATATCCGCCAGCTCGATGGCGAGATCCTGCTCCGGCTCGTCCGACCTCTTCGTCTTGTGACCGAAGCGGTGGTTCATCTCGCGCGCGAGCTCTCCCACCTCCTCGATGAGCCTCGCGAGGTTGGTGAGCGGGGGCCAGTAGCCCTCCTCGAAGCGCGAGATCCATGCATCCACCCTGACCTGCGCCTCCGCGACGGTCAGACCCCGAGCGTCGCTCTCCTCGCGGCTCGTGGCCGGTCGGACCTCACCGCTC
>Ga0299906_10004501_pt1 | contig 11409 bp, 13 predicted proteins | sample RVTome_14_FD_200259 | JGI IMG/M metagenome (GOLD analysis project Ga0299906, IMG submission 200259) | Soil microbial communities from uranium-contaminated site in the Upper Colorado River Basin, Wyoming, United States - RVT145D125 (version 2) ... | reverse complement strand
CGTCACCGACGACGGCGCCGAGACGGACCTCGATCTCGGGCACTACGAGCGCTACGTCTCGACGACGATGACCAAGCGGAACAACTTCACCACCGGGGTCATCTACAACTACGTCATCCAGAAGGAGCGGCGCGGCGACTATCTCGGTGGCACCGTGCAGGTGATCCCGCACATCACCGACGAGATCAAGCGTCGCATTCGTCTCGCGGCCGAGGGGATGGACGTCTGCATCACCGAAGTCGGCGGGACCGTCGGTGACATCGAGAGTCTCCCCTTCATCGAGGCGATCCGGCAGCTCGGGTGGGACGTGGGCCGGCAGAATGCGCTGTTCGTGCACCTGACGCTCGTGCCCTACATCGACGCCGCCGGCGAGCTGAAGACGAAGCCCACCCAGCACAGCGTGAAGGAGCTGACCGGCTTCGGCATTCAGCCGGACATCCTGCTGTGCCGCGCGCGCGAGCCGCTCGAGCAGAAAGTGAAGGCGAAGATCGCGCTCTTCTGCAACGTCGACGAGAGCCGCGTCATCAGCGCGCCGGACGTCGAGCACATCTACGAAGTGCCGTTGGTCTTTCACGCGGAGGGCCTCGACGAACGGGTCGTGGAGCGGCTCAATACCTTCACCGGCTCCCCGAATCTCTCCCGCTGGCGGCGCATCGTGAACGCGATCAAGAAACCGCGGGCGACCGTGCGCATCGCGATGGTGGGCAAGTACGTCGAGCTCACCGACTCGTACAAGAGTCTGAACGAGGCGCTCACGCACGGCGGCATCGCGAACGAGGTGCGGGTCGAGATCACGCACGTCGATTCCGAGCAGATCGAGAAGAGCGGCGTCCCGGACGAGGTGAAGACGGCGGACGGCATCCTCGTGCCGATGGGCTTCGGCCCGCGGGGGACCGAGGGGAAGATCGAGGCCGTGCGCTTCGCCCGCGAGGAGAAGGTCCCCTTCCTGGGCATCTGCTTCGGCATGCAGATGGCCGTGATCGAGTTCGCCCGACACGTCTGTGGGCTCGAGGGTGCGAACTCGCAGGAGGTCGACCCGCAGGCGCCGCATCTCGTCATCGACCTCATGACCGCCCAGCGCGGACTGACGCAGAAGGGGGGCACGATGCGCCTCGGCGCCTATCCGTGCGCGATCGAGGACGGGACGCTCGCGCGGCGCATCTACAAGCGCAAGAAGGTCTCGGAGCGCCACCGGCACCGCTACGAGTTCAACAACGTCTACCGCACGCAGCTCGAAGAGGCGGGGTTGGTGTGCTCGGGCGTTTCACCCGACGGCTCACTCGTCGAGATGGTCGAGCTCCGCGACCATCCGTTCTTCATCGCGAGTCAGTTCCACCCGGAGTTCCGCTCGCGCCCGGCCGACTGTCACCCGCTCTTCCGCGGTTTCGTGAAGGCGGCGTTGCAGGCGCATTCCGGGGAGCGCGAGACGCCGCTCTTGGGCGGCCTCAAGGTCGTCAAGGGATAGGGCCGTGGGCCAGGTCGTCCGCGTCGGGCCCGTGGCCATCGGCGGCGGCGAGCCGCTCGCCGTCATCGCGGGACCGTGTGTCATCGAGTCGCGCGACTCCGCCCTCCGCCACGCCGAGCGCCTGCGCGCGATGGCCGAGCGCATCGGCATCGGCCTCGTCTACAAGTCGTCGTTCGACAAGGCCAACCGGACGGCGCTCGGGTCGTTTCGCGGCATCGGCATCGACGAAGGCCTGGCCATCCTGGCTGAGGTGCGCCGGGAGACGGGCCTGCCGATCCTCACCGACGTACACGAAGCCGGACAGATCGACGCGGTCGCCGAAGTGGCGGACGTGCTGCAGACGCCGGCCTTCCTGTGCCGTCAGACGGATTTCGTCCTGGCGGTCACGAGTGCGGGCAAGCCCGTCAACCTGAAGAAGGGACAGTTCCTCTCGCCGACGGAGATGCACCAGGTGGTCGAGAAGGCGCGCTCGACGGGCAACGACCGCATCCTGGTCACGGAGCGCGGCTTCGCCTTCGGCTACAACAACCTCGTCTCCGACATGCGCGCGTTGCCGATTCTGGCCGCGACGGGGTGTCCCGTCGTCTTCGACGCCACCCACAGTGTCCAGCGGCCGGGAGGGCAGGGTGCGGTGTCCGGTGGCGATCGGGAGTTCATCGCACCGCTGGCCCGTGCCGCCGTCGCGGCGGGTGCCGACGCCATCTTCATGGAGGTGCACGAGGACCCGAGTCGCGCGCTCTCCGACGGTGCCACCAGCCTGCCGCTCGCGGACCTTCCAGCGCTGCTCGCGCAGCTGACGGCGGTGGCGGCCGCGGTGCGTGGCCGGGGCCCCGATGCCTGACGAGCGGGTCGCTCGCGCGCAGCGCGTCTTCGACATCGAGGCCGGCGCGCTCCAGCACCTGCGGGGGCGTCTCGGCGCCGAGTTCTCGCGGGCCATCGAGGTGCTGCTCGACTGTCGGGGCAAGGTCGTCGTGACCGGCGTCGGCAAGTCCGGGATCGTCTGTCGCAAGATCGCGGCGACGCTGGCGTCCACCGGCACGCCGGCCTTCTTTCTCCACGCCGGGGAGGGCAGTCACGGCGACCTCGGGACGCTCGAGCGCGGCGACGTGCTGGTCGCCGTGTCGAACAGCGGCGAGACGGAGGAAGTGCTGCGCATCCTGCCCGTCGCCCGCCGCTTCGCGCTGCCGCTCGTCGCCATGACCGGGCGGGTCGACTCGACGCTGGGGAAGGCGGCGGACGTGACGCTCGACGTGAGCGTGCCCGAGGAGGCGTGCCCCCACGGGCTCGCGCCCACGGCCAGCACGACGGTGACGATGGCGCTCGGGGACGCGCTCGCCGTGGCCTTGCTCGAGGAGCGCGGCTTCTCGGTGGACGACTTCGCGCTCCTGCACCCCGGGGGGGCGCTCGGGCGCCGGCTCCTGCGCGTGGAGGACCTGATGCACGCGGGCGCCGATCTCCCCATCGTGCGCGACGATGCGCCGCTGGGGGAGACCCTGCTCGAGATCACGTCGAAACGTCTCGGGGTGACGGGCGTGGTCGACGCCGGCGACGAGTTGCTCGGTATCATCACCGACGGCGACTTGCGCCGCGGCTTGGAGCGCGCCGCCGACATTCGGACTCTGCGAGCGGGAGACCTCATGACGCGATCCCCGAAGACCATCACCCCCGATGCCATCGCGGGCCAGGCCGTGGCCATGATGGAGCGGCATCGCATCACGGCGCTCTTCGTGCTCGCGCAGGGGACACGCCGTCCCGCCGGGGTCATCCACCTGCACGATCTCCTCCGTGCCGGCATCGTCTAGGGGGCCGCGGCGGCCGCGCCGTCCCCGGCGTCGCAAGAGCTGGTGGCGCCGAATGCGCCGTGCAACGCGGCGCCCTCGCAACGCGGCTCTGGTCGCCGCGATTCGCGGCACGGGCCTCGCCGTCGGTGCGCTGCCCGTTTCGTTCGGCCTGGCGCTCGGTCGGGGTCTCGGGCGGGCGGCACATCGCGTGCTGGGAACGCCGCGTCGGCTCGCGCTCGCCCACGTGGGGATCGCCTTTCCCGAGTGGTCGACGCAGCGGCGCCAAGAGGTGGTGCGGACGATGTTCGAGCACGCCGGAGCGAGTTTCGCGGAGCTCTCGCTCTGGCCGCGGTTGCGCGATGGCGACTACGTCCATCTCGACCCGGGTGGCGCGGCGGTGCTGGACGACGCCCTGGCCGGCGGGCGGGGGGCCGTCGTCATCACCGGGCACGTCGGCAACTGGGAGCTGTTGGCCGCTGCCATGGCGCATCGTGGCTATCCGGTGACGGTCGTCGCCCGGCGCGTGAACGACGAGCGCTTCAACGCGCTCGTGGCGTCGATCCGCGCGGGGGCGGGCCTGCGGGTCGTCGACCGCGACGACCCGCGCCTCGTGCACACCTTGCGCGAGGATCTCGCCCAGGGACGCATCGTCGCGCTGCTGATCGATCAAGACACGCGCGGCGCGGGTGTCTGGGTCCCCTTCTTCGGCGTTCCCGCTCGCACGCCGCCAGGGGCGGCGGTCCTGGCCCTGCGCGCCCGCGCTCCGCTCGTGACTGCGTTCATCGAGCGGCGGCCCGAAGGGGGGCATCTGATCCGCCTGCACCCGGTGGAGGACGTCGAGGGACGTTCGCGCGACCGCATCGTGGCACTCACGGCGCGGATGACCGCCGCCATCGAGGCGCAGATCCGACACAACCCCGCCGAGTGGGTGTGGTGGCACCAGCGCTGGCGGCGCCGCGCATAGGCGCATCACCTTTACTCGCTCTGGGGCCGATGGTACCTCCCTCCCGGGAGATGTATGCGACGGACGGGGCTACGCACGGCCATGCTCGTCGTCGTGGTGGGGGCCCTGATCGGCATCGGCTATCAGGTGTGGCGCAGCGCCGCCGCGACGCGCAAGAAGTCGGGGCGAGAGTTGCGCATCGAGATTCCGGCCGGGGTGGCGCAGCACATTCGCGACTTCCGGCGCGTGAAGATGAAGCACGGCCGCCCCGTGTGGGAGATTCAGGCGGCCGAGGCGCAGTACTTCGAGGACGCGAACGAGATCACCGTGCGCGATCCGCGCCTGGTGTTCTACTTCGACGACGGCGGGCGGCGGGCGTCGCTGGCCGGCAACGAGGGGCGCCTCCACCTGGATCAGCAGGAGCTGGAGTCCGTCACGGTGCGTGGCGCGGTGCGCGTCTCGCTCGACGACGTCGACCTGGAGACCGACGAGGCGACGTACGAGCGGGCACGTGACCTCATCACCGCACCCGGAGCGGTCACGGTCCGCGGCCGCACCGTCGACGTGCGCGCGCGTGGCATGGAAGTGGAGATCACACCGCAGCATGTTCGCCTGCTCGCCGACGTCCACACGGTGCTCCGACTCGATGAAGCCGATTCCTAATCTGGCCGCGCTGGCGCTCCTCTGCGTCGTGGCGACGGGGGCGGCCGCGCAGAAGGCGGCTTCTCCCGGCGGCATGCTCGGCCTCCAGCACGATTGGGGCGGCCGGGGACCCATCACCATCACGTCGGCGACGCTCGTGTACGACTACAAGCGCAACGTGGTCACGTATCGTGGCGACGTGGAGGCGGTGCAAGGGAACATCCGTGTCCGCAGCGACGACCTCACGATCACGCTGGTGGCGAGCGGCGATGATCCCGGCGGGACGAAGCGGCCGTCGGGATCGTCCGGCGCCGAGCGCGTGACCTTGCAGGAGATCGTCGCGACGGGCGCGGTGCGGATCGAGCAGGGCGAACGGTTCGCGACGGGGCAGCGGGCGGTCTTCGACCAGACGCGCCGCATCCTCCTGCTCACGGGGGATCCCGTGCTGCACGACGGGCCGAACGAGGTCGCCGGCGAGCGGGTCGTGGTCTACCTCGACGAGGACCGCAGCGTCGTCGAGGGCGGTCGCCGTCGGGTGAAGGCGGTCCTGTATCCGGACCGCGCCGACGAGCGGCCTCGGCGCCCGCGCGCCGCGCCGGCGCCATGACGGCGACCGAGGACTCCTGCCTGCGGGCCGACGGGCTCACGAAGTCCTTCGGGAAGCGCACCGTGGTGCGCGGCGTGACCCTCGAGGTCCGGGCCGGCCAGGTCGTCGGGCTGCTCGGGCCCAACGGCGCGGGCAAGACGACGAGCTTCCACATGATCGTGGGGCTGACGCGTCCCGATTCGGGCACGGTGCTGCTGAACGGCGAGGACGTGACCGGGCTCCCCATGTACCAGCGCGCCCGCCGGGGCATCGGGTACCTCCCGCAGGAGGCGTCAATTTTCCGACGGCTCACCGTCGAGGAGAACGTGCTCGCGATTCTCGAAACCCTCGACCTGAGCGCCGACGAGCGGCGGGCGCGCCTCGCGGAGTTGCTCGCCGAGCTCGGCATGGCGCGCCTCGCGAAGAGTCGCGCGGACGCACTCTCGGGTGGCGAACGTCGTCGACTCGAGATCACGCGCGCGCTCGTCGTGTCTCCGAGTTTCATGCTCCTGGACGAGCCATTTGCGGGCATCGATCCCATTGCCGTGGTTGACATTCAGGGGATTGTGACTCAGTTAAAGAAGCGAGGGATCGGCGTTCTGATAACGGACCACAACGTTCGCGAAACGCTGGGAATATGCGATCGGGCGTACGTCGTGAACGAAGGGGCCGTGCTCGAGGAAGGCGATCCGGAGCGCATTGCGAACAGTCGCCGGGCGCGCGAGCTCTACCTTGGCGAGAAGTTCCGTCTGTGAGAGATTGAGCCGCTAGCGATTCACCATGGCCGATACCCGCATCGTCCTGCAGCAGCGGCTGTCGCAACAGTTGGTCATGACGCCGCAGTTGCGTCAGGCCATCAAGATCCTGCAGGTCTCACGCGCGGAACTCGAGACGCTCGTCGATCAAGAGCTGACCGAGAACCCGGTCCTCGAAGAGCAGGACGGCGAGCGCGTCGACGCCGAGCCGACCGAGGTCGAGCCGGAGGTTCCCACGGTCGACGGCCAGACGCCGGCGGAAGAATGGGATCCCGGTGCCGACACGAAGGACGTCGCGGAGGCCTCGAGCATCGATCAGATCGACTGGCGCGAGTACGCCGAGAACTACAGCAACGACATGCATGCGAGCGGCGTGGACGCCGCGCGCAGCGGCTCGCGCAGCGACGACGACGAACGCCGGCCGGCCATCGAGAACACGCTCACCAAGCCCACCGAGCTGGTCGACCACGTGATGTGGCAGCTCCGTCTCTCGGACGTGTCGAACCCGGAGAAGGAGCTGGGGGCGCTGATCGTCGGGAGCCTGGATCCCGACGGCTATCTGACGCTCGACGTTGACGAGCTGGCGTTCCTCGCGAACCTCTGGCCGCACACCGAGTCGGTCGAAGTCGTCCTGAAGCACGTCCAACAGCTCGACCCGCCGGGTGTCGGGTCCCGCGACCTGAGCGAGTGTCTGCTGGCACAGATGCGGCAGCTCGGCCTCGACGCGGACTCGTTGCCCGCGCGCATCGTGCGCGATCACCTGGGCCTGCTGGAAGGACATCGCTACGATCGCCTGGCCCGCGAGCTGAATGTCGGCATCGGAGAGGTGATCGAAGCGAACAAGGTGATCTCGGTTCTCGAGCCGAAGCCGGGCCGCGACTACAACGACGGCGAGGTGCGCTACGTCACCCCCGACGTCTTCGTGCACAAGGTGGGTGACGAGCACGTCGTTACGCTCAACGAGGACGGGTTGCCGCGTCTGCGCGTCTCGTCGTTCTACCGGCGCATGCTGGGCAGCGACGGCACCGCGGAAGCGCGCGGCTACATCCAGGAGAAGATGCGCGCGGCTGCCTGGCTCATCAAGTCCATCCACCAGCGCCAGCGCACGCTCTACATGGTCACGTCGAGCATCGTGAAGTTCCAGCGGGACTTCCTCGACCACGGGGTCTCGCAGCTGCACCCGCTGGTCTTGAAGGACGTCGCGAACGACATCGGGATGCACGAGTCGACGGTGAGCCGCGCCACGGCCGGGAAGTACGTCCATACGCCGCAGGGGACGTTCGAGCTGAAGTACTTCTTCACGACGGGGCTGCGCGCCGGCCATGGCGAGGAAGTCTCCGCGGAGAGCGTGAAGAAGCGAATTCGGGAGATCATCGCAGAAGAGGACAGTCGCAAGCCCTTGAGTGACCAGTACATTGCCGAGCTGCTCGCCAAGGAGACCGTCGACATTGCTCGACGGACGGTGGCGAAGTACCGTGAACTCATGGGCATTCTGCCCTCGTCCAAGCGCAAGTGTGCCTTCTAGCGCCGCAACACGGGGAGGGGCCCCATGCAGGTGTCAGTAACGTTCCGTCACGTCGAGCCGACGGATGCCTTGCGGACGCACGCCGAAGAGAAGCTCGTCCGCCTGAAGAAGTACCTGCACCGGCCGGTCGACGCGCACGTGATCCTCAGCGTCTCGAAGGACAGCCACGTCGCCGAGATCGCGTTGCAGGCCGATCACGAGTCGCTCTTCGCCAAGGAGGAGACGGCGGACCTCTACTCCGCGATCGACCTCGCCGTCACGAAGCTCGAGCACCAGGCGCAGCGGCTCAAGCAGAAGCGTGAGATGCACAAAGGCCTGGGGCGCGGGCGTCACGTGGACGAGCCGGCGTCCCCAGACGGGGGTGCGCCGCGGGTCGTCAGCCAACCGGTGTCGGCGAAGCCGATCCCGGTCGACGAAGCGGTCGATCGGCTCGTGCGCTCGGGGGACGACTTCGTGGCCTTCGTGGATGCAGCCACCCAATTGCTGGCGGTGATCTACCGGCGAAAGGATGGTAACTATGGACTCCTCGAATCGCCCAAGTGACGGTGGGAGTGCATGAAGATCGAAGACATCCTGGCTGAAGACCTGATCGTCCCGTCGCTTGCGGCCACGGAGAAAGGGGCCGTTCTCGGGGAACTGGCCGGCGTGGTCGCCGAACGACACGCCGAGATCGACCGTGATCGCCTCGTGCGCGCGCTCGAGGACCGCGAGGCGCTCAACAGCACCGCGCTGGGCGACGGCGTTGCCATTCCGCACGGCAAACTGACCGGCATCAAGCGCGTGTTCGCCGCCTTCGGGCGCAGTCCGGCGGGCGTGGACTTCGAATCCCTGGACGGGAAGCCGACGCATCTCTTCTTTCTGCTCGTGGCCCCGGAGGAGTCGGCGGGCGCGCATTTGAAGGCGCTGGCCCGGATCTCCCGTCTTCTCAAGGACGCGACCTTCCGGGACCGACTGCTGGGCGCCGACGACGCGGGCACGCTCTACGGCATCATTCGCGAGGAGGACGCCCGCTATTGACCGTCACGGTCCGTGAGCTTCTCGAAGCGGTGGGCCAGCGTCTCGCGCTGCAGCCGGTCGCGGGGGAGCGCGGACTGGGGCGCAGCATCGGGGTTCCGCGCGTCCAGCAGCCGGGGCTGGCCCTGGCGGGCTTCCTGCCGCAGGTTCACCCGGATCGCATCCAGGTGCTCGGGACGAGCGAGATCGCGTACCTGAAGACGCTGCCCGCTGCGCGCGCGCGCGCGGCGGTCGAGGGTGTCGCACAGGCCCGCGTGGCGTGCTTCGTGGTCACGAACGGCACCGCGCCCCCGCCGGTGCTTACCGAGGCCGCCGACGCGGTCGACGTGCCGGTGCTCGCGTCCGCCCTGCCGACGGGGACCTTCATTCCGATCGTGACGACGTGGCTGCAGGACCGCCTGGCGCCGAGCGACGTCGTCCATGGGGACCTGGTCGAGGTCTGCGGGTCGGGAGCGCTGATCGTCGGGCAGAGCGGCATCGGCAAGAGCGAGGCGGCACTGGACCTGGTGAACCGGGGACACCGGCTGGTCGCGGACGACGTGGTGGTCGTCCGCTGCATCTCCCCGGGCGTGCTGCGCGGTCGCGCCAATCGGGACCTGGGGCATCACATGGAGATCCGCGGCCTCGGCATCATCGACGTCGCCGCGCTCTTCGGGACCCTCGCCACGCGCGATGAGCACGGCATCGATCTGGTCGTCGAGCTCTGCGAGTGGGACGAGGACAGCGACCGCCTCGGGCTGGCCGGCGCGACCTGGGCGACGCTCGACGTGACGCTGCCGCTCGTTCGCATTCCCGTTCGGCCTGGGCGCAGCCTCGGACTCCTCATCGAGACGGCGGTGCGCGACCGCATCTTGCGCGATCGCGGAACGCACGCGGCGGCCGTCTTCGTCGAGGCGGTCGACCGGCTGGCGGCCGGCGGGAAGGGCCGCCCGTGAGTGACGGGCTGCGGGCGCTGGTCGTCACGGGCCTCTCGGGGTCGGGGAAGAGCACGGCGCTCGACGCGCTCGAGGACCTCGGCTTCTACTGCATCGACAACCTGCCCGTGGTGCTGCTGCCGCAGTTCGTCGAGCTCTGGCAGAGTTCGCGCGAGGATCTGCATCGCGTCGCGCTCGGCATCGACGCGCGGGAAGGGAGATTCCTCTCCGAGCTGCCGCGGGTCTTCGACGAGGTTTGCGTCTCGGGGGTGTCGCTCGAGGTGCTCTATTTCGAGGCGAGCGACGACGTGCTCGTCCAGCGCTTCAGCGAGACGCGCCGTCCGCACCCCGGCGACCGACGGGCGGGCGTCGTGGAGGCCATCCGCGCGGAACGCGAGGCGCTGCGGGGCCTGCGCGAGCGGGCCGATCGCATCATCGACACGAGCGCCCTCACCGTCCACGAGCTGCGCGCGACCTTGCAGGAGCAGCTCGAGACGGGGAGCGAGCGCCGGACGATGCGGGTCGTGCTCAAGTCCTTCGGCTTCAAGTACGGGCTGCCGTCCGACGCCGACCTGGCGTTCGACTGCCGCTTCCTGCCCAACCCGTTCTTCGTAGACCGCCTCCGCCCGCTCGACGGGACGGACCCGGACGTGCAGCACTTCGTCCTGCGCAACGAGGACGCCGCGGAGTTCGTCGACAAGGTGCAGGCGCTGCTTCGGTTCGCGCTGCCGCGGTACCAACGCGAGGGGAAGAGCTACCTGACCATCGCGGTTGGCTGCACCGGGGGCCGGCATCGCTCGGTCGTGGTCGTCGAGACGCTGCAGCGCGCGCTCGCCGGGGAGGGGTACGATGCGTGGACGGTGCATCGGGACATGGCCCGTTGAGAGTCGGGACGGGGCGCCGGCCGAGCCGCATCGGCTTGCCGGGCCTCGATCCGACCGGTAATCGTCGTGCCATGATCGGGATCGTGGTGGTGGCCCACGGGGGCTTGGCGGGGGTGATGGTGGAGGTGGTGCAGGGTATCCTCGGTCCGCGCGATGCGCTCGAGGCCGTGACGACGGAGCCCACGGCGAGCCCCGACGACCTGCGCGAGGCCGTCCGGGCGGCGGTGCGGCGCGTGGACCGCGGCGACAGCGTCGTGATCCTGACCGACATGCTCGGCGACACCCAGACCAACGTCAGTGTCGATGTGGCGCGTGAGGTCGGTGCCGAGGTGGTGGCCGGCCTCAACATGCCCATTCTCATCAAGCTCGCCAGCGAGGAGACCACCATCGACCTGCGCTCGCTCGCGGCCTTTCTCTGCCGCTACGGTCAGGAGCACATCTTCTGGGCGACGGAGCAGGCGCCGGCGCCCGGCCGGGTGCGGCGACGGGCATGACGCCCGGCGACGGCTCCGACTGCCGAGCGCTGCTCGTCATCCGGAACCGCCTGGGCTTGCACGCCCGGGCCGCCGTCCATCTCGTACAGACCGCGAGTCGTTTCGACGCCGAGGTGCGGGTGAGCAAGGACGGGGAGATCGTGAACGGGCGCAGCATCATGGGCGTCATGACCCTGGCGGCGACCCAGGGGAGCGAGATCGAGGTCGTGACGAGCGGCCCGCAGGCCGCCGAGGCGTTGGCCGCGATTCGTGACCTGGTCGAAGCCCGCTTCCACGAGGGCGAATGAGCCGGCGGCGGTCGTGACGCAGTTTGCCGCGGGAGGCACGGGCGGGTACGCGCCGCCGGCTCCCGGGCGTCGCACACCCCCGCCCCACCGCCCATCTACCCCCCGCGCTCCTTACGTCC
>Ga0299906_10004500_pt1 | contig 11410 bp, 6 predicted proteins | sample RVTome_14_FD_200259 | JGI IMG/M metagenome (GOLD analysis project Ga0299906, IMG submission 200259) | Soil microbial communities from uranium-contaminated site in the Upper Colorado River Basin, Wyoming, United States - RVT145D125 (version 2) ... | reverse complement strand
TGGATCGGGTCTGAACGTGCAGGCCACGAGGCGTCTGCAACTGGCGGCGGAGTCGGGCCGGGCGCTGGCGCTGCTGGCGCGCCCGCCGTGGGAGAAGGCGCAGCGATCGGCAGCGGCGTTCCGCTGGGAAGTGCGTGCCGTCCACTCAACGCAGGGCAACGCGCACTGGTCGGTCGAATTGGTGCGCGGCAAGGATGCCGCCGGCATGTGGTCGCAAGGAGGGAAGAGAGAATCGGGTGCGATTGAGCTGGAGTGGCATCATGGACAGGGCCTTGTCGCTGTACCTGCCGTGGTGGTCGATCGAGCGGCTGAGGCGGGGCGGCGGAGCGCGTGATCGGACCGGCAAGCCGTGCGTGCAAGGCCGGCCGATCCTGCTCGTGCGCACAATCGCCAGTCGCCAGATCATCGCCCATGCGTGCCCGGTCGCGGTGGAGGCGGGCGTGCGCGCGGAGATGACGCTGGCCCACGCCCGGGCGCTATTGCCGTATGCGGACCGGATCGAACCGAAGGTGTGTGAACACGATGCGAGGCGCGATCGCCAGGGACTGACCGCCTTGGCGCGGTGGGCGATGCGTTACGTGCCCCTTGTAGCCGTGGATGGGGAGGATGGTCTGCGCGCGGACATCACCGGCTGTGCGCGCCTGTATCGCGGCGAGGACAAGCTGCTCGAAACGGTGATGGAGCAAGTCGCAGGGCTCGGCCTCACAGTCTGTGCGGCGATCGCCCCGACGTTCGGCGCGGCGTGGGCACTGGCGCGATATGGAGACGCCCGGCATCGAATTGTGGAGCGGCGAGACCAGATTCCGGGGGTGCTGGACGATCTGCCCATTAAAGGGTTGCGGCTGGATGAGGAGACGATCGAAGCCCTGGAGGAGATCGGGATTCGCACGATCGGCCAGGTGCTCGATGTGCCGCGCGCGCAGTTGCCCGCGCGGTTCTCGGGCGAACTGCTCCTGCGGATCGACCAGGCGCTGGGTCGGGCGTTCGAGCCGATCGAGCCGGTGCGTTCGCGGGAACCGGTCCGGGTCGAGTGGCCGTTCAAGGGGCCGGTGACCAACCCGGAAGCGATCCGCCTCGCCGCGGAACAACTGCTGGAGCGGCTGGCGGATCAACTCCTGAAACGCGAAGCGGGGGTGCGCCGGCTCAAGTTGACGCTCGATCGCACTCGGGCAACACCAGTGCGGCTGGAATTGATCCTGAGCCGCGCATCCAGGGATGCGCGGCATCTGGGGCGACTGCTTTGGCCACGTCTGGAGCAGGTGAACCTGGGCCACGGAGTGGAGGCGATCGAATTGCTGGCAGTGGAATCGACTCGACTGCCCCATCGTCAACGCGGGCATCGGTCGATGGGGATGGAATCATTGCCGGAGGAGTCGATGGATGAAGCGCGGGGGCGGCTGATCGACACCCTGGCCCACCGCCTGGGTCATGAACGGGTGCTCCAGGTCAACCGGGTGGAAGCGCACCTGCCGGAGCGGGCGTTGCGGTACGTTTCGGCAAGCGATCAGGATTCGCATTGCGACCCTGAATCGAGAGCAGTCATGCCGCGCGGCTCACGGAACCGTGGCACACGAGTTCGGGTGACGAGTCTCGACAGGCCCACGCAGTTGCTGGAGCGGTCCGAGCCGGTGCAGGTGCAGGCGATGACGCCGGACGGCCCGGTCATGCAGGTGCGCTGGCGAGGTGGGCTGCACCGGGTCGTGCAGTGCACCGGTCCCGAGCGTCTGACTTCTTCGTGGTGGCGCGAGGCCGCCGGCGGGCGGGATTACTTTCGAGTCCAGGTGGAGTGCGGCCGGGTGCTGTGGCTCTATCGCGATGTGCGGCAGGGCGATTGGTTCCTGCACGGGCTGTGGGCGTGATGCCATGCCGGACATGCCCGATCTCAAACCCGTGCCGCACCCGTTCCGTCGCCACCTGAGCCCCGGAATGCACTCAGCATGCACCGTTCCACCGGCCGCGTACGCCGAGATTCAGATCACCACCAACTTCACCTTCCTGACCGGCGCCTCGCATCCGGAGGAGTTCGTCGATCGCGCTGCGCATCTCGGCTACCGAGGGTTGGCCATCTCGGATACCAACAGTCTCGCCGGCGCGGTGCGCATGCACGTGGCCGCGAAGCAGGCGGGCATCGCACTCGCCGTCGGTTGTCGATTGCTGCTGCACACCGAGCCGGATCGGCCGCTGATGAACATGCTGGTCTATCCCACGAACCGATCTTCGTATGGCGGTCTCTGCCAACTCCTGACGCGCGGCAGGATGCGGGCCGAGAAAGGCCAATGCGACCTGGAGGTCCACGACCTGCTGGATTACCACGATGACCTGCTCGCGGCAGTCGTGCCGCCCGAACCACAGAATCAGGACCAGCACTTCCTGGAAGTGATCCGCGGCCTGGCGCAGGTCTTCACATCCGATCGTCTTTCGATCGTCGCCTCGCGCGGCTACGGGCCGGATGACCTGGAGCGGCTCGACCGCCTTAGCGTGCTCTCCCGCCATACCGGCATCCCTCTGGCGGCCTCGAACGATGTTCACTACCACGCGCCGATCCGCAAGCCGCTGCACGATGTCCTGGCGTGCATCCGCGAAGGGGTGACGCTCGATGAAGCGGGTTTCCTGCTTACGCCCAACGCCGAGCAGCACCTGAAACCGCCGGATGAGATGCACCGGCTCTTCGCGACCATGCCCGAGTCGATCGCCCGCAGCATCGAGATTGTCGAGCGGGCCTCGGCGTTCAGTCTCGATGAACTGCGCTACGAGTATCCCCACGAGTCGTGCCCGCCGGGCGTCTCAGCCATTGAGCACCTTGCCGCGCTGACCTGGCAGGGGGCCGCGAAGCGGTACGGCAACGGCGCCGGGGTCGTCCCCAAGAAGGTCAAAGCGCAGATCGACCACGAGCTGAAGCTCATCGAAGAGCTCGACTTTCCGCATTACTTCCTGACCGTGCACGACATCGTCAACTTCGCCCGGAGTCGCGGCATCCTCTGCCAGGGACGCGGCGCGGCGGCGAACTCGGCGGTGTGCTTCAGTCTGGGCATCACCGAGGTCGATCCGAATCGCCACCAACTGCTCTTCGAGCGTTTCGTGAGCAAGGAACGCGATGAGCCGCCGGACATCGATGTGGACTTCGAGCACGAGCGTCGCGAGGAGGTCATCCAGTACATCTACAGCCGCTACGGCCGGCATCGCGCAGCGCTCACCGCCGAGGTCATCACCTATCGCAGCCGCTCGGCCATCCGCGAGGTGGGCAAGGCGTTGGGGTTGTCGCTGGACTGCGTGGACCGACTGGCCAAGCACCATCACTGGTTCGACTCGGGCGGCATCCAGGCCGATCAACTGCACCAACTCGGCATGAACCCGGAGGATCCGACCCTCAGACGCCTGTGCTGGCTGGTGGGGCAGATCAAGGGTTTTCCGCGGCATCTTTCGCAGCACGTGGGCGGCTTCGTGCTCACGGAGAAGCCGCTCTCGGAGACCGTGCCCATCGAGAACGCCGCCATGCCCGATCGCACGGTCATCGAATGGGACAAGGATGACATCGAGGCCCTGGGCATGCTCAAGGTGGATGTGCTGGGGCTGGGGATGCTCACGTGCGTGCGCAAGTGTTTCGAACTGGTCGAGCGGCACACGGGCGAGCGCTACGAGATGCACACCGTGCCGCCGGAGGATCCGGCAGTCTACGACATGATCTGCGAGGCGGACACGATCGGCGTCTTCCAGATCGAATCGCGGGCGCAGATGTCGATGCTGCCGCGCTTAAGGCCGCGGGAGTTCTACGACCTGGTGATCGAGGTGGCGATCGTGCGGCCGGGGCCCATCCACGGCGGCATGGTGCATCCTTATCTTCGGCGGCGCAATGGCGAGGAGCCGATCGAGTATCCCAGCGAGGCGGTGCGCGATGTGCTGGAAAGGACGCTGGGTGTGCCGCTCTTCCAGGAGCAGGCGATGGCCCTGGCGGTGAAGGCCGCGGGCTTCACCCCCGGAGAGGCGGATGAATTGCGCCGATCGATGGCCGCATGGAAGCGCAAGGGGCATCTCATCAAGCACTTCGAGGAGAAGATCATCTCCGGCATGCTGGCCAACGGCTACCGGCAGGAGTTCGCCGAGCGATGCTTCAATCAGATCAAGGGGTTCGGCGAGTATGGTTTTCCAGAGTCGCACGCGGCCAGTTTCGCCCTCATTGTGTACGTCTCGGCGTGGCTCAAGCGGCATCTTCCGGCGGCGTTCGCGGCAGCGCTCATCAACAGCCAGCCGATGGGCTTCTACGCCCCGGCCCAGATTGTGCGCGATGCGAAGGAGCACGGCGTGGAGGTGCGGCCGATCGATGTCAATTACAGCCAGTGGGACTGCACGCTCGAGTCGGGATCGGGTTCCGGCGATCTTGCCTTGCGTCTGGGCATGCGCCTGACCAAAGGGCTCAACGCCATCCATGCCGCGCGCCTGTCCGAGGCCGTCGCGCGGCACGGGACCTATGCAGATGTCGAATCACTCTGGCATGACAGTGAAGCGCCGGTCAAGACCCTTCGCTGCCTGGCCTCGGCCGATGCATTTAGTTCGATGGGGCTCGATCGCCAGGGCGCGTTGTGGCAGATCAGAAAACTGCGGGATGATCCGCTGCCGCTCTTTGATCGCGTCACACCGGAGCGGGAGGCGAACCCCCGGCTGCCGCGGATCGGCGAGGCCCACAAGGTGCTGAGCGATTACACCTCGACTGGCCTGTCGCTCAAGGCGCATCCCATGTCGTTCCTGAGACGGCGGCTGGATGAACTACGCGTGACGCCGTGCTCTGTGCTTTCTGATCCCAGTCGGTGCCCGCACGGCCGCCATGTCGCCGTCGCGGGCGTTGTGCTCGTGCGGCAGCGGCCGGGCACGGCCAAGGGGATCGTCTTCATGACGATCGAGGATGAGACGGGCATCGCGAACCTGATCTTCCGCGCGGAAGTCTTTTCGCGCTATCGTCAGGCCGCGGCGCAGGGGCGGATCGTCCTCGTGCGGGGGGCGATCGAGCGCGATTCGACCACGGGCAAGGTGGTCCACGTCATGGTCCGCCACGCCGACGACATCGGCAGGCAGGATGGCCGCCTGAAGCCGAGGCAGCGGAATTTCCACTGACCTGCCAACGCACCACACCTGCAATCCCGCACAGGATCTCGTGCCGCAGCGGATGGCCGAGCAGGCGGCAGATGGCCTGCAGGGCGTCGTGCTCCGCCTTCAGCCGCGCTTTCTCGCGGTGTGGGCCGGGGCCGGGTCCGGTGCCGATTCCGGGGGTGGCCATTGCCGTGACTGCTCCGCCCGCGCTGCCGCCCGCGCGGCAACCGTATTCCTCGCAGTCGATTCTCCCCCATCTCGAATCGCGCGGCCGACACTTTCCGGATGCGGCAAACGGCGAGGTCGGTGATCATCAGGCCGTCGTAGCAGGCAATGGTCGCAACATAACCGGTGACTGTCCCTAGTTAACCCCTAGTTAACCCTAACCAATAACCGGTGACTGTCCCTAGTTACCGTCCCTAGTTACCAGTTACCTAGTTACCCCTAGTTACCCCCTATTTACCCGTCCCTATTTACCCTGACGCATTGTCTGAAGCCTGAATCCACATCTGCCACACACGGTGTTCGTTGGCAAGGTCGACACCTTGATGGGGCCACTACAGTCTGGACACTGCTCTCTCTTCAGTGCTGGCCAAATTATCACCTTGTCAACCACCAACTTACCAATATATGCAATTGCCAAGATGACAAACATCATTATCGCAATCAGCGGCCAGGCAAAGGGTATAAATGCAAGACATATGGCAACAAATAACCACAACACAAGCAGTATTCTTATCGAATACTTCAAGATTCGTCGCGCAGAACTGGCGGTCACAGTATCTCCCAACTTAGCCTGTCAGTGGTGGCGAGTTGGCCGACAACACTGTCCCATCTTATTTAGCACATCGACCGACGAATCCCGATAGTCTGATGGAACCGGTGGACCATCGTAGCCGGGCTGCAGCTCCGCCGGAGTAGGCACTGCCGGAGCGGGCATATGCTCTGGAATACCCGACGGCCTGTCGCTATCGGTGAATTGTCCATCTTGACAGGCCGCTATACATGTTGCAACTTCCACGCAGTCAATTCCAAACATCACCCAGCCAATTCCGGGTACGAACTTTGTAAACTGGCCGCCAAGTTTTCTCGCGCCTTTTCCGACAATTCTGGTTAACTTTGGACGCAAACGCGATTCAAGTGCATCAAGCAGTTCCTCATCAACCCACCTGAGTAACTTGTCTAACGCCGCGCCAGTGAGCCCCTCCCCCAAGACCGCTCGTACAATGTTCACCAGTTGCGCGTAACTGACGATCGGCGCAGCTGCCTCGCCGGCCAAAGCTTTTAGTACCTCCTCGACGATGCGGTCCTTAAGTTCATCCGGTATTTCACCATCCAAGACATCACGGAACATCGATGCTAGATCTTCATTGGTCATGTCGAGAAGATAACACTGCGCGAAGCAACCCCATGATAGAATCTTCTGGAGCAACTTTAGAGCTGCTGTCTGAGCTGGCGTCAATGGCTCATCAACTGGATCGCCTTCGTCCCCGTCGGCATCTGTCCATGGTCGGGCGAATTTTCGATCCAGATACCGCGTATACCCAGTGTCCTGAAGGCCCAGCGGATCCATGGGGCCAATTGGTTTGGCGCGAACATACTGGTAAAGATTCGCGCCGCCGACGTATTGAAGCGGATCCCTCGCCATCCACCGTCCCAGGCGCGGCTCGTACCCCCGGAAACGCACGTGCCACTGGAAGGTGAACGCCGCGTGCAGGTAGCCGTCCCAGCCCACGAGGTTGTCCACGCCTGCTGTTCCTGTCCAAGGGTGCGACAGGTCACCCAGCGGCAGTGCCGCGCCCTGGGCCGAGAGGATGTCCAGCAGGTCGTCCACGTCAACCCCGCCGTCGCGGTTCAGGTCGCCCACGCCGAAGTTGCCCCAGTTGCAGTAGAGCAGTTCGAAGTCCGTCGTGGGCGCCGGGCAGTTCTGCGGGGAGACGGCGTCGTTGTCGCCATCGCCATCGAGGTCGCCGTAGCGGTGGTGCCTCGCCACGCCGTAGGGGTCATAGGAGATGCGCTCCCTGAGCTTGGCCGTGTCATCCAGGATGGCCACGGTGGAGAACTGCACGTCGGTGCAATGATACCAGTAGTCGCCGCCGGGGGAATCCAGGTAATCCCCATCCAGGTCCGAATCCTGCCTGCGGCAGAGGATGTCGTCGATGTACCGAGGGCCCCAGAGGTACTGGAGGTGGCGGTTGGTCCCCGGGTTGGCATCGTTGTCATCGTCGATGCGCTCCTCGAGGATCTGCCAGCCCCCGGATGTGGTGGAGTAGTCCATGACCCGATCCTGGTTCACAGTGCCGCAGGCCGACGATGAGCCCTTCTCGATGGTGCGGCGGGTATCCGGGGCGCCAGGCGATCACATTCGGCGAAGATCAGGTCGCAGAGAGCCGGGCACGCACCGGCCGGCCTCCCACCGATGTCCATATCGATGTTCGCAAATGCGATGGCCCGGCATCACGCTGTCGTTATGATCCACCCAGGAAACCCGTTCGAATCATCCAATACGGCAATTCCAATTCACCCGGATGCCCACATCATGAACAAACTCGTCCCCGCCGCCCTCATCCTCGCCACCGCCACCTCGTTCGCCCTCGGCTCGGACTGGGCCCAGTGGCGCGGGCCCGGCGGGACGGGCTACGTCGCCGAGGCCAACCCGCCGATCGAATGGAGCGAGTCGAAGAACATCCGCTGGAAGACGACGATCCCGGGCAAGGGCTACTCCTCGCCCGTGATCTGGGGCGAGCACATTTACCTGATGACGGCGGTCGAAGCGCCGGACCCGCAGGCCCAGCCCGCCGACGAGGCTGCCGAGCAGGAAGGCCAGGACCAGGGCCGCGGTGGACGGGGCGGCCGAGGTCGCGGACCCGCAGCGCCGACCAGCAAGTTCAAGTTCATGGTCCTGGCCATCAATCGCGCCGACGGCGGCACGGCCTGGACCACCACCGTCCGCGAAGAGGTGCCCCACGAGGGCGCTCATCCCACCGCCACCTTCGCCTCGCCGTCCGCCGTCACCGATGGCAAGCGCATCTTCGCCAACTTCGGCTCCCGCGGGCTGTACTGCCTGGACATGCGCGGCAACATCGCCTGGGAGACGGACCTGGGCGACATGCAGACGCGCAACTCCTTCGGCGAGGGCGCCTCGCCGGCCCTGCACGGCGAGACGCTGGTCGTGCCCTGGGATCATGAAGGCGGGTCCTTTGTCGCCGCGCTCAACGCCGCCACGGGCAGCGAGAAGTGGCGCGTGTCGCGCGATGAGCCGACCACGTGGGCCACGCCGGTGGTCGCCGAGGTCAACGGCCGCACTCAAGTGATTTTGCCGGGCACAAACCACTGCGTCAGCTACGACCTCGAGACGGGCGAGGAAGTCTGGCGCTCTCGCGGTCTGACGGCCAACGTCATCCCCACGCCGATCGTCGCCCACGGCATGGTCTACCTCATCAGCGGCTTCCGCGGCAGCGCCTTGCTGGCGGTGGACCTGGCCAGGGCGACGGGCGACATCACGGAAACCGATGCCATCGTCTGGACGCACGACCGGGCCACGCCGTATGTCCCCTCGCCCATGCTCGCCGGGCGGAACCTCTACTTCCTCGGTAGCAACAATGGCATCCTCTCCTGCTTCGACGCCAAGACCGGCGAGGCCCACTACGCCGGGCAGCGGCTCGAAGGCGTGCAGAACGTCTATTCATCCATCGTCGGCGCCGGGAATTACCTGTATGTCTGCGGGCGCGAGGGCGAGGTTGCGGTGATCGCCAACAGCCCGGAGTTCCGCCAGGTGGCCACCAACACGCTGGGCGAGGGCATCAATGCCTCCCCGGCCATCGTCGGCGATGAGATCTACCTGCGGGGCGATGTGCACCTCTACTGCATCGGGACGCCGAGATAAGCGCACGACGGCCAGAGCACGCGGCAGTCCCGGGTCATGGCCCTCCGGCGCCGGGACGTCCGACTTACTTGAGGTAGAACTCGAACGGCACGATGACGCGGCTGGCGACGGGTTTGCCGTCGCGGGTGGCAGGACGGAAGCGACCTTCACGCGCGGCCTTGAGCGCCGCATCATCCAGAAGGCGATGCCCGCTGGACTGATGGAGCTCCACATCGCCCACCGTGCCGTCCGGGAGCACCTCGACCTCGACCAGCACGGTTCCCTCGATGCCACGCCGAATGGCGCGGCTGGGATAATCCGGCCGCGGGAGGCGGATCGACTCTGCACCCTTCTCGACCCCGGCGTTACGCGGATCGCTGGCGGGAGTGGCGACCTGAGCCTGCACGTCCGGCTTTGGCGGCGCTGCCTCGGATGGCTGAGTCCGCGGCTGCCGCACAGGTGCCGCAGCGGGAGATTCGGCCACAGGTCGCAGGGCCGGCCGGCTCACGGTCGAAGGAGGGAGCTTCTCAAACATGTCCACCGCTTTGGCGACCGACTGAATCAGCTTGGCGCACCAATCCGGGGGCGGGGGCTGCGGCGCGATCGTCAGCGGCCTGATGTCGTGCTCCGAGACCGTCGGGACGACCTCGGTCAGCGGCTCGCGTACCTCGATCGGCCTCGGGTCGGCCGGAACGCTCTCAACAGGCGCCGGATCAGGCACAAGCGGCCCGAGATCAGCCACCGAGGTCATCTCGATGTCGCGGTCGGCGTTGGTGGGCTCCGGAGAGACGTCGGGCATGTCCGGCTCGACGAGGCGGATCCGGATCGGCTCGCCCCGGGCGAATTGGGTGTCGGCCCGCTCGACGACCGGTGTCCGGCCATCGCCGATCAGCGTATGGAGCCCGACGACCGCCGCGGCATGGGCGATGACGGACCCGGCGATGCCCAGGGCCATGGCCGAGATTCTTACAGCGCCGAGTTGGACGACGGTGGCGTTCGACACGTGATCGGGAAACTTGTGTGGACGGCCGAGCCAAGGCCGCGGGGCGTCAGTGCTTTGAGCCGACGGCGACGACCCCGCTGCGGGTCCGCCAGTAGATGATACCTTCCGAGATGGCCGGCGTTGCCATGCACTCGACGCCCATCGCGTTGACCGCGAGGGCTTCGAAGGCCTTGTCCGCCCTGACGATGTAGATCTCGCCGATCTCGCTGGTGTAGTAGATCTTGCCATCCGCCGCCACGGGCGATGCGGTGAAGCCGATGCCGGCGCTGCTGAGGCGCTCGCGGAAGTGCGTTTCGCCGGTGCGGGCGTCGTAGCACGTGAGCACCCCGCCGTCGTTGCAGAAGAACGCCAGGTCGCCGACGATGATCGGCGTCTGCATGTAATTGCCCAGCTTGTCGGTGCTCCAGGCCACCGAGCCCTCGCGGGCGTCGGTGGTGATCGTGCCGCTCACAGTGGGGCGGATGGCGTAGATGGGGGCCTGGCGGCCATGGGCGTTGGTGATGTAGATGAGGTCGTGGGCGACGATGGGCGTGGGCACGGGGATGTCGCCGCCGCCCTCGAGCTTCCAGAGCATCTCGCCGGTGCGCAGGTCGTAGCCGCCGATCTGCCGCATGCCGTTGCAGATGACCTGGGCGCGGCCATCGCGCACGTCGACGGTGGGTGTGGACCACGTGGGCACATCATCGCGCACCACGCGCCAGACCTCCTCGCCGGTCTCGAGATTCAGCGCGGCAAGGAAGGCGTTGTCGAGCACATCGCACTGCACGATGACGAGGTCGTCGTGGATGATCGGCGAGCTGGCGTAACCCCATTCGGGATTGCCGAACTTGTCCCACGCGGCCCGCAGCACGCCGAAGTTCTTCGACCACTTCAGGCCGCCCTCGATGTCATAGCAATAGAGCCCCTCGGAGCCGAAGAAGGCCACCACCGACTGGCCGTCCGTCGCCGGCGACGATGCCGCATGACTGCCTTTCGGATGGCGCTTGACGGCGGGCACGGCCTTGACCGCCAGCCGCTCCCACAGGATCTGGCCCGAGTTCTTGTCCAGGCAATAGACCTTGAACTCGTGGACGCTGTCATCCTCGACGGGCGCGACACTGCCGTACAGGCCGACCTTCAGCTCCTCGTTGCCGCCTTCCTTGATGGCCGCGGTGATGTACAGGCGATCGCCGGCGATGACCGGGCTGGAGTGCGTCAGGCCCGGGATCGGCGTCGTCCAGCGAATGTTCTCGCCGGTCTCGATGTTCCAGGTGGTCACCGTCGAATGGCCGTCGGCGATCCCCCGCGCCTGGTGGCCGCGAAACGACGGCCAGTCGTCCGGGCCGAGATCACCCGCGGAGGCGGGACCGACGATGGCGAGGGCCGCCGCCGCGCTGACGATCACGATGAGCTGCCGATCTTGCATGGTTGACCTGGACCTTTCGTCACTGAGCGGTTGCTGAATCTCGGGCGATGGCGAC
>Ga0299906_10004499_pt1 | contig 11412 bp, 10 predicted proteins | sample RVTome_14_FD_200259 | JGI IMG/M metagenome (GOLD analysis project Ga0299906, IMG submission 200259) | Soil microbial communities from uranium-contaminated site in the Upper Colorado River Basin, Wyoming, United States - RVT145D125 (version 2) ... | reverse complement strand
AGGACATGGAGGCCCTGCTCGACCACGCCTTCGAGCGCTACTACGAGACGAGCGGCCTGTTCGGGACGCCGGAGACCTGCCTGGCGATCGTGGCCGCGGCCCGGCGGATCGGCGTGGACGAGATCGGCTGCCTGATCGACTTCGGCGTCGACCCGGATCGGGTCCTGGCGCACCTGGAGCACCTGGCGCTCCTCAAGGATCTGGCCGCGCCGTCGCTGGCGCCCGACGACTTCTCGATCCCGGCCCAGATCCTCCGCCACGGCGTGACGCACCTGCAGTGCACCCCCTCCATGGCGGGGATCCTGCTGGCCGACGCGCGCACCCGCGCCGCCCTCCAGCGCGTCGAGGCCTTCCTGGTGGGGGGCGAGGCCCTGACTCCGGGCCTGGCCGCGCGCCTCGGCGAGGCGGTGGGCGGCTGCGTCTACAACGTCTACGGCCCCACCGAGACCACCATCTGGTCGACCCTCGCCCGGCTCGACCCCGGGGACGCGAGGGTCTCGATCGGAAGGCCCCTGGCGAACGAGCAGCTCTACGTGGTGGACTCCCACCTGTGCCCGGTCCCCATCGGGGTGCCGGGAGAGCTGCTGATCGGTGGCGACGGCGTGACGGCCGGGTACCTCCACCGGCCGGAGCTCACCGCGGAGCGCTTCCCCTGCCTGCCCTTCGCCGCCGACCCGTCGCGCCCGGTGTACCGGACCGGCGACCGGGTCCGCTACCGCAGGGACGGCCACCTCGAGTTCCTGGGCCGGGTCGACCACCAGGTGAAGATCCGCGGCCACCGCATCGAGCCGGGCGAGATCGAGGCGGCGCTCGGCTCCCGAGCCGGCGTGCGCGAGGCCGTGGTCGTGGCCCGCCAGGACGGCGAGGCCGAGCCCCGGCTGGTCGCCTACTACGTGGCCGAGCCGGGGGCGGTGCTCTCGGTCAACGAGCTGCGCGCCCACCTCGAGGGAACGCTCCCCGAGTACATGATCCCGTCGCTCTTCGTGCCGCTGGCCGAGCTGCCGACCACGCCGGCGGGCAAGGTGGACCGCCGCGCGCTGCCGGCTCCCGGCGCCGAGAGGCCGAACCTGGAGCAGAGCTACTCGGCCCCGGCTACCGACGCCGAGAAGCGGCTGGCCGCGGTCTGCGGAGAGCTGCTGGGGATCGGCGAGATCGGCGTCCACGACAACCTCTTCCACCTGGGCGCGGACTCCATCCTGGCGGTCCACCTGGTGGTCCGGCTCCGCAAGGAGCTCGGCATCGAGATCGGCATCGGGAAGGTCTTCGAGTCGCCGACGGTGGCGGCCCTGGCCGAGTATGTCGAGAGTCTGCGTCTGCTGTCGGGTGATCTCGTGGCAGAGCTGGAGGACGCCGCCGATGAGCGGGAAGAGATCCAGATCTGAGACGCTCGCCTTCCTCTCGGCGCTGCGCGCCCGGGGCATCCACATCCGCGCGGAGGACGAGGTGCTGCGCTGCAACGCACCCCGGGGCGCGCTGACGGTCGACCTCCGGGACGAGCTCGCCCGGCGCAAGCGCGAGATCCTCGACCTCCTGCGGCCCGCCGCCCACTCGCTGGTCGAGGTGCAGCCCCGCGGCTCGCGCCCGCCGCTCTTCGGCGTGCACAGCACCCGCTACCGGACGCTCTCCGAGCACCTGGGGCAGGACCAGCCGATCTATGCGCTGCGCTACGGCCTGGCCCAGGCCTCGGATTCGGCCCGGGTGCTGCCGGAGCGCATCGAGGATCTCGCGGCCCACTACGTCGACGAGATGCGCCGGGTGCAGCCCGAGGGCCCCTACCGCCTGATGGGCCTCTGCATCGGTGGGCACATCGCCTACGAGATGGCGCTGCGGCTGCTCGCCGCCGGCGAGCAGGTGGCGCTGCTGGCGCTCTTCGACGCCCTCGGCCCGAACGGCCGCATCGCGCTGCCCGTGGGCGAGCGGGTGCGGAACCTGCTGCGGGTCGGTCCCGGGGGAGCGCTCGGCCGCATGCGGGAGCGGGCGCGCCTGCGCTTCGCCCCGGGTGACGAGGGCGAGGTGCGCGGCGAGAGCGCCCGGGTGAAGTACCGGAGCTACGCCCCCCGCCACCCGATCGCCTGCGCCGTGGACGTGTTCCGGCCCGCGGACCGCCTCTCCATCACCCATCGCTTCCCCGACGACCTCGGCTGGGGGGCGCTGGTGCGGGAGCCCCTGACGGTCCACGCCATCCCCGGCGAGGACCACACCGCCATGTTCCGCGAGCCCTGTGTCGGCGTCGTCGCCGAGCGGCTCCGCGAGTGCCTGGAGGGCCGGCGCGAGCCCGCACCGCAGCCCTCGCGCCCGGGCGCTGCGGAGGCGACCGCGGCCCCCTAGGGGGCCGCCGGGGGGCGCCCGGCGCTCATTCGGGTGTCACCTCCCCCCGCGGAGTGCGCACCCACCCACGTAGCCCGAGGGCTGCGATTGGATTCGGGGGTGGACCATGGGAGTCACAGTCGACGCACTGCGGATGGCGAAGCGCCGCCGGGCCGAAGCCCACGCCGCCGCGAACCGCCGCTTCGACGTCCGCAGCCTGCTCTTCGGAGCCCCGAAGCCCCACAGCCCCGGCTTCCGGGACCGCGAGCTCGAGATCGAGGCCGCCACCGAGGCGCTGGAGCAGGCGGTCGCCAGCCCCCGCTGCGAGACCCAGCCGCCCCGGGCCTACAAGGTCCTGACCGTCACGAGCAACAAGGGCGGCGTCGGCAAGACCACGGTGGCCACCAACCTCGCCGTCTTCCTGCGCGCCCTGCGCGAGGACCTGCCGATCCTGCTGATCGGGCTCGACGACCAGGAGCAGATCGACCGGATGTTCTCGCTGAGCGAGGCGCCGACCCACCGCGACGTGGTCACGAGCTTCCTGGACGGCAGCTTCGCGTCGGCGATCCGCTTCGGCCAGTACGGCGTCCACTACATCCCGTCCAGCTCCAACCTGGAGCGCCTGAAGTTCGAGATCCGGGACACCGAGCGGCTGCGCGACACCCTGGACGCCAGCGGCTGGGAAGGCCTGGTGATCGTGGATACCAAGAGCGATCTCGGCATCCTGACCCGCAACGCCGTGGCCGCCAGCGACCTGGTGATCGTGCCGGTGGGCGACGATCCCTCGCTGCGGGAGGCCGTCAAGATCTTCGAGCTGCTCAAGGCCTGGGGGCGGCCCCAGAGCACCGCCTGCGTGCTGCTCTCGATGATCGACCGCCGCATCAAGTACCGCTGCGGCGATGACGACAACGCGCTCGAGTGCGACGTGCTGTCGCTGCTGGTGGGAGAGATCCGCAAGCGGGACTATCCGCTCTTCGAGTCCGTGCTCTCCCGGAGCCCCAAGGTCGAGTCGCTGGCCACGAATCCCGAGGGTCGCACCCTCAACATCTGCAACCACGCCAGGAATTCCCTGGTGCACCTGCAGATGCGGCACCTGGCCGAAGAAGTGCTGAAGCGCCTGGACCGGATCGAGGTGAGCGCGCCCCGCGACGAGATCGGCTGATCCCTCCGGTCTCGCGCGCGGCGCCCCCTCACTCGCCCCAGCGCCGCGTCTGCCCGCGCAGGTCCACGTGCACGAAGGGGCCGTGGGCCTCGGCGGCCGGGTAGGCCGCCAGACCCCCGGCGAATGACTGCCCCTCGCGGAAGGCGGGCACGCTCCCGATGCGGGCGGCGAGCCAGCGGGCGTCGAGCAGGTCGATGCGGCCGTCGCCGTTGAGATCGTCCATGCGGCCGTCGAGGGGCTCGAGGTCCAGGAACACGTCGGCGGCGTCGCCCCACAGGTGCCGGCTCCGGGCGACGTTGCCGATCTCGCGGTTGTACTCCGGGGTGCGGTAGCCGCTCATCACGGCGAGGCCCACTCCCTCGAGGTCGAGGGACTCGACGATGGCCTCGAGGCCGAGCAGCAGGCGCGGCCGCAGGACCAGGTACTTGGGGTGCAAGCCGGCCTGCTTGCACAGGAACTGGCCCAGGCGGAAGTGGGGGGAGACCGGCACCTCCTCGAGCCCGGCGGTCACCTCCACGAAGCCCGCCGGGGGCTCGTAGAGGCCCCGATCCTCCGCGGGCCGCGGGGGGTAGTCGCCGATGCGGTAGCCGTTGAGCGCGCCGTCCCGCACCCGCGCGGCGGGCACCATCACGAAGGCGTGGATGCTCATGGCCAGCTCGCCCGACGCCCGCCGCAGCTCGAGCACGGCGAGGCCCGGCTCGCGGGGCGCCTCGAAGCCCCAGCCGCCCTGCCGCAGGCGCACCACGCTCCCCTGGCTGGCTCGCAGGTGGAGGGGCCCGTCGGCGCCGCGCGGCTTCAGCTGGAGCCGCTCGCCCGGCAGCAGGGAGGCGGAGGCGATGCGGTAGGGCCAGAGCTCCGCGCCCACTTGGAGCGCCAGCCCGGCCGGGGCGGCGCTCGGCAGCGCCGCGCTGCGGGCGCTGCCGAGCGCGGCGAGGGCCGCGACCAGGGCGAGGCCGCAGGTGGCCAGGACGGTGGCGGCGATCCGGGTCACGGGCTCTCGATCATATCGGAGGGACGCCCCGACTTGACCCGCACCATGCGCCCCCCATACGATCCGCGGCATGCCCGCGGGACGGCCCAGGGAGTTCGACGAGGGGACAGTCCTCGAGCGGGCCATGGACCTGTTCTGGCAGCGGGGCTACCGGGGGCTCGGCCTCGCCGAGCTGCTCGAGCACATGGGGATCTCGCGCCAGAGCCTCTACGACACCTTCGGGAGCAAGCGCGAGCTCTTCATCCGCACCATCGAGCACTACCGGAGCACCCAGCTGGCCCAGGGGCTCGCCCTGCTCGAGCCGTGCCAGGGCTCGCCGCTCCAGAGGGTGCGCAAGCTGGTCGCCTTCTTCGAAGCGCTGGCGGCGGATCGCCGCTGCCGCGGCTGCCTGGTGGCGAACTCCATCGTCGAGCTCGGCGGGGAGGACCCGCAGATCGGAGCCCTGCTGCGGGAGACGCTGGAGCTGCTCGAGCAGGCGCTCTTCCGCACGCTCAGCGAGGCCCGCCGCAAGGGCGAGCTCGCCCGCACCAAATCCCCCCGCGCGCTCTCCCGGGCCCTCACGAACGCCATGATCGGCATGGCCGTGAGCGGGAAGCTTCCCCTCGGGAACGCGGAGATCCGGAGCATCTCCGCCGGGACCCTCCACCTGCTCGACTGAGCGGCGCCGCAAATTCGGGATCGATCGGTCTAGAAATCTGGTAGGATGCGGCGGGAGGGGAAGCGGGCCGGGTTCCGCCGCGAGTCGCGGCCGCTTCGCTCCGTGCACCGTGCCGGCCCTGGCCGCACGGGGCGATCTCCTCGCCGGTCCGCTCTCCTCCCATCCCGCGCGGGCCGCTCGCGCAAGGCCTCGGGTCGCGCCAACCCGACCCGGAGGTGGTAGGGTCGCGCTCCCCATGGAGATCGACCCCTCCGGTGCGCCGGCGGCGCCGAGCGCCCCCGCGCCGGCGTCGGCCCGCCCCGGGGCCTTCTACGGCTGGCGGGTGGTGGCGGCCAGCTTCGCCGTCCAGTTCCTCACCATGGGCACGACCTTCTACTCCTTCGGCGTGCTGCTGAAGCCGCTCTGCGAGGCCCTCGGCGCCACGCGCCTCGCCGTCGGCTCGGTGCTTCCCCTCTTCCTGCTGGTGGCGGCGCTCGGCGGGCCGCTGATCGGCCGCGAGGTGGACCGCCGCGGCGCCCGCGCGCCGATGCTGGTCGGCACCGCCCTCCTGGCCGCCGGCTTCCTGGTGCTGTCGCAGATCGACTCGCTGGCGGGCCTCTACCTGGGCTTCGGCGGCCTGGTGGCGGGCGGCGCCGCCCTGCTCGGGCCGCTGCCGAACACCGCCCTGGTGGCGAGCTGGTTCCAGCGGGCCCGGGGAACGGCTCTCGGCATCTCGCAGATCGGCATGTCGCTCTCGGGCATGGTGATGGCCTACGTCACCACCTGGCTGGTGGCCGAGCACGGCTGGCGCACGGCGATGCTCTGCTTCGCGGTGCTGCCGCTGGCGCTGACCGCGCCCATCGTGGCGGGGGTGGTCGTGAACCGCCCCCAGGACCGCGGCCTCCTGCCCGACGGCCGCGGCCCCGGCGCGCCGGGCCCGGCCCCGGGCCCGCTGGCGCTGCCGCCGCCGGGCTCCCTGCGGGCGGCGCTCCGCGAGTCCGACCTGTGGAAGATCGCCCTGGTCCTCGGCCTCTGCTTCGCCAGCAGCGGCTCGGTGATCCAGGTGATCCACTCCCACGCCACCGACCTCGGCCACTCGGCCACCCGCGCCGCCGCGGTCCTGTCGCTGATGGCGGGCATGGCGGCGCTGGGCAAGCCGGGCTTCGGCATCCTGGCCGATCGCGGCTCGCCGCGCGCCGCCATGTCGGTGGCGATCGCACTGCAGATGGTCGGGCTCGCCGCCATCCTCGTCTCCCCGGGCTTCGCGGCCCTGCTGTCGGCCTCGATCGTCTTCGGGCTGGGCTTCGGGGGCCTGATCCCGCTCTTCGGCATGCTGGTCAGCGCGCGCTTCGGCGCGGCGCGCATCGGCCGCATGATGGGGGCCGCCGGTCCCGTGATGCTGCCCTTCCAGCTCGCGGGCGTGCCCTTCACCACGGCGGTCTTCGACCGCAGCGGCTCCTACGCGGCCGCCTTCGCGACCTTCCTCGCCTGCTACGCGGTGGCGCTCGCGATCCTGTCGCGGCTCCCGGAGGGCTCCGTCGGGGAGTAGCGCGGCGCCTCGCCCGCCTGGGCGCGGGAGTTGCGCGCCGGCTGCCGCCCTGGGGTCGGGCCGGCCTCAGGCCGGACGGCGAGGAGTCCGAAACGCCCCTCGGGCGCGCACGCCCCTGGCCGCGCGCCCGGAGATGCCATGCACGACCGCGCTGCGGCGCTTCCGACCGCGGGCTGGCTGCGCGGCCCGGCCTTCGACCTCGCCTTGATCGGCGGCGTCGCCGGGCTCGCCGTCGCCGCCGGCACCAGCGTCTCGCTCCGCCCGGAGTGGTTCGCGCCGATCCTGTTCCTCGACCTCTGGCTGCTCGGCCACCCCCACGTGGCGGCGACCTTCACGCGCCTGGCCTTCGACGCCGCGAGCCTGCGCGAGCACCGCTTGCTGATGCTGGGTCTGCCCTGGCTGGTGGTCGCGGTGACGTTCGCCGTGGGCCGCACCCTGGGCCTCGGGGCCCTGGCCACGACCTACCTCTACTGGCAGTGGTTCCACTACACGCGGCAGGGCTACGGCATCGCCCGCATCTACGGGCGCAAGGCGGGCCTGCCCGAAGCGAAGCACATGCGCTCCACGATCGCGCTGCTCTACGCGGTGCCGCTCTGGGGGATCCTGCACCGCTCCTGGCAGGATCCGGAGCGCTTCCTCACCCTGCCCGTCGCCTGCCTGCCGACGCCGCGCCTGGCCGTGGCCCTGGCCGCGGGCGCCTCCGCCGCCGCGCTCCTGGTGTGGATCCTCGAGCAGGCTCGCGCCGCGCGCGCCGGGCGCCTGCACCTGCCCCTCGTCCTCTACGTCGTGTCGCACACCGCCGTCTTCGCCACGGGCTACGTGGCGATCCGGCACATCGATCACGGCTGGCTGCTGCTCAACGTCTGGCACAACGCCCAGTACCTGCTCTTCGTCTGGCACTACAACCACAAGAGCCTCCAGGGCCGCCCGGTGCCGGCCGGGCGGCTCCCGGCCGCCCTGGACCGGGCCCGGGGACGCAGCCTCCCGGCCTTCGGCCTGCTCTGCGTCGGCCTCGGCTCGATCGTCTACGGCGGCGTGGCGCTGGTGCTGGGCCTCGACCCGGTGGCCGCCGTGCCGGTGGCGGCGGTGGTCGTCTACCAGACGATCAACTTCCACCACTACATCGTCGACGGGCTGATCTGGAAGGTCCGCAGGCCGGGCGTGCAGAAGACCCTGGCCCTGGCCGCGTGAGGGCGGGAGACCGCCGGCCGCGCCCCTGGACCCGGCGCCAGGTGGGCGTCGCGGTCTTCTTCGTCGCGTACCTGGCGGTCCAGCTCGCGGTTCCCAGCGCGAAGCTCTGGGAGCCCCGCCCGGCGCGCTTTGGCTGGCAGATGTTCGCGGGCATCGCGCCGGCTCCCCGCTTCGCGGTGGCGATGGCCGACGGCAGCACCCGGGAGGTGGCGCTGGCGGACCACTACGGCAATCCCCGCGCCGACCTGCGCTACGAGGACCACCTGCCCGGCCACCTGTGCCGCAGCCTGCCGGGCGCGCGGGCGGTGCGACTCGAGCGCGCGGGGCGGGAGCCCGAGGTCCGCCCGTGTCCCTGATCGGGCGCCTGCACGAGACGCTGACGGCGCGCATGGACCCGCGCCCGCTCGCATGGGTGCGGATCGGGGTGGGCGCGGCGGCGCTGCTGCGGGGCTTCGAGAGCTGGCGCGTGCTGGGGCGCGTGCTCGATCCCGATCGCGTGGCGCTGCCCTTCTGCGAGGCGCTGCCGCGGCTCTCCCTCGAGGCGCTCCCGCTCTTCATCGGCGGCTGGCTCGCGGCGGCGCTCTGCCTCCTGCTGGGCTGGCACACGCGGCTGGCCGGCCTCGCCCTCTCGCTCGCCGTCGCCTACGCGATCGCCCTCGACCGGCAGCTCTACGCGAGCCACCTCTACCTGATGGGCCTCCTGTCCCTGCTGCTGGCCCTCGGCGGCGCCGGCGAGGCGCTGTCCCTCGACGCGCTCCGCCGGGGCTCCCCGGCGGCGAGGGCGATCCCGAGCTGGCCGGCTGCGCTGCTCAAGGCCCAGCTCAGCATCGTCTACGGCTTCGCCGCCCTCGCGAAGCTCAATCCCGTCTACCTCTCGGGCGCCGTGCTGGCGGTGAACCTGCGCCACGGCGGCCCGCTGGCGCTGCCCGAGGCGCTGCTCGCCGCGCCCCTGCTCGCGGCCCTGGCGGCCGGCTCGGTCGCGCTGGAGGCCTTCCTGGCCCTGGCGCTCTGGTCCCCGCGCTGGCGCCGCGCCGCGCTCCTGCTCGGACCCGCCTTCCACGCGGCGATGGTGCTGGCCATCGACCCGGCCCTGGCCCTCCAGATCGGCGTCTTCGCCATCGAGGCCCTGAGCCTCTACCTGCTCTTCCTGGAGCTCCCGATCGGAGAGCCCTCTGCCGTTGCGTATTCACCACAGATCGGGGCATGATTACCCCACTGTGGCGCAACTCGCGCCCAGAAAGGAGACCTCCGATGCGCAATCCGCTCTCCCTCGCCCTGGCCGCCGGCCTCGCGCTGGCCCTGCTCGTCCCCCTGCCCGCCTGGAGCCAGTTCCGCTACATCGGCAGCTCTGGATCCTCGTCCTCGGGCTCGTCGTCCTCGACCTCCACGTCGACCGCCGTGGAGCCCGTGGCCCTCACCGCCACCTCCAACACGATCGCCGGCCCGGGCGCCTTCAGCGACGACCGCACCAGCCCGGAGCAGAACGCGATCTACCAGGTCTTCGGCGGGGCGGCCGTGGACGTCTGCCTCACGCTCCAGAACCGCGGCCGCTTCGGCGACGTCCAGACGAGCGTCGACGGCGCCGAGGTCGGCGACGCCGTCAGGCCCGGGCGCACCCGGGCCCGCTGCTTCGCCTCTCCCTCGTCGATCGAGCTCGCCTGCACCTCGTCGTCCTGCGACGCGGTCTGGCGGATCGACGCGATCTGACCCGCGGTGGCGCCGGATTCCCGGGCCCTGGCGCGGGCGCCCCGCGCCGGGGCCGGATCCCGCGGCCCGCGGCCCGGATCCCGCGGCCCGCGGCGGAAGGGCATGGCGTAGACTCCGCCGCGGAGCTGCATGGGAAGCACGAAGAGCGACCTCCTGACGCGCCTCGAGGCGGGTCTTCCGACCCGCTGCTACCTCGATGCCGGCCACTACGAGCGCGAGCTGGAGGCCTTCTGGTACCGCCACTGGCTCGGCGTCGGCCGCGAAGAGGATCTGCCCCGGCCCCGCGACTACCGGCTCCTGCGGGTGGGCGACCAGTCGATCCTGCTCCTGCGCGACCTCGGCGGTCGGCTCCGCGCCTTCCACAACACCTGCCGCCACCGCGGCTCCGCGCTCTGCGGCGGCCCCGACGGACGCCTGCCGGGCGCCGCGATCGTCTGCCCCTACCACGGCTGGACCTACTCGCTGGAGGGCGAGCTCCTGGCCACGCCCCACCAGATCGCCTCGCCGGAGCTCCGCCGCTCCGACCACCGCCTCTACCGCGTGGCGGTGGATACCTGGGAGGGCTTCGTCTTCGTCAACCTCCTCGGCGACGACGCCCCGCCCCTCGCCACCTTCCTGGGGACGCTGCCGCAGGAGCTCGCGCACTGGCCCCTGGCCCGCCTGCGCATCGGACACCGGGCGCGGCGCGAGCTGGCGTGCAACTGGAAGATCTTCTGGGAGAACTTCTCCGAGTGCTTCCACTGCCCGGGCGTCCACCCGGAGCTCTCCCGCCTGGTGCCCGCCTACGGCCGCGGGCTCCTGGCCGCCGACGACGACCCGCGCGGCGCCACCGCCGCCGGCCTGGCCGAGGGGGCCGTCACCTGGACCCTCGACGGCAAGAGCCACCTGCCCGCCTTCGAGGGGCTCGATCCCGAGGAGCGGCGCCGCGGCCAGACCTTCGGCGTGCTCCGGCCCAGCATGTTCGTGGTGGCGCACGTCGACTACGTGCGCCTGGTGCGGATGCTGCCCCGGGGCCCCGAACGCATGGAGCTGGCCATGGACTGGCTCTTCGCTCCCGAGGTGCTCGCCGACGCCGACTTCGACCCGCGGCACGCCGTGGCCCTCGGCGAGCGCGTGCTGGAGCAGGACGCCCTCGCCTGCGAGCGCAACCAGCAGGGCCTCCACTGCCTGCGCCACGAGCGCGGCGTCCTGGTGCCCCAGGAGTACGCCGTGCTCGAGTTCCAGGACTGGATCCGCCGGGGCCTCGGCGCAGCCGGGTCCTGATCCCCGGCGCCTCCCGCTAGGGCAGCCGCGCCAGCCGCAGCGCGAACAGGTAGTTGAACCTCGCATCCACCGCGAAGCTCTCGCCGTCGGCGGAGCTGAAGGAGAGCCCGAAGATCGGCACGTCGTTGTTCGGGCCCCCGGGCGTCAGGTCGCCATCGAGGCCGATCAACGGCGCGAGGCCCGTCACTCCCGGAAACGGCGCCTCCGGCACCTCGAGCACCAGGCAGAGCGCGGCGAGGCGCCCGCGCCGGATCTCCCACTCGATCTGCCGGGTGAGCGCGCGGGGGTTCGAGAAGAAGAGCGCCGCGAAGTCGGAGTCCTGGCCCACGAAGGGCCGCTGGCGGCGGAAGGGGTGCCGGCGGTCGACCCGCAGCGTCCCGTCGCCGGGCACCTCGCAGCGGGTGAGCTCGGCGCTCGCGAAGACCGGCACCACCGAGAGGTCGGTCACGTAGGTGTGGAAGAGCGCCGCCTGGATCACGAGATCCGAGCCGCCCCCGAGCGCCGCGAGCTGCTCCGCCGGGAAGGCCACGGCGTAGCTGAACCCCGAGCCGGCCGTGGTGAGGCCCACGAAGTTCAGGTCCCCGAAGTTGGCCCACAGCTCCACC
>Ga0299906_10004498_pt1 | contig 11412 bp, 13 predicted proteins | sample RVTome_14_FD_200259 | JGI IMG/M metagenome (GOLD analysis project Ga0299906, IMG submission 200259) | Soil microbial communities from uranium-contaminated site in the Upper Colorado River Basin, Wyoming, United States - RVT145D125 (version 2) ... | reverse complement strand
CGGAGCCGATCGCCCCGGTCGCGCCGTTGACGAGCACCCGCTGGCCGGCGCGGATCCTCGCCCGCGTGATGGCCGAGAGCGCGTAGTGCGAGCCCTCGGTGCTCGGCGCGGCCTCCTCGAAGGAGAGCTCGGGCGGGATCGTCGCGATCGGCCCGTCCTGCGGCATCGTCAGGTACTCGGCGTGCGCTCCGAACCGGTCCTCGCTGAAGCCGAACACCCGCTCGCCGGTCTCGAAGGCGGTGACGTCGCGGCCGACCGCCTCGATCTCGCCGGCGAACTCGCACCCGAGGATCGTCGCCTTCGGCTTCGTGAGACCGCTGAAGAACCGAACGATCCACGGGTGGGCCGCGCGGTAGCCGCAGTCCGTCCGATTCACCGTCGCCGCGTGCACCTTGACGAGCACCTCGTTCGCCGCGGCGGTCGGCCGCTCGACGTCCACGATCCGAACGACGTCGGGCGGTCCGTACCTCGTGTGCACGGCGGCCTTCATGCGGGCCCAACTCTAGCCAGGCGGCGCGTACTCGAGGACGTGCGCGGGTCCGTCCCTCCTCGGTGTTAGGGTCCGAACGGTGCCCGATCTCGAGAGCGTCCTCGCCGGCCTGAACCAGGCCCAGCGCGAGGCGGCGCTCGCGCTCCGAGGGCCGGTCGCGATCCTTGCCGGCGCGGGGACCGGCAAGACCACCACGATCACGCATCGCATCGCGTGCCAGGTGCGGGGCGGAGCGTTCCAGCCGTCCCAGATCCTCGCCGTGACCTTCACGGACAAGGCCGCTGGGGAGCTGCGGGGCCGGCTCGCGGCGCTCGGCGTCGAGGGCGTGGAGGCACGCACGTTCCACTCGGCGGCGCTCTCTCAGCTCTCGCGGCAGTGGTCCGCGTACACCGGCGAGCCGCTCCCCGAGGTGCTCGACCACAAGGCTCCGGTCATCTCGTCGCTCGCGAACGCGCTGCCGCCGCCGCACAAGTTCCTTCCGCGGCGCGAGCTGGCCGGCGAGATCGAGTGGGCGAAGAACCGGATGATCCCGCCGGGGCGGTACCTCGACGAGCTCGCCGACCACGAGCCGCCGATCCCGGCCGAACTGATGCTTCGCGTCTACGACGGCTACGAGCGGCGCAAGCGTTCGATGGGGCGGCTGGATTTCGAGGACATGCTCGGGCTCGTGCTGCGGCTGTTCGACGAGCATCCCGAGGCCGCCGAGCGGGTCCGCTCGCGGTTCGCCGCGTTCACCGTGGACGAGTACCAGGACGTGAACCCGCTCCAGGCCGCCCTGCTCGAGCGCTGGGTCGGCGACCGCGACGACCTGTGCGTGGTCGGCGACGACTACCAGACGATCTACGCGTTCACCGGGGCGTCGCCGTCGCACCTGCTCGGCTTCACGACGCGGTTTCCACACGCGACGGTCGTCCGGCTCGAGGAGAACTACCGCTCGACGCCCGAGGTGCTCGGGCTCGCCAACAGGCTCGCGACGTGGCTCGGGGGGTTCCGCAAGACGCTTCGCGCGACCCGGCCCTCGGGACCGCCGCCGCTCGCACGGGCGGAACCCGACGAGGAGGCCGAGGTCGGCGCCGTCGTCCAGGCGGTGCGGCGCCTCCACCAGGAGGAGGACGTCCCGCTCGAGGAGATCGCGGTGCTGTATCGGATCAACGCCCGCTCCGAGCCGTTCGAGGAGGCGTTCGCGGCCGCGGCGATCCCGTACCAGGTGCGCGACGGCGCGTTCCTGCGCCGGCCGGGCCCGCGCGCGGTCCTGCAGCGGCTCAAGCGCTCGGGCGCCGGAGCGGGCTCGGTGGCCGAAGTCGTCGAGGCGATCACCGGCCAGCTCGGCTACGACCCCGAGGCCGCGCCCGACGCCGACGAGGAGGTCACGCGTCAATCCGACCTCGGCCGGATGCGGTCGCTCGCGGCCGAGTTCGAGCGTGCGGGCGGTGGCGACGCGGCGGCGTTCGGCGCGGAGCTCGCCAGGCGGTTCTCGACCGAGCACAGCGGCCGCGGCGTGAACCTGCTCACCTACCACCGCGCGAAGGGGCTGGAGTTCGACGCGGTGTTCCTGCCGAGGCTGCTCGACGGCGAGCTCCCGTTCCGCTCGGGCCGGGCCAGGGCCGAACCCGAGGAGGAGCGGAGGCTCCTGTACGTCGGGATCACGCGCGCCCGCCGGTACCTGTTCCTCACGTGGCCGGTGGCCGGCCGCGCGCGGCCGAGCCCGTTCCTCGACGAGATGGAGCTCGCGCCGTCGGCGCCCTCCAGGGCGAGGGCGGCGCCGGGCCGGGCGGTCACGGTCGGCCGTGGCGGCGCGCTGTTCGACCGCCTGAAGGAATGGCGCCGCAAGCGCGCGAACGCGGACGGCGTGCCCGCGTACGTCGTGTTCCACGACCGCACGCTCGCCGAGATCGCCGAACGACACTGCAGGGACTGGGCCGACCTCGCCGCGATCTCGGGCGTGGGGCCGGCCAAGCTCGAACGCTACGCGGACGAGGTCCTCGCGGTCGTCGCGGCCGGGTAACTGCGCTCGAAGAGTTCGGGGCCGCCGGTCGGTCCTATCCTGCGAGAGAACCAGCTGAGGCGATCGAAAGGACGCGAGCGATGCGAAGGCTGATGGTCACCACGTTCCTGACCCTCGACGGGGTCATGCAGGGACCGGGCGGGCCCGGCGAGGACGACAGCGGCGGGTTCACGCTCGGTGGCTGGTCGGTGAACTACTGGGACGAGCGGATGCGCGAGTTCATGAACCAGACGATGAGCGTGCCGTTCGACCTCCTGCTCGGACGCAGGACCTACGAGATCTTCAAGGCGTACTGGCCGGACGCCCCCGAGGAGGCCGGCTCCAAGCCGTTGAACGACGCCACCAAGTACGTCGTCTCGCGTGGTCGTCCCACGCTGGACTGGAGGGAGTCGGTTCTGATCGAGGGTGACGCCGCCGAGGGCATCGCGGCACTCAAGCAGACCGACGGGCCGGAGCTGCAGGTTCACGGCAGCGGGAACCTGATCCAGACGCTCCTACGTCACGGCCTGGTCGACGAGTTCCGCCTGTGGGTGTTCCCAGTTGTCATCGGGTCGGGCAAGCGCCTGTTCGCGGACGGCGCCGTCCCCGGCGGGCTGAAACTCGTCGACAGCACGGTCTCCACCACGGGGGTCCTGATCGGGACCTACGAGCCCGCGGGCGAGCTCGTCACCGGATCGTTCTGACCGGGCTTGACCGGGTGTTTGCCGCCATGCGACCGGGTACAACCACGTTCGGGATCGAATCGAGGTTGCACGCGATGCCGGCGAACGAGACCGAGCTACGACTTCGGCCGGGGTCGGCGGCGCCGGGCATCGCGCGAGCCGCGATCGCGGCCGCCGCATCCGGCATACCGGCGGTGATGGTGGCCGATGCAGAGCTCCTGACGTCCGAGCTGGTCTCGAACGCCGTCAGGCACGCCGAGCTCGATCCCTCCCAGGAGATCGTCGTGCGGATCGTGGCGGATGGCTACGTGCGCGTCGAGGTCGCGGATCAGGGTCCAGCGTTCGAGGCCGATCTGCGGAGACCCGGTTCGGGGTCAGGCGGCTGGGGCTTGTTCCTGGTCGACGCGGTTGCGACGTCGTGGGGTGTCGAACGCGAAGGTTCGGGCAAGAGGGTCTGGTTCGAGGTGGGAGCGCGTCGCAGCGGACGCTAGCTGACCTGCGAGCGTTTGGGGTGGGAGCCGTTGTCCGAGCCAAGGGCGATGTCGTGGGTCACGCGGTGGAGGTTCGGCAACGATCCGTCGACCCGAACGAGGTCCAACACCCGCCGAACGCGGTCCTGCTCGCCGTGCAGGATGAGGCATCCCCGTCCACGCAGGGACATCGCCGCCCGCAGGAAGGCGTTGATGCCGGTGGAGTCCATGAACGTGAGCTCGCTGAGGTCGATCGTGACGGCCCCCCCGTGCTCGACCGCCGTTGCGAGGACCTCGTCGAGCTCGGCCGCCGTGCTCATGTCCAGCTCCCCGGCCAGGCGGATGCTCGTGCCCTGTTCGATCGAAAGCAGCTGCACGATCGACTCCTTCCCTCACGCTCTTCGGCGAGGCAACTAGTGAGGAAGTTACGCCTGACTGCGGGCAAAGGTCAAGAGGGTCGGGGCCCCAGGACGCAGATTCCGAAGAGATATTGGCCAGTTTTCAGACTCCTGAAGATGCCGTAACCCCTCTTTATCTAGGCAGAGCCGTCGGGGTATGCTGGGCCGGTCGTGCCCGAAGTCGCCACCTACAGCATCGGGGCCGTCGCTCGCATGGTGCGGGTCCCGCCGGCCACCCTCCGAACGTGGGAGGAGCGGTACGCCATCGTGCAGCCCGTTCGAAGCGATGGGGGCCACCGCCTGTACTCCCGGATGGACGTCGAGCGTCTCCGCTTCGTCGCCGATCGTGTGCGCGAGGGGATCTCGCCGGGCGACGCGCATCGAATGCTCGCGGGGGTCTCCGGCAACCTCCCGGGCGCCGCTCTCGAACCTGGGACCCGGATCGTGATCCTGCTCGCCGAGCGCGATCCCTACGCGGCCGAGTTCGCCGAGTTCTTCCTCAAGACCGAGGGATTCGAGGTCGTGCTCGCGCTCGACGCGGACGACGCCGTCGGCGCGATCGCCGCCGACCGGCCGCAGCTCGCTATCGTCGACCTCCTGATCTCCGGCGGCGCCGGACTCGAGCTGTGTCGACGGGTCCATGACCGAGGCATCCCAGTCCTGGCGCTGTCGAGCGTCGCGATGCGGGATGCGGCGCTTGAGGCCGGCGCGTCCGCGTTCCTGCACAAGCCGCTCGAGCCGCTCCAGCTGGTCTCCACCGTCAAGGACCTCCTCGGGACGAGCTCGTTCCTGAACGAGGCCGTGCCCGCGCGGTGACGGACCGAGTCTCGAGCGGCAGCGAGCTGCTGGACGCCGTCCTGGGCGGCGGCCTCGTAGCAAACTCGATCAACGTGGTCATGGGTCTCCCCGGCTCCGGCAAGACGATCCTGGCGCAGCAGTACCTGTTCGAGAACAGGAGCGAGGATCGGCCCGCGGTCTACCTCTCGACGGTCTCCGAGCCGCTCGAGAAGATCCTCCGCTATGGACAGACCCTGTCCTTCTTCGACGCGAGCGCGATCGGCGGCAGCGTGATCTACGAGGACCTGGGGGAGAGCCTGAGTCACCAGGACGCGCTGACCGAGACGCTCGCGCGCGTCGTCGCGATCCTGCGAGAGCGCCGACCACGGTTGCTCGTGATCGACAGCTTCAAGGCGCTGCGTCCGTTCGCGGCGGACGCGACCGCGTTCCGGCGATTCCTGCAGGCCCTGGCAGGCACCCTGACCGCGTACCCGGCCACGTCGCTGTGGGTGGGGGAGTACGGACCCGACGAGATCGCGGTGGCGCCCGAGTTCGCGGTCGCCGACGGGATCATCTCGCTGGCCGTCGAGCCGACGGCCGACCGCGACACGCGGGTCCTCCAGGTGCAGAAGCTCCGAGGCAGCGGGTTCTTGAGCGGGAAGCACGGGTACCGGCTCTCGGCCGACGGGATCCGCGTCTTCCCGAGGCTGGCAGACCCGGTGGAGCAGGCCATGTACACGCTGGAGACCGAGCGCGTCTCTTCGGGGATCCCCGTCCTGGACGATGCGTTGGATTCCGGTCTGTTGCCGGGAGGGTCGACGCTCGTGGCGGGTCCGTCCGGCTCGGGCAAGACCCTGATCGGGTTGCGCTACATCTTCAAAGGCGCCGAGATCGGCCGGCCCGGCCTGATCGCCGGCCTCCAGGAGAACCCCACGCAGCTCGAGCGCATCGCGAACGGGTTCGGCTGGTCGCTCGACCGCGACGACGTGCACGTGATGTATCGCAGCCCGGTCGACATGTACCTCGACGAATGGGTCTACGAGCTCCTGGAACAGGTCGAGGAGCACGGGATCCGCCGGATCCTGATCGATAGCCTGGGCGACCTGCGCGCGACCGCGACCGACGAGATCCGGTTCCGAGAGTACGTGTACTCACTGCTCCAGCGGACCGCGCACGCCGGGATCGGCGTGTTCATGACGCAGGAGGTCGCCGAGCTGTTCGGCGTGACGCGTCTGTCCGAGTACGGGATCTCGCACCTGTCGGACAATGTCGTCCTGTTGCAATTCCTGCGGGGCGAGTCGCAGATCAAGCGGGCGCTCACGGTGCTCAAGACCCGCGCGAGCGCGCACGATCAACACATCCTCGAGTTCGAGATCACCCCGAACGGGATCGAGCTCGGCGATCGATTCGCCGACGATCAGTCGCTGTCGTAGCCCGCGCGTCCACCGGTCAGGACGGCCACTCGGGTTTGGGCTTCGGCTTGCTCAGCAGATCGTCGAGCGTGGTCTTCGGCTCGCCCTCGGCCTTCTCGAGCGCCTCCCCGAGGCGATCTGGCTGCAGGTCGTCGCCCGCGGCCTCGAGCATCTCCTCGAGCGACTTGTCGGCGCTGCCCTTCAGCCGGATGCGGAGCGCGGCAAGAACCGACGCCTGCTCGTTCGACAGGCCGTGGTTGACCTTGATCTCGGTCAGCGCCTGCTCGGCCCGGGCGAGGAGCTCTTCGTCCTCCATCCGACCAGTCTGCCACGCTCACTCCGGCAGGAGCGAGGCCGGCAGGCGCTGGCGGGGGGCGTTCGCCGCCTCGGTCCAGCGTTTGGCGGCGGCGCCGTTCAGGAGCCGCCCGTCGACCTTCGTGAGCGTGAAATCGGCCGGCGCGATCGTGCGCAGGTCCTTGGGCAGGACCGGGAACGAGACCGTGCCGTCGGCTCGGGCGCGAGGGGAGTACGGGGCCACCAGCGTGGCGCCCGGGCCGTTGCGCGATGGGTCGAGCATCACGCGCCCCTCTCGCTTGGCCTTGCGGAACTCGGCGGTCACGAGGTCGGGCCGGCGGTCGATCGCGAGCTCGGCGAGCCGGGTGGCGGCGTGCCGGAGCTGTTCGGGAGCCACGCTCCGGACGATCGGGACGACGACGTGGATGCCCTTGCCGCCCGTGGTCTTGAGCAGCGTCTCCAGCCCTAGGTCGTCGAGGATCTCGAGGACCAGGAGCGCGACCTCGACGGCGGCGGCGAACGCGTCGTCCGGGGGGTCGATGTCGACCACGAGCAGGTCGGGGCGGTCGAGCTTGTCGCGGCGGACCGGCGCGGGGTGGAACTCGAGCGCCGCCTGGTTCCCGAGCCACGCGAGCGTGTCGGCGTCGTTGCACACGGTGTAGGCGACGTCCCGGTTGGCGCTCGGCGCCGGGATCGTGACCGTCTTGATCCACGACGGCGCGTGGGTCGGCGTGTTCTTCTGGAAGTACCGCTGCCCGCCCACGCCGTCGGGCGCACGGACCAACGAGAGGGGCCGGTCGCGAAGCCACGGGAGCATCCGGTCCGCGACGGCGCGGAGGTAGTCGACGTACGCCTGCTTGGTGACGCCGATCGAGGGCCACAGGAGCTTGTCCGGACGCGTGACCTCGACGCGAGCGGGCGTCACCGCGCCATCCCTCGGAGCCGTTCCGGGGCGCGCGACCGCGCCGCCAACGCCATATCCACCACAGCACGGTAACGCGCCGACGTCGGGGACCGCGCGCGCGGTTCGATCCGTTGATCAGGTCCTGCTCGAAACCCCTCGCCCGGACCACGTCCTGGCGACCGACTTCGCGTACCGTCGGATCGGCGCCGCGAACCACATCGCCAGGCCCGATCCCACGCTCGCCGGGATCACCACCCAACGCACCAGCGGTTGCCCCCATGACGGCAGGAGCTCGTAGACGTACAGGGCGAGGAGGAGACCCCAGACGAGGTGAGTGGCGCGTTCGGCCCTGCGGACCGTCCGCGGCGTCATCGTGCAGCCCCAGCCGGAAGGGCCGAGTCCTCTCCTGAGGCCTTCGCGTCGGGAGGGAGCCGCCGGCTCAACTCGTCGAGGACCCGGGACGCGGTCTGCAGATCCGCACGCGGCATCCGCCGAGCGAGACGATTGACCCATCGGATCTGCCGCTCGTCGATCGCCGTGTACGCTGCGCGACCCGCGTCGGTGAGGTCGATCACCGGCGAACGCCGGTGATCGATGTTCGGGAGGCGCTCGAGTAGACCATCGGCGACGAGACGATTGACCGTCGCGTGCACGCTCTGCCGTGTCACGCCCATCCTGCGCGCGATCTGCGGGATCGTGAGCGGGTGCTCGGCAACCGCGATCGCACCGAGCACCTGCCACCGCGCGGACGTGAGGCCTTCGGCCGCCGCGAGGCGATCCCCCGCGGCCAGGATCACGCCGTTCGCTCGAAAGATCGACAGGATGACCTGGGTGGCGGCCTCGCCCTCGACGGTTCGTCCACCTCGCATGATAGTCAGTTACTTAACATCATGTCAGGCTCCTGTCAATATCCGGAGGCCCCGGGAAGGGAGTCGGCGTGGCAAGCGAGGAGCCGTTGCGCCGAGGCGGCTACCAGCGCTCGCGGTGGACGACGTCCTCGATGGCCCGGCGGTCGGGACGGCTCATGGGTCGGAGCCGACGGCCGGCGGGGAAGCCGAGCGCGATGAGGATCGCGCACTCCCGATCCTCGGGCACACCGAGGACGCTGCGGGCGAGGTCCTGGTCGCCGACCGAGGCATGTCCGCTGCCGATCCCCAGATCGGTCGCGGCGAGCATGATCGACATCGTCACCTGCCCGATGTCGTACTGGAGCGTGTCGCGCTCGTCTCGGTCCTCGGAGGCCGGCACGACGAGCACGATCGTCGCGGCGGAGGCTCCGACGTGGGCCGCGTACCGCCATGTCCGCGCCAGCTCACGGAGCCGATCGTGATCCGTGACGACGACGAAATCCCAGGCCTGTTGGTTCATGGAGGAGGGCGTTCGGCGCGCCGCTTCGAGGATCCGTTCGAGGTCCTCGTCGGGGATCGCCCGATCCTCGTACGTCCGAACGTTCCGGCGAGCCCGGAGTGCGTCCCAGGTCTCCATGCCGGGAACGATAACGCTCCAGGATCGCGGGACCGCTGAGGCGGTCAGTCCTCGGCGAGCAGACCGTAGATCTTCTTACGCGCCTCGGTCAGGATCTCGGCGGCGTGCTTGCGCTGGGCCTCCGAGCCCGTCCGCGCGACCTGCATGGCCGCGGCCGCGAGCTGGACCCCGGCCTCGCGGAGCTGCCCGAGCCCCTCGCCGAGTGGCCCGAACTCCCACGGGTCCCCGCCCCCGCGCTCCCGGCGCTCCTCGAGCTCGGCTCGGCCCGCGTCCGTGATCGTGTAGACGCGCTTGCCGTCTTGCTCCTCGCTCGTCACGAGCCCCTCGTCCTCGAGCAGCTGCAGCGTGGGGTAGATCGATCCCGGGCTCGGTCGCCACGCCCCGCCGCTCCGCTGCTCGAGCTCGCGGATCAGGTCGTAGCCGTGCATCGGCTTGTCCGAAAGCAGCGAGAGCAGCGCCGTTCGAACGTCGCCCCGCCGCGCGCGGTGACCCCCGCCCCACGGCGGGCCGCCGAACCAGCCCTTCTCCCAATGCCGACCGAAGGGGGAGTCGTGGTGGTGAGGGTGCCTCGGGTGGCGCATGATCTGCTCCTTTCGACCTCTGTCAACGGGTCGCGATGTATCGTAATGCATCGAGAATCCTGGGCGCAAGCCGATACACATTCGGTTCCGATCTCGAGGAAGGGATCGCCGGTGGCGATCTTCACGGCTCGAGCGACCTCGAAGACCCGGGTCGGCGCACTCCCGGTTTCCATCTCGAACTTGGTGGTTGTCTCTCCACGCGCCGATCCGATACGCGCGGAGCGACGCCGCGGATGGCGGTCGGCGCGCCCGGCGGACCCCCGCGTGTCGACCGGTACTCCGGCACCCCGACGCAGGTGAGCAGCAGACCGTCCAGCGACTCGCCGAGGAGCGGGGGTACTTCGCCGTCGATGAACGTCATTCCGCATGCGCTCGCGCCAAGGGCGTAGGCGAGCAGATGCAGGCGGCCCTCGACCAGGCCGGCGGCGAGCTGCGCCTCGCGGTACTGCCGATCGTCGAGCGCGCCGACGTCGGCCGCGCCGATCACGACGAACGCGGCGTCGCGCGCGAGGCCCTGCTCCATGCTCACCAGGTAGAGCTCATCGCGCATCGCGCCCGCGCGGACCGGCGACGACAGGTCCGGCCACCGGTAGATCCCCGGCGCGACCCCATCGACGTCGTGCACCGCGACGAAGTGCGGGACCTTCACGCCTCGCAACGCCACCGCCATGGACGTGCGCAGCACGCGCTCGGGCAGGCTGCGCGAGCGATCCATGAGCTTCTGCGACCCGCGCGCGAGGACCACGGTCTCGACCGGCTCGGTGCCCCCGTCGGGAACCTCGACCGGCGCGCCGCGGTCCCAGGGCGTGCCGAGCGTGTCGAGCTCGCCCGCGCGCTGCGCCGCCGTGACGAGCGGGAACTCGAGCGGCGCCGCGTCGACCTCGCCCGTGGCCGCCGGACTGCTCGCCTCGAGCGCCGGCGCGCCGTCGCCGAGCGCGACGACGGCCACGGGCCACTCGTGCACCCGGTCCGCGCCGACGAGCGCTCCGACCACGGCGTCCGGGAACCTGGTGTGCAGCCGCGCGTCGATCCCCGCGGAGTCGGCCGCCGCGAGCAGCTGGGAGAGCATCGTGCCGGCGTCCCAGTAGACATGCCGGTACCCACGCTCGCGGTAGCGCCATCCGGTACGCCACGGGACGCCGGTGACGACGAGGGCGGAGGCGTCCCCGCGCGGCGGAGGTCCGATCCGGACGAGCGCGTGATCGGGTGGGTCGTACCAGTGCACGCCCGCCGGCAACGTCGAACTGTGGGGTAGGACGACGTACATCTCGAGCGGGAAGCGCGCACCCGCGGACCCGGCGGCGCGGAACGGCCAGGTCGTGAACGGTCTCTCCGTCGTCCTCACGACGCCGGCGCACAGGTGGAGCAGCCGGGAGAGGTGCGGCAGGTCGAGCTCGATGGGGGCGACCTCCGCGGTGCCCGCGAGCGCGGCGACGGCCGGGGGCGTCGTGGCCGGCAGCTCGCGGGGGAGCGCCACGCGCGGCAGTGACTCCGCGTACCGCTTGAAGAACCACGGGAGACGATCCAGGTCGTTGGGCACGAGATCCCGCAGGACGCGAGGGTCGTCGACGGGGACGGACCACACGAGGTCGTCGTCCTCGCGGGAGGGCTCGTACCAGCCCCACGTGGAGGACGTGAGCCGGTGCAGCGTCTGCGTCGGGGTCTCCACGACCCCGATTCTCGTGCATCGTCGAAAGGGCGTCCCCGTCAGGATTCACGAACGATCCGAATGACCGGGTGGGCCGTCGGGGTGGATCAGATCTTCCCGAGTGCGCCCGATACCGAAAACGAGATCGCGGGCGCGCGGGAACTCTCGATACCGATCAGACGGGTGACCAGGTCACGAAGTCGCCCTCGGCGACGAGGACCGGCGCCCGGTCGGGCCGTGCCGACTGGATCCAGATCCCCCGCTCGCCGTTCTCGCTCATCCCCGG
>Ga0299906_10004497_pt1 | contig 11415 bp, 5 predicted proteins | sample RVTome_14_FD_200259 | JGI IMG/M metagenome (GOLD analysis project Ga0299906, IMG submission 200259) | Soil microbial communities from uranium-contaminated site in the Upper Colorado River Basin, Wyoming, United States - RVT145D125 (version 2) ... | reverse complement strand
CTCGTGCTTCTCACCATGCTGCTCGGAAGTCTCGGGCCGATGTTCACGATTGGCGTGCCGCGATTCCACATTCCGATGCTCCTCATGCTGCTTCCGGCCGCCGGTCACGGCTTGACCGTCATCTGGAACCGCCGGCGCACCCCCAGAGTGTGGGCCTTGGTCCTCGCACTCGTTGCTGCGACAACGAGTGCATCTGCCCTCGCCGTGCCGCGAGTTGCACGGTACTGGATCACCCCTTCGGTCCACTATGCGCCCCTGTTTGAACGCATCAGCGCTGTCGGAGACTATGAGCAGTCGTATTTGGCGGAATAGCGACGCATGGGGTACAGCCGATAGACCCTGAGGACGCGGCTCACGCGTGCGAATCATGAGAACCGCCTCGAGCGCGCGCTGCAGCACCCCGTCCATCCACGGCTCCTCGTCTCAGTGTCCGCCCGATTTCTAAGCCGCGGCCGCAGAGGCGGGGGCAACCCCATGGCGGTTCGATTCCCTCGCGGAACCCGACCCTGGGGCCCACGCTCCACCCCGTCAGGACCGTAGCCTCCGGCTTCGATTCTCAAGCACTGCGACCGTAGCGCCGATATCCGTGAGCATGGGCGTCCGCTGATTCGCCGGCCCGAGCGACCCCGCGCTATCACCCCACGACGGAGTCTGCGCGATGACGAAGCAAGTCACCGTTCTCCTGGTCGACGACGACGAAATCGACCGCGAAGTCGTCAAACGCGCGTTCCGCGCACACCAGATCGCCAGCCCCATCGTGATGGCCGAGGACGGAGAGCGGGCTCTCGCGATCCTCCGGTCCGCCGAGTCCGACGGCGGCATCCGCCGCCCGTTCCTCGTGCTCCTGGATCTCAACATGCCGCGAATGGGCGGCCTCGAGTTTCTGGACCATCTCCGGAAGGACGAGGTGCTTCACGACAGCATCGTGTTCATCCTCACGACCTCGGAAGCCGAGCGCGACAAGCAGGCCGCTTACCAACGTCACGCCGCCGGTTACCTCTGCAAGTCCAACCTCGGTCGGGGATTCTCCGACCTCGCGGAGGTAGTTCAACACTACACGCGCGCCGTCGAGTTTCCGCCGGAGCGCCGGGTTCCCTCGTCGTCCGGCGATCCACGCGGAAGCGCCACGTGACCTCGCGCCGGAGATCTCGACTCGCGTTGGCCGCCGGCACGGCCCTTGGGCTCACCATGCTCCTGGCGCCGCCCGCGGCGGCTGAACAGGCACGCGAGCACGATCTGAAGGCGGCGTTCCTCTATCGCTTCATGCAGTTCATCGTGTGGCCCGACGACGCGTTCGCCGCGCCGCACGATTCCTTCGTCGTGGGGATCCTGGGACCGGATCCCTTCGGTGAGACACTCGACGGGATTCTGGCGGGCGAGCGCGTGGGGCAGCGCCCGATCGTGCTCGAGCGCTACGGATCTCCGGGCGAGATCGAGACATGCCATCTGCTGTTCGTGAATGACCGAGAGTCCCACGACCTCGCCGGCACCCTCGACCGGCTCGGACGGCACGGCCTCGTCACCGTGGGGGACGTCGATCAATTCGCCGAGAACGGGGGCGCCATCGGGTTCGTCGGCGACGCCGATCGCATTTCGCTCGTGATCAACACCGAGCGCGGGCGCGCCGCGGGTGTCGTGTTCAGCTCGAAGCTCCTTCATCTCGCGCGCACTGTCGACGGGCTTCCATGAACTGGCGCAACACTTCGATCGATCGCAAGGTGACCATCACCACGTTGGCCACGACGGGCGCCGCCCTCGTGCTCGCGGCCGGTTCACTCATCGGATACGAACTCACCACGTTCCGCCGATCGATCCACGAGAAGGTCGATCTCCTCGGAAGGATCGTGGCGTCGAACAGCACCGCGGCGCTTGCATTCCAGAATCTACCGGAGGCCGAGGCGGTCCTCGGCTCCCTGCGGTCGGAGTCCGACATCACCGGCGCCGCGCTCTACCGCGCAGACGGTGTGCTCCTCGCGTCGTATCCGCCGGAGCGTCCACGGACGTCCCTTCCCGCGGCCGCCGGAGAAGGATCGCGATTCGCCGACGGTCGCTTGGAGCTGTTCGCGCCGGCGGTCGAGTCCGGCGTCCGCCAAGGAACGCTCTACCTCGAGTGCGACCTCCGAAGTCTGGGGGAGCGGGCGCGCCTCTACGCCGGGATCGTGGCCGCGGTCGCAGCGCTGTCTCTTCTCGCCGCGTGGCTCGTGGCCACGCGCCTGCAGCGCTCGATCTCCGGCCCGATCCTCTCGCTCGTGCAGACGGCTCAGACCATCTCGCGCGGCAAGGACTACACCGTGCGCGCACCGAAGTGGAGCGATGACGACATCGGGCTCCTGACCGACGCGGTCAACCACATGCTCGACCGCACGCAGGAGCAGGAGCGAGGTCTGCGCCGGAGCGAGGAGCGGTTCGCGATCGCCGTGAGCGGGTCGAGCGACGGGCTCTGGGATTGGCCAGATCCCGCGGCGGATGAGGTCTGGTGGTCGCCGAGGTTCCGGGAGCTGCTCGGAATGCCGGCGGGCGACGAGTCCGGAACCCCGGCCGAATTCCTGGATCAACTGTCACCCGACGCGGCGAAAGAGTTCCACGCGACGATGCAGGAGCACTTTCGGAGCCGTTCGCCGTTCCGTTTCGTCTTCTCGACGCAGTCGGGGGCGGGCGCGCGCTGGTTCCGGATGCGCGGTCAGGCGATCCGAGACGCCGCAGGGCGCGTCGTCCGATTCGCCGGATCGCTCTCGGACATCACGATCCGCACGAACATGGAGACGGCACTCCGCGCGTCGGAGCAGAAGTACCTCGACCTCTTCGAGAACGCGCCGGACATGTACGTCACCGTCGAGGTCCGTTCGGGCCTGATCACCGAGAGCAACCGCACGCTCGCCGCGATGCTCGGCGTGCCCCGAGAAGAGGTCCCCGGAAGCGCGTTCCGCGACCTCTTCGACGAGCTGTCGAAGTCGGCCGCCGACGACACGCTCTCCTCGCTGCGGTCCGAGGGAAGCGTAAAGGACGTCGAGCTCGTCCTGAGGACGCGCTCCAGAGGCCGTATCGCGACGATCATGAACATGTCGGCGGTGCGCAACGCGAGCGGCGCCATCGTCCACGGTCGCGTTGTGCTGCGAGACAATCGCGAGAGGAAGCGCGCCGAGCAGAAGCTCCGGCACTACGCGAACGTTCTCGCCCGGAGCAATCAGGACCTCGACGATTTCGCGTACGCGGCGTCCCACGATCTGCGGGCGCCGCTGCGAGCGATCGACAACCTCACGCAGTGGATCGAGGACGACCTCGGGCCCGGCCTTCCGGAGGAGGGCGCCCGTCACCTGCGCCGCATGCGCCAGCGCGTCGACCGGATGGATCGATTGCTGGACGACCTCCTGCAGTACTCCCGCGTGGGCAGGAATCTCGGCGACCCCGAGCGCGTCGACGTGAACGGTCTGGTCGAGGAAATCGTCGAGTTGCTTGCGCCGCCGGCGCCGTTCCAGGTCGTGGTGGAAAACCCGTTGCCCGAACTCGTGACCTATCGGGCGCCGCTTCGCCAGGTGCTCCTCAACCTCGTGGCGAACGCGTTGGAGCACCACGATCGGCGTGACGGACGCGTGTCGATCGCCGCGCACGATCTCGGTGAGTTCGTGGAGTTCGAGGTCGCCGACGACGGTCCGGGGATTCCCGCGGAGCACCACGAACGCGTGTTCAAGATGTTCCAGACCTTGCGGCCCCGCGATCAGAAAGAGGCAAGCGGGATCGGGTTGGCTCTCGTGAAGAAGACCGTGGAGGGTCGCAGCGGTCGCGTGACGCTGCGCTCGTCCGAGACCGGTGGCGCCACGTTCGCGTTCACGTGGCCGAAGACGGAACGTGTGGAGGCGATGGTATGACGGGCGGCAGGTTGGTGACGTCGTGGTGGGTGCTGATCTGCGTGAGCTGCTCCGCGACGGCCGTCGCGCAGAGCGAGACGGATTCGGTCCTCTCGCCGGTCGAGCTCAAAGGATTGAGCTTGGAGGAGCTCGTGGAGGTGCGCGTGACGTCGGTGTCGAAGCGGCCGGAGCCGCTCGCCGAGACCGCGTCCGCGATCCAAGTGATCCTGGGCGAGGACATCCGGCGCTCGGGTGCCACGTGCCTCGCCGAGGCGCTGCGACTCGCGCCGAATCTGCAGGTGGCGCAAGTCAACGCGAGCCAGTGGGCGATCAGCGCGCGCGGACTGAACAACGTGCTCGCGAACAAGCTGATCGTTCAGATCGACGGACGGACCGTGTACACGCCGCTCTACGCCGGAGTGTTCTGGGACGTGCAGAACGTGCTCCTCGAAGACGTCGATCGCATCGAGGTCGTGAGCGGCCCGGGCGGCGCGCTTTGGGGCGCGAACGCCGTGAACGGAATCGTGAACATCATCACGAAGGACGCGCGCGAAACGCACGGCGCGTTCGCGCAGATCGGCGGCGGTCCCGAGCTGCACCGCCTCGGCGGCGCGCGCTGGGGAGGCGCACTCGGAACCGACGCGCACGTTCGAGTCTATGGGTTGGGCTTCGAGCGCGACGACACGCAGGCGCTCGACGGATCCGAGGCGATGGACGGTTGGGGAGTGCGGCAGGGCGGATTCCGCGGCGACTTCGGCGCGGGGGAGACCACGACTCTCACCGTCCAGGGCGACTACTACGACGGGGAGCCGAATCCCGACGGCGGCACTGCCGTCGACGTCCGCGGCGGGAACGGGATGTTGCGCGTCGAACGCGCGTTCTCGGCTCGGTCCGACGTGTGGATGGGCGTGTACTACGATCGGACCCACCGCGATTTCAACAACGGTTTCCTCGAGGACGTTACCACCATCGACTTCGACTCGCAGCACCGGTTCGGACTCGGGGATCGTCACGAAGTCATCTACGGCGCCGGGTTCCGCTGGATGAACCACGACATCGCCAACCTGGATCTGTTCGGGTTCTTTCCGGGCGAAGAAATCCTGCGTCTCTACAGCGTGTTCGTCCAGGACGCCGTTTCGCTGGCCGGCGGAAGCGTCCGCGTGACGGCGGGGACGAAGTTCGAGCACAACGAGTTCACGGGCGCCGAGTGGCAGCCGAGCGTCCGCGTCGGTGTGACGCCGCGGCGCGGCCACCTCGTGTGGACGTCGGTGTCGCGCGCTGTGCGAACGCCGTCCCGAATCGACCGCGACTTCATCGCGTTCGCCGCTCCCGACCTTCCGCTCATCCGGGGGAGCAAGGACTTCGACTCGGAGGACGTGCTCGCGTACGAGGCGGGTTGGCGCGTGCAGGCCAACGACCACGTGACCGGTTCCGTCTCGCTCTTCCACAACGAGTACGATGGGCTGCGGAGCGCGGAACCGGGCCCGCCGCCGCTCGGAATCCCGATCACGTTCGGCAACGGCGTGGAGGGATGGGTTCGCGGGCTCGAGGTCGCGGGAGCGTGCGAGGTGATGCACGCGTGGAGAATCCGCGGTGGGTACACGCTGCTTCGGAAAGAGCTGAGGACGAAGCCGGGCAGCGAAGACCTCAATGACGCGACGGCGGAGAGCAACGACCCCGAGCACCAAGTGCTCGTCCAGTCGATGGCGAACCTCCCCCTCGGTCTCAGCTTGGACGCGGTGATGCGGTGGGTCGATGCACTTCCGGATCCGTCCGTTCCCAGCTACTTCGGACTGGATGCACGCGTCGCGTGGACCTCCGCGTCCGGGATCGAGGTCGCTGCCGTCGGCCAGAACCTGCTCGAGACCGCGCACGCGGAGTTCGTGCCGTCGTCGCCGGCTCCGCGCGAGATCGAGCGGACCTTCTATTTCACGGTCACGGCGCGGCGATGACGTCGGCCGCGGAACGTGTGCCGCGGGGGTCCGCCGCGTCACCTTGACGACCGCGCCGCCGTTTGCTGTACTGCCAGCCCTCTTTCGTGCTGGAGTCCGGCACCAGCATTTCCGCATCCCCGAAACTCCGCCGATCTCCGCGAGGTCCGGCGCGCGCTCACGTGTCCCCCCGGTCGTCGGCCGGCACGCTCCGCGCCACCGTTCCACGACCGGAGACGAGAGCGTTCAGCGAGGAGTGAGGGGCCGTGAAACGCATCGGGAAACGGCGGTGGGGACGGATCGTCGGCGTCGTCGGCGTCGTCGTCGTGGTCGTCCCGCTGCTTGCCGCGCTCCTACTTCAACTGCCGCAGATCACCACGCGGATCGCGCGCGAACTGATGGCCGCCCTCGTTCCCGATGGCGCGGACGCGCGCGTGAAGCGCGTCGCTCTGCGCGGGCACGACTCGCTCGAGATCGATGACTTCGTGCTCGTGCGGTCTCCCGCCGACACGGCATTCGCGTTCGATCGCCTCACGGTTCGCTACTCGCTCGTGTCGCTGCTCCGGAAGAGCGCGATCGTGCACGAGCTGCACTGGGAGCGCCCGTTCGTTTCCCTGCTCCATCCGAACGATTCCACGTGGACGTTGCTGCCGAGCGAGGCGGCGCCGGCCGGCGCGAGCGAGGAAGCCGGCGCGTTCTCGTGGACCGTCCGCGTGGATCAGGCGAACGTGCGCGACGGAGCGTTCGAAGCCGTTCGCTCCGCGGATGTCGTCGACCGCCTCGAGAACGTGAACGTGTCGGGACTGAGCGCGGAGTGGGGGAGTTCGCTCGCGGCGGCGGTCGAGCGCGCAAGCGGGGATCTTCGGCCGGCGGGCCCGGCGCCCGAGGAAGGCCGATTCCTCGTCGCGGGCGGCGCATGGAACGGTGCGCGCCTCGAACTCGATACGCTGTCGCTCCACACGGCGTCCAGCAGCGTGACCGGCGGCGGCACGGTGGCATCGTCCGACACGAGCTCGCAGACTGCATTCCGTCTCGAACTCGCCCCGCTCGCGCTCTCGGATCTGGCGCCGTTCGCGGGAGGAGTGGGGGAAGGCTCGCTCACGGGAAGCGTCGACGCGCGCTCGAGGGCCGGCGGCGCGCTCGATTTTTCGGTGCACCTGCAGGCGAGCGGCGGCGGACGCATCGACGCCGACGGCGAGTGGCGAGATCGGAAGCGTCTGCGCGCTCGGGGCAAGGTGGAGGGTATCGATCCAGGTGTCGTGCTCCGAGCGGCGCCGGCCGGATCCGCCAGCCTCACGTTCGACGTGGACCTCGAGGGAACGGAACTCGCGCGGCTCGACGGACACGCGGACCTCGTCGTCGGCGAGACGGTGCTCGACGGGTTTCGGATCGACGAAGCGAGCCTCGCGAGTCGTTTCCGCGACGGACGCGGAGACTTCGAACTCTCCGGCACCGCGCAAGGCGTCGGCCTGAAGGCGAGCGGGGAAATGGTGGGCGATTCGCTCGAAGCGAACGTGGAGCTGGGGTGGGGCGGAGGCCGCGTCACGGCGCGCGCGAGCGGGGCCCCGTTCGCGGAGCGGCCCGAGCTGCGCCTGCGCGACGGCCGGGTCGAATCCGTCGACCTGGCGCGGGCGATGGAAGGCTCGATGCCGACCGACCTGAACGCCGCGTTCTCGGGCGACGTGACTTGGGGGGGCGCGCAGGGGCTCCTCGCACGAATCGATCTCGCGATCGACTCGTCTCGGGTGAACGACATCCGTCTCGACGAGGGTCGCCTCGAGGTGCGCTCCGCCGGCGACGCGGTCTCGCTCCAGGGGGACATTGCCGGGGAAGCGGGACGCGTCCACCTCGACGTGACGGGCGACCCGAACGCGCGCCCGCTGCGCTATGAGGTGAAGGCCGCGCGCTTCGAGGATCTCGACCTCGCGGTGATCGGAGCGGGGTGGAGCACGTCGCTCACCGGATCGCTGCGGCTGATGGGTGCCGGCGTGGAACCCGCCACGATGACCGCGGAAGGAGTTCTCGAGCTCGAGCGATCTCGCATCCAAAGCGCCGAGCTCACGAGTGGACGCGTCTCGCTCGACGCTCGGTCCGGCCTGTGGTCGAGCGATCTTCTGTTGGAGCTCGGCGCCGGACGGGTGGAGGCTTCGGGCGCGGCGACGCTCGCCGGAGAGCGCACGTACGAAGCCCAGGCACACGTGCACCTTCCGGAACTCGGCGCGCTGCTCGGCGACTCCACGCGCGCGTTCGTCGATGCGAGGCTGGATGTGCGAGCGCGGGGTTCCACCCGGGCCACGCTCGCGGGCACCGCGTGGATCACGTCGGATAGCCTCGTGTGGCGCGACGTGCGGGCCGACTCGGTGCGAATCGACGTCGAAGCGGCGCAAGGCTTCGTGCTGCTGGACACCCTGAGGGTTTCCAGCAACGTCGCGCGGATCGAGGGAAGCGGACGGGTTCCGCTCGTGGTGGAACACGAAGGGCAACCACTCGAGAACGGCGAGCTGCTCGTGACGGCCGCGCTCGTTTCGCTCGAACCTCTCGAGACTTCGCTCGGCATGACCGCGTTGTCCGCGCAGGATGGGCTCGCCGAGTTCCGCGTGGCGGGTCCCGCGGACTCGCTCGCGCTCTCGGCGCGCGCACACATGGATGCATTGCTCGCGAACACCACGAAGATCGTGGGGCTCGACGTGAGGGCGGTCGCGCTCTACTCGATCCTCGAGGGATGGCGCGGGGGTGACGCGGAGATCGATCTGCTGCGCCTGGGTCTGCCCACGACCACGGTCGATTCGACGCACCTGTCGGCCGAGTGGGAACCCCCCGAGAACTTGCGCATCGCCGCGCGTGCGCGGATCGACGAGGGCCGGACCGCGGAGCTGCAGGCGTCGCTGGACACGACCGGCGAGCGACCCACGCTCGAGATCTCGCGGTTTGCGTTTCAAGTGGACGAGGATCGTTGGACGCTTTCGAAACCGGCGCACGTCCGCTACGGAAATGGCGTGGACCTGGAGGGTTTCGTCGTCGAGGCCTCCGATCAACGCATCGCCCTCGACGCGAGCGTGAAGGAAGGCGAGCTCGTGTCGGCGGAAATCGCCGTGGATTGGTTCCGCGTGGGCACCGTCGCGGACCTCGCCGGCTTCGATGACCTGGCCGGGACGCTCACCGCGCGCGCCGACGTGCGTGGCACGGGCGCGGATCGGAGGGGAAGCGCGTCGGTGAACTTCGATGTGCGCTCGAGCAAGGGTGCGGGTGCGCTCGACGCGACCGCGGAGATCGAAGGCAGCGCGGCGCGGATCGACGGAGGCATCTCGCAAGCCGAGGGAAGATCGCTCCTGTTTCGCGGAGTTGTGCCGCTCGGCGCGTCGTCTTCCGAGACGCTCGATCTCCAGGTCACGGCGGATTCCCTTCGCGTGAGTTTCGCCGAACCGTTCCTTCCGCCGGACGTCGCGCGCGATCTCGGCGGTGTGCTCGATGCGGACGTGCAGATCGTTGGAAGCCTCGCCTCGCCGCGACTGCGCGGCCACGTCGCGCTGTCCGACGCTCGCATGTTCCTTCCGGCGATCGGGCGAACCTACGACGGAATCCACGTGGGACTCTCGATGGACGGCGACGTGGCGCGTGTCGATCGCGCGCGCGTGGGATCCGGCGACGGCGCGGCCGTGATCGAGGGCGAAGTGGAGCTCGGGACCGGCAGCATCGGGCGCTACGAGCTGTCCATCGCGCTGGATGATTTCCACGCCGTGAGCACCGAGCTGCTCGACGCGGTCGTGTCGGGGGACCTCGAAGTGCGCGGCACCGTGGATGCACCGGAGGTCTCGGGAACACTGACGATCGAGCACGGAGATCTGTACTTGGGCGAAGGGGGCGCGTCCGGCGACCAGGAGGACGTGGTGCTCGACGACGCGGACTACGCGGAGCTCGAGGAGTATTTGGGCTTTCCGATCCGTCGCGCGGAGACGGCGAGGGGGCCGGGCTTCGAAAGCGTCACGCTCGACGTGACCGTGCGAGCGCGCCGCGACACGTGGCTTCGCCAATCGGTGAACCCCGAGCTCGTGGTGCAGCTCACCGGCGAGATCAACGTGGAGAAAGACGTCGGGCCCGACTTCCGCCTCGTGGGCGAACTGCAAGCGATTCCCGCGAGAAGCACGATCCAACAGTTCGGACGACGTTTCCGAGTTCGGGAGGGCGTGCTCACGTTCCGTGGCCCGCCCGAGGAAACCCGCGTGGACCTGGCGGCGGCGTACGAAGTGCCGTCGAGGCTCGACAACGCGCCCGAGGTTGTCATCGTGTTGGGGCTGGTGGGGCAGGTCGGGGACCTCGAGGTGCAGCTCTCGTCCGAACCTGCGATGGAGAATGCCGACGTACTCTCCTATCTCGCCACCGGGCGCCCCGCGGCGCGCTCGTTCGACGTGTCGAGCAGCGAGCGGGGCGGGGTCCTCACGCGCGGCGGGAATCTCGCGCTCGATCAAGTCACCGGACTGCTCGAGAGTTTCGCGGTCGATCGCGTCGGCCTCGACGTCGTGGAGATCCGGCGCGAGGGTCTGGATCGCGCGACGCTCGTGGCCGGGCGCTACGTTTCCTCCGACTTGTACCTGGGTCTGCAGGAGCCGGTGGCGTTCGGAAGCAGCGACGAGCGCGCCGCGTCGGGAGAGACTACGCAAGTCGAGATCGAGCTCCAGGTATTGCGGTGGTTGCTGCTCAACGTTCAAAGTGGTGGAGCGGCGTTCGAGGTCTTCTTCCGGACGCGACATGGGTATTGAGCGGCTCACTCTCGCGACGCTCGCGCTCGTCGCGATCGGCGCCGCGCCGCTTCGTGCCGAGGAACCGGCCGACGGCTTCGGCGTTAGCGGCCGCGAGGTCGCGCCGCTCTTCCGGATCGACTCCGAGACGCGCGTGGGCTCGCTCGATTTTCGCTTCGCCGACGGAGCGACCCTCGACGAGTCTCGGCTCGAGCGGCGGATCGCCCTCGCGGACCTCGGCACCTTCGCGCGCATGCGGCGTGCGCTGAGCTGGCTGCCGCTCGTGTCGGCGCCGGAGCGCATGATCTTCCGTCCCGTGGATCTTCAAAAGGACAAGGTTCGACTCGTTCGGTTCTATCGGAGCGAGGGCTTTCCGCACGTCGAGGTGTCGTACGAAGTCGCGCTCGATCCGGACGAGAACACCGTGGCGATCACGTTCGACGTCCGGGAGGGAGAGCCGCGGATCCTGCACCGGGTGGAATTCGTGGGGTCGCAAGGGAACCCTTTCGAAGCCGCGGCGGATCTCGCGCCGGAATGGATGGAGTTCGTGGACGAGCTCGCGCGGGAGGAGGGCGCCCGCGCCAGCGACCTGCTCCGCGAGCGCTTGCGGCATCGCACCGTGGCATGGTGGCGCGATCACGAGCACGCGTTCGCGTCGGTCGTCGCGACGGTGACCACGGGTCCCGAGGACGAGCTCCACGCCACGCTGCGGCTCGCGGTGGAACCGGGCCCGCGGACGACGATCGGCGACGTGGTCGTGCAGGGTAACGAGCGCGTCTCCGACGACACGCTGCTCCGCGAGCTGCCGTTTCGGAAGGGCGATCCCTACCGCGCGAGCCGTCTCGCCGAGGGGCAGAGGGAGCTCTTCGGACTCGAGCTGGTGCGCCTCGCTCTCGTGAGCGT
>Ga0299906_10004496_pt1 | contig 11416 bp, 12 predicted proteins | sample RVTome_14_FD_200259 | JGI IMG/M metagenome (GOLD analysis project Ga0299906, IMG submission 200259) | Soil microbial communities from uranium-contaminated site in the Upper Colorado River Basin, Wyoming, United States - RVT145D125 (version 2) ... | reverse complement strand
GATGTCCCTCGCCCCGGTCATGTCCGGCACGGCGATGGTCTCGAAGATGGGACGATCGAGCGACAGGCTGAGGAAATCGAAGTCGTCGGCATCGCCCTGGGAGGCGAAGACCTGCACGACGGCGCTGTTGTCGCCGTTGATGACCGCGAAGTCAGGCTGGTTGTCGGCGTTGAAGTCGACGTCCAAGGGGGTGCGTTGGAGGTCGCCCAGCGCATAGTGGTGGCCGGTCGCGCCTCGCGTGCCGGGGAAGGTGCGCGAGAACAGGACGGTCGAGTTGAACAGGGACGGCAGATCACCGGTGCCCGTTGTGTCGGGGGTTCCGGTGTCGCCGGTGTCGGTCCCGCCACCGGTCCCGCCTCCGGTGACGTTGACGTTGATTTCATCCGCATCGGGGTTCGAGCTCGCGACGGTGCAGCCGACGGCGAACATGAGAATGCCATACATTGCCAAGTCGTGGTACCGGGTGTTCATCACGGATTCTCCCAAATACAGGTCGGTCCGGCGCATAGCGGCCGGCACAGTCTCACATATCGGTTTGACCACGTGTAGGGATGAGCCGGTAGCGTAGTTGGGGCGTGATTCATGTTACCGGACCTAACGATCATTGAAGACAGGCCCGGAAACCGCCGATTGCATTACCACGGACCCGATAGTCTCGGGTGAACGACGTCATGTGTTGCCCGTCCGTCGGCCGATAGGAGTAATCGATCGTCGGGGGGTCGAGCCGACGCCCGGACGGGGGCGGGCGGCGAGCGGCTTGCAACAGAAGAGAGCGTGTTGCAGCACGCGGGACCTGGAAAAAAGAGGTATTTCCGATGCGGCCACTGGGTGTGATCATCGCGGTTCTTCTCGTCTCGTTTTCTTTGCATCTCGGGTGTGTCGCCGCGGTTCCGGCCGACGGCGACAGCGCGGTGGCGGGCGACGCCATTGATACGCTGCCCGAGGCGTTCGAGCTCTACTTTCAGTGGGTCAACCCCACGAACGTCAAAGTCGAGTTCGACATGGTCATCGACAACAGCGCGCCGATTCACTTCGAGTTGTCCCGAGGGAACTCGCTCGCCATTCTGGTCGGTCTGAATCAGGAGCAGGATCGCGAACCGATCACGGTCGCGGCCGATAATGTTTCGGTCGTTCGCGTGAACACGAACTGCCCCGATGACGTGGTGTTCGAGAACATCTCCTTCGGCGACGTGTTCGCGGGAACCATGATTCCCTTCGCCCAAGGCGCGGCGGCGGATGAAACCACGTTGAGCGTGGAGTCGGGCGTGGTGCAGCCGGCGACGTTCGTGTGCTACAGCGCGTGGCAGATCATCGTCGAGGATTCGTCGATCGTCGTCACCGCGTTCGACCGGGAACCCATCGGTACGGGAGAATCGGAAGTCGAAGTGGGGGCCAGCATCGACACGAATCCGGCGCCGACCACTACCGACCCCGTTGAGACCGACAACACCCGACCGCTGCCCGTGGACATCGCCCCGCGCATCATCGACGGCCCGCCGTCCATCGGACCAGGGTAGAGCCCTTTTTCATTCACTCAGATCCACGCAGAAGAGCGTCGTTTCATTGCGGACATAGAGCCGGCCGCCGGCCAGGGCCGGGTAGGCGCGTACCGTGCCGCTGATGAGCTCGGCGGCGACGGCGGTGGTTTTGTAGGCGCTCGGTGACGCCGCTACGCAGGTCAGGGATCCGTTCTCGCCCACGATGAGCAGGTGATCGCCGATTCGGGTGATCGTGCCGCTGCCGAAACGATCCTGACTCCAACGTACCTTCCCGGTTTTCAGTTCCACACAGCGCAGGTTGGCCCGCGCTTCCTGCCGGCCGTCGAAACCGTAGAGATGTCCGTCGGCATGCACGCAGGTCGCGTAATGATTCGATAGGGTGTCGGCGTCGGACCAGAGCTTCTCCGCGTGATCCCCGCGGACCCTCAGCACGAGGGCGCCGACCCGGTAGCTGGTGGACGTGAACACCAGGTCACCGATGACCAGCGGTGTGGCCGCGTTGACCGAGGCGTCGATCCGGGCCCGCCAACGATGCTCGAATCGCACGCGTCCCGTGGCCGGCTCGACATCGACGAGTCCCCGGCGGGTGAAGAAAAACACGTGCCGACCGTTGCCGATGGTGGCGGCCACGGGCGATGAGTAGCTCGCTTCGTGGTCGGTCGCGGTCCAAAGTGCCTTACCGGTTACCGCGTCGAACGCGACCAGCCCGGCATTCGATCGCCCGCCGATGTTCATCAGCACCCGGCCGTCGTCGACCAGCGGCGAACACGCCCGGCCAAAAAAGCCTTTGCCGCTGCCGAACCGGGCCGCGGTATCCACCCGCCAGATCGCTTGGCCGGTCTCGGCGTCGAGGCAAAACAGCATGCCCTCGGCCCCGTAGGTATAGACGCGACCGGCCACGACGGCGGGGGTCGCTCGCGGCCCGTTATCGAATCCGAAATCGTCCTTGTAGTGCGTAGGGTAATCGAACGACCAGACGTGTTTGCCGTTCTCGGCGTCCAGGCAGGAGACGGTCGCTCGGTCGTCGAGGCGATGCATGAGGATCACCCGACCGCCCACGACGACCGGGCCGCTGAATCCCGTCCCTACGTCCGCCCGCCAGCGCACCGGCGGACCCTCGCTCGGCCAGGTCGTGCTCACATCCTTGCCGGCATACACCCCGTCGCGGGTCGGGCCGAGAAACTGCGGCCAGTCACTCGCTTGGACGCCGGTCATTGAAAGGAGAACGGTCGACACGCCGACCAGTCGCAGCATCATTCCGCATATCTCCCAGGCGAAGAAACGCTTTAACAAACCGGCAACCATCGTAACCGGTCGCCGCCGTGCGTCCCAGGTTCTGCGCGACACCGCTTGCCCGAAAGGTCGTGCGTACCCTATGCTGTTCGCGCGCCTCCGAGCCGCGGCATTCATGCCGCGCGGCAGCCGCAAACCTGGAGATAACCATGACAACCCAGCCAAGACAGCATTCGCGACGATCGCTTCTGACTCACACAGCGCTTGGCGCGGCCGGCACGCTCGTGGCCGGAGCCTACGCCGGTGCTGTCGACCCCGAGCCGCGCGCCCGCGGACGGATCAAGCAGTCGATCTGCAAATGGTGCTACGGAAAAATGAGCGTCGAAGAGCTCGCCCGGCACGCGGCCCAGCTCGGGTACCGCTCGATCGAACTGCTCGCCCCCAAGGATTGGGCGACGGTCAAGCGGTTCGGTTTGACCTGCGCCATCTGCACCGGCACCGGACCGATTACCATCAAGAGCTGCCTGAACCGCAAGGAGAATCACGGCCCGTGTATCGCCGAGTTGCGCAAGAACATCGAACTCGCCGCCGAAGCGGGTGTTCCCAGCGTGATCTGTTTCTCCGGCAACCGTGACGGCATGCCCGACGACGTGGGTCTGGACCATTGTGCTCAGGCTCTCGAGCAGGTCGTCGGCCTGGCGGAGAAAAAGCGGGTCAACGTCTGCATGGAGATTCTTAACAGCAAGGTGAATCACAAGGATTACATGTTCGACCGAATGGATTGGGGCGTCGAGCTGGTCAAGCGCGTCGGATCACCGCGCTTCGGCATTCTCTACGACATTTACCACGCCCAGATCATGGAGGGCGACGTCATCCGCACCATACGGACGCATCACGAACACATCCTCCACTACCACACCGGCGGCAACCCCGGGCGGAACGAGATCGACCGCACGCAGGAACTCAACTACACCGCCATCGTCAAGGCGATTGTCGAGACCGGGTACACCGGCTACCTCGGTCAGGAGTTCATTCCCAAGCGTGATCCGGTCGAATCCCTCGCCCAGGCGTTCGCCATCTGCGACGTGTGAGCGCAACGCCGGCGGCGCCCAGGTGGCCGAATCGCAGCGACGAGTGGTCGTTGTTCAGCTTGAGCGTGGTGATCCGGGTGGTGTCGGTCTGGAAACCAAGGACCAGGCTGGGCACTTTGGTGGACCGGCCGTGGTGCTGTGCGAGGCGTTGGTCGACGCTGGTGCCGGAGCGGATATCACCGCCCGCGGTCGAGGCGGTGCGCCAGGTCCTCCTCTGACGTCCTATCCATCGTGCGGGCCGGTTGCCTCGCAACGAGACAACGATTGACAAGCGTTGCGAACAACTGTCAAATATGCGGGTTGCTTTTCGGGGGCACGTCTGTGCCGAGCCCCCGAAGGAAGGAAACCGCTATGGCCAAAGCGCCGCACGACACCGTCATGACAATCGAGGAGCTGTCGAAGTATCTGAAGATCTCCAGGTCGACGCTTTACAAGCTGGCCCAGGAGGGCAAGCTGCCCGCCCAGAAGGTCGGCCGGCACTGGCGATTCCACAAGGACGCCGTTGACTCCTGGCTGAAGCAGCAGCCCGTGGAACGGTGAGGAAACGGGATGCCCTACAACGAAGCCGACACGAGAGCGAAACTCATCGACCGGGCCATTCACAAGTGTGCCTGGACGGAGACAAAGAGAAGGCGCTCTTGGTCAAGCGTCTTCTCGGCGTCGAGCATTGCGGTTCAGCCCGTGGCGACCAGTCAAACATTCAAACGGAACAGGTAATGGACAAAACGCGAGGACAGCGTATGGCGCGAAGTGGATCACGAAGTGACAACAAGCCGAAGGGCGAAGATCGGGCCGAATCTACCACCGGGCCGGTCAAGGGTGATTTCATCGCTCCGCCGGAGGTCGCCGAGACCGATGAGCGGGCCGACGCGCTGCCTAAGCAGGAGGAATTCTGGCGTCCGCCCACGCGCTTCGGGAGCGTGCCGGTCGAGAAGGAGCCGATGGGATGGGACCGGCGCAGGGGCTTCCGCAAGCTTTTCCCCCAGGTGATGCTGCCCTTCCAGGTGGTCGAGCGCGTTGCGTTCGGCCATCCCACGCTCGAACCCAATCGGCTGTTCTGGGGCGACAACCTCCACGTGATGCGCCAACTGCCGAGCGAGAGTATTGACCTCATCTACATCGATCCGCCCTTCTTCTCCGGCCGGCAATACAACGTCATCTTCGGCGACCAGAACGAACTGCGCTCCTTCTCCGACATCTGGGAAGGCGGCATGCCTGGTTACGTCATCTGGCTCAACGCCCGCCTCTACGAAATGAAACGCCTGCTCAAGAAGACCGGGAGCATCTACGTCCATTGCGACTGGCACGCCAGCCACTACATCAAGGTCGAGATGGATAAGATATTCGGTGTGGAGAATTTCAACAATGAGATCGTCTGGCATTACTACAATAAGATGTCGCCAGTGTCCAAATGCTTCCCCCGGGGACACGATGTAATCTTGGCGTACACAAAATCGAGAACCTTGGACTTCACGTTTCACAAGATTGAAGAGCCGCGCGACAAACCAGTGAAGCAGCTGAAACGGAAATTCATCGGCGGGAAAGCCATCAACGTGAGGGACGAGAATGGCGAAGTCCAATACCAGACGAAGACGACTCGGCGCACCGACGATGTATGGCGGATCTCGATGCTTCAGCCTGCAGATAAGGTTGAACGGATCGGCTACCCGACCCAGAAACCTGCAACTCTGGTTGAACGCGTCCTCCAAGCCTCTTCGAGCGAAGGCGACGTAATCGCCGACTTCTTCACGGGCGGGGGCACGACGGCGGCGGTGGCGCAGCGGCTGGGGCGGCGCTGGATCGCGTGCGACCAGTCGCGGGTGGCGGTGGCGATCACGGCGGACCGGCTGACGCGGCAGGTCGAGGAGCAGACGGGCGCGCTGTTCCCCGTGCCGGACTTCACCATCGAGCACTGGGGCGTGTACGAGGCGCGGCGGTTGTCCGAGGCCCCGCCCGATCAGTTCCGCGCGTTTGTCCTCAAATGCTTCGGTGCGGTCGTTGAGGAACACGCCCAAGATGGGCGTGCCACAGGTGGCACGGGCGTCCCGCCCGTGAAGAATCATGGGCAGGATGCCCCTGCCACAGTGAACATCAGGCAGGGTGCCTACCTGCCGCATTGGACCACCGAGGGAGCCACCTACGCGGTGACGTTCCGGCTGGCAGACTCGCTACCGCAGAAGGTGCTGGAGAGCTGGTTGTCTGAGCGCGAGAACATCGTCAAGACCGCCCAGCAGAGGGGACGGCCCCTCTCCGAGCAGGAAGAGAAGCGACTACAGCGGTTGCACTCCGAGAAGGTGGAACGCTATCTGGATGCAGGTCACGGCGCGTGCTGGATGAAGGACGAGCGGATCGCGGAGATCGTGGCGAAGGCGCTGAAGCATTTTGACGGCGATCGCTATGACCTGTTGGCCTGGTGCGTGATGCCTAATCATGTACATATGGTGGTTAGATCCCGCCCAGAGAATGAACTTCCTGATATTCTACATTCCTGGAAATCGTTCAGCGCCAAGGAGGCAAACAAGGTGCTTGGGCGAAGGGGAGAGTTCTGGCAGCCGGAGTATTACGATCACTTGATCCGAGATGAAAAGGACTTTGCACATTCGATGGAGTATGTGTTGAGCAACCCCGAGGCGGCTGGTTTGAAAGGCTGGAAATGGGTAGGTGGCACGGGCGCCCCGGACGTGGAGAGCCACGGGCAGGATGCCCGTGCCACGATCCACGGCTACAAAGGGGCGATCCCCGTCTGGATCGGGAACCCGGATCAGAAGAAAGCTGTAACGGCGGCGGACGTGCAGGCCTTCGCCAATGCCATGCGTAAGACGCTTCGCTACAAGCAGGACAACCTACGCGACGGGATCATGCTGGCATGGGCGTTCCGGCCCGACGCGATGGAGGCAGCCGAGCGGCTGCGAAGGCTGGAACAGACCGACCTGAACTTCATCCGGCTGGACACAATCCGCATCGACTCGCCGCGCTTTCGCGAGCATGTGACGGCGCTCTCGACGCACCACGCCGACTACGAGAACTTCCTGACCTTCGTGCAGCCGCCGAGGGTCGAGGCGGGCTTCAAGCGCATCGCGGCGCGGACGTACAAGTTCGACGTGAGCGAGACGGTGATCCTGAACGCCGGGGCGAGGATCATCAACGTGCAGTGGGACTTCGACTACGGCAAGCGGTTCAGCAGTACGCCGGGTTATTCCTTCGTGCGCGGCAAGAAGAAGGAGCCGCAGTTGCAGGCGCGGTACGAGTTCCCATCGGCCGGGACCTACCGCGTCGCCTGCAAGGTGCAGGATGATATGGGCGGGGAGGGGCTGTGGTCGGGGGAGATCGTGGTAGAATGAGCCTCATGGTGTATCACGGTGTCGAGATACCGCAGGATCGGATCGAGGCGTTCTGCCGCCGGCATCGCATTCGGAAGCTGGCGCTGTTCGGGTCCATTCTGCGGGACGACTTTCGACCGGAGAGCGACGTGGACGTGCTGGTCGAGTTCGAGCCCGGAGCGACTCCGGGTTTCGGATTTATCGGCGTCCAGGAGGAATTGTCGGGGATTCTCGGCCATAAGGTCGATCTGAACACGCCACAATGTCTGAGCAAGTATTTCGTGGATGACGTGGTGCGGGAAGCACGGGTGTTGTATGACGCGGCATGATGATACGGTCGCGCTGCGCCACATGCTGGATTATGCGCAAACTGCCCGCCGGCTCGCAGCCGGTCGGACGCGGCAGGACCTCGACGCCGAGGAAATGCTCCACCTGGCCCTGACGCGGGCGGTGGAGGTGATCGGCGAAGCGGCCACCCGCGTGTCGGATGCAACGCGCAAGTCGCAGCCTGACATCCCCTGGTCGCAGATCACGGGCACGCGGAATCGGTTGATCCACGCCTACGACCGCGTAAACTTCGACATTCTCTGGCGAATCGTCGACGATGAACTTCCGCCGCTCATCGCGCAACTTGAGGCGATACTACCCGAAACGTCCAAGCCGGGATCATAGTACATGTTCAACAAGTTCGCCCGACATGAAGACCCATTCCGGGACTGGCGGCGGGACGGAATGCCCCGCCTCAAGGCGGAGTCCTACAAGTACATCGAGTTTCTGACTTCGCGGGACGACGACCAGGCGGCGCGCGAGGGAACGCTCTGGCCGCACCAGTGGGAATCGTTCCTGCGGGTGGTCTATGCGCATGAGATTCTGGGCAAGGCGGAAATCGGGGCGGATGGGTTGTTGCTCAACATCGTGACGGGCGGCGGCAAGACGGCGCTGATCGCGGCCGTAGTCGCCTGGCTGCGCATCGCGCACAACGTCCCGAAGGTCGGCCGGCACTGGAGGTTCCACCGCGATGCCGTGGACGCGTGGCTGAAGAACCAGAAAACTAACGGGTAACAAGGCATGGCCAAGAACAGCAACAACGGCGCGAATCTGGGTTTCGAGAGCGAGCTGTGGCGCGCGGCCGACGCGCTTCGCTCCAACATGGACGCCGCCGAGTACAAGCACGTCGTACTCGGGCTGATCTTCCTGAAGTACATCTCCGACGCCTTCGAAGAGCAACACGCCAAGCTCGAGGCCGACCGCAAGAAGGGTGCTGACCCCGAAGACCCCGACGAGTACCGCGCCGTCAACATCTTTTGGGTGCCGCCTGGGGCGCGATGGTCGCATCTGCGGAAGATGGCCAAACAGGCGACCATCGGCAAGGTCATCGACGATGCCATGCTCGCCATCGAGCGTGACAACCCGTCGCTCAAGGGCGTGCTACCCAAAGACTACGCCCACCCGCGCCTCGATAAGCAGCGGCTCGGCCAACTCATCGATCTTGTCGGCAATATTCGTTTGGGCGACAAGGAGAACCGAGCCAAAGATATCCTCGGGCAGGCATTCGAGTATTTTCTTAAGCAATTCGCCGGTGCCGAGGGCAAGAAGGGCGGCCAGTTCTATACGCCCCGCTGTGTCGTGCGTCTGTTGGTTGAAATACTCGCGCCGTACAAGGGTCGCGTCTACGATCCCTGCTGCGGTTCAGGCGGCATGTTCGTGCAGTCTCTCAAGTTCGTGGAAGCCCATGCGAACGGCAACGGTAACGGCGGCAGGATCAAGGGCGGCATCAGCGTCTACGGACAAGAGTCCAACCACACGACCTGGCGGCTGGCCAAGATGAACCTCGCCATTCGCGGCATCGACTCCCAACTGGGCAAGGAACACGCGGACAGCTTCCACCGCGACCTGCACCCCGACCTCAAGGCCGACTATGTCCTGGCCAACCCGCCGTTCAACGACTCCGACTGGCGCGGCGACCTGCTCAAAGACGACAAGCGATGGAAGTACGGCACCCCGCCCGCCGGGAACGCCAACTACGCCTGGGTCCAGCATTTCATCCACCACCTGGCCCCGACGGGCTTGGCCGGCTTCGTCCTGGCCAACGGCTCGATGTCGTCGAACCAATCCGGTGAAGGTGACATCCGCAAGGCCATCATCGAGGCCGATCTGGTGGACTGCATGGTGTCACTGCCCGGCCAGCTCTTCTACTCCACACAGATTCCCGTCTGCCTCTGGTTCATCGCCCGCGACAAGAAGAACGGCCGCTTCCGCGACCGGCGCGGCCAGACGCTCTTCATCGACGCCCGAAAGCTGGGCTCGATGATCGACCGCGTCCACCGCGAACTGACCGACGACGACATCCACAAGATTGCCGACACCTACCACGCCTGGCGCGGCGACAAACCGAGCCGCTCCGATCAGAGCCGCGACCGTCAGGGAGCGGGCTTGCCCGCCTACGAGGACATGCCCGGCTTCTGCAAAAGCGCCACGCTCGATGACATCCGCCATCACAACCATATCCTCACGCCCGGTCGCTACGTTGGCGCAGCCGAGGTCGAGGACGACGGCGAACCGTTCGACGACAAGATGGCTCGCCTTACCGCTGAACTCCACGAGCAAACGAAACAAGCCGCCAAGCTCGACAAGGTCATCTGGGCCAACCTGGAGGACATCGGCTATGGCAAATGAACTCGAACGGCTGCCGCCCGATGGGCAAATCTTGATCTACCAGGACGGCGGCTTGAACCTCCAGGTCCGGCTCGATGGTCAGACCGTCTGGCTGACCCAGCGGCTTATCGCCGAACTCTTCCAGGTTTCGGTAAAGACCGCAAACGAGCACGTCGTAAACATTTACAGCGAAGGCGAGCTCGACGCGGCGGCAACTATCCGGAAATTCCGGATAGTTCAAACCGAGGGCGCCCGGCAGGTCGCACGGCTCGTGGACCACTACAACCTTGACGCCATTCTCGCTGTGGGCTACCGCGTCCGATCCGCCCGCGGAACCGCCTTCCGCCAGTGGGCCACCGCCCGGCAGGACAAGCGGATCCCCGCCAACCTGAGGGAGATTGGGTATGGCGCTTAAGGTCCGAAAACGCCGCCCATTGCGGCGCCCCTGTCCTGGGCTCTGGGAATCCGCGCCCACACCCCGATCGGGCTTGACAACGCGGCACCGCGCGACGATACTATATGTATCTACTCCCCGCTGGATCAGCCCTTCGGGCCTCTGGCGGGGTTCTGCTTTTGGTGGTCGGCGAGCGCTTCCCTCGCCCGGCGGGAGGGACGGGCATGCCCGCTGAGCCCGCCACCAAGCACGCCATCGCCTTCATCGACGGCCAAAACCTCTTCTACGCCGTGAAGTACGCGTTCGGTTACACGTTTCCGAACTACGATGTGTCCGCGCTTGCGGCGGCGACCTGCCAGTCACGCGGATGGACCTTGTCACAGGTCCGCTTCTACACCGGCATCCCCAGCGTCCAGGACGACGCCTTCTGGAACCACTTCTGGACCGCCAAGCTCGCCGTCATGGGAACGCGCAACGTCGTGACGTTTTCACGCCATCTCAAGTACCGCAACCAGTCGGTACGCCTTCCCGACGGCTCGACAACGACCGTGCTCGTCGGGCAGGAGAAGGGCGTCGACGTCCGGCTCGCCCTCGACGTCGTGCGCCTGGCCCGCGAAGCCGCCTACGACGTGGCCGTTCTTTTCAGCCAGGACCAGGACCTCTCCGAAGTCGCCGACGAGGTGCGGGCAATCTCTGTAGCGCAGCAACGGTGGATCAAGGTCGCCTGCGCGTTTCCCACCAGCCCCACGTACCAAAACACGCGCGGCGTGAACAAGACGGACTGGGTTAGGATCGACCGTGCGCTGTACGACACGTGCATCGACCGCACCGACTACCGCAAGGGGTTCAGGCCATGAGCACGCCCGACAAGCTCATCTGGGCCAACCTGGAGGATATTGGATATGGCGGGTGATGCGTGGCGTACGTGGCCCTTCCAAGAAGTTATCGACTTTCAGGAGGGTCCGGGCATTCTCGCAAAGGACTTCCGCGACGAAGGAGTGCCGCTCGTCCGCCTTGCTGGACTTAACCGCGGTGCATCGGTGTTGGGGGGGTGCAATTTCCTTGAACCAGAAATGGTCAAGAACCACTGGTCTCACTTCGCGCTGCAAGAAGGCGACATCCTCCTAACTTGAGAGAACCGAGTTCTGGCCTACTTGTCGCCCTTTGATTTCGCCCCCCTCATGGCTAGCTGTGAGTGCTCGATGCTGAGGTCGCCCCATTCTT